>Ga0210406_10000148_pt1 | contig 106713 bp, 96 predicted proteins | sample IncBWC30MmetaG_FD_155454 | JGI IMG/M metagenome (GOLD analysis project Ga0210406, IMG submission 155454) | Forest soil microbial communities from Barre Woods Harvard Forest LTER site, Petersham, Massachusetts, United States - Inc-BW-C-30-M | ecosystem: Environmental > Terrestrial > Soil >... | reverse complement strand
TGAAAACCCGGTTGTATTCTTCGAAGACAAAATGATGTACAAGCTGAAGGGGCCGGTACCGGCTGAAGAATATACCATTCCATTCGGAGTGGCCGATGTGAAACGTGTGGGTGACGATATCACGCTGGTCGCAACCAGCAGCATGGTGCAGGTAGCATTGGGTGCGGCGGAACTACTGGAGAGCGCCCGAATCAGCGCTGAAGTGGTCGATCCGCGGACGACGTGGCCGCTCGACGAAAGGACGCTGATTGAATCGGCAAAGAAAACATCGCGCGTGATCGTGATCGACGAGGGATACGGCCGTTACGGCGTCGCCGCCGAAATTGCGGCGGTGATTGCGGAGGGCGCATTTTACGATCTAGACCGGCCGGTCAAGCGAATGGGAGCAATGCATGTCCCCATCCCTTTTTCCCCTCCGCTTGAAGACGCAACCGTGCCTACGGAAAGGTCAGTTTTCGAAGCGGCGCAGGCTTTATGTGGACGATCGTGACGACGTGACAGGAGATACGTTATGGCATTGAAAACTCATGGCACGATGGCGGTCGATTGGGAGCAACGAATCGACTTTGACCGCTTGCGCCGGGAACGCCTGGCGCGCGCGAAGTCCTTGCTGGCGAAATCTGAGATGGGTGCATTGCTCTGTTTCGACATGAACAATGTGCGCTACCTCACAGCCACGCACATCGGTTCCTGGGCGCAGGACAAGTGCAACCGATTCACTCTTCTTCCGCAGAACGACGAACCGATTCTGTGGGATTTCGGATCGGCGGCACGGCATCATCAGCTCAACTGTCCCTGGCTGGGAGATCGCTCGCGGCCGGGCATCTCAATGCTGCGCGGCGCGATGTCGCCCGAGATGGGACGTGCCGAAGATGTCGCCAAGAAAATCCGGATCGAGCTCGAAATGCGAGGCCTCCACAAGGAACCTCTCGGCATTGACATCGTTGAACCTCCAGTTCTTTTTGCTCTCCAGCGCGAAGGCATCAAGGTCATCGACGGGCAGCCCCTGATGTCAGAAGCGCGCGTCATCAAGACACAGGATGAAATTTCGCTGCTGAACCACTCGGCGATGATGGTCGATGCCGCCTACGACGAACTCTACCGCGCCATGAAACCCGGCATGCGTGAAAATGAAGCGGTCGGATTGGTCAGCAAGGTTCTGTACGATCTTGGCTCTGAATATGTGGAAGCCGTGAATGCCATCTCCGGCGAGCGCTGCAATCCGCATCCTCACGTCTTCTCCGATCGCGTGCTTCGTCCGGGCGATCCTGTCTATTACGATATTCTCCATTCCTACATGGGATATCGCACTTGCTACTACCGCTGCTTCACCATTGGCTTCGGTTCCCGTGCCATGGTGGATGCCTATAAACGTTGCCGCGAATATCTGGACGCTTCCATTGAACTGGTTCGTCCGGGGCGCACCACCGCAGAGATTGCCTCGGTGTGGCCCAAAGCTCAGGAGTTCGGATTCCCTAATGAAGAAGCTTGCTTCGCATTGCAATACGGTCACGGCATCGGGCTTGCTATCTGGGAGAGGCCGGTAATCAGCCGCTTGGTTTCGTTCGAGCATTCGCACGAGATCAAGCCTGGCATGGTTTTCGCGCTCGAAACCTTTTGGCCGTCGACGGACGGCTGGAGTGCAGCCCGCATCGAGGAGGAAATCGTCGTCACCGAGACCGGCCATGAAGTCATCACGCGCTTCCCGGCCGAGAAACTGCTGGTGGCCGGCGCACACTACGTCACCGTGAACGGTCCTCTGCCGACAACCCGTGAAACCGAAGCTGCACCCCGTCAGCAAGTGATCGACATGGTCGAAGCTAGCGCCAAGACGGAAAGAATAGGCGTCTCGGACTGAAAACACGGATGTCAGCCCTGCCCAACCCATTATGGCTTTCAGCGTAGTGATGCCCGCTCTCGAAATGGCGCAGGAGACGGGCAGACTCATCTCCTGGCGAAAGAAGGAAGGCGAAAGCGTAGCCAAGGGCGAGTTGCTTCTGGAAGTGGAAACGGACAAGGCCGTCATGGAGATTGAATCGCCAGCCGACGGCGTTCTGGTTGGTATCAAAGTGCAGGAAGGCGCCGTCGTCCCGGTTGGCCAGACAATTGCGTGGATTGTTCGTCCGGGCGAGGCAATGCCGTCGGAGAGTCCTTCGTTGGATTCCCCCGCGCCGGTCGCTCCCCAACTCAAATCATCGGCCGCTGATCCGGCGGGTTCGTCGCTGCAGCAGGAAGGGTCGGGAGCAAGAGTCTCTCCGAAGGCCAGGCGGCTGGCGAAAGAACGCGGCATCGATCTTAGCCGGGTTCGCGGATCCGGCGGTGGAGGTGAAATTCTGACCTCTGACATTCTGGCATTCGCGGAATCATCCCGCGCAACACCGGCGGCCGAACCTCTGAGCTCGACTGCGCGGCTCATGGCGGAGCGAACGACCGAAAGCTGGACCACCGTTCCTCATTTTTTTGTGACTCGCGAAGTGGATGCGGGAGCACTCGTCGCAGCGCGGGAACGTCTGGAGCCACGAATTGGACCGGAAGGTGGAGTCAAGCTGACCTACACAGATTTGCTGGTTGCGTTGGTGGCGTGCGTGCTTGTGAAACATCCCCGAGTCAATGGGTCGTGGAGCAGGGATAGGATTCACCTGAATTCGGAAGTGAATATCGGCGTGGCCGTGGCGATTAATGATGGAGTGGTGGCCGCTGTGATTCACAATGCGGACAAGCTTGACCTGGGAGAAATTGCGGGGCGGCGCCGGGACCTCACAGAACGAGCCAGGGCAGGGCGGTTGCGCCCATCCGACATAGCCAATGCGACCTTCACCCTCAGCAATCTGGGCATGTATCACGTCGATGCTTTCAGCGCGATCATCAGCCCTCCGCAAGCGGCAATTCTTGCCGTCGGAAGTATTCGCGATCGCGTGGTGCCCGTTGGCGGCGTGCCCGGCATCCGTCCAATGATGACTTTGACGTTGTCCGCTGATCACAGGGTCCTGGACGGGGCGGTGGCGTCGGCATTTCTGAACGACGTGACCGAAGCGATTCGCCGGCCCGAACAATGGCTGTGATTAGATAGGCCGGCGTCGGCGGTTCAACTCTCCCTGGGCCACCATATTCCCAATCACTTCCGGGCACTCACAACAGTGGCTGCATTCCAAAACGTGCAAATAACTTGTGGTGGCGTTGTACGGGTTTGTCTCATCGCGATTGCAGCAGTTAGAGCCAGGCTGAGCTACCTGCATCGCCTTGGCGCAGAGATACATCAAATCAGTTGATTGTGACAGCGCCTGAAGGACCCTCGGCCATACCACAACACGTCACGGAGCAAAAATGAAAGTTGAACACTTTTTCCCCGACTCTGACACAGAGCCGCGTCATTGGGTACGGCATGATCAGGCTTTCGCAATGATGTTGCGGCCTGGCTCAATTGAGTGGGGCTCGAAGCGTTCCACGCTCGAAAAGTTCGACTACACGGCCGGCGACTTAGCACTGTGCGATCGTCATGTGGGTGAGTGGGTTGGACTCATGAACGTATCGCATCTACAGCTCGGTATTTCCGACGCGGCACTGATGGCGAGCTCTGACGGAGCTTACGGCGAGGTAGAACTGCGCGCTTCACGCAAGTTTGCGGACCCGCGCCTGAGTGCGATGGTTGCGGCGGTTCATGCGGAGATGGCGGCTGGCTTTCCGAGCGGACGGCTGTTTCTGGATTCTGTCGAACAGGCGATGGCCGTAACCCTGGTCAATGGTCATGCGGTCAGGCACCGTCCTGTGCAGATATACCGAGGCGGGCTCGGCTCAGCGCGTTTGCGACGGATTAAAGAGTTGGTCCACGCGAAGATGGAAGACGACTTGAGCCTCGACGAGATGGCGCAAGCGGTAGGATTGAGCACAGCTCATTTCGCGCGAATGTTTCGAAAGTCAACCGGCGAGACGCCGCATCAATTTGTCCTGCGCCAAAGGCTTGAGCGTGCTAAGGGGATGTTGCGTGCTCCCGAGGCGCGAATACTGGACGTTGCCGTCGCCTGCGGCTTCAAGACCCAGCAGCACTTCGCACAGGTCTTTCGTGATGTCTGGGGAGTCAGCCCGACGGAGTATCGCGAGGATCAGGATGTTGTCGGCTCCGAAGCGATTTGCGCGTCTGAAAACTACTCCGAAGATACGCTCCTCGTTAATGCGGGATAGCCCAGACTTGATCTTGTACACCACGCTGTTGAATGGGGTCGCTGCTCTCAGGACGCGACATGTTCTTGAGCATGAGTGTAAATCACCTGATTTTCGTCAGTTGTCCCGCTTCGGACGCTCGCACGACTCAAGCTGACTTCTTCACGAAGGCGATGAGCTTCCCGCGCCGCTCTGCGGGCGTCGCTACCTTCTTCCTGAAGCTGGCTGGTACGTAGAACTGAATTATCCTCGCCACGCTCACATCATCACCAGCGTGAGCGGCGATGTAAATGGCTAGGCCGTGCCATCGTGACCCACTTTCGGCCCATGCTCAGCCAGATCCCTCCGCATGGGAAGCTGGCGATGCACGTTGCTGAGGGGCGAACAGATAAATCTATGTTGGCAGCCTTCGGTCTGCCCGCGAGGACTATGCAAACACCGAAACAGCCCTCGCCAGTTCGAGCGTGTCCTAGGCCGCAACCCCGGCCATTTTGCGAAGATTATCATTCGCGAAATATTGCGCCTGGCCTTCTTCGACAGCCTGCAGGACGAGGCTGGCCACGAATTCGGGCGTGTCACCATCGGCATAACGAGCCGAGGGTCCGCCGCCTGCTGGATTGCCCATCCTGTTCTTGCCAAAGTTCGTCGCAGTAATGAATGGGTAGACTTCGCTGACGACGATGCGGTCCTTCTCCAATTCGGCGCGGGCGGTAAGACTAAAACCAAGAAGCGCACGCTTCGAGGACGAGTAAACACTGTACTGAGGAACAGCCATGAAGGCAGTTCCCGAATTGATGTTCACAATGCTTCCGCCACCCTGCGCCCGCATCAATGGAATCACGGCCTGCATCGCGACAATCGGTGCCAACACATTCAGATGGAAGATTTCGTCGAAAAGCGCAGGTTCGATCTCCTCTATTGTAGCCGCATAGCCGCGACCTGCATTGTTTACCAGACCATCGATGCGACCGTAATGCTGGTGCACAGCGCCTACGGCTTCCCGTACTCGATCAAACTGCGTCACGTCTACCGTGAGCGGCAAGCTACCTGGAAGCTTCCGCGCTAATTCTTTCAGCGCATCGCTGCTGCGAGCGAGAAGCGCGACCTTCGCGCCGCGATCAGACGGGGCGGTCGCCGTCGCCAGCCCTATCCCCGACGAAGCGCCGGTCACAACGAATACGCGATCTTTGATTTCCATCGTTTAATTCTCCCAATCCTTTTTTTAACGACCACTTTGACGCTGCCAAGGACTGCTCAATGCTGGAATGACGTCAGCTTGAGAGTTCCTTCCTATCGCGATTCGATGCCAGCGTCTTTCCGGTCGGTGCATGATTTTGGATGCTAGCCAAGCGCTCCCAGGCTGAGGTCGAGGATTGCTGGTCAGCCGTCGGCAAACTGGAGGTTGTTCCGCCGCGGCACTCATGAGACGGGTGTTGACGTGTAAGCCATTGGAGTTCTCTCGGGGAGCATGAATTTAGCAGGATTCCGACCATCCCAGCAGAAATCCGCACAAGTCCGTTTCCGATGTGCAGTTTACTCACAATTGTGGAGCAGAGGCCGGTTAATCGTCCGGATCCAATTCAACACAGGAGGGAAGTCAATGGAAGCAATTGGATTGTTAGTCACGCTCGAGGCACGCGCAGGGAAGGAGGCTGATGCCGAGGCATTTCTAAGGTCAGCTCAGCCACTCGTGCTGAATGAAAAAGGGACCTTGAAATGGTACGCGATCAAGCTCGGGCCGCGGAAATTCGGTATCTTCGACACCTTTGCAAATGAAGCGGGCCGCAATGCTCACTTGACCGGCGAGATCGCGAAGACGTTGACGGCACGGGCTAGCTAATTATTTGCGGCTTCTCCGCAGGTGGAAAAAGTAGAGGTCCTTGCAAACACACCCTTGAAAGGCTGAGTGCGAAGTTCTGCGGTCCGTACGAGATGGACGTAAAGGGAGCTTACAAATGGCAAATACGGAAAAAACAGCAATTGTTACTGGTGCGTCGCGAGGGATCGGAGCGGGACTCGTCGAAGCATTCTTGAAGCGAGGCTACAACGTAGTCGCAAACTCGCGAAACATTACCAGAGCAAATCCATTTGCAGCGTCTTCGAATCTTGCGCTGGTCGATGGAGACATAGGCGATCGAAGCATGGCCGCGAAGATCGTGGACACTGCCGTATCGCGATTTGGCCGGATCGATGTGCTGATAAACAATGCGGGGCTTTTTATTCCTAAGCCCTTCACTGAGTACACGACCGAAGACTTCAACAACTTAGTGTCCACGACGCTAGCAGGCTTTCTCTACGTGTCACAGCTCGCCGTAAAACAAATGTTGCGGCAGAAATCGGGCAGCATCGTCAACATCTCAACCACTCTGGTTGACCAACCGATTGCAGGTGTGGGGGCGGCCGTTCAAATCATGCTGAAGGGCGCCTTGAATGCGGTGACACGCGCTCTCGCCATCGAATACGCGAAGGAGGGCATTCGTGTAAACACCATAGCGCCGGGAGTGATCAATACTCCCATGCATAAACCGGAGACTCATGAATTTCTCAAAGGGTTACACCCGGTCGGCAGGATCGGGGAGATCAAAGAAGTCGTCGACGCAGCTTTGTTTCTCACCGACGCTACGTTCACCTCGGGTGAAATCCTGCACGTGGATGGCGGCGCGCACGCAGGCAAATGGTGATCGGGAGTGGCTCTCGGCCGGCCGGCGCCGAACAGCGGGTCACACCTGTGTAGGAAATTGACTTTCAACAAGAAAGAGGGACTTTCATGACAAATTCCAGCCGTATTACAAAGATCTGCCTTCTAATGTTCGGGTTGATGGTTCTGGTTTCGGCCTCCTGGGCGCAGAAGTGTCCGCCAGCCGCCGAAAAAATTGCTCAGGCTTATGGCATCGACTCGTTCGAGCAAATTGATGCGGTCCGCTCCACCTTCAACATAGATTTTCCAGGTCTCAAAGTCTCTCAGAGCTGGATCTGGGAGCCCAAAGCCGACCGGGTTACCTATGAGGGAAAAGACAAGGCAGGCAATCCAGTAAAGGTTACCTATGTGCGGTCTCAGCTCAGCAGCCAGCCTGACAACGTGAAGAATGAAATCGATCCAAGTTTTAACAACAATCAGTATTGGCTATGGCTTCCGTTCCATGCCTGCTGGGACGCCACCGCCAAAGTGGAAGATTCTGGCATGCACAAACTCCCGATGGGCGGGGGTTCAGCCAGGCGCGTCGTAATGACATATCCGCCCGAGGGCGGCGGTTACACTCCCGGCGATACATGGGAAATGTACGTCGGCCCTGACAACCTGATTCAGCAACTTCACTGGCACCGGGGCCCCGGAAAGCCGATCATCGTCAACATTGTTAACGCCAAGTGGTTGGATTACAAGAAGGCCGGCCCCCTGCTTGTCTGCTTGGACCATCGCGGGACAGGCGACGGCAAGCCGCTACGGATTTTCTTTACGGATGTGGCGGTCAAGCTGGCAGGTTCGGATACTTGGGTGAACGCCCAGTAGACATCACCAGGCCGCGTGACGAAAGCGCCCCGTCAGGCGGCCGCGACGTAAAATCAACCATGAAACTAGATGATAGGGGACAGCAGCCATGAAAGATCAGAATTACGCAGCAACAAAGGCTTCTGAGATACGTCTGGTCCGGCGCTCGCCCGAGTATTGGCGAGTCACGTTTGACCACCCGCCGCTCAACATCTTCGGTCCAGAGATGCTTCCGCAAGTGGGCGAGATCATCACCGCAATCGAAACTGATGAGCAGGTTAAGGTGGTGGTCTTTGACAGTGCTGTGGAAGGTTTCTTCCTGATTCATTTGGATTTTCTTGCAAACCTCGACGATTTGGCGCATCTCCCTCCTGGACCCACAGGCTTGCATCCATGGCCCGAGATGCTGGTGCGCCTGAGTCGTGCACCCGTCGTGTCGGTGGCGTTGATTCGCGGGCGGGCGACTGGTATGGGAAGTGAACTTGCACTTGCCTGTGACATGCGTTTCGCGAGTCGCGAAAAGGCCATCTTGTCGCAGTTTGAAGTGGGCGCCGGCCTGGTGCCGGGCGGTGGCCCCATGGCACGCCTGTCGCGCCTCATGGGAAGAGGACGCGCCCTGGAAGTGATTTTAAGCGCAAACGACATCCCATGCGACTTGGCCGAGCGCTACGGTTATGTGAATCGGTCGTTGCCGGATGCTGACCTTGACGGATTTGTGGATGCGCTTGGCACCCGAATCGCCACCTTCGACAAACAGACAATCGCGGATACCAAGCGCCTGGTCAACGTTGCCAGCTTGCCGCTTGATATCGAAATTGAGTCCGGCTGGAATGCTTGCGTTGCTTCGATGGCAAGACCGGCCACCCAGCAGAGAATCAAAAGGCTGTTAGAGCGAGGCTTTTGCAAACCCGGCGATGCAGAAAATCACCTGGGAGATTTCGTGGGGCGTTGAGCATCTATAAAGGCGCAGCCTCCAATGGGACACTGCGAAAAACCAGAATGTGGACGATCAAACCGAAGCCTCTGGAGCGAGATCTATGAATACGGGTTCCAAAGATAAAATCTTAGGCGAGGATGGCTCTCGTTTTGCCACTGCCGAGCAGCGGTTAAGACAACTCGGCATCGAGCTTCCAGCGCCGCCTGAGCCGTTCGGCATCTACGCGGAAGCGGTGCAGGCGGGCAATCTGCTCTTTCTCACCGGAATGCTTCCCACTGTAGGCCGCGAAGCGAAATTCGTCGGGCGCATCGGCGCGGAATTCGACGTGCAAACGGGACGCGAGGCCGCTTATCTGGCAGCGCTCAACGCCCTGGCTGTCGCACGGCAGCACTTGGGATCGCTCGACAAAGTTACGCGGATCGTCCGGCTCGGCGTGTTGGTGGCCACTTCTGGCGATATCCGCGATCAGCCGAAAGTCGCTGACGGCGCTTCAGAGTTGCTGCAGGACGTTTTTGGAAAAGACAAAAACCCTAGCCGACTGGTGTACGGCGTAGCCAGCCTTCCTCTCGGCGTGCCGGTCGAGTTGGAGTTGATTTTTGAGGTATCGGCGTAATGCCGCCCCGCTGGAATCAGAACCGTCTCACCGCGAAACTCGGAATCGAGTACCCGATCATCCAAGGACCGCTGGGGGGCTTTTCCTCGCAGCGCCTTACCGCCGCTATATCAAATTTCGGAGGTCTGGGTTCTTTCGGTGCGCATGGCCTAATTCCGTCGGCGATTCAGGAGGTCATCGCCGAGATCCGTTCATTGACGAACAAACCTTTCGCCATGAACCTCTGGGTTTCGATGGAGGATGAGGGCGCGGCAACGTCCGATGCCGAAGCATTCGAACGCGCGCTCTCTCATCTAGCCCCGTATCTTGAGGCGCTCGGTGCAAGCAAGCCCCACTTCTCACCATACGAACCGCTTCGCTTCGAAGATCAGGTGCGCGTTCTGCTCGATGCCAAGGTGCCTGTCTTCTCGTTCATCTACGGCATTCCGAGGAAGGAGATTCTCGAAGAGTGTCATCGCCAGGGCATCCTCACGATAGGCACCGCGACGACACGCGAGGAGGCCATCGCCCTGGAGGAAGCTGGTGTCGATGTGGTTGTGGCATCCGGATTCGAGGCTGGCGGACATCGCGGATCGTTCCTGCGCTCCCCGGAGGACTCCCTTACGGGCACAATCTCACTGGTACCGCAGACCGTGGATGCGGTAGGTGTCCCTGTCGTAGCCGCCGGAGGAATCGCGGATGCCCGCGGCATCGTTGCAGCTTTCGCGCTTGGCGCCGAGGCTGTGCAGATGGGAACGGTCTTTCTTGCGTGCGAAGAGTCTGGAGCAAGCTCGCTGCACCGCGAAGCGATCCTGAGCGGAAAGGCGGGCCGAACTTCGCTTACACGTGGGTTCACCGGACGCCTGGCACGCGGCATCCATAACCAACTTCTGGAGCACATGAACCGGCCAGGCGTCGCCGTTCTCCCGTATCCGCTCCAACGAGCCCTCATGCGGAACCTCGCCGGGCCAGCGCAGCAGGCCGGACGGAGCGAATTCCTAGCCTTATGGGCCGGCCAAAGTGCTGGACTTGCCCAATATCTGGAAGTAACAACGCTTCTGCAATCGCTCGTTAATGCAGTATCAGAGAAACTTGACTGATACTCGGATGGTTCATCACCCATCGGCGTATCGAGAGGTCAGAAAAATTGGGTGGTTGAAGAATGGTCAATAACGGGTACTACGCAGCCCTGAAAAGGCTGGCGTCGGGGTTCAACTCCGTCCCTGGGCACTATTTTTTGAAGCACCAGAATCCAACTACAATCCGTCTGCGGTATTCTCGTACCCTGATCTAAAGTAAACGCCATGGCCAATTCGAAGAAGAGTCCCGCCGCTGCCGATAGGGAAGCGCTGTATGACAAGCTCATCGCCACGATTCCCGAGATCAAGCGCAAGGGCGCTGCCAATCCTTACACCTCCCTGAACGGCAACATGTTCACACTTCTCCATCAATCGCGGTTGGCCATCCGCCTTCCCGAGCATGACCGCAAGGCGTTTCTTAAGAAGTACAAGACCACGCTGTTTGAGGCTTACGGCGCCGTCATGACGGAGTACGTTGCCGTTCCTGACGCCTTACTCAAGAATACGGACGCGCTACAAAAGTACTTGGCGTTGAGCTACGAGTACGTCAAGACATTGAAGCCCAAACCTACGAAGAAGTCATGAACGTCGAGGCACCATTGTCCGCGGCCTGATTTCTGAACCTGACGATCTCGATGTAAGATGTCCAACAAACAAACGACAGAACCTTGAATCCGCCGATGACTACAGCATCCCGCGCCGTCGCTTCTCCTCGCGTCGTATGCATCCAGGACTTCCGGCCTCTGGCGCGCCGCAGGCTGCCCAAAGTCGTCTTTGATTACCTGGATGGCGGCGCCGAGGGCGAAGTCACGTTACGGGAGAATTGCCGCGTTTTTGAAGACGTTACTTTGCGCCCGCGTCACGCGGTTGCCGTCCCCCAATGCGAGTTGTGCACTCGGGTTCTTGGGTTTGAGCTTGCCGTTCCGTTTCTGCTCGCGCCTGTTGGCTACAGCCGCCTCATGCATCCCGGAGGAGAAGTTGCTGCCGCCCACGCTGCCGGTGCTGCCGGCACCGCTTACATTCTCTCCACGATTTCAGGACATCGCCTGGAGGACGTGAAGGCGGCGTCCTCAGGCCCGGTCTTCTATCAGCTCTATTTGATGGGTGGCCGTGCTGCGGCCGAAGCCTCCATCGAAAGAGCGCGTGCCGCAGGCTTCTCCGCATTGGTGGTGACCATCGACACTGCCGTGGCCGGAGTACGCGAACGCGATGTTCGCAACGGAATGAAAGAACTCGTCAGTGGCACTCTCTTCGCCAAATTCCCCTTTTTGCCGCAGGTTCTGGCACGGCCGGGTTGGCTCGCCAGTTTCCTGCTGGATGGAGGTATCCGTCCACTCCCCAATGTTGTTCTGCCTGGCCAAGGCCCCATGCCTCTAGTGGATATCAGCGCCGCTCTCGCCGCTGCTACCGTTACCTGGGCTGACCTGCGTTGGATCCATGAAGCCTGGCGCGGCCCCATTGTCATCAAGGGCGTGCTCACCGGTGACGACGCCCGCCACGCCCTCGACGCGGGGGCCGATGCGATTGTCGTTTCCAACCACGGTGGCCGCCAACTCGATGGCGTTTCGCCGTCGCTGCGCGCCCTGCCGGAGGTCGTAGCCGCGGTCAATGGACAGGCCGAGGTGCTGATGGATGGGGGCATCCGGCGCGGCGCCGATATCGTTAAGGCCATCTGCCTTGGCGCCCGCGCCGTTCTGTGTGGCCGGGCCTATGCCTACGGCCTGGCCGCCGCCGGCCCCGCCGGTGTGGCGCGTGCCCTGGAGATTTTGCGTGTGGACCTAGAACGTACGCTCAGACTCCTTGGTTGCCCATCCATCTCTGCCCTTGATGAGTCTTACGTGAACCTTCCCGCCTGGGCCAGGATATAGCTCCAGGGCGCTAATTGGCAGGGACTGGGCGGACGGCCGCCCCCAACACCTTCCCCTGATGCAGTTGCTGAACAAACGCGACCAGGCGCAGATTGTCCCGCGTTAAACCCGGTTCCAGCCTGATCTGGGCATCCTGCGCAAAGCTCTGCCCCCGCCGCACCATTCCAGCTTTCACCATCGTTCTTACCACCGCGGTGTGGGTCAGGGTTCGCCCACCATTCTCTCCGCCCAAGACTTGCGATTCCGCGTGACTCAGCGCAATCGCAACCATAACCTCAGCGTCGGAAGGCACGCTTCCGGTCTCTATACGCGCATGAAGTGTGTTTCCAGCGTCAATGGAAATCGCGGACAAACGCACGGTAATTTTCTGGGCAGTCAACGCCCAATCGAAGGCCTTCTTTGCTAGTTCTGGATCACTACCCACAAACTCTTTGTCTCCGTCCACCACCATCTGCGGAGTGTAGGGGCTCCCCAGATCAAATCGGTTCGCGTAAGTGCGTTGGCGGTCGCTGTACTGGCGCGCTGAGTAGGGATCCTTCCAGCCGATGTGGTTCCAGTAATCCACATGCTCGCTCAGCACGACAATCTCCGCTCCTGCCAGCGGTTGCCGGTCAAGCTTTTGCAGGAATGCGTCCGCGGGAGGACAACTGGAACATCCCTCCGAAGTAAATAGTTCCACCAGGATCGGAACGCGAGCGCCGGTGGTGTTGGGCGTTCCTTGTTCTGCCGAAGATGCCGGCGCCAAACCCCCGGCGGCCATACAGAAGATAACAGCCGAAACTAGTCCAATTCGAATAAGAAAGTGCACCTTTAGACTCCATCAAAGTGGATGCCCAGCCGGGCGGAAAGTTGCGCGGCGAAGCGGACCAGATTTACCAAACCTTAACCTGCCTGCAATCTGTTCGCAATCTAGTCTCGTTATCTTCACACCAACGGGGGTCATTCTTATGACTGTGCTTTACAGCGAACGCCGCAGGATTTTGCTGATCGACGAAAACTTCCGCAGACTAAACCTCCTTACCACGATTCTGAGAAACCACGAAGTCGAGGTACACCCTGCCAGCCGCATGGATGACGCGAAGTCTCTGTGGAAGAACATTCCCTATGATCTGTTATTGCTGGCTGCGCCGGAGAACTCCGAGCAGGCTGTCCGGTTCTCCTTGCAGGTCAGGAGCAGCAAGCCTCGCCAGCGCATTGCCTTGCTGGTTGGGCCTCCGGCCTACGTTCGTGAGATTGGACGACCAGCGGGGAAGCCGCGCCCGGTTCTGCCGTCGGCCCCAGTCGAGAGTCCGTCGAGACCGCAATGGCCTGCGATCGTTCAAAGAGTAGTAAGCGACTGGTACGCGGATCAGAGCGCGCGTTTCGCGCTGGACAATCTTGCAGGCTCAGTTGCAGAACCACCCGTCGTGGCCGACTAGTGGGTCTGCGCAGCTCGCATCAGAACTGCGGACTGCGCGACGAAGCGGGTCGATCTGCCCCGATTACGGCTTCGCCAGTTTCCTGCTTGCGGGCTTCGAACCACAACGCTAGTTCGACCCGGTTCCAGAGCCCCAGTTTGTCGTAGATGGTCCGAAGATAGTTCTTGATGACGTATTCGGTGGTTCCGAGCGCTTGCGCGATGTCACGATTCGTGAGCCCTTGAGCGACGAGTTCGATGATGCGCTGCTCTCTTGGATTGCGAACTCGTTCTGGCTCCCGCCGCTCTCCAAGCATAGCTGCCTCCGGTAGATAAGAGTTGCCAGTTTGACCCGCTTGATACCGCCGTGGATCCCAAATTTCTGAAAGAGACGATTAAAATGCGCCTTGACTGTCCGGCGATTCATCCCCATGACGGTCGCAATTTCGGTGTTACCGCAGCCCTGCAACAGCAAATCAACAATCTCTTGCTCGCGCGGACCCAACCGCACCGGCCCCCTCTCCTCCATTATCTCCCCCTTTGATGGACCCCACCCATTGAAACCCGTGTCCAGCTGAAATTGTGCGTCGGTCCGATGAATTATATGTGAAATCTCCTGCTTCGTTTTCCACCGGATTCGGCGCGGGTGGCCATTTTTGGGGGGAATCGACACTCAGGTGGGATGGCATTCGGGGTGCTGCTAAGGAGGGTGGAGGCGCAATCTTGGGCCGTTTATGCACCCATTTATGGTCTGCTGCGCACGGGCGAATCTGTGGTAACTGGCTCTGGTAGCGTCATTTGGGGGCTAGGCCGACCACTCTTGTGTGGGCTGATTGCATCACCCCATTGTTACCTCCAGCGTGCAAACTCTAGCACACGCGGACCATCGAAATACGCGGTGGTTACCGCGAGGATAGTAACGAATGACCCGGGCAATGGTTCTCGCGATGGGTATAGCAGTGGCCCAGGGAAGTGCCTGGGCTCAGCTGCCCGAGGCCCCGAACACTCAACTGGCCGGCAACTTTGTTACGCCGCTCGCAAGCTCTTCGCCTGCGATGCTGGCGCAGCCTGCAGCCGCAGCTTCTACTCAGTCGCTCCCGTGCAACCAGATGATGAAGACGCCACCACCGGCAAATTTCGTAGCCGGTCCTGGGTATCTTCCCGATGCTCCATCCGCCTACACTCCCTTGTCCCGCCACTGCAAGTTTGAACTCGTTTTGCGACAGACCTATTCCCCTTACACTTTTGTCTCGGCAGCCTTCGATTCCACGTGGGGTCAAATGTGGGGCCAGTGGCCGCAATACGGGGGCGGGATGCAAGGCTGGGGCAAGCGTATGGGAGCCACTCTCGCCGACGTCGAATCTCGCCGCTTCATCCAAAACTTCGTGCTGGCAAGCGCGTTCCACGAAGACCCGCGCTATTTTCCCTCGGGCAAAAGTGGGTTGGTTTCACGCGTGTGGTATGCTGCAACGCGAGTGTTGGTGACTCGCGATGACTACGGTCGCAATGTCTTCAACCAGTCGGAATTTTTGGGAGTGTCACTCACCAGTTCGTTGCAGAACATCTACTACCCGCGGCCTGACCGCACTCTGGGCGGTACCATCAACCGTTTCGCAGGGACACTCAGTGGAGATGCCACGACCAATATCTTGCACGAATTCACTCCCGATCTGAAGCGTCTGTTCCACAAACGTTGCCCGCAAGGCATCCAGCGATTCGAAGCCCGCATGCCTCTACCTGAAAACGTTAAACCCTGACCGCGCTCTACGGTTTCGGCACGAAGACCAGAAAATAATCCATACCGTCGCCTTTAACGAAGTCATACTGCGCCGTCAGTTCGTATCCTGCCTCGCCGGCCTCGCGGATCACTATATCTTTGCCGACCCCGTGATTTTCTCCGTTCCCATTGCGATCAATGATTCCGACCTTTGCCCCCGGCCGTAGCGATGCCCGCAGATTCCGCAACAGGGCGACCGGCTCTTCAACCTCGTGGTAGGTTTTCAGCATAAGCACTGCGTCAATGGTGTCGGCTGGCAGCAGAGGGTCGTCGGCTTTGCTCAGCACCGCCTTCACGTTGTGCACCCGCTCTTTGGCCGTACGCTTCTCGATGTAGCGAATCGCCTCGGGATTGATATCCACGGCGTAAACGTTCCCGCTTCCCGTAACCCGCGTTGCGGCACGCAGGCTGAACCATCCCGAGCCCGCTCCGATGTCTGCGACAGTTTTTCCTGGACTGATACCCAGGGTGTCCATGACGCGGTTAAGTTGGAGCCGATCTTCTCGCCCTGGGGAATCAAAGATGGAGAGGTCACCGGTGTAAGGCGTGCTGGTCTTGCGCGGGTGGTCCTTTGGTGCAACCGTATCCTGCGCGTGTCCCAAGCACAGATTCGCAGCCAGGACGAGAGTGATACCGATGATGACTCGGTGCTTGAACAAGGGCAACATGGTCTTTCACACTGTGAGGATGGACTTAATCCCGAAGCCTTGGTTAGCAACCATGGGCCGAGTTGGAGTTGTCCTTCAGTACTGACTTGGGGTTTTGGCTTGGATCGCGCTTGGGCGCGTGGCGTGTGAGATCGGCGGGCCGGCCGTCGCGCGAAAATTAAGTAACGATACCCCGCGCCGCCGCGTTCGCCAAACCGTTTGCTTCGGCATTGTTTTCACGCCGCACATGGGAAATCGAAAACTCAAGCCCACGAGCCAGTTTGCTGCAAATCCAGTGCAGAGAATACAAGCGCGGGCTGCGGCATGCATACTCGCCCACCATCTGTTTGACCACTACTTCTGAATCCGAATACACGTGAAGCGCGCCGGCTTTCAGCGACACCGCGCATTGCAGGGCTTCGAGTAGCGCCAGATACTCGGCGACATTGTTGTCCTGCCGCCCTACCCACTTCCCAATCGTCAACCGTCCGCGCTCCGCCCCCTCGATCACGACTCCAATTCCCGACGGCCCCGGATTCCCCAGCGACCCCCCATCAACGTATGCCACCAGTTGCGACATCTTTAACCCTCACAGCTAACATGCGGCACTCACGTGCTCAGCGTCAAGAAACAAGCGTGGTTCGCCCGATATTTTTGTGCAAGAACCTGTGGAAAAACAGGGTTCTCAACTCTTGCGGCTACTAAAGCGCCTCCTCAGAACGGATTGCATCTAGGAAAACTCTGTGGATCGTACAGCCAGGTTGCACCGAAATGCGGCGTTGACAATTGCTCTCATAGCATTTAACTTCGCGCCCGTCGACGGCTGAAAGGGTTGGCTTAAATAAAACTTTGCCAGTCCGAAGTAAGCTGGGTGATCTGCTCACTGGGGTAACTCAATGAGCGACCTGACCCGAAAAATCCGGCTACTCTGCGAGGATGTGGCCGGGGTTGGGAACTGCGAAAGCAGTGATTACATCGAAGGCCGTGATGGTGCATGACTCCACGTCGCTAGCTCCCTCGCAGGAGTTGACGGCTAGAGCATAACCAAGATCACGGCCTTTTCCTTTTCTTGCGTTTTCCTCGGACTCCTGCTTCAGCAAATCCGTTTGTGTGTGAAACCACTTTTCAACAACAATTGTGAATAAACCTGTGAAAGCGGGCTCGCCGCGCAAGCTTGATGAGGGCTTGACCGCTTTGCACACAAACAGATTCACTCACTTCTTGTTGCCTTGCTGTAGCGGCCCGAAAACCGCCAATCCGTTTTGCGTTCCTACGTAGACTTTGCCGTTCACGATCATAGGCGTGCCAAAGTGACTGGCCGACCCGAACTGGTCCCGCCCATTCGGCGCTTGCCCGGAGTTATATAACTCCTGCCCCACCGAAGTGGCGTTGTAAGCGTGCAGTACATCGTTGGGATCGCTGTGCTCGATTGCCCATACGATGCCGTTTTGCGATCCATTGGCCGACACACTGGGCGTGCTTCCCGGATAGGTGAAGCTGGCTGTGCTCTTGGCCACTGGAGCCGACGAGAGCTTGGCGTTCGTGACACTGAACTGTAGGAGGTTGTTGCCCTGCGGTCCGTAGTAAATATTTCCGTTGAAGTAGGCTGGCATGCCAAAGACCCCCCCGGCCAGCACATCGTCCAGTTCCTGGTAAATCGCATTGTCGTTTTGCGGATTGAACTTCCCCATGTTGTCGCGGTTCACAATGTAAATGTTCTGGTCCTTGCCGGCGCCGATGGCCAGATGGCGTGTCTTGCCCCGCGAGTCTTTCATCGGCGGCAGCAACATTGTCCCGCCCGACCCCAGGTCTTCGTCTGCATCCGATTCCTGCACAGTGTTGTACGCGCTGAAATAATCTGCAACGGTGAGCGTACCGTTGCTGGTTGAGATTTTCACGAAAGCGTTGCCGAAGTCGCCGTTCACCGGGAACCCTTGCCCGTTTAGTTCAGTATCGAAGGTGCCGTTCGCATCCAGCAAATAAAGAAATTTGCCATCGGACGCGATGCCAGCCCCTGCCTGCCAGATGGCTCCTTCGCTTCCGTTCGGTGTCAGATTGAGCACTCCGGTCTGGACCCCGGTGTGCACGTCATACGCCATTATCCAGCCGGTATAGGGGCGCTCGTCGCAGTGGGAGGTCCATGCGGTGTAGAGAATCCCATTCAGCAGCAGCAACCCCTGTCGTTCGGCGTACTGTCCCGGATCGAAGGTCACATAACCGCCCTGGCTGTTGTCGCCGGTGCCCGGATATTTTGCCGTCACGGTGATAGGAGAACCTGGCTGCTCCTTGGCGGTGGCCACGTCCAGCGCATGGATGCGTTGAAAATAGGTAGAACCCTTCTTGCTCATGGCCACGATATAAATCGTTCCGTGCGGGCCGGTATGGCGATCAATCACCGGAGTGGAAGTGATCCCGATGACGGGGGTGATCTGCCCGCAACCGTGGGTGTCTGAAGGTGTTTCTCCCGCGCCCAGCACCGACACTTGCCACAACAGCGTACCCCGGTCGGCGTCGAACGCGTACACACTGTCGTTCTCCGTCACCACATAAACCACGTTGTGAGTTCCCTTGCCGGGGATGGCCACTCCCGACAAGTACAAGGGCTCAGCATCAATCACGTTATCGACTGGAACCGCGAACAGTTTCCCGAAGGTCGTCGAATTTACGTTGCTTTGGGTAAGCACGGTCTCTGCAAGATTCTGTCCGGTTCGGTAGATGTCGTTGTGGTAGGTCACAACGTCGGTTGCGAAACTCAGACCTGCTGCGGTGATCACAAACAGTAACAGACACGGAAGCCAGGCTCGAAGATGCCTGCGGGTGATTGGTTGCCTTTTACTCCTGCCAAGAGAGTATCGCTTGTCTGGTGAGAATGCCATTGAAGCCTCCGGAATGCGATTCGATCCAACTACGACCCCCCTTGGATGGCGAGGATGAACAAGAATTTGCCCGCCTTACCGGCGTGCGGCACATGAGGATCACAAGACGGGTGGCAAAACTGCCGCTATTCTAGCATTGTGTCTTGCACCCTCTCGCTTTCCGCAAAAGGCTGGACGTGCGGTGTGCCGGGGGACACCAGCGCCTAAACCCTCTATAATTTGCCATCCTGTGGACGGCGTATCCATTTCACTTTGCCGATTTCCCAGGTTTGTCCGACCTTGAGTATCTGCGCAGGGCAGGAAGAACTTGTAGACAGATTATGGAATCGGTTTCTGCAATCGCGTCTCCACCCAACCTCTGGGCGTCTCTGCGCGAGGCCATCCGCGGTTCCCACCAGGACTACACCCAGGGCAGCCTAAATCGCGCAATCTTGCTGCTCGCCGTGCCCATGGTGCTGGAGATGGTATTGGAGTCCCTGTTCGCCGTGGTTGACGTTTTCTGGGTCGGACGTCTCGGAGCCAACGCGGTTGCCACCGTCGGCCTTACCGAATCCCTGCTCAGCTTGGTTTTCGCCGTGAGCATCGGACTGGGGATGTCCACCACCGCCATGGTGGCACGTCGCATCGGCGAAAAGGATTCCGAAGGAGCCGCCGTGGCCGCCGTTCAGGCAGTCGTGATCGGCTTGCTGGTTTCTATGGCCATTGGCCTGCCTTGCTGGATTTGGGCGCCCCGCCTGCTCAGCCTGATGGGAGCGTCTCCCGAAATCGTTGCGCTTGGCAGCGGCTACGCTCGCATCGCTCTGGGAGGCAGCGGTGCAGTCTTGCTACTGTTCCTTAACAATGCCATCTTCCGCGGCGCCGGCGATGCTGCCATCGCCATGCGTCTGCTCTGGGTTTCCAACATCATCAACCTGATTCTTGATCCCTGCCTGATTTTCGGGCTGGGACCGTTTCCTCGGCTCGGCGTCACCGGAGCTGCGCTGGCCACTTTCACGGGACGCAGCATCGGTGTGGGTTATCAGTTCTATCGCCTGTTGCGCGGCACGGAGCGCCTACGGATTCTCCGCCATCAGATTCGGGTGAATCTCACTATCCTGGTCCGCCTCTTGCGGGTCTCACTGACCGGCATCTTGCAGTTCGCCATTGCCCACACCAGTTGGATCGGTCTGGTACGGATTATCAGCGTTTTCGGTTCCGCAGCTCTCGCTGGCTACACCATCGCCATCCGGATCGTGGTTTTTGCCATCCTGCCCTCGTGGGGATTGAGCAACGCTGCCGCCACTCTGGTCGGGCAGAATCTCGGAGCCAAGAATCCCGAGCGCGCCGAGCGCGCGGTCTGGCGCACCGGTCTCTACAACATGATTTTCCTCGGCCTCATCGGTGTGTTCTTTGTGCTCTTCGCCGAACCCATCGTGCGGCTTTTCACCCAGGATCCCGCCGTCGTTCCTCTGGGCGCCTCTTGTTTGCGCATCGTCAGTTACGGCAACATCGGATATGCCTATGCCTTCGTGATGATGCAGGCCTTCAACGGCGCCGGCGATACGGTCACGCCCACCATCGTGAATTTCTTCGGCTTCTGGCTGCTGGAAATTCCCCTCGCTTACTGGCTGGCCATCCCACTCGGCTTCCGCTCCAACGGCGTGTTTTGGTCGATCGTAATCGCCGAAGGCTCCATCGCTGCCGCTACTGCTATCTTGTTCAAGCGCGGGCGTTGGAAGACCCAAAGAATATAGCGGTGGACGATTGATCCGTCGCGCTTGACTTCCGCCATCTCCTCTGACAAGATGCGAGGCACTTCGCCACCCGGGCTCACCGCCTTATGGCTAATCATTCCGTCTCCGCGCCTTACACACTGGAGCAGGTGGCGAGCCTCGTCGATTCCGGGAAGCTCGAATCCGGTCTATGATCCCCTGAGCCCCAAACGCCTCCTGAAGCGGAACCCTCAGCAGCACTGAAGCTATTTCGCTCTCATCGTCGCGACAAACACTTGGAGCCTCCCCATGAAACTGTTAAAGGTTGCGTTGTTCTCCTTCACGCTTCTCCTGATCCCGATATGTTCCTACGCCCAGGATGCCACTGGGAGAATCGCGGGCACCATTACCGACCCAAGCGGAGCCGTGATTCCGGGCGTTCAGGTGACCGTGACCAACACTGCCACCCAGCTGAGCCGGAAAGCGTCCACCAACCAAGACGGCTACTATCAAGTGCTTGCCTTACCCATCGGCAACTACAAAGTCTCCGCGGAACACGACGGCTTCCGCACGGTCATCAGTGATGAATACAAACTGCTCATCAACCAAGCTTTGCGCGTCGATATCAAAATGGAAGTTGGTGCCGCCAATCAGACAGTTGAAGTAGGGGCTCAGGCTGCACCGGTGGAAACCATAAACGCGACCCTCGGCCAATCGGTGACCGGCCGCGCCCTCACCAACATGCCGCTCAACGGTCGCGATACTCTTGATCTGGCTCTGTTGCAGCCGGGCGTGACCGAGAGCAACGATGACAACAATGGGGCAGGGAACTTTAACATCGGCGGTAATCGCAGCGACTCCGTCACGTATCTGCTCGACGGCGGCCAGAACAACGATCTGCTGGACAATAGCAACCTCCTCGATCCCAACCCTGACGCTATCGCCGAATTCCGCCTGCTTACCAGCAATTACACCGCGGAGTACGGCCGCAACGGGGGCGGCATCATCAGCGTGGTGACGAAATCCGGAACCAATCAGATTCATGGCAGCTTGTTTGAGTTTTTCCGCAACCGCGTACTCGATGCCAATGACTTCTTCAATATTCAGCAGGGCGTTCCGCGTCTCGATCTCAAGCGCAACCAATACGGTGCCACCCTCGGCGGCCCCATCGTCAAGGACAAGATTTTCTTCTTCCTCGCCTATCAAGGACAGCGGCAGGTGCAGGGCAAGCCCGACATAGCCGCTCCGGTGCTTACTCCACTCGAGCTGCAGGGAAATTTTTCCCAGTCGGCGAGTGGCGCACCGGACCCGGGTGTCCAGGCATTTCTACAGGCCAATCCATTTTTTCAGCCGAGTGTCGCACTTCAGAACCAGGCCATCATTGATCCCGCCAGAATCAGCAGCGTCGCGCAGGCCTACATCAAGGCAGGCCTGATACCCAGCGCCCCCGGCGGACTGTTTTCCACTACGTTTAGCGAGTTTACAAATGCCGACGAGTTAACCACCAAGTTTGATTTCAATCTCAGTGCCCAAGACAAAATTTCCGCAACTATAGGACTGAACCGCACACCTTTCTCCAATCCGTTCCCTTTCGCCACTGTGCCCGGGTTCGGCGGCCTTACCGTCGCGAATTACTACTACACCAATATTGGCTATACGCGGGTCTTTTCGCCCACCCTGCTGAATGAATTTCACTTTGTGAGCCACCGCAGCAATTTTTTGCAAGATACCCCAGCACAACACCTGCCTTCGCCTTCCGCCTTCGGCATCGGCGTCACTCCCGACGTTCCCACCGGCCCAACCAACCTGTTCTTCGACACTGGGCTCTCCCTCGGTAACAGTGAGAATGGCCCAACCCGGTTTGTCGAAAATACTTTCTCCTGGACTGACTCTGTCTCCTGGACGCATGGCAACCATAACTGGAAGTTCGGCGGCGGCTTCACTCCATATCAGGAAAATCTCGCTTTCGACTTCATCATTAACGGTGAATTTGACTTCGATACTGGAACTTCGACGGCTACCGGAAACGCCTACGCCGATTTTCTACTCGGTATTCCGGATTCCTATTTCCAGGGCGCAAAAGCCCCCTCCACTATCCGCCAGAAGAACACCTACGTGTTTGCCCAGGACGAGTGGCACGCGCGCAAGAATCTGGTTCTTACCCTCGGGCTTCGCTACGAATACAGCACTCCCAAGAGCGACACCGAAGGTCGCACTTTCTCCGTCATTCCGGGGGACCAATCCCACCGTTTCGTGAATGCTCCCACAGGGCTGGTTTTTCCTGGAGATCCCGGCGCTCCCAGGGGCGTCAACTTTCCGGTCAAAACCAATTTTGCCCCTCGCTTCGGTTTTGCCTGGGATCCCACCGGTTCCGGCAAGACGAGCCTTCGCGGCGGGTTCGGTGTGTTCTACGACATCCTCAAGGCCGAGGATAATTTCCAGTTCAATGGCCAGGCGCCATTCGTCAGTACCACCGGCTTGTTTTTCAACCCGGTGGGTCCAAACTCTGGTGCGGTGAACTACATGAGCCAGCCTTTCACGGCTTTCGGCATCTCCAATCCGTTCCCTTCCAAACCTCCCACGGCCGATGTGTCTTTTGCGCCATTTGTGCCCATTAGCTACAACGGCTTCGTCTATTTTGTGGACCCGCATCTGCGCACGCCATACATTTACCAGTACAACCTGAGCCTGCAGCGCAATCTTTTCAGCGGCATCGTTCTTGAGACCAACTACGTCGGCACTTCGTCCCATGGCCTCACTTCGCTCAAAGACATCAATCCCATGATCCTGGGGACGACCAATCGCGTTCTCGACCAGGCTCCCGGCAACACTGCTTGTGGACCCGCCGTCGGATTCCCCTGCTTTGGGCAGCTTCCCGAATTCCAAAACACCTCCAATGCCAACTACAACGCTCTTGAAGCCAGCCTCACACGACAGCCAAAAGACTCGCCTATTGGCACCGTGTATTTCACCCTCGCATACACTTACTCTCACAGCCTGGACAATGCCTCCGGCTTCCGCCAGCGCAATGCCTTCGTGCCGACCTACAGCCCGGATTTTTTCTATGCCTCCAGCGATAGCGACGTCCGCAATCGCATCACTTTCAGCGGCGGTTGGGATTTGCCCTTCGATCGCGCCTGGACCGGCGGGCCCAAACGCCTGACCAAAGGCTGGAGCCTCTATCCCATTGTGACTTGGCGGACCGGATTTCCCTTCGATATTTCCGCGTCTTTGCCTAACAGTTTCGATCCAACCAACCCGGGAACCTCAGGCGCCGGCGATCCCTATCTGAGCAACGCCGCGGTTCTCGGCCCGCTCACCACGTTCAACCCTGATCATCAGCGAACCATCAACGAAATATCGTATGGCACCGACAGTACCGGTACGCAGTGTGTCATCACCACCGCCCCCGTGACCGGCAATTTCTATTTCAATCCCAACAGCTTTTCCAACGCACCTTTTGAAGGCAGCCCCTGCTTCCCGGCGTTTGATCCTGTCAACAATCCCAAGGACCGCACCTATGGCCTGCACCGCAACACCCTGCGCGGACCCAGCGTGTCCAACATGGATCTGGCGCTCGCTAAGACCACCGCCGTTACTGAGCGCGTCAGCTTGGAATTCCGCGTGGAATACTTCAACGTTCTCAACCACCCTGAGTTCGCACAACCCACGTTCGTTGACAACGCCACCAACATCAACAGCCCCGTCTTCGGGCAGATTACGACCACTGGTACCTTTCGCGGCCCCACTCCACGTATCGGCCAACTGGCCGCGAGGGTAACGTTTTGATCCTCGGACGATGTAGGCGCGAGCGTCCAAGCTCGTGCAGCGCCAGTCACCAGTTCGTGATGCTTCTCTCTGCACTCGTTCCGCTGCTCCTCGTCTCCCTAGCCCCAGCCCAAACCGCCGACTCCACCGACGACTACATCCACTCCGAAATGCAACGCCAGCATATTCCCGGCCTGTCTCTGCTGATTGCGCGAGACGGAAAAATCGTGCGCGCCCAGGGCTATGGTTTGTCGAACGTCGAACTTCAGGTCCCAGTCAAGCCGGAAACCGTATTTCAGTCCGGGTCAGTGGGCAAACAATTCACTGCGACCGCGGTAATGATGCTGGTGGAAGAAGGCAAGATCAAACTCGACGATCCCCTCACCAACTATTTCAAAGACGCCCCCGCCGCCTGGCGTCAGGTCACCGTCCGTGAACTCCTCAGCCACACTGCCGGGTTCACCGACTATCCCGAGAAATTCGATTTCCGCAAAGACTACACCGAAGCCGATCTGCTCAAAATTGTCGAAGCCATCCCATTGGCGTTTCCGCCCGGCTCGAACTATAGCTATGCCAATCTTGGATATTTGACTCTAGGCATTCTCATCCATCAGGTCACGGGTGAGTTCTACGGAGATTTCCTGCAAGAACGAATTTTCCGTCCACTGGGCATGACCACTACGCGCGTCATAAGCGAAGCCGACATCGTTCCCAACCGGGCCGCGGGATATCGTTTGGTCAAAGGAGAACTGAAAAATCAGGAGTGGGTTTCGCCCACTCTGAATACGACAGCCGACGGCGCCTTATACTTCTCGACGCTCGATCTCGCGAAGTGGGACGCCGCCCTGTACACCGACAAGCTTTTTCACCACTCCAGTCTGGAACAAATGTGGACTCCCTCGAAACTCCTCAACGGGCAGCCAAATCCGGGAAACTATGGTTTCGGTTGGCGTATCGCCGCCAAGAACGGCCACCGGCTTCTCGATCACGGCGGCGCCTGGCAGGGATTCGAAGTCCACATCTCGCGCTACGTGGACGATAAACTCACGGTCGTTGTGCTCACCAACCTCGCCGACGCCGACCCGGGCAAGATTGCCGATCACGTCGCCGAGTTGTACCTGAAGTCGAGGTAGAGGCATATGAGCAAGAAAAAACCCACGGCGCGAATGCCGTGGGCTGAGTGTCAAGACCAAACCAACGCCTAAGGAGCAAGCTGGACTAGCTCTTGTAGAATTCGTATCCGCGATACGTCAGCCGCACCACTCCCCGCATCTGTTCTTCCAAGTAGCCCTGATTCCTCATCTCGGCCACTGCCATGCGGGCCAATGAAGAGTCGACGACGGGTTTGGGCAAAGTCACAAATTGACGAGGGTCCTCCTCATAAGAGTGGGCCAGTGATACCAGGAGGTTGCTGGGAACCATTTCCTGACGCATACATCTCTCCTTTTGCGGACGTCTAATACTAGTGCTGCCCGCTTTTGATCGGAATGGCCCTCCCGTGCCCCCAGATGGCCTCTTGGTAACATCTATATCTATATGTAAAAAGGACGGTTAGCTATCATGACGGCATGCCGCGCCAAACAAGGTCTCAAATTCGCCGGACCCCGTGGATTCTTCCCGGCATCAATAGTACGATGTCGGTCCACTTCAACTCAGGTCGCTAGGGCTTCACCCTATGGGGAGTGATTTATGACTGCAACTCTTGCGCACCAGTCTCCCGCGGCGATGGGCGCGTCGCTGCGCGAGCGTTTTGCCGAGGTTCGCGACACCACTATGCGAATCACTGCCTCGCTTTCTCCTGAAGACCAGATGTTGCAATCCATGTCCGACGCAAGCCCCACCAAGTGGCATCTCGCGCACACTACCTGGTTTTTCGAGACTTTTATCCTGCTGCCGCATGTGTCCGCATATCAGGCTTTCGATCCACACTTCCAGTACCTGTTCAATTCGTATTACAAACAGCTCGGATCCCACCCCAATCGCGGGTCGCGCGGCCTGATGTCGCGTCCGAGCCTTGACCGGGTCCATGCCTATAGGTCACACGTTGACACCGCCGTGCTGGCACTCTTGGACCATGCTGGGGACGAAGTGCGCACTCTGATCGAACTCGGGCTCAATCACGAGCAGCAGCACCAGGAATTGATTCTCACCGACATAAAGCACGCTCTCTGGTCCGGCCCGCTGCATCCCGAACCAGCCCCCGGCAAGATGTCAGAGGTTTCTGCTTCTGCTTCTCCTCTCACTTGGATTGAGGTCGAAGGCGGCATTCACCTCATCGGCCATCACGGAACTAATTTCGCTTTCGACAATGAAGGCCCCCGCCATGAAGTGCTCCTCCGGGCATTTCGTTTGGCCTCTCGTCCGGTGACCAACGGGGAATATCTGGAATTCATGCAGGATGGTGGTTACCGCCGCCCGGACTTGTGGCTCTCGGATGGGTGGGACAAGGTTTGCACCGAAGGATGGAGCGCACCCTTCTATTGGGAACGCAAAGAGAAAGAGGAGGATCACGAGTCCTGGTGGCAGTTCACGGTGAACGGGCTTAACCGCGTGAGTCCGTCCGAGCCTGTCTGCCACATCAGCTACTACGAAGCCGACGCCTACGCGCGTTGGCGCAACGCCCGCTTGCCAACCGAAGAAGAGTGGGAAGTGACCGCGGCTCGCATCGCAGCCAGAGGGAACTTCCTGGAAGACGGCTCGGTGCGCCCTCGCCCTGCCGGTCATGCCCCTCAGATGTTCGGCGATGTTTGGGAGTGGACGTCGAGTCCTTATGTTGCTTATCCGGGATTCAAGCCTGCCGCAGGGCTGATTGGCGAATACAACGGGAAATTCATGGTCAATCAGTTGGTTCTGCGTGGCGGGTCATGTGCCACACCCGCGAGTCATATCCGCGCAACCTATCGCAATTTCTTTCCGCCACATGCCCGATGGCAGTTCTCGGGAGTCAGGTTGGCCAAATGATCGCTCGTGAGCTCATATCGCTGCCGTCCTTTGCCGGAGATGTGGAGCAGGGTCTTTCCAGCTTTCCCAAGACTCTGCCCTCCAAGTTGTTTTACGACCAGGCCGGCTCAGCCCTGTTCGAGCGGATTACTCTTCTGCCCGAGTACTACCTTACCCGCACCGAACTTGAGATTTTGCGTGACCGCGGCACAGAGATCGCCCAGGAGGTTAGACCGAGCGTGACCGTGGTCGAACTGGGTTCCGGCACGGCTACCAAGACCACCACGCTGTTGCAGGCGTTTGCCCGCCGTCAGTTGCGGGTGCCTTATTTTCCCGTTGACATCTCTCCCGCCGCGCTGGGCGAGGCCCGTGAGCGCGTGGAGTCGCAGTGCTCGCGAGTTTCGGTCCGCCCTGTGGTCGCGGACTTCAGCAACGGTTTTGGTTTCTTGCGCGGCATCCCTGGACGCAAGCTGGTGCTTTATCTGGGATCGAGCATCGGCAACTTCGATCCCGGCCCGGCAGTGGAAATGCTCAGCCAAATTCGCAGCCAGTTCACGACCGGAGATGCCCTGCTGTTGGGCACCGACCTGGTGAAAGATCCATCCGTTCTAGTGCCGGCCTACGATGACTCTCAGGGAGTAACGGAGCAGTTCGACAAGAACATTCTTGCGCGGTTGAACCGCGAACTGGGTGCGAACTTTGACCTCGACTTCTTCCGCCATGTGGCAATTTGGAATCCGGAGAAGTCGCGAATGGAAATTTACCTGGAGAGCCTGTGTCCGCAGTCTGTGGAACTCGCGTCGCTCAATCTAAACCTTCGTTTCGCCAACGGAGAGCGCATCCATACCGAGAACAGCTACAAATACACCATGCCCATGGTCCGTGAGATGCTGGAAAGCTCCGGCTTCTCTCTCGATGCCACATGGTTTGATCGACGGACCTGGTTTGCTCTCCACCTTGCCCGCGTTTGAGGGGTGCTTTAGGAACAAAAGATGCCGCGCACCTGAGTGCGCGGCATTCGGTTATTGAACTGCTACCACACTCTGCACTGCTTAGCTCGCACCATCGGCGTGCCGGTCTTGCAGGAGAACGCCTGCTGAAATTCGGGCATATTCGCAACCACATTGTTCACCCGGTACTTTGGGATTGAGTGCGGGTTCGTCAGCACAACTGTACGCATCAATTCGGGACGATATTGCTCGCACCACTCGTTGGCGTATGAAAGGAAGAACCTCTGCCGTGGTGTCAATCCGCTGTCGTCTTTCTCATCGAGCGATTTGCCGGAGGCTTGCAGCTTGTTGGTCAAGGCCATGAACGCGATGCGTAAGCCGCCGTTGTCCGCCGTATCCTCGCCCTGGGTCAAATGTCCGTTCTGCTTGACCCCAGCCTCCGGAATCTCCTGCGTGTACTCGTCGGCAATGCATTCGTCGCGCTCGTCGTAAGCTTTGGCATCAGCGGCGGTCCACCAGTCGCGGAGGTTGCCTTGGGCGTCGAACTTGCGCCCTTGATCGTCAAACCCGTGCGTGATCTCGTGTCCAACCACCATTCCGATCGCTCCGTAGTTCACTGCATCGTCTCTGCTGACGTCGAAGTATGGGGGCTGCAGAATGCCGGCAGGGAAGTTGATGGTATTGAGCTGTGCATCGTAATAGGCGTTAATTGTCGGAGGCGTCATGGTCCACTCGCTGCGATCCACCGGCTTGCCGATCTTGTTGAGTTGCCGATGGAACTCAAACATCGTCGCCGCGCGCACATTGTTGAGATAACTGGTACGGGTGATTTTCACGGAGGAATAGTCTCGCCACCGGTTCGGATATCCGATCTTGTCCTCGATCGCGTGCAATTTGATCTTGGCTTGTTCCTTGGTGGTGGGCTGCATCCAGTCCAGCGTAGTTATGTCCTGGTCCAGCGCGTGTTCCACATCATGGACCACGCCGATTGTCCGCTCCTTGCTGGAGGGTGGAAACGCCGCTGCCACGTAGGCCTGTCCCAGCGCCATTCCGAGATCACGGTCCGCCGCGCGCACACACCGCCGCCAGCGCGGCAGTTGTTGTTTTGCGCCGGCCAAGGTATGGGCAAAAAACTCCCAGTTCTCGTCTACAAACGCCTTGCTTAGGTACGGGGCTGACCCGTGAACCAGATGCCACCGAAGATACACCTGCCAATCCGCCACGGAGTGCTGCTGGATTAAGACTTCCAACTCCTTGAAGAATCCCGGAGTGCTCACCAGATAGTGGGGGGCCGATGGAGGCGCCCCGATGTCGGCAGTATATTTTTTCCAATCAAACGAAGGGGTCAGCGCCTGTATCTGTTCGAAACTCATCTTGTTGTTGACGTTCTTCGGATCGCGCCGCGCAACGTTGTTCATCTGCGCCTTGGCCATCGCGGTTTCCATCGCGATCACCGTTTTCGAGCCCGCCGCGGCCTGGTCTGCGTTCTCGCCTGTCAGGGCCAGCATCTTGGCCACGTGGGCTTGGTACTTGCTCAGGATGTCCTTCGACTTTTCATCGTCTTTCACGTAGAAGTCGCGGTTCGGCAATGCCAATCCGCCCTGATCGATTCCGGCCACAACTTTGCTGGCATCGTCATAATCCTGTTGCGAGGTGAAACCCAGCAGCACTGCCGCGGTCTGATTGTCGTTGGCCTCCCAGGCCCCCGGAGTGGTCATGTGAATGTGCGCTACCTGGTCTGCCAGTTCCGCCTTGCTCTTCATTCCGGCGATGCGTTCCAGTTCCGGTTTCAAGTCGCGGCTGCCGGCAGCCTCCAGCTCCGGCTCGTCAGTGCACGCCTGCCAATAGTCACCGATCTTCTGTTCGAAGTCGCTGCGCCCGCTGGTCTGCGCCGATGCCTTCTCCAATGCCTCGCGCACGATGTTTTCATTCCAATACTGCAAGCCGCTGCCGGTTCCCCACGCCACTTGGTCAGGAGGAATTGGGTTGGCCGCGTTCCACTTGCTGCACGCGTATTGATAAAAATCCTGACAAGGATCGAGCGAACGGTCCACCATGGCGGGATCGAAGTGCTCCAACTTGGGCGCCTGATCAGCCGCAGTGCCTTGCTGCGCCAGTCCGAGTACCGGACAACATACGACAGCTACCATTGCGAGTCGTGCAAAATGCATGATGAGGTCTCCTGCGTGAGAATTGGGTAAGTGCACTGCTGGTAATATGGCCCCGGCGCGGCGGCCCAAATTCGCTGACTTTCCGTTGCGAACAGCAGATTCAGCTTGTGTCAAAAAGTGTATCGCAGTTTCGCGAAGTGTGCTCAAAAGTGCCCGGCCGGGTCACTTCCCGCAATCTGATATACGTATGCCAAAGGAACGCAATTCCGTCCGATTTTACATGGCCGCAATCACTAACTCCACCGTTCCTTCCCCCACGGCGATATCTCCACAGCTTCCGACAATCCAATCCGCGCCTGCCGCTTTCAGTTCTTTTTCTGGCGCGGTTGTGCGCACCGCAATCACTCGCGCCCCCGCTGCTTTCCCCGAGCGAATTCCTGCTGGGGCGTCCTCTATTACTACGCAATCCCCTGCGGCCAGTCCCAACGCGGCTGCGCCCTTCAAATAGGGCTCTGGATGTGGCTTTCCGTTCTCCACGTCGCTGCACGTGACCATCTGCTCCGGAACTTTCAGCGCGGCCGCGCGCAGCCGTACTTTTGCCAGCGGGCGGGTGCATGAAGTCACAACCGTCCAGCGATCCGGCGGCAGCGCCTGCAACAATTCCTGCGCTCCCGGCAATGGCACTATGCCCGCTATATCGTCGATCTCCGATTGCTCTACAATTCGGTTCTCGCTCGCGGCGTCTGCTTGCGGAAGCAGTTCGCGGATGGTTGCGATACTCGGTCGCCCGTGGGCCCGCCTTACAACTTCTTCGGGATTAAGTCCGTGTCTTGCTGCCCACCCTCTCCAGACACGGGTTACTGCTGGAGTGGAATCAATCAGCACTCCATCCAGGTCAAACAACACACCGCTGCAATGGATGTGAATCACGGTTCCTTAATTTGCCAGTCTGAGCGCAGCAGGCCGATTCGCTTCGCGAATCGGCCTGTGGAGTCGAGGGTATCTACATTCTTCCGGGCTAGGGCTTTTTCTTCTTGCCGAACAGTCCACCTAATCCATTCACAATGCCCGCAGGATTCTGGCCCGTCGTTCCTAGCTGGTTGCCCAACATGCCTTTCACGTCGGGCACAAACTTCGGGTCGGAGGTTGTTCCCTGAATGAAGAAGGGAACACCGCCGCTTTTGTTGCCCATGCCCGCCAGTTGTGTGAGCCCGCCGCCTACCCCGCCACTGAGTTTAGCTTCCATGTGATAGTTCAGCGCGTTCTGCGGGCTGATCGTCCCGCTTCCCGTGACCACGCCCAGCGACGGAATATTCAAATTAACGTTCTGTGTGCTGATGCCGTCCGGTGCCACGTGCGCGTCCGTGCTTAGATTCTGGATGGTCGTGTCTGATCCGGTCTTGGCCCCGGTCAGCGCCGAAATCGCCGACATCTTCGATCCCAGGTCGAAGCCCGACAACTTCGTATCCTTCATCTTGACCGGCCCGTTGATCACCAGTTTGTCCAGCGGCCCGACAATCGTGAAGTCCGCCGTCAGAGTTCCACCCTTCAAGCTTGAGCCCGATGGCAGTACTATGCCCATGGCCGGGAGCATTGCCTCGAGGTCATCCACCGGCATGTTGTCGGCATTCAACTTCATGTTCAGGACGGTCGACGTTCCTTCCATCTGATACCCACCCGTCAGCTTCGCCAGCGCCTTGCCGATGACGACGTCGCCTTGGTTCAATTGCCCAGCCTGTTTTTGCACCTCGTAAGCCGTTGTAAATTTCACCACCACCTCCCGTCCCGCCGCCGAGCCTTTGGGAGAGAGTTTCAGTTTCTGCACCGTGGCCGTGCCGCTGCTTCGCGCCGTCCGTCCATCGGAACCGATAGTACCGTTGAAGTCAGCCATCCCGGCAATCCCCGATGCCGGTTCCACAAATCCGGAGGCCGCCAGGTCCAGATTGTTTACCGCGACCTTTGCCTGCACCGGTGTCAGTGCCGCATCGGGGGCGCCAATTGGACCCGCTGTTCCGTCCAGTTTCACGCTACCGCCACCCGGCAACCCGGCCGAAAGCGAAAAGGGAAAGTTCGACGCGAAAGAGAACTTCTGCACCGTGATGTTCACGTTCTGATAGACCTGGGGCTTAGCTTTGTCGCTGATGTTGTCCATTGAAACGCTGCCACCCTTAACCATAAGCTTGCCCACCGACAAATCTGGACTGACGCTGCTCTTGCTGGCTGTCGGCTTAGTGGTCTTGCTTCCCAGGCTTGAAAAATTCCACTTGCCAGCGGCCGTATGCAGCAGCGAGACCTGAGGTTGCTCGATTGTCAGGTCGGTTACATGCAACTCTTTTGAAAAAATCAGTGGCATAAGCTCTACACCCACGCCCAGCGCTTTGGCGCGGATGAAAGGCTCCTTGCTGAATGCCGGATCGTCAGCGATTGAGAGATCATCTGCCGCAACGCTGCCCTCCAGGATCGAAAGCCGCAGATTGCCCACTTTGACCTGCCGGCCCAGGGCAGCGCTCAAGTCCGACTCGATGGTGGGGCGGAAGACGTTCACATCAATCAGAAAGGGAAGTGCGACGGCCACCACAACGATAACAACCACAACGATTCCAACAATTTTCAAAACGCGTTTCATAATGGGGGTCCTCCGTGGGCCAGAGTTTTGTGGATGACCGTTTAGACGCGGCCAGTCTATCAGAAAAAGCGATCCCTACTGCGGTTCCCGCGTAAGTTCAGGGTCAGGTACCGTGCCTGACTCGAGTTCCTGATGCCGCTTTTCCCGTGATGCATTCGACATAGCAGTAAATCTCTCCATCTCCTTCTTGGCTTCCTGCGTGCGTCCGAGGTGCTGCAGAATCTGGCCGCGCACGTAATACACACTCTCACTCTCCGGACTCAGCCTCTTGGCTGCGTCAATTGCCGTCAGCGCCTCATGGTACTTCTGTTCCCGCAGGCAGGCCCTGGCGAGTTGGAAGTAGGAACTTGAAAGCTTCGCATCCAGCCCCAGCGCCTTGCGAAACATCTTTTCGGCATCCTCGTCCTGCTGCTGGAGATAAAACACCAGTCCTAACTGGTCGTAGTCGTAAGCTACATCCGGTTCGATTGCAATATCCTTCAGAAACTCCGCCTTCGCCTGCTCCAAATCCTGCTTCTCCAGATACGTCACGCCCAGATTGAAATGAACGAAGGGAAGCTGCGGTGCGGCTTTGGCAGCGGATTGCAGTTCCGCGATCGCCTCGTCATATTCTTTCCGGTTCAAGTGCGCCTTCCCCATCAGCAGGTGAAATTCCGGCGTGTCCCGGCCGGTTTGCACCAATCGCCCCAGTGCACGCTGCTCCAAATCTGCCTGCCCCGCCTTATTGGCTGCGATTCCCAGCACGTACAGGAAATTCAATTGGTCGGAAGCCTGCGCCCACAATGGTTCGAGCGTATTCGCCGCCTCGGCATACCGTTGAGTGAAGAAGTAGCACAGCCCGAGCAGATACCGCGCCTGATAGGAATCCGGCACGTCCCGCACCACGGATGCAAACGGTGCAATCGCTCTTTCAAAGTCGTTCTGACGGTAGTAAACCAGGCCAATATTCAGCCGGATGCCCGCCACTTGCGGTGCCAGATGCTCGGCTTTCCGCAAGCTTTCCAGCGCTTGCGGCCACTGTTTCCGCCGCATCGCGATCACGCCCAGATTGGCGTGTGCTCCTGCCATCCCCGGATCCAACGCCAGCACGCCCTTGAACGCCTTTTCCGCTGCAACCAGCTTGCCTTGTTGGAGAGCCGCTTGCCCTTGCTCAAATAATTGCTTGGGATCGGCGCTCGGAGCCTGATTTTCAGAAGGCCTGGCCGCCGGTCTTGGCGCCGACGCGGCCGTTTGCAACGCCGCAATCGGTCGTGCTCGCGCCGTCGAACCGCATGCCAGCACGAGCGCTGCCGCCGCACACCGCAATCCTGAACTTGACACTGGTTTCACTCTCTGCTGTAGTGTCCGCCAGCGCCAGCCTGAATTCAAGCTGGCTGCGGCCGCGCAACCCAGGCCACGCATGAAGAGCACCATGATCACAATCCGTGACGTTGCCAAGGAGAGTGGTTTTTCATCCACCACTGTCTCCATAGTGCTCAACAACGCTCCTTTGGCGCGCTACATTCCCGCGAGCACTAAGAAATGCATCGAACGCGCCGCCAAGAAACTGGGTTATCGTCCCAACCTGTTTGCCCGTTCGCTGCGCAGCCAGCGAAGCCACACCGTCGGTGTCATGGTTTTCGACATGACCGACCCTTACTGCACCCTTGTTCTCCGCGGCATCGAGAATTCCCTTTACCAGTCGTCTTATCTTCCCATTCTCACCGACGTTCACAACGAGCGCAGCCGCTTCGAGCGCTATTTGGAAATGCTGCTCGACCGCCGCGTCGAAGCCCTCATTGTTCTGGCCAACTGGCTTTTCGTGGACATCGACGTCCTTGCCGATCTCGAAAAGAGCAGCATCCCCACCGTAATGATCGGCCGCGAACTGCAAACCGATTCCATCAGTTCCGTCCTCGTGGACAACGAATTCGGCGCCCGCGCCGCCCTCGAGCACCTCTATTCTTTGGGACATCGCAAGATCGCGTTCATCCGCGGTCCCAAGACTCTCGCCGACAGTGCCCCGCGATGGAAGGGAATTCGCGCTTTCGCCAAGTCCAGCGAGCTTGAGATTGATCCCCGACTGGTGCTCGATCTACCCGAATCCCGAGATCCCGTTTCCAGTTTCGAAGCTGGCTACAAGCTCACGGAAGACCTCATCAGACAGAAACGCCCCTTCACTGCTCTGATGGCCTTCGATGACATGACCGCTTTCGGCGCCATTCGCGCCCTCGCCAAGGCCGGACTGCGTGTTCCCGAACATTGTTCAGTGATCGGTTTTGACGACGTTGCCGTTTCCGCCCTATACACTCCTCCGCTGACTACCATCCGCCAGCCTATGGAAGTCATGGGGACGACGGCCGTCAGTATTGCTTTGGACGGAGTCAATGCGGTGCTGGAAAAGCGCCAGCTCTCCGCCGTCCACCGCAAAATTGCCCCTGAATTGGCGCTTCGCGAATCCACTCGCCGTCTGCTTTGATTGGCGACTCCGCCCTCTCAACCCAGCGAGCCATTTTTTGCTTGACACCACAGGAGCCCTACCTCACTATTGATACGTTTTAATAAACGATTTCTGCGGCTTTTTCATGATTGTGGGCGATGGTTATTCGCACCCGCGACAGGCCAGCGGAGCGCAAAGCGGCGGCTGGGAAGGCCCGCCACATTGGTGGTTTCTCGCGTACCAAGGTGAGTAATGCCGGCGCGCCTGGTGCACTCGTAGGATGGAGAGTACTTGGCTGGCCGAAGACGTAAGGAAAGCTCGGTCCTTTTGTGGTTCAGACTGTCAACGGAGTTGGCCATGAAATCCCGTCTCTTGTGGTTGTGGGTCCTGATGTTCGTCTCCTGTGTTTCCGCATCGCTGCTTGCTCAGGATAGCGCCTCCATCACCGGCACTGTCACAGATCAGACAGGCGCGACGATTCCTGGTGCGCAAGTGACAGTTAGCAACGCCGAGCATGGGATCAAACGCACGACCGTCTCCAATGGCAGCGGCGATTACCTGGTCAGTACCATTCCTCCGGGCTCTTACAACTTATCAATCACCGCCCCAGGCTTCAAGAAATACGAAGCGACTGGGGTTATTCTGCGCGTCGCGGAAAAGGCCCGCGCGGATGCCGCCCTGCAAGTGGGTGCAGCCAAGGAAGAAGTTCTTGTCGAAGGTACGAATGTCGCTCAGGTAGAAACCCAGACCAACGAACTCGCCGGAACCATCACCGATAAAGAGATCAGCCAACTTCAACTCAACGGACGAGTGTTCACGCAACTGGTGACACTCACTCCCGGCATCACGAATCAGACCGGATCTTCAGAGGGGCAATACGGAATCACCGCAAACGTGAATTACAGCGTGAATGGCGGCCGCCTGGAATACAACAATTGGGAATTGGACGGCGGCGACAACATGGATAACGGCAGCAATTCAACGCTGAACGTGACACCCAGTATCGACGCCATCGGCGAAGTCCGCGTCCTGACCTCCAACTACGGAGCGCAATACGGACGCAACGGCTCCGGCACCATCGAAACCGAAACCAAGTCTGGCACCAGGTCATTCCATGGCGATGCTTACGAATTCGTGCGCAACGACGCGTTCAACGCCACGCCCGAATTCCAGACTACCAACCCCTCCTATAAGAAGAATGACTTCGGATACACCATCGGAGGACCGATCTACATTCCCGGCCACTACAATTCCAACAAAGATAAGACATTCTTTTTCTTCTCGCAGGAGTGGCGCCGCGACCGCGTGCCCGGGCAAGCCTTCAACGTGATTGTTCCTTCAGTGGCAGAGCGCGGCGGAAACTTCAGTGACCTTTGTCCGGGGCCGGATTGCCCGGTAGAGCCGGCAAAGATCAACGGCGTGGCCAACCCGAATGCAGGCAAACCGTTTCCGGGCAATCAGGTCCCGATCAATCCTGCTGCTGTACCGCTGCTTGGGCTGATTCCGTCCCCAACCGGCGGATCCGGGAATGTATTCACCGCCTCCCCTTCACAGCCTACAAATTGGCGCGAAGAGTTAGTCCGCGTGGACCACAACTTCAGTGACAAATTGCGCGCCATGTTTCGCTACGCCCACGACTCCTGGGATACGGTGACTGCTGCCCCCTTGTGGAGCGACGGCACCAGTTTCCCGACGATTCAGACGAGCTTCGTCGGACCTGCAACCGCTCTGGTGGCACGTCTCACGGCGACCGCGTCACCCACCCTGCTGAATGAATTCGTTTTCAGCTATACCACCGATCACATCACTCTTAAGAACACCGGGACACCGAATCCCAATGCGTGGCAACGTCCGGCAAACCTCGCGATCGGCAGTTTATTCCCGGGGGCCGGGAATGGGGGCGCGCTGCCCGGAATCAGCGTCGCCGGCGGCCTCGGTGGAGCATACGGGAGTAGCGGGTTCCAAGAGGATTCCGGTTTCGTCCCCAATGGGCCCTACAACGCAAATCCTACCTACACCTACCGCGACAATGTGACCAAGATTATCGGCAAACATAATCTGCAATTTGGGGCCTATTTCGTCGCAGCGCAGAAGAACGAACTTACCGGCACCGTTCCTTCCATCAATGGATTTCTGACCTTTGATCCAACCTCGCCGGTCTCAAGCGGCAACCCTTTTGCCGATTTGTTGATGGGAAACATCGCGAACTATTCTCAATCCAATGCGCGGGTCAAGTACTACAACCGCTACAAGATTCTGGAGCCATATTTCCAGGATGACTTCCACGCCACTAGACGGTTGACCTTGAATATGGGATTGCGGATCAGCCTTTTCGGGACTTATCGCGAGCGCTACCATCAGGCCTTCAATTTCAATCCCAATGCGTGGAGCGCGGCCAAAGCTCCCAAGATTGACGTGGACGGCAGCTTGACGGGACAGGCGGGAGCTATAGTCCCAGGTTCAGGAGATCCTTTTAACGGCATGGTGCAATGCGGAGTCAACGGTGTGCCCGAGGGTTGCATGACCGGGCATCTGTTCAATCCCGCGCCGCGGCTCGGTTTTGCCTTTGATCCCAAGGGAGACGGTCGTTGGGCAATCCGCGGTGGTTATGGAATTTTCTTCGATCACACCAACGGTAACGAAGCCGACAGCGAGGCTCTGGAAAGCTCGCCGCCTCTGGTACAGGTTCCCACCCAGTTCAATGTCTCTGGATACGGCAATATCGGCGGCGGATCCTTGTTGTTTCCTCTCGGCGTGGTTTCCATCCCGAACCATGCCGTTTGGCCATACGTACAGCAGTGGCATTTTGACATTCAGCACGATATTGCCAGGAATACCGTGGCTACTCTTTCGTACGTTGGAAGCAAAGGTACGCACCTCGGGCGCAAGTTCGAATTAAATCAATTGCCAGCTGTCCCCGCGGCGCTGAACCCTTATATCGCATTAAACGCCCCCATAAGCGCCGCAGACTGTGCCACGGCTGCGGAGGGCTTTAACGGCACCGGGCAGCCGGTCGCGACCGCAACTGTCAACGGTGTGAATTACAGCGGGACAACCGGCGGTCAAGTGGCCACCAATCTCGCAGTGGCCTGCGGCAACGACGCCAATCCCTTCCGTCCTTTCCGTGGCCTTGGCGACATCACCCGCCTCGACAATGGAGCTTCCTCCAGCTACAACGCTCTCCAGGCACAGTTACGGCGCAGTATCGGATCGTTGCAGTTGAACATCTCTTACACTTACAGCCATTCCATTGACGATGCCTCCGACGGCGGCGTCTTCGGCGATGGCGGAATTCTGAACGCCTTTGATTTTCCGGCGTTTCGTGCCTCCTCTAATTTCGACCAGCGCCACACTTTCACTACCAGCGCCATTTATGATTTGCCGTTCTTCAAGAATCCTGGCATCACCAACAAGTTGCTCGGAGGTTGGGAACTCTCCGGTATTGGCGCGTGGCAGACAGGCCCTCCGTTCAGCGCTTACAACGGCGCTGCGACTCCTGATAACGCTGGCCTCGGCAACGGCGTGGCCTCGGGCGCCGGCGCCGGGCAATCCTATGCCGACGTGATCTCCAATCCACACCAGAACATTCCACAGTTCGATCCGACGTCCGGTTTTGGCCCGTTCATTGCTAACCCCAATGCTTTCGCCGCTCCAGTCGGTCTGACCCTTGGAGACTCAGGCCGGAACTTCTTGCGCAATCCCGGACACTGGAACATCGACATGGCCCTGTTCAAGCACATTCCCATAACAGAGCGCATCGCGTTCGAGTTCCGAGCGGAAGCCTTCAACATTTTCAATCACGTCGAGTACGGCCCCCTCGCAGGCGATCAGGGCGGCGCTGCCGGCAGCGCCGGATTCTCTTCCAATACCGGGAGTTTTTCGCCCGGATCCAACTTCCTGCAGGTCGGCACTGCTTATAGTCCGCGGATACTCCAGCTGGGTGCGAAGCTTATTTTCTGATCGGTTACAGAAGTGAGAGCCCTGGCCTCCTTAGGTTGGAGGCCAGTTTTTTGCTCTGTTCGGATGAGACAATGTCATGTCCATGCGATGCGGCAGATTTCTTTCCGGACTGGCAGCGCTTTCGATTGCCATGGGCGTCCCATTTCTCGCGAGAAGCGGGGAAGTTCGTTCGGCTAAGCCTGCCGGCGCGACCAGCGTTCCCCTGGCCACCGAGGATCGTGTACAACTCCCGGGATGGTGGCCCACCAAAGGTACCGCGTCACGTGATGAATTCCTTGGCCCCGATGCCTGCGAGCCGTGTCATGCCTCCAAGGTTCGCACCCAGACGCAAACCCCAATGGCCCGCGCCGCCCTGCGACCCTCAGATTCCGATGCCTTGCGCACGCACGACCAGCTAACGTTTAGCCTCTCTCCCTACACCTACCAGATCTCACGGCAGGAGAACGGTAGCCTGTATTCTGTCACCGACGGCAAGCAGACCATCTCGGTGCCTGTGAGTTGGGCATTCGGTCTTGGCCAGTCTGGCCAAACCTACGTTCTCGAACGCAACAGTACCTTCTACGAAAGCCGCGTGAGCTACTTCCCAGCGGTCGACGGTCTTGACTCAACCCCGGGACAATCGCAGGCCGCACCTTCCACCCTGGAGGACGCCCTGGGACGCAGCATGCTTTACGCTGGCGAGACGCAGCGGTGTTTTGGCTGTCATACAACGGCATCAACCGCCAATCGTCATTTTGACCCCAGCCACCTGATTCCCGGTGTGACCTGTGAAGCCTGTCACGGCCCCGGCGCAAAACACGTGGCGGCGATGAAAGCTGAAAAGTTGAAGCTCGGGTTGAAATCGATTCTCGACCCTGGTCAGCTCAATCCGGTTGATCAAGTGGATTTTTGTGGCGCCTGCCACCGCAGTTACGTCGATGTTGTTCTGAGTAAGACTCTCGGAATTCGCAACCTTCGTTTCCAACCTTATCGTCTGGAGAGGAGTCAGTGCTGGATCAAAAGCAACAACGGCATCACTTGCCTCAATTGTCACAACCCCCATCAGCCTCGGGTCCGCGACCTGGCGGCGTATGACGATAGATGTCTCAGCTGCCATCGCCCTCCAGCCTCTACCGGAGGCCATTCTGCCGGCGGTCATTCAATTAAGAGCTGCACGGTGAGCACAAACAATTGCGTCTCCTGCCACATGCCGAAATTCGAAGTGCCGGGGATGCACGCCAAGTTCACCGACCACTTCATCCGCATCGTACGCAAGGATGAAGGCTACTTAGACTGAGAACGGAGAACCACGCCAAGTACCAAACACCAATGCTAAGTGCTGAATGCTGATTGCTGAATGCTGACGGCTGAACCAACCACCGCCAACCCCTTCTTCAAGTCCGCAATCAGATCATCCACATGCTCAATCCCTACAGACAGCCGAATCAGTTGATCCGTGATTCCCGTTCTCTGCCGATGTTCGGCGGGAATCATGGCATGAGAGGTCAGTGCCGGAAGGCAGACCAGTGAATCCACCCCGCCGAGGCTCGGTGCCAGAGTGAAAAGACTCAACGCCTCCGATACCCGGCGCGCATCCTCGGCGCTGCCGGCCACCTCAAAGCTGAGCACTCCGCCGCCTCCCGACATCTGCTCCATCGCCAGCGCCCGCTGCGGATGACCATCAAGGAACGGATAGAAAACTTGCCGCACCTTGGCGTGCCGCGACAGATACTGCGCAATCACTAGCGCGCTTTCATTCTGCCGCTGTACCCGTACTGCTACGGTCTTGATTCCCCGCAGCAGGAGCCACGCCGCATGCGGATCCATCGAACCGCCGAGCGTGGTGCGCGTCGAATGTATCTTCTCGAGCAACTCTTTGCGGCCTGCAATTACCCCGCAGATCAGGTCCGAGTGCCCTGCGAAGAATTTCGTTCCGGAATGCATCACCAAGTCGATGCCGAACTCGGCGGGCCTGCAATTGATCGGCGTCGCAAATGTACTGTCGATCATTGTGATCAGCCCATGTTTCTTCGCGATCTCGACCACCCGCCGCAAATCCACCACTCGCAGCATGGGATTGGTCGGCGATTCCACGTAGAGTAGCCGGGTATTGGGACGGATCGCCCGCTCATGCTGCTCGTAATCAGTCGTGTCCACGAACGTGGTCTCAATCCCGAGTTTCGGCAGCCACTGCCCCAGAAACTTCGTCGCGCCCCCGTAGATGTCGCGCTGCGCCACCACATGATCGCCCGCTTTCAGCAGCGCCAGAATCGGCGTCGTAATCGCGCACATTCCGGAGCCAAAAACCAACGCGCCCTCGGTCCCTTCTAGTTCCGCAATCGCCCTCTCCGCCACCGATACCGTCGGATTCCCGTAGCGCGTATAAAACATGTCTGTCGGCGTCGCCCGCACCTGCTGCTCGTTGTCGGTGACTTCAAATGTGGAAGTCTGATAGATAGGCGTGGCCAACGGTCCATTCTTCCGGTGCAGATCCGTGCCTCCGCGAACCGCCTCCGTCTCCGCGCGATACTGATGTTTCTTCATGTGAACTCCTGCTTCAGATTATCGCTCACCGCGAGTGTAAACATGACGGATTTTCCTCGCCCACCTTTATAATCTCTGCGGTTACTTTCTTCGAATCCGTGCTGATCCGTGCAAATCCGTGGCCAACGCCCTTTAAGCCTCATAGCCCTTATAATTCCAGTCTGGAAGGATCACGAATGCAGCCTCTAGCTTCTCGCATGGCGGTCATGACCGGCGAAGGCGCTCTCGCCGTCAATGCCCGCGCCCGCGAACTCGAGCGTCAGGGACGCTCCATCATCCATTTAGAACTCGGCGAGCCCGATTTCCACCCCGCGCCGCCGGTCAACGACGCCCTTAAGCGTGCCCTCGACGAGGGCAAAGACCGCTACTGCGCGGTTGCTGGCGTCCTGCCCTTGCGCGAAGCCATCGCTCAATATCTCGAAGAAACCCGCAGTCTGAACGTTTCCCCCGACCAGATCGTCCTCGCTCCCGGCTGCAAGATCGCCCTTTTCATGGCTATGATGGCGCTCATCGATCCCGGAGACGAGGTCCTGTACCCCGATCCGGGGTTCCCCGGATATTCCTCCATCACGCTCGGTCTGGGCGGTGTTCCCGTTCCCTTTGAACTCTCTGAACGCAACCGTTTTCAACCCGATCCTCAGGAAATCGCCGCGAAGATCACCCCGCGCACCAAGATCCTGATCACCAACTCTCCCGGCAATCCCACCGGCACGGTTTACTCCGACGACACGCAGCGCCGCCTCACCGAGCTCGCCGTCGAGCATGACCTTATCGTTCTGTCCGACGAAATCTACGCCCGCATCATTTACGGCGCTCAGTTCAAGTCGCCGCAGTTCAAGTCGATGCTGAGTTATCCGGGCATGGAAGATCGCACTCTCATCCTCGACGGATTCTCCAAGAGTTTTGCGATGACCGGATGGCGCCTCGGCTACACTGTTGCTCCGGCCCAAATTGTCCCGGCGCTCAACATGCTGGCCATCAACAGCTATACTTGCGTTGCCGAGTTCAGTCAGTACGCCGCTATCGAAGCTCTGCGCGATCGCGGCGGCGCGACGCCTCGCATGGTTGGGGAGTTCGCGAAGCGCCGCCAGCAATTCATTCGTGATCTCAATCGTGTTCCTGGATTTCGCTGCCAGGCGCCCGAGGGCGCATTTTATGCCTGGGTCAACATCGCCGATACCGGAGTGACGGCAGAAGGACTGTGCAGCACGCTGCTCGAAGAAGCCGGTGTCGCTGCCATCCCTGGCGCTGCGTTCGGGCCTGCCGGCCGCGACTTCATCCGCTTCTCATTCGCTTCCTCCGTGGCGAACTTGCAGGAAGCTGTCGAGAGAATCCTGCGTGCTTCCGCCGCTTGGCAGCGGACCGCTGTAATTCGGTAGCATCAGCCAAAGGAGTCCGGAAGAGTCATGGCCAAGACCGCCAAAGCAAAACGCAAATCCGCTGCCAAGACCAAACCTGAGTTTCACCACATAACTTGGAAGTCGGTCGAAATCGAGGACCTGAACCCGCTCTTGCAGCGTCACTTTATCGTCGGCCAGAACATCATGTTGGCCCGCGTACTCCTAAAAAAAGGTTGCATTGTGCCCGAGCACAGCCACCACAACGAGCAACTGACCTACATCCTTGATGGCGCCTTGAAGTTTTGGATTGATGGAAAAGAAATCGTGGTCCGCGCCGGTGAGGTGCTCACCATTCCGCCGCATATGCCTCATAAAGCGGAGGCCCTCGAAGATACTGTTGACCTTGATGTCTTCAGTCCGCCGCGCGCCGATTGGATCAACAAGAGCGACCAATACTTGCGCGGATCGAAATAGATGTCTATTTCTGTTCGCGGGGCTTCTCCGGATCGATTGCCCAGTCCAGGTAAATCCACAGCACACGCGAGAACAGGGTCAGCGTCGGCGCCAACGGAAGGAACAACAGAATTGCCCACACCGTGACCTTCTGCAACGACCATGCGGTCGCGATCCACAGAATCCCAGCCAGCCCGACGATCGTAACTAACGCCAGACCATAGCCAATGTACATGGCTCCGAGGAAGTACCCCTCCTCGCGTTCAAATTTCAGATCGCAAGCCGGACAGCGCTCATGCATCTTGGGAAAGCTCCGGAAAATCGACGTACGGAACATGCAGGCTGAGCGGCATCGCGGACACAGCTGGTGAAGCATCGCCGAAGCGGTAGATGCCCGGATTGGTTCGTTCATAAAGATGGATCTAGCGTTTCCGGTTAGGGGCGGGCGTGATCATATTACGGCGAACCGGAACAATTGCGCCGCGAGAAGGATCGGCGGTGGCGCTGGCGCGGGAAAGTATTTCTTCCTGGATGTATTTGACGAAATCCTGAATCTGGCGCTGCATTTCTTCGGTGCGCTCGCGCATTTGCAGAATGATTGCAATTCCGCTGATGTTCACCGACAGATCGCGCGCCAGAGTCAGAATAAACTCAAGCCGCTGCAAATCTTCGTCCGTATAAAGCCGGGTGTTGCCTTCGGTGCGCGAGGGCTTGAGCAGACCTTCACGCTCGTAGAGTCGCAGGGTCTGGGGATGAATCTCGTACATCTCAGCCACCGCCGAGATCATGTACGCGCCCTTGGATTTGCGCTTGGTCATATCTAAGGGTATTAAAGCACAAGCCACAGACTAGACGGACAATAACGGATTGTCGTTTTGTTCAGCGTTTATCTGCGCAAATCTGCGGCCCGTTTTCTAGGCGATGGCTTCCGGCTTCTTCGGGGTCGCCGCAGTCCAGCCTTGCGGCTTCACCGCGTGATTGAGGAAGTAGGCGACCACTCCGGCGGCAATCAGGAGCATTCCAAAAGCAAACGAACTCATGCCCAGAACCTGCTCAGTCTCGCTGCGGACCACAGAAAAGCCCAGGAGCAGCATGGGAGGCACGCCGACCATGACGGCACCCAGCATTCCCCCGGGAACGCGGAATGGGCGCGGTAGTTCGGGTTCACGAATTCGCAGAACCACCAGCGCTATAAATTCCAGCGACAGGCTGACGCCATATAGCAGAATGTCAATCGTTACCAGGCGTTCAAAGCCTAAGCCGAGGCACATTGCCCAGCAGATAGCCAGTGCGATGATGGCAACCCACGGTGCCCGACGGCGATTCAACTTGCCAAACACCTTCGGCAACATGCCGTCTTGGGCCATGGCGAGCGGCAGACGCGAGTAACTCATCACTAAGGCGTTGAACATGCCGAAGCCGCTAATGATGCCGCCGAGAGCCAAACCAATACGCAGCAGCGGCCCGCCCAGCATGCCGGCGATGTCGGCCCAGAAACCGGTGTCCCACGAAGTCGCTGGAAGTCCGGTCATCCACATGGCTGCCACCGGCAGGATATAGCTCAACGCCACGATCGCCACCGCCACCAACATCGCCCGCGGATAAGTCCGCTGCGGGCGCTCGACTTCGGTCGCGATGGTCGAAGCATTGTCCCAGCCCATGTAATTCCACATGCAGATCAATAGGCCGGTCAGGATGTCCACACTCGGATTCGTTGCCTTGGTGGCGACGTGCGCCAGCGCTCCAAACTTGAAAGGCGCGATACAAACAATCGCAATGAAGGGCGCCGAAAGCGCAAAGAACAACCAGAGTGACGTCGTCGAAACCACGCGCACGCCAGCAATATTCATGAGCGCACAAATAATCACAACACCCAGCGCGACCATCACGCCACGATGTCCTTCAGCAAACCAGGGAAACAGGCGGTTGAGATAAAGGACGAACAGCGTGGGATAGATGGCCATGTCGAAGATCGACGCCACCAGCGAGAGCCAAGCCTCCTGGAATCCCCAGAAGTTGCCCATGGCGCGCCGTACCCAGGCGTAGTAGCCGCCTTCGAAGGGCAGGGCACTCGAGAGTTCACCGATCATGAAAGCGGTAGGCAGGCTCCAGAGAATCGGTGTCAACAACAGGATGAGAATGCCGCGTCCGTAGCCGGCGCCATGCACGATGTCTTCTGTGCCATAGGTTCCCCCCGACACCATAAAGAAGGTGGCGGCGACGAGTGGCCAGAGCGTGAGACGGACGGACTTTCTCCGGGGAGCTACGATGGCGGGTGGCTGGAATTGTTGACGCGGTGCGCTAGCTGTTGCCAATTTCTATGTATTCCTCCCTTGGGCGAATCACTCTCAGCCACCTCGTCTCCATCTTGCGAGGCTCCCGGTAAGTAAGATTCCGGGGATTGGGCTGAAGTTAGTTCGCACGTATGAGATTACGGGAAATCTCCGCAGATGCAAGAAAATTCTTGTAGAAATTTGTAGCGGGCGTGAGGGTACGGAGGTAATGAAGACCGCGTCCGGCGTCGGCTACCAGTGCGTCACTACGAATGACCTTGTCATGTCGGCAATCGACGGTGTTCCCGCCTCTCGCATCATCAATTGCAGTTTGCGCCGCAGGATGGAGAGCACTGCCTCCACGCCAGTTGGTCCGAAGCTGGCCCATCCCCAGGCATACGTCCGACCTATGCCCACTACGGTTGCCCCCAGCGCCAAAGCGGCTGTGCTCCGGGCCCCGGAACACAACGTGAAAACGGGCTGACGAATCTGGTATAAGGAATGCGCTTACGGAAACCTATTTTCAGGAGGCGAAGTTCTATGATGAAGAAGCTGCTAGTCGTTCCTCTCTTGATCGGTACTGTTTTCCTGTTCGGACAATCGGGGAAGCCGCAGAACGCTTTCACGCCGAGTCAAGTCAAGTGGGGTCCAGCGCCGCCTTTTGTGGCTGCGGGGGCGCAACTTGCCGTACTCGAAGGGAATCCCATGGCTGACAGCGGCAATTACACCATCCGGTTGAAGATGCCAGATGGTTACAAGATCGCGCCTCATTGGCATCCCAAGAGAGAAAATGTCACCGTAATCTCTGGCAGCCTTAAGGTGGGCATGGGGGACACATTCGAGGCTGCCAAGATGAAAGCTTTCCCCGCCGGCAGTTTCGCTTACCTCGACCCCGATATGCACCACTACGTCATGGCCGTCGGTTCCACGGTAGTTCAAGTGCACGGCATTTCGCCAGTACAGTTCAACTACGTGAACCCATCCGACGATCCCAGCAAGAAGTGAAAACCGGGAACACAGAGGACACAGGGCTCACCCCGGTATTCCTCTGTGCCCCTTGTGGGCTACAGGTCTTTGAACAGTTCCGCTCTCGGATCTTCCGGATTCAGCTTGGCGAGCTCGCGCAGCAGTTCTTTAGTCTTTTCATCGTGCGGCATCGGAACTGTAATTTTGACTTCGACAATCTCGTCGCCGCGCACGCCGTCTTTCGTAGCCGAAGGCACGCCTTTTTCTCGCAGGCGAAGCTTTTGACCGGATTGGGTGCCCGGTGGAATCTTTAACATGGCCCGGCCGTCAATTGTGGGGACTTCGATCTTTCCTCCCAGAGCGGCTTCGGTGGCGGTCACCGGTACCGTGAGCTGGATGTCATCTCCCTCGCGGTGGAACACCGGGTGATCGCCGGTTCGAATGATGACGTACAAATCGCCACTCGGGCCGCCTCGGGGCCCTGCGTTGCCCTTGCCGCTGAGCCGGATTCGCTGGCCATCACGGGTCCCGGCCTTAATGCGCACCTCCAGAGGTTCGCTTCGCTCCACGGTGCCTTCGCCATGGCAGCCCGGGCAGGTGGAAATGTTCTTGCCCGTCCCGTGGCAACGAGGGCAGGGAACGTTGAACTTCATGCGCCCCCCGGTTTGCGTGATCTGCCCGGCGCCATCGCACTCGGGACACTTTCCCGGCGATTCAATATGGCCGTGTCCGTGACAGTTGGTGCAATCATCACGGCGAGATATGTTCAGCCGCATCACGCCGCCGCGGATCGCAGTCCAGAAGGGGACATTAACCTGGTACTCGAGGTCGGACCCCGCTTCGGGACCTTCGTGAGCAGGAGCACCGCGTCCGCCGAAGATGCCCGAGAAGATATCTTTAAAACCGCCGCTGCCGCTGCTTGGTTTTCGCGCGCGCGCGCCTTCGAACATGTCGGAGAAATCAAAGCCTCCGAAGTCGAACGGAACCTCCTGGCCTGCTGCTCGGGGCTGGCCCGGAGGAACGCCGCCTCCCGGGAAACCGCTGGCCCCGGCTCGAGCATAGGCCTCGGCGGTCGCGGCATCAATATTGTCGGAGTAGAACCCGACCTGGTCGTAAATCTTGCGTTTCTTCGGATCGCTTAAGACATCATTGGCTTCAGAGATGGCCTTGAACTTCTCCTCAGCTGTCTTATCGCCAGGGTTAACGTCGGGGTGATACTTGCGCGCCAGTTTACGAAAAGCCTTGCGAATATCGTCAGCCGAGGCAGACTTCTTAATGCCTAGGAGTTCGTAATAGTCTTTTTTGGCGGTAGTGGCCATCTCTATTGGATCTTCCGGCTGCCATTCCTGAACGTCTCCGCCCATTCCTGCTTGGCCGCGTCCACGTACACCGGGAAGCGGTCCACACCATTCTCCGTCGCCCGGAAAACGTAGAAGCGGTTCTCATCCTCTACAAACTTCAGAAAGTAATCTTCCCCATTCACTTGAAATTGCATACGACCTCCCAGAACCCAAAAACAAGCCACGGATTTAACTGATCTCACAGATTTGTTATCCGTGTTGATCCGTGAAAATCCGTGGCCGAGTCTTGCTTACTTCTTGTCTTCTACGTCCACGTACTCGGCGTCGATCACGCCTTCGTCTTTCTTCTGTCCAGCCCCATTAGCTCCAGGCTCCGGACCAGCCTCTGGCGTCGGGCCCGCCCCCGGAGCCGACTGCGACTGAGCCGCTTTGTACATCTGCTCAGCCAGCTTGTGCGAAGCCTTGGTCAGCGTCTCGCGAGCCTTGTCCATGGCCGACTTGTCGCCGCCTTCGAGCGCTTTCTTCGCATCAGCGATCGCATTCTCGACATCGCCACGGTCCGATCCCGAGATCTTATCGCCTTGTTCCTTGAGCATCTTCTCCACGTTGTAAACCATCGTGTCCAGCTGATTCTTGGCGTCAATCTCTTCGCGCCGCGCCTTGTCTTCAGCCGAGTGGGCTTCGGCGTCTTTTGCCATTTGCTCCACTTCTTCTTTCGACAATCCGGACGACGATGTAATCGTGATCTTCTGGTCCTTGCCCGTGGCGTTATCTTTCGCCGTCACGTTCAGGATGCCGTTGGCATCAATGTCGAACGTGACTTCAACCTGCGGTACTCCGCGCGGAGCCGGTGGAATCCCGGTCAAGTGGAACTTGCCCAGCGTCCGGTTCTGCGCCGCCATCGGCCGTTCGCCCTGCAACACGTGTACTTCAACCGAAGTCTGGCTATCGGCCGCGGTCGAGAACGTTTCCGTCTTCTTGGTCGGAATCGTCGTGTTCCGCGGAATCATCGGAGTCGCCACTCCGCCCAGCGTTTCAATCGCCAGCGTCAGCGGAGTCACATCGAGCAACAGCAGATCCTTGACTTCGCCCTTGAGCACGCCGCCCTGAATCGCCGCGCCAATCGCAACCACTTCGTCCGGGTTCACGCCCTTGTGCGGCTCTTTGCCGAACAATTCCTTCACCAGCGCCTGAATGCGAGGCATACGCGTCTGTCCGCCGACCAGCACCACTTCGTTGATCTTCGAGGCATCCACGCCTGCATCTTTCATGCACTGCTTGCACGGCCCCACCGACTTCTGAATGATGTCCTCAACCATCGACTCCAGCTTCGCCCGAGTCAGCTTCTTCACCAGATGCTTCGGCCCGCTGGCATCCGCCGTGATGAACGGCAAATTGATCTCATGTTCCATCGTGGTCGAAAGCTCAATCTTCGCCCGCTCCGCCGCGTCACGCAGACGCTGCAAGGCCATCTCATTGCCCTTGCCGCGCAGATCGAGGCCTTCATCTTTCTTGAATTCGTCAATCAGCCAATCCACCAGCCGCTGATCGATATTGTCACCGCCCAGGTGAGTGTCACCGTTGGTGGCTTTCACTTCGATCACGCCTTCGCCGACTTCAAGAATCGAAATATCAAACGTCCCGCCGCCGAAGTCATAAACCGCAATGGTCTCGTCCTTACCTTTGTCGAGGCCATAAGCCAACGCCGCCGCCGTCGGCTCATTGATAATGCGTTTCACATCCAGCCCGGCAATCTTGCCGGCATCTTTCGTCGCCTGCCGCTGCGCATCGTTGAAATACGCAGGCACCGTAATGACCGCCTCGGTCACTTTCTCCCCGAGATAGTCTTCCGCCGCCTTCTTCAGCTTCTGCAGAATCAACGCCGAAATCTCCGGTGGCGGATACTCCTTACCCTGCGCCAGCACCGCCACGTTGTCGCCCTGGCGTACCACTTTGTAGGGCACCATCTTCAGCTCTTCGCTGACTTCGTCATAGCGCCGCCCCATAAAGCGCTTGATCGAGTAAACCGTGTTCTCCGGATTGGTGATGGCCTGCCGCTTGGCAACCTGCCCCACCAGCCGTTCTCCAGTCTTGGTGAATCCCACCACCGACGGCGTAGTCCGCCCTCCTTCTTCATTAGGGATCACCTTGGGCTCGCCACCCTCCATAACCGCCACGCAAGAGTTGGTGGTTCCGAGGTCAATACCAATAATCTTGGACATGTGATGTCCCTCCTAGTTCTACTAAGTGCTTTGTAATCAATATCGCGATGATTGCGTTCAGGCCTATGCTAAGACTTGAGTGAATCGTTGTCAAGTTTTAGATGCGGGAAGAGATTCGATAGTTGCGGATAATCGAAGGCAGTTTCTCTGACGATGCGGACTGCGGAAGGCGTCGGAAAGGCACGACCTCGGTCGCGCCTAAAGCGACACTGGGGATCAGGCTACAGCCCCCTGGGGAAACCGTCAATGTCGCTTCTTCGTCGTAAACTGCTCTCATGCCGCTTGACGCCGAGTTCAGACATCACCTGCAACGAGTTGATGGTAGAGACAAGCGATAAGCTGCGCGGTGAGTTGAACGAGCACAAGCGAACACTTCTCTTTGAGGCACGACAAACTCACAATTCGGCCGCAATTCCGAATGCCTATAGCGCGGCGTCGATACATGCCTACCGCACCAGAGTGAGCGCGACCATCGCCACCTATCTGGGTGCGCTGGAAACTTTTGGCATTGACGTTGACGATTCCGTCGAGCGGGAGATGCTTGGACTTATCGGCCAGCTCACCGGAGCTCACCCATCTTTGTCGATGCCGCCAGGACTAAAACCATCGAACCTCAGTGCAGTCCAGGCGGCACACAAAATGGAATTGATGCGCCAGGGGAATTCGCTGCAGCGCGAAGCTGCGAATCGCCTGCGAGAGATTAAAATGAAAGCACGCCGGGCGCGACCGGCAGTAAGTAGTCCTCTAACAATGACCCGCACCGAACCATTTACGATTGCCTCCGTCGCAAAAACGCTTGCCGAACTGAAAGCGCTCCCAATTGCAGATCAATCAACGCTCTTGCTTAGGATGCTTATCCAGATCGAACCGCAGGTCCGTAGCAGCGGAGGATTCAGCAAACATAATCTATCGATGAATGGCGATCCCTGGGGCCTCGCACGCGGCTTCCCGAGTCTAGAAAACGAGGCTGTGAGGCTGCACTTGCTGGGAACCCCGTGGAACCGGCTGGTAAACGACGGATTTCTCGTTGATCCACGCGGCTCCGCGTTCTTCCAGGTATCTGACGAGGGTCGAGTCATGAACGAAAGCAGACTTCTGGCTGCCCCTGAGCAAAAGGAAATGAATAAGGACGCAAATGGCATCCCCTCCGCTTTCATTTCGTACTCATGGGACAGTGACGACCACAAGCGCTGGGTGCGTCAACTCGCCGAAAAACTGCGGGCACAGGGAGTCAACGTCATCCTCGATCAATGGCACCTGAAAATTGGAGGGGATCGAACCCATTTCATGGAAAGCAACATCAAGACGAGCGATTTTGTGGTTATCGTCTGCACTCCGATCTACGCAGAGAAAGCGAACAGCAGGGGCGGCGGTGTCGGGTACGAGGCAATGGTCATCACAAGCCAACTCGCGCAGGACATCTTGCAGCTAAAGTTCATCCCGGTTTTGAGATCGGGACAATGGACGGATTCTGCGATTCCTGTGTGGCTCGGGGGTAAGATCGGTGTGGACTTGCGGGGCGACCCCTACGACCCGAAAGAATACGACTACCTTCTTCGAACGCTTCATAAGGCCCACGATCCGGCACCGCCGATCGGGCAAAGGCCAGCCTTCAGTGCGCAAATAATCGATAATGCCGTGACTGCGCTGGGTGGGGAAGGGAGCGCGGCTACCCCCGCAGCGAATCCTACCCGGGACGAGCCGCGACGCCCACCGGTTGCTTATGCGTGGTATGAAATGAAGGGAACGAGCAACCGGATTCAGGTCTATGTCCGGCCGGCAGCCGATGGCCAGTCGTTCATATTTGAACCGTCGATCGGTGAAATTCTGGAGGGACCGGAAGCAGCAATTGAAATGAAATACCTGGCATTCAATTTAGAGCTTCACCAAAAGGGTTACGCCCGCACACAGACTTTCAACGGGACCGGTGGCCGCAGCTTCAACCTGCCGTAGCCGGTCCCCGTTTAGCCTCACCTGTTTCCGCAGGGTTCCCATGCCTCGCCGCTTTTGCGAGACGTGGGAAGGGGCCACAATTGCCTCTGGCCTGTTCGTCGGTTAGCTGGGATAATGGCTCTGAGGCTGCTATGCTACTCGACTGGTCACAATGCGCGGCGGTTGAAAGTGTGCCCGGCAAAGTCAGCGGCGCATGGGTATTCCGCGGAACGCGTATACCAGTAGCCGCCGTATTCGAGAACCTGGAAGACGGCCTCACCATCAACGAGATTGTCCAGATGTTTGACGGCCTCACTCGTGAACAGGTCCAGGCCGTGCTCGATTTCACCGCCCACAGTCTTGAGACTTCTACGCCGAGCCGCTGATGCTCGTTCTATTTGACCAAGGAACGCCAGTCGGAATTCGGGATTCTCTCCCAACCCACATCGTCAAGACCGCGCATGAGCAAGGATGGAGTGCGCTCCTAAACGGCGACCTCCTGCGCGCGGCTGAGGAGGCGGGCTTCGATGTGTTGCTGACGACGGACAAAAACCTTCCGTACCAACAGAATTTGACCAATAGAAGAATTGCCATCGTGGTTCTAGGCAGAAATAGATGGAGTCTTGTACGCCCAGCATTGGCCCAGATCGCGGGTGCCATCAGCAAAGCAACGCCAGGGAGCTATGCCGTAGTTGAGATTCCCGGCAAGCGTTAGCACCGAACGCGATCCGCGTGCCCCATGTCTCGCCGCCTTTGCGAGACATGGGAAAGGCGTCACCACAGACCCCCCCCGTGATCCTCTGTGCCCCCTGTGGTAAAGATTCTGACCCATCCGTCCCAATCCGGTCACTTTAGTCGCGCCGTCCCCAAGTTTTCTCGATTCGGGAAACACCTTGTCAAGCCCCTTGACATCGACATTTCCCGCTAGCCCACTGAATCTAATCCAGAAATAAAGTTCGAATTCGTGTCTCACTTACCCTTCCAATTTGCTATCCTAAAACTAGAGACACAAAAAGGCGCGGCCTAACGGCTGCGCCTTTTTTATTTCCCCGAAAACTTGGAGGTATTTACGTCAACAATCATTCCCACAATCCATGCCGTCGGCCTCACCACACGCAAGGCGCATGGCGAGGCCGCCGAAGCCGCTTTCCTCGCCAAAGCCACCAGCCTCGGCTTCGGCGTCGCCCGTGTCTGGGGAGACAGCGAGCGCTACGACTTCATCCTCGACTCTGGCGAAAAACTCTGGCGCATTCAGGTCAAATCCACCGTGCGCTTTGTCGACTCGCATTATGTGGTTAAGTGCCGAGGCAATAATCGCCGCTATGCCACCGGCGAAATCGATTTCCTCGCGGTTTATATTGTCCCCGAAGATCTGTGGTATGTAGTCCCCATATCGATAGCTGAACAGCACGATCAGATTTACTTCTTTCCGCAGCGACCCGCCAGCCGCGGCATATGCGAGATCTACCGCGAAGCCTGGTGCCAGTTGGCCTGCCCTCGCGATCCCATTCATCCCAACCTTCTATTGCTGGAACGCCAGCCAGACTATCGCTTCGCCGCGTGTAAGCTGTGCAAGCTGAAATGCTGGATCCCGCCGACCCCAAACGTCTCGGCCGTCGGTCACGTGGACATGCGATCCCCACGAACGTATGCTGATGAAGTGTCAAAGACCATCCAAATTCGCGATGTTCCCGACGCGCTGCATCGCCGCTTGAAAGCCCGCGCTAGTGTGGCCGGCAAGTCATTGTCGGACTACTTGCTGGCGGAGATCGAAGAAGCCGACAAACGGCCCAAACTGGCGGGGTTCAGAGAGCGTCTCCATCGCCGCGAGCCAGTTAATGTCGAGATCGATAGCGCACGTCTGGTTCGAGAACAGCGCGGCCCGCTGCGCTAGCTATATCAGCGTCCATCTGCGTGAATCTGCGGCGAGATTGTCCTAGTCGTACTTCTCATACAGAATCGACTTCCGGTCCCAACCCAGTGACTTTAAAAGATCACGATTAGCTTTGACCATCTTATCGAGGCCGCAGACGTAGGCATGCATGTCAGTACGTCCTTGGGCGGTCGCGGGAACGTGCTCTTGCACATATCCTCGCAGCCCTTGCCATTCGGGACCGCCTCGGCTCAAGGTCGGCAGGTAACGAAAATTGGCATGTTCAGCGGCCAGGCGCAGAAACTCATCGTGATAGTAAATGTCTTTCTCAGTCCGATTGCCGAAGACCAGCGAGAGCTGTTTCCCCTGATGACGAGATTCCTCAGCAAGCAGCCAATGCAGCATCGATCGAAACGGTGCGATCCCGGTGCCGGTAGCGATGAAAACCGTATCGCGCATCGGCGGGCGAAGAATGAAATCGCCGAACGGCCCCGAGCAGGCAATCTCGTCGCCAACTTTCATGTCACAAAGATAATTCGATGTGAAGCCATCCTGCACCCGGTTCAGGCAAAGCGCGAAGCGGTTATCCTCGCTGGGAGGCGAAGCGATGGAGTAAGCACGCGTGATTTCCTCGCCATCAGGCTTGGTGGCTTTGAACGACAGCCATTGCCCCGCAACGAAACCGAACCGCGAAACGCCCTTCATCTCAAACTCAAGGTGCTTGGTGAATTCAGAAAGGGAAGTGGAGCGGCCAAGCCGCGCGGTGAAAGTTTGGAAAGAGGCCATCAGCTATATAGATGAGGGAAGATTACCAGAAGACCCGCTTGGGAGTTTGGGTGGGAACGGCACGCCTGAAGGCGTGTCCCGATACGTAACTATGCCGAGACACAGCCGGTAGGTATCAGGGCACGTTTTCAGCCCTTGGCCAATTGGGTTCTTATCAGGGCACGGCTTCAGCCTTGCCGCAAGAGCTTCTTAAAAGAAACGGGCTTTAGCCCCTGGGGGAGGGGATCCAAAATGCATCCCGGATATGCAGACGAATAGGGATAGTCGCTTGCCTCCTGAACCAGTCTCGCCGTGACCGGATTGTCGCGAATATATTCGCAAACGTGTGAGGCGGCCTGCGCGTTCAGCACTCGCACCTCCGAAAAACCACGCTGCCAAATTGGAGCTTTAAGTCCGAGCTCCTTTCCTGCGCGGAATGCGAATCCACCCTTAATGAACTGAACGGCGCGCTCGACAGTTGTATCTGCACCCACCGTCATGAGTACATGAAAGTGATCCGGCATAACGACAAATTCGTGCAGCAGGAATTTACCTTCAGCACGATATTCCTGAAGCATGCGCAGAAACAACTGGGCGGCCCGGCCGGACTGAAGCAGGAATCGCTTGCCCGAGGTCGAAGATGTCACATGAAAAGTGCGGACGCCGGAAACAATCTGTATGGGATTCGAATTTCTTGCGGGAATGGACATGACTGAATTTGTAACGAATCGCAGAGCGATCGTCAGTGATATTCGTCACAAAGGAGAACCATGTAGTCCCGAATGGGGCAGCAGCGCCTGAAGGCGCACATTTGTAGGCCTGTAACGGCACGCCTGAAGGCGTGCCCTGATACGAAACACTGTGCGTCCGGTTCGTATCAGGGCACGGCTTCAGCCTTGGCCCAGTCTGGTTCGTATCAGGGCACGGCTTCAGCGTTTGGCCAGTCTGGTTCGTATCAGGGCACGGCTTCAGCCGTGCCGCAAAAGCATCGCAAAGGAAACGGGCTTTAGCCCCTGCGAACTCTATTCCACCGTTACGGATTTCGCCAAATTTCTCGGCTGGTCCACATCGCACCCGCGGCGAACAGCGATGTGATAAGCCAGCAACTGCAGCGGAACGATCTCCAGAATCGGCGCCAGTTCTTCCGGCGCCGGAGGAATGTAGAGCACGTGGTCGGCAGCGTCCTTGATCTCTTCGTCACCCTCGGTAGCCAGAGCGATGACTTGTCCGGACCGAGCTTTGACTTCTTTCAAGTTCGAAATCGTCTTTTCGTAGCGGATGCGCGAAAGTTCGTCACTGGCGTCGCGCGTGGCAATGATTACTACGGGAAGATTCTCGTCGATCAGCGCATTGGGGCCGTGTTTCATCTCGCCGGCAGGATAACCTTCAGCATGAATATAAGAAATCTCCTTTAGTTTGAGTGCGCCCTCGAGGGCAATGGGGTAGTGGATGCCGCGGCCTAAGAACAGAAAGTCTTGCGCGCGCACATATTGTTTGGCGAGGGCTTCGCATTCTTCGTCACGCGTCAGCAATTGCTCAAGCTTGGCGGGCAGCCGGAGGAGTTCCGTGATCGCGGTCTTGGCTTGTTCAGCGCTCATTTCCCCACGCGTTTGCGCTAGATAAAGAGCAAACAGATACAGTGCGGTAAGCTGCGCGGTGAATGCCTTAGTGGATGCGACGCCAATTTCCGGGCCAGCGTGGGTGTAAATCGTCCCGGCAGCCTCGCGCGTAATCATCGAGCCGACCACGTTGCAGATAGCCAGCGTCTTCGAGCCTTTGGACTTCGCCTCGCGCTGAGCGGCAATGGTGTCAGCAGTTTCGCCAGACTGCGAAATCAGCATGGTCAGCGTATCCGGCGGAATGATGGGATCGCGATAGCGCCATTCGCTGGCGTAATCGACCTCAACCGGAATGCGCGCCAGTCGCTCGATCATGAACTTCCCAGCCTGAGCCGCATGCCAACTGGTGCCACAAGCCGCAATGTTGATCTTCTTCGCAGCCTTGAACTCGGCCTCGCTCACCTGCATTTCATCCAAAAAAATATGACCGGTCTCCTGTGAGATCCGGCCCAGTGTAGTGTCGCGGACAGAGCGGGGCTGCTCGTAAATTTCCTTGAGCATGAAATGCTTGAACCCGCCCTTCTCCGCAGCGATCGGATCCCAATTCACGTGCTGAATCTGGGGAGTACGCGGATTGCCGAGGAAGTCAGTTAGTTTCACGCCTTCCGGAGTGATCGTGGCCAGGTCGCCGTCAGAAAGGAAGAACAGATCACGGGTGTGATAGAGGATGGCCGGCACATCGGAGGCGATGAAGTATTCGTCCTTGCCTAATCCGATGACCGCCGGCGGACCGTTGCGGGCGGCTACGATTTTGTCTGGGGAGTCTGACGAAAGCACGCCCAGAGCAAACACGCCGGTGAGTTCACCGACCGTCTTACGCACGGCTTCTTCAAGCGACGGGCGATGCCCATTGCCCGTCTTGAAATAATATTTCTCAACCAAGTGAGCGATGACTTCAGTGTCGGTCTCGGTGGTGAAAGTGTGACCCTCTTCGATCAACTTCTTCTTTAACGTAACGTAGTTCTCGATGATGCCGTTGTGCACCACGACGATCTTGCCGGTGCAGTCGCGGTGAGGATGCGCATTTTCTTCAGTGGGGCGGCCGTGGGTAGCCCAGCGGGTGTGGCCAATGCCGTAGGTTCCGTCCAGCGGCTTCAGGCGAATGACCTCTTCGAGATTACGCAGCTTGCCTTCGGCACGGCGAACTTGGAGGCCTTCGCCATTGCCACACACTGCGATCCCGGCAGAATCATAGCCGCGATACTCCAAGCGCCTGAGCCCTTCAATGATGACAGGGACGACTTGCTTCTTGCCGACGTATCCTACAATGCCGCACATATTTCTCAACTCCTGCGTTGGGCGGGGGCACGGGTCCGCCCTTTGCCAGATTACCCTCTTACAGACTACGGCAACCCGCACTCAGCGTGTCATGAAAGATTTTTATAGGTGACCAAAGTACTTCTTATGTCACTTCCGCAGGCTGTCAGCCTGCCTAGGCCGCGGGGGACTAATCCTCAAGGGAGTAACGAAATTCTTCGATCACAGGGTTGGTAAGCACTTCGCGGGCGATGCGGGCGACTTCTGCGTCCGCTTCTGTGCGGGTCAGGCCGCCGTCCAGCGTAAGCTCAAAATATTTCCCCTGGCGCACTTCGTCCAGTCCCTTGAATCCCATCTTCTTAAGCGCGCCGTGAATGGTCTTGCCCTGGGGATCGAGGACGCTCTTTTTCAACGAAACATACACGTAAGCTTTCATGGGATGCAACTATTATACAGGGCGAAATACGGCGCACGACAGACCTAGCCCAGTCGCGCGAGCTGTGCGTCGAGGTCCACAAGGGCGGCTTCCAGCATTTGGCGGTGCTGGCTGTTCTGGGCGGTTTCAAGCTGCTGCAGCACCCGGGCGCGGGAGAGCAAAAGGCTATTCCGTTGGTGTTGGCGCATGAGTTGGTCTGGAGTGAGCCGAGGACCGGGCTTCGGTTCGGAGGAGGCAGCTTGAGATTGCTGTTCCTCAACGGACTTGCTTTCCCATCCGCGGGCCATGGAGAGGAGTATATTCCGGGCCGCGGCCTAAGAGAACTCGACCGACAGCGAACGCTTTGCCGACCTAGCTGGAGACCGTCTGGCCGGAGTCTCTGCAACGCTCAAAATCGTCTTCGCCGCTTTGAAGAGGGCCTGAATGAAGGCGTCGTCCAGAGGAGCGAATACCGTGCGATAAAACTTCGCTTTGTCCGCCAACGCATTGCGCACGACCTTTTCTCCCTTAGACGTCAAGCGCACAAATTGTTCCCGCCGATTCGCCGGATTTCGCACACGGCGGGCGTGACCGCTCTTCTCCAGACGGTCGAGCAGCAACACCAGTACATTTTCATTCAGGGCGAGGTGCCTGGCGATTTGCTTCTGGGTTACCGGTCTTGCGCAGCGAGCGGCGATCAATATCCAGATCTCTCTTGCGCTCAGCCTGAACTGCCGCATGGCTTCCGTGGCAACGCGATCCTTGATGATGAGAGTGCACTTGGTTAACTGCAAGAAGCCGGCGACCGCAAGCGCCGACTCGAGTTCCCGTTCTGAGGGTTCGGATCGAGGCATCTTTTCAAGTGCCGATATTTCGGCAGGTGCACCTTAAGATACAGGAAACACAAGATGTTAACAAACAGATTCATGTTCAAAATGAGCCAGCAATTCTCATGTCAGAGGATTATATGCGAACAATATTATTGCCCTCGAGTCGATTGCCAGGTTTGTGCCGCAATGGGAGAAAGATATGTTGCAGAAGGAGTTGCGGACACAAGAAAGCTCTTTGCTTCCGGCCTGGGTTTGTCTATTATTCCTTGGACAGTAGTTGCTGTGCCGGTGTTGGAAAAGATTTGCACGAGGGGGGCACCGTGGTCTCGCGCAAATGGTTCCTGCTGGCCACTTCGTTTCGTGCATTCGTCTCAGGCGTAGGATAATCAATCCGTCGCCGTGTGCGTCGCTTCGTTTCGGTGGATCCTCTCAGTCGAACTTCCTGGCTTGCCCGGCTTTGTCCTACCCTCGCTCTGCTTCGTTAGGCAGGCCACCTCCAAGATTCTTGCAATCGGTGAAAGGACCGTAACTTCGCTAGATCAACAGCGGAATCTGTGGAGCGCGCAATGCAGTTTGATGACGCCAGAACGAAAGCGGAACATGGCAAGCAGCTTGTTGAACTGGGTCCGGGCCCAGCAATGCGAGCCAACTGGGACGCCTTTTCCGATATACCGAATGTGGGATTTGTCATCTGCGATGAGAGCCTCCGCTATGTGAAGATCAACGATGCGCTGGCGCGAATGAATGGACTTCCTGCGGCTGCGCATCTGGGAAAAACTGTTTATGACATTCTGGGTGATGCTGCCGCCAAAGTGGAGCCGGCTTTCAAGCACGTTTTCGCGACCGGGGAAGCACTGTCGAATTTTGAGCTGGTCGCGAAATTGCCGACCAGGACGGAACCCGGTCGCTGGATAGAGAACTACTTCCCCATCACCGACTCGGAGGGACGGGTCCGGCAAGTTGGCGCGGTTGTGGTAGAGGTTCCCGGGCCTGGCGAGCCGCAGGAGGTCCCACAAGGCCTCCGGACTCAGGTACAGCGACTGGAATTATTGGCCGAGTTCAGCACCCTGCTAACTCTGAAGCTGGGTGACCAGGAGTTGTTTCTAGCCACTTCCGATTTCCTTCGAAAAACGGTGCAGCCGGATTTTGCGGGCATCGCTCTCTACGATGAGAGCATAAGCGAAATGCGGGTTTACGCTCTCGATTTTGAGGCCGCTCGAGGCGTCATTGGCCCCGATATCAAAGTGCCGGTGACCGAGGAGGCGTGGGGACCCGTTTTCTTGAATGCTCAAACAATGGTTTACAACCGCGAACGACTGTCGGCAGCCCATTCCTTCTATCTTGGCCAGTTGTTGGAAGCGGGAATTCAGTCTCTAGTTTGTCTCCCGCTAACCACACCCCAGGCGACCCTGGGCGCTTTCAATTTGGGGTGGACGCAGGACATCGAGCCTTCTGCGGAAGATATTGCTTTCATGAAACATTTCGCCTCCCAGTTGGCGAATGTGCTCGACCGGGTCGGAGCCTACCGTGAGATTGCCAGGCTTTCGGAAAAGTTGCGAAGGGACAAGCTCAGTCTGGAGAGCGAGGTTCACTCCGCAGAGAATTTTGCGGAAGTGATAGGGGAGAGTCCGGCGCTGAAGCACGTGCTGGCACAAGTCGAGACGGTTGCCCCGAGCGATGCCACGGTGCTCATTCTGGGTGAGACGGGCACCGGGAAGGAACTCATCGCGCGAGCCATTCACCGTCTGAGTTCGCGGCGGGGAGGAACTTTTATCAAGTTAAATTGTGCCGCCATTCCCACCGGACTGCTGGAGAGCGAGTTGTTTGGACACGAAAGAGGAGCGTTTACGGGAGCGATCCGTCAGAAAGTCGGGCGAGTGGAACTGGCGGATGGTGGCACGTTGTTCCTGGATGAAGTAGGCGACATTCCACTGGAACTGCAACCCAAACTGCTACGAGTGCTGGAGGACCAGGAATTCGAACGCCTGGGAGGCATACGCACCATTAAAGTGGACATCCGCCTGTTGGCGGCGACGAATCGCGATCTTGCCAAGTGCGTTTCAAACCGGGAGTTCCGCAGCGATCTCTATTATCGGCTGCACGTCTTTCCCATTCGCATGCCGGCGCTGCGGGAGCGGGACAAGGACGTCTCGCTGCTGGTGCGCTACTTCGTGCAGAAGTTCGCCCGCAGTATGCACAAGAGGATTGAGAGCATTCCGGTGGAGGCAATGAATGCCCTGGCGAATTGGCACTGGCCGGGAAACGTGAGGGAACTGGAGAATTTTATCGAGCGATCAGTCATCCTGTCAGACGGCCCCACTCTGGGTGCGCCCCTGGCAGAGCTGAATCCGCCCGCCATCCCGCACTCCGCCCCACTGCGATTGAATGTCACACTGGAGAGCATAGAACGTGAGCACATTCTGCGGGTCTTGCGCGAGACCGGAGGAGTGATCGCGGGGGTTCGCGGGGCAGCCGCTCAACTGGGGATGAAGCGAACGACCCTTCAGTCACGAATGCAGAAACTGGGGATCACTCGCGGGGAGTACCAGAATTGAGATGCTCTGTCTTCCTCCCATTCCATGTGCGGAGTGCCGTGGCGTCGGCATTCTGCCGGAGGGTCGTCAGATGAAGCCCCTTGTGCACGTTTTCCGAAGGCGCCGTCTGCGAGCTTGCCTTATGTCTGTCACCACTTAGCGCGAAGTTCCAGTTTGGCACTCCGGATGCCAAAGGAGTCTATCCGTCGGGAAAAGCTATTTCCCCCATCTTTGCTCGCGACGGCTGTGCCTAAAAGGCACAGGCCTCGGCCGATTCCCCGTCCCCCACGGGGTTTTTCCGGGAAAGGACAAAGATGTATACGTCTCACACACATCACGGGGAGAGTCGCGGTCTGGATGATCTTGCGGTGGCTGGACAGTGGCCGCTGGTGCCGCAGACCGAACTGGAAAGTTCGTGCACCCCAGGCCGCCGTTACCGGGTGCAACAGGAACCCACAGTCGATCCCCTGTACCTGTTGGGTTGCAGTTTGAGCTGGCATCAGGAAAGAGATACGGCGGCGGGTTGGGAGTTAGTTCATTTCCTGGCTTCGGCCGACCGCAGTGCGCGGGCATTGGCAGCGGACCTACTCGCAAAAACGGAGCACACGCGCCTGTTAGTACGGCAGTTGCGACGTGCGAAAGCGAAGCTTAACCACACGACGACAAACCATACTCCCGCAGTCGAAGAGAGTGAAATGAAGAAAGCGGCGGCAATGAACACTCCCTATGGATTGGAAATCATCGAAAGTTGCCTCACTTGCAAGTTGCGAAAAAACACCTGGTTTTGCGGTCTTTCTAATGAGGGGCTAAAGTCACTCGCCGAGGCCAGCCACCTATCCACGTTTCCGGGAGGAGCATTGCTGTTCGTAGAGGGGCAGATACCGCGCGGCGCCTACGTGCTGTGTTCGGGAAAAGCCAAGCTCTCAACCACGTCTCGGGACGGCAAAATCCTGATCCTGAAGATTGCCGAAGCCGGTGAAGTATTGGGTTTGAGCGCGGTGATTTCCGGTCAGCCCTTTCAGGTAACCGCCGAAACCGCGGGACCTTGCCAGGTGAATTTCATCGAGCGGGGGGCCTTACTGCAACGGATCGAAAAGAGCGGCGAGTTGGGGCTGCACTCGTCCCAAGCCCTCAGCCGGGAGTTTCAATCGGCCTATCAGGACATTCATGACCTGATATTGGCGCGTTCGTCGGCCGGCAAGTTGGCCAAGCTGTTGTTGTCAGGTGCGACCAGTCGTGACAAAGCAGACTCCAACGAGATTCGTATCCGTCCCACCCTGACCCACGAAGAGATGGCGCAGATGATCGGTTCGTCGCGCGAAACGGTGACCCGGCTGCTGGGCGACTTGAAAAAGAAAGAGCTGATCCGTCTCGAGGGTTCGACGTTGGTAATCCAAAATCGGATGGCGCTGGAAGCGCTCGCCGCATAGCTGATGTCTATCTAGAGCAGCGGCCGGGTTTATCCTTTCCCGGCCGCCTTTTTCGCCTCGCTGCTCTAAAAGTGGAACCCGATCTCGGCGGTCAGCGCACGCGGCGTGACGTAGTGCGTGCCGCTGAACGTGGAGAGGAAATTGTACAGGGCGGTTTTGTTGGACAGGTTAATGGCGGTCAACTGGAGACTCCATTTGTACCTTTCACCGTGAAACAGGTTGTCGTGTCCAATCGAGAGGTCGAACAGATTCCGTGCAGCGATCCGTGGTGGATTCTTATCGTCATTCTCCGTATTCGGAGCGGGCACGTTCAGGAGCGTCGAGCCGAATTGCGATACGAGACACGGGTTGGGCAGAGGCTTGAACGGAGTCGCGCGTTGTGCGCCGCAAAACAGACCTGACTGGAACTCCTGGTCGGCGGTTAAAGGAGTTCCGAACGAGTCGGTCAGGGCGATGGCTGGCAGCCCGTTGAGCGTGGTCGTCTGTGCGCAATTGCCGCCGAAGCAAGGCGTTTGGCCAGCTACCAGACCGCTATCGTAGCGCCAGTTGAAACCGAGCCAGGGCCCGGTCTTCCAGGGCTGGTACTGGAAGTGGGCGGTCAGATTGAACTTCTCGTCGTGATCGATTCGGAACGGAGTGGAGGCGGTTGAACCTACTGCCACGGCGGGCACCGCGCCGGCACCGCCGATCTGGGGTGTGAAGAAACGTGCAGCCACACTCGAGAAAACCACAAGCGCCGAGAATCCGCGGTAGTTAGGTACGCTCACGCGGGCGGCGTATCCCGGAATCTTGGATCTATTCCACTCGATAGGAAAAGTGATGGGCGTATTACCTAACACGCTGAAGTCGTAGGCGTTGTGGGTGTATTTCCAAATATACTCGCCGGAGAACACCAGGTATCGCCCGAAAGCCTGTTGCAGACCGGCGTGGAATTCGTTTCGCCAGCCCGGTGTAAACGGCGTCACACCGGAGACGGTACAGCCAAGCAGCGGATTCAAAACGGGGTTGGCGCATCCGGTGCTAGAGAGCACCAGGTTTTCGTTGAAAGGGGTTTCCAGTACCCGAGCATAGGAAACACGAAGGACCGTGTTCGTCTTCTTAATGTTATAGGCGATTCCGAGACGCGGCTCGGCTTCTCTATGGGTGGTTAAGCCGTTATACAAATCTCCACGCAGGCCGAGATTGAAAGCCCAGCTTCCCTTGGTGATGCTGTCTTGGACATACAAGGCAAGCTCTTTGACGTCGGTGTGACCGTTAAAGGTAAAGAGGCCACTGCTTGGCGTTGAGCAGCCGTCGTTAGGAGAGGGGGTTGGACGCGTCAGGTCGAAACAACCCAATAGGGGGTTGAAGTTAGGATTAGCGGCGAATGGGGTCGGATATAAGACGCGATTGGTCGATGTTGCCCCAGCGCAATTGCCAGGATCGTTGACCCGCGGGTTACCAACGAAAACTGGCAAGCCATTGGCATCAAGGCAGGGTGCGTTCAACGTCGGATCTATAATGCCGAGAGGATCCGTCTCGTCGAGAAACGTCTGCTCATAGGTAACTCCAGCTTTAATATTGTGAATCCCCTTTACGTAAGAAATATTCGAGCGCAGTCCGGCGTTGGTAAGCTTTCGATTCTGCGACACAGTTTCCCTTTGGAGATTCGTTGGTCCGAGATCGGCAAAGGGATTGTTACTGGGATAGTAGTTGTACTGGTCGCGGCGAACAAAGGCGCCCAGAGTAAACACGACATTAGAGCTGATTAGCCGCGTCCAGGATGGCGCGATGTTGAAGGTTTTGATTTGCGATCGTTGATCGTCCGGGCCGACAACATTGCCATTGGGGTCGAGGCCACCATTGGCTACCACGACGCCGTTCCACGGGGTTGCAAATTCGGAATCGAACGTATTCGGCGTCTGAAACCACGAACGAGTGTAGCCAAAATTGACGTGAACGGAGTCAGCGTTCGAAAGTTGATAGTCGACGCGGTCGAACAGGTTCTCTTCATTCCCTTTGTCGTGCATCACAGCAAATTCCGGCGGGTCAAGAAACCGGCCGCTGTTCAGACCGCTGGCTGAGATAAAGTTCCCCCATTTCGCGCCCCCATAAGAGAGATTAGCGGCGACATTGGAAGTGCCAAACGATCCGTAGGAAGTTGTAACACTGCCGTGGGGAGTGGTGACACCCTGACCTGAGCGTGTGGTGACATTGATCACGACGCTGGTTTTGTCACCGAACTCGGCCGGTGGCGCGCCAGAAATGACTTCCATGGATTCAATGGAATCGAGCGGAATCTGGTTGGAAAAGACCTTACTCTGCTGATCGGTGATGGGCTGGCCGTCGACGGAAAACGAGTTCTCAGCGTGATCGCCCAAGCCATGAAAGAGACCGTTGGAATCGGCGGAGATGCCGGGCGTCGCGAGAGTTACGAGCGAGCTGACTGACGACGATGCGCTCTCCAAGGGAAGCTTGTCAAACAACGCCTTGTCAACGTCGGTGTGGAAGGTGGGATCATTCTCAATCAGGTCCTCTCCTGCCTCCACAGTGACAGTCTCGGTCGAGCCCTTTACCTGGAGAGTAATGTTGAGGGTGACCGGAACCAGGGATCGTACATCAATGTCCTGGACGAAGGAAGCGAACCCTTTTTCTGCGACCGTCAGGTGGTAAGGATTAAAAGGAACGTTCGGGATACTGAATTTGCCAGAGCTGTCACTAACGGCGTCGCGAGTAAAGCCACTGACCGGGTTGCGGATCTCGACAGAAGCGTTCGGAACCACGGCACCGGATGGGTCCACCACGGTTCCATTTACGGAAGTCGAACTTCCGCCTGACTGCGCAAAGGCGTTAAGGCTGAGGCCAAGATAAAAAGCGAGTATAAAAGCCGCAGAAAGCGACTTCGCATAAGAAGCCAGCATAAATCCTCCTAGTTGATCGAGAGAACGGGTTAGACGAGGACCCGACAAACACAGGTCCGTATCGATCTGAGCAGTAGTAGCTAAACTGCCGGAGGCGGGCGAATGCGAAGGAAGAAGACGAAGCCGGAAGACTTGGAGATTGTCTCCGGGAGCACTACTAGAACACTGTGACCAGTAAGCGGCGCCCACTGAAATGCTGAGCTACCAAGAACGCCAGCATGAGCAATTGAGCATATGGAACATTCGTGGCTGGGGAGTTTGGAGTTCTCAGAATGGACGTGGACGGCCTGCGCGAAACCGGCGAATGCGACCAGCAACACGCACGTCAGGGACAACAGCCTGAGAAAAGCGGTCTTGTTTGAGTGAGCTGCCATCACAGACGATGCCGCAAGAAACCATTAAAACACAACAGGTACACGCGTACCAAGTGACTTTGGTGGTCGGATGCACCCGTGGACGACTGAGTTGTCCCCGGGGTAAACATCAGAGTCCGAAGAGCTCCCGCAGGCGTTTGGTCTGAGCACGGCTGACCGGAATCTCGGTCTGCTTCTTGTCATCCATGCGCAGCTGGTAAGAACTCTTGAACCAGGGGACAACTTCCTTAATGCGATTAATGTTCACCAGATAAGAACGGTGAGCGCGCCAGAAAAGCGTGGAGTCAAGGCTATCCAGCAACTCTTCGAGAGTGCGACAGTTGGACTGGCCCTCCATTCCGCTTGGGCCGGTGGTGACAACTGTAATAATGCCGTCTTCGATGGACGCGAAACAAATATCTTTCTGATTGGCAAGGAACATGCGTCCAGCGGTTTTCAGCAGAATCTTCGAAGTCTGGGGCTTTTGCGACTCCAGCATCTTCACCAGTGTTTCCAGTTTGTCGGACGCAGGAGTGGCGCCTCCCAGCTTGGTGCGTGCCTTTTGCACCGATTGGGCGACGCGCTTCTTGTCGAAAGGTTTGAGCAGGTAGTCGACCGCATTTACTTCGAACGCCTTCACGGCGTATTGATCGAAGGCGGTGGCGAAAACGATCTGGGGCAGGGTGACCTTGCGGTCGAGCAGTTTCTTGATTACGCCAAAGCCGTCGAGCCCCGGCATCTGCACGTCGAGGAAAACCAGGTCAGGATTGTGTTCGCGGATAAGGCTGACGGCCTCGACGCCGTTCTTGCCCTGGGCTACAACATCAACGTCGCCAACATTCTTGAGCAGAAAAGCGAGTTCATCACGAGCCAGTTGTTCATCATCCACAATCACGGCCGACAACGGCATATCCACTCCTGTGACGCGCATAGCCAGGACGACGTTGCGTTTCGAGCCACAACGCAGCCCATCAGTGGGGCTGCATATTAGGCATCGACATTCCCGGCGGCATCTGAAACTTCTGATAGTCGGCAGGAATTTCAAACAGACTTGCCGGCTGCGAACCTTCTTTTATGTTCTGCAATTCTCCGCTTCCACCTTTTTCACCCTCCCACCGGATAGGGAAGGCAATCTTCTTATCGAACCAAACGCTGCCGGTTTCGCCCTTCGAATTGGTGCCGGTGTACTTGACCGTACTGCGGCCGTTGACGGAATCGGAGCCGACTTTGTGGCAGCTCCCACCCTGGTTGTAGGGTAACTTCATCCATTCGCTGCAAGCATCGTCGATATCGCGCGCGTGGTAGAAGCTCCACATCCGCTGGCCGGTGGGACCCTGGCCCTGGGGAAACTCCATGTACATCTTGTGATCGGGCATGAGGATGTCACTCATTCGGGTCGCCAGGTTGGTGATGATGGCGCCGCCCATGCGGCCTTCCTGCAAGCCTTCGATACGCCACCTGTCCTTGGTGACGTAGATTCTTGCGTGGTTCTGGTTGCCGGAATCTTTGTTGTTCACGATATCGGCGGAGAAATCTTCTTGGGCGAATAGCGCGACCGGCAGAACCGTAAAGAGTATCAGCAGGAACAGGCGACTAGACTTATTTGTCAATCGGGCCTCCTGGAATCGGCAGTATGCTCAACGCTGCTCCGGGGCGTTCTATAAACCGGGTGCCGTACAGGCAGCATAACAGAAGAAAGGCGCATTGCTCGTTCCGAGCTGGGAAGTCGACGAGCAGCGTGGGGTTATCAAACTGTTACCGCCGGCGAACGTGGTTTGAGGATCGGATAGCGGTTTCCGCGATAGTAACGACTGAAAATCAGGGCGACTACAAGCAGCGCGATCGGAGTCAAAACGCTGGCTTCGGGACCGACTATTCCGCCGGTAAGCCACCGCGGCCCACTAAACGTGGAATTGAGCAGATTGTGGTAGGGCACAATGCCGCTGTTGGGAACCCCGTAGAAAAAAGTTTGTCCCCAGTCGTATCCCATGTGAAAGCCGACCGCACACCAGAGAGTCCCGGTTCGCCGCAAGAACAGGCAGAGGAGGAGCCCGAATATGACAACCGCGGCTGAGCCCACTGTATTCTCGTTCGCATTGAAGGCGTGACCGAAGCCGAACAAGCCGGACATCACGAACGCCGCTGGCCAGAAGCCGATTCCGGAAGCGAGTGTGCACTGGACATACCCGCGAAACAGGAATTCTTCAAACAGTCCAACCAGTAGAAATGCGATGCCCCACGCCAGAAGCGAAGATAAAATCGCGGTCCCGTGAAGGGCCAAACCGGTAACCCGGAACCCGTGGAGCAGAAACATGGCCAGCAGTGTGCCGCTTATTGCCGAAAAGCCGGTTAGAACGCCGATCCCAAAGTTCTTTCCCAGGGCCGGACGGAGAGGCAAACCATATTCACTGAATTTGCGATGTTCAAGTCTGGCCATGATCAGGGTAGCGACGCAGAGAAGCAGGAAGGCGATCCCTTCCCCCTTGATCATCAAAAGCGGAGTGACCGTCACCTCGCCGGCATGCCTCCGTGCTTCCTTAAAGCCTTGAACTCCGCCGCTACGGATGAGAACGAAACTGGCTAGTAGAGTAACCAGCAATGCGGCGAAGATAAGCAATCGCCAGCCTGTCCGCAGACCGTTCGGTCCTTGGAAGATACCCGGCGCAGAAGAGTTCTTGGCCGGTCGAAGCTGCATGGTGACGGGCGGGACCGAACTAACTGTGGTGGTTTTTTCTGAGGTCACACTCATAACCGTGAGCTCCTTTCAAACGAGAGGTTCTGGATTCAAATTGACCGGCGAACTTCAACCTGAGCAACGCCAGTGCGAACGGCTTGGTCCGGCTGTGAAGTCCCGCAATAAGGGCAATAGGTATCCTCCGGGCGAACCATGCGCTGACATTGCGGACAGCTGGGGTTCAACTTGTAATTGCATTGGGGACAGAAATTGAAGCCGTGCTGGATCGCGTGTCCGCACCGTGGGCAATTGCCGACCACCGGCTGACGGAGAATGAAATACAGGATGATTCCCAGGCCGTTGGGTACCAGGACGGATACCGTGGTCCAGAGGGCGCGGCTCATGCCTCGCCGCCCCGCGTCGCGATTCACGTAACCAATCAGCAACAGGTAACAGGTCAGGATCAATCCGACAAGCAAGCCTAGCAAGGTCCGTTCCCAGGCAGGCGGAGCATCGTGCTCCCGCGCGACCACCACATTGAACAGGAATTGCATGCCGAGGAAACCGATCGCCGCGAGAATCCACGCCCAACGGGCGACGAGTTTGAAATCGCGGTTTACGTAGCCAATCATCAATAGATAGAAGGCCACAACAAGGCCGACCGACAGGCCCAGCAGGGGCCGCGCCCAGGCAGGTGGAGCATCTGCCTGGTGCGCTACCACCACGTTGAACACATACTGCATCGCGACGAAGCCAATGACGGCTAGAATCCAGGCCCATGCCGCGATGTGTCTGATCTCCACTGCGAATCCAGTCGTTTTTTGATTTGTTTCCTGCATAAGTTCTCCAATTCTCATCTCAGTGGCGCCAATGGCCGGCATCGTCGGTCAGGTGCGTGCCGCGAGCTAACAAGAGCACGCTGACCAGAAGCGCCGGGGCAATTACAAAAACGCCGAAACCGGTTTCCCATACGGAACTGGAAACCCCAGCCCAGGCTCCCAGCCACGCAAAAATCCTCCACATAATCGGAATGGTCACGGTTGCGGAAAATCCGATACCAGCGCAAGCGATCCCCACCATCCACAAGCGTTCCCTGTGCTGACGGAGTAGCTGTGCATGCTGGCGGACGCGGGCTTGCGTCCTCCGCACCAGTGCGGGTTGAGCTGCCATTGGCACCGAACGCAGAGAGCGAACCAGCTGGCCAGTAGCATCGGCATATTGGCGGCAAAGTTCGCACTCCCGCAGATGCGCATGCAACTGCGACTGTTGCGCATCGCTCAGTCCCTGGCCGTCGACACCGGTAAGGGAAATCCATTCACGCGCTTGTTGGTGAACGTCGCGGTTCACGCCTGGGCTCCTTTCAGCAATGGCATCAGCAGATTCAACCCGCGATACAAGCGCGACTTTATTGTCCCCAGAGGTGCGCCAGTGACGCTGGCGATTTCATCCAGGGTTAGGCCTTCCTGAAAGCGCAGGACTATGGCCTCGCGGTATTCGGCCGCAATGCAAGTCAGGGCAGCATTGATGCGCTCGGCGTGTTCGTGCTGCGCGATGATTTCCATTGCAGATGGTCGAATGTCGACTGGATCAAGGGGCGCGTGTTTTTCTTCCTCGTTGTCGAGTAACCCATCGAGGCTCACCGGATTTTTCTTTCGCATCGAATCGATGGTCAGGTGCCGGGCCACAGAAAAGAGCCAGGTGCTGAATTCGTGCTTGCCGTCGTATTGATGGCCGCGTTCCAGGACGCGAATCCAAGTCTCCTGAAAGAGGTCTTCGGCCAGCTCGCGATGTCCGGTGAGGTATGTCAAATAACGCAGCAGGCGATGCTGATACTGCTCGATCAAACGGTCGAGCAGATCCGGGTCGCGACGGCGAAGACCACGAGCTATGGCGCTGGTCTCGGACTCCATCCCATTCACGAAATATAAGGCTGCGGCGTTCATGCTACCGGATATACGGGTGAGGCGGGAGAAAAGATGCAGGGCGGGGCAGGAGGAATCGCCAGAACCTTAACTTGTTCGGTTGCAACCATTTACGTCCTAACGTTCGATTTTCGCTTTAGTGCTTATGTAGCGTTCTCGATCGCCAGGGCCATGCCCATGCCGCCGCTGACGCATAGCGTCGCGACGCCCCGCCTGGCCTTTTGCCTCATCAACTCGTGCAGCAGAGTGACGATGATGCGGGTTCCAGTGCAACCAATGGGATGGCCGAGAGCGATGGCGCCGCCATTTACGTTGAGCTTCGCATGATCGAAATGCAGCTCTCGGTCGCAGGCGATGACCTGGGCGGCAAACGCTTCGTTTAGTTCGACCAAGTCGAAATCGGAGAGGTGGAGTTTGTGCTTCGCTTCCATTTTTCGCAGTGCGGGCACTGGGCCAACGCCCATGATTCGCGGATCGACTCCGGCGGAAGTAACAGCCACAATGCGTGCCAGTGGCTTGAGGTTGTTCTTCTTGATGAAGTCTTCGCTGGACAGCACCACGGCGGCCGCGCCGTCAGTAATGCCGGAAGAGTTGCCGGCGGTAATCGTTCCGGCCTTAGAGAACACTGGCGCCAATTTGCCGAGTTTTTCAAGGGTTGCCCCAACGAACGGATGTTCGTCCCGGCTGAATGTCTGCGCACCCTTCTTACTTTCCAGAGTTACGGGAGCGAGTTCGTTCTGAAATTTTCCCGCGTCTATGGCTGCGGCAGCGCGGGTTTGCGAGCACAGCGCAAACTGGTCCTGCTCGTCGCGCGTGATCTTGTATTGCTCGGCAAGTATTTCGGCGGTCTCGCCCATCACTATTTTCGCCATGGGACAGAAAAAGCCATCGCGATACATTCCGTCCACCAGATCCTGGTTGCCCAAGCGGTAGCCCCAGCGAGCGCCGTCGAGATAATAAGGGACACGGGACATGGATTCGGTTCCGCCCGCCAGCACGCACTCGAGGTTGCCGGTCGCGATTTCCTGAAAGCCAAGGGCTATGGACTTAATGCCGGAGGCGCAGGCTTTGTTGACCGTGTAAGCAGGTACTTCCTGCGGAACACCGCTGCGGATGGAAATCTGCCGTGCGGGATTGGGACCGCCTCCGGCCTGACGCGCGTTGCCAAAAATCGACTCTTCTACTTGATCTGGTCGGACGCCTGCGCGCTCCATCGCGGCTTTGGCGGCGACAACGCCCATGTCGGCCGCAGTCATGCCAGCCAGCGAGCCACCGAATTTCCCGATCGGCGTGCGGACGGCAGAAAGAATGAAGACGTCGTGCAAAGCATACCTCCGAAGTGGTTAGTCTAGCATCCGATTTGATGATGCTACGGCGCTGCCGGACTCCGGCGAGGGTCTGTCCCAGAAGCGAATGGTTGTCTCCGCGTACTCTGCGGTTTTTCTCTGCGACCTCTGCGTTTTCAGGCTTTGCGTTTGCCAGACGCTAAACCTTGAAACGCCGAGATCGCGTGAAAAGCCGCGGAGTGCGCAGAGAAGCGCTGACTACCACCGGCAGGCTTAGGCTAAACTTAAACCTTCATGAATTACATCTACGGAATCAACTCTGTGGCTGAAGCGCTAAAGGCGCGCGGGCGGGCGTTCGCCTGGGTCGGAGTCGCGAAAGAGCGCCATGATTTGCGCTTACAACGCGTGGTCGAAGAGTGCCGGCGGCAAGGAGTGGCAGTGCGGTTCGTTGGACGAGCGGAACTTGATCGGATGGCCGGGAACAACGCGCATCAGGGTGTGGTCGCAGTCACGTCCGCAAAACAATACAACGAACTCGAGGATGTGGTCGCTGCCAAACGTGGGTTGTATTCCCTGATTGTTGTGTTGGACGGTGTCCAAGATCCACACAACCTGGGCGCGATACTGCGGACTGCCGATGCCGCCGGAGCGGATGGCGTGGTGATTCCGGAACGCCGGGCTGCGGGCGTGACTGCGACGGTCACCAAGGCGTCCGCCGGAGCGACCGAGCACATGCCGATCGCGAAGGTCACAAATATCGCACGCACCCTGGAAGACTTGAAGGCGCAGAACCTGTGGACTGTGGGTCTGGATGAACGCGGCAAACAAGCTTACGATACTTTGGATTACAACATGGATTGCGCCATTGTGCTGGGTGCGGAAGGCAAAGGCGTACACGATCTGGTGGCGAAGAAGTGCGATTTTCTGGTTTCGATTCCCATGCTCGGGAAAGTACCTTCACTCAACGTGTCAGTGGCGGCGGGCGTGATGTTGTATGAGGTCGTTCGCCAGCGGCGAAAGAAGACGGCTTGATTAGGTTTCTCTTGGTTCTCTGCGCCTTCTGTGGCATGGCTTTGCCGGCACTGGCTTTGGATCGTGAGGCCTTTACCTTCACTCGCTACAACCTTGATGTACGTCTCGAACCGGAGCAGCAGCGACTCGGTGTGCGTGGCAAGATCACGCTGCGCAATGACTCCACGGTCGTCCAGAAAAATTTGGCGCTGCAGATTTCTTCCACGCTGGCCTGGAAGTCGATTCGGATTGCAGGCAAGCCAGTTCAATTCGAAACTCACGAATACACTTCGGATATCGATCACACCGGCGCTTTGTCAGAGGCCATTGTCAATCTGCCCCGTGAAGTTTTACCCAAGGCAACGGTCGAACTGGAGGTCGGGTATGAAGGCGTGATTCAGTTCGACGCGACTCGGCTCACGCGAATCGGCGTTCCCGAAGACAAAGCCAAACATAGCGACTGGGACCAGATCAGCAAATCGTTTACGGCGGTGCGTGGGATTGGATATGTCGTGTGGTATCCAGTGGCAACCGAGGCTGCGATTCTCTCGCAGGGAGACAGTGTGCCGGAAGTGGTAGGGCGGTGGATCGTCAGGCATGCGGAGACCCCGATGGATGTGCTATTCAAGTCTACTTCGGAGCAGACGATTTTCTTCAGCGGTGGGCCGAATCTTGCGGCGGTTTCTGTGGATGAGTCCGTCAAGTCAATCCGCGCCTTTAGCATGGTCAGGCCCGGGGTGAGCGTGCCCACGTTTGTGATCGCCGGCTATCAGAATCTGCCGGCGCGGGACCATCTCGAAGTTGAGTTTCTGGCCGGCCAGGAGGAGACGGCGAAAGATTACGCCGAAGCTGCTTCGCAGATTGATACCGTTCGGGTCGGCGGTGGATTCAAGAATCTGCAAATCCTCAGCCTGCCTGACGCTAAAGCGTTGCCGTTTGTCAGCCAGGGAATGCTACTGATTCCGCTCGGTACCGACCTAACCAACGAGGCGGAGTTGGATATTGTGTATGCGATAGCTCGTCAACAAGTGCTCTCGCCTCGTGCCTGGATTCAAGAGGGTCTCGCGCACTATGCGCAAGCTGCCTTTGTGCAGGAACGCAAAGGCCTGCAAGCGGCACTCGACTATCTGAACGGGCATATGGCCGCGCTGGTCGATGCCGACAAAGCTGGCAAAGTGGGCACGAATTCAGAAACGTCGCGTTCGCTAATCGACGCTCCGGATGATCTACATCTCCAAGCCAAGGCGATGTTTGTCTGGTGGATGTTGAAGGACATGCTGGGGAATTTGCCGACGGGGGCCCGGCTCAGATACCGCGCGGACGAGGACAAAGATTCAACCTACATGCCGAATCTGGTTGCCAGCGACACCAAACGGGATCTGAAGTGGTTCTTCGATGACTGGGTCTACCACGACCGCGGGTTGCCGGATTTTCACGTGGCATCCGTCTTCTCGCGCCCTCTCGAAACCGGCCACTTTCTGGTTACCATCACCGTGGAGAATCTCGGACGGGCTGGCGCTGAAGTTCCGGTGGTGCTCCGGATTGAGGGTGGGGAAGTCCGGCAACGCGTCGAAGTCCGGGCGTTGTCGAAAGCGTCCCTGCGCATTGAGGCCTCCTCGAAGCCGCTGGAAGTCGTGGTCAACGACGGCAGTGTGCCGGAGAGTGACACCAGCAACAACACATTTAGGATTGAGGGAGTGGATCATTGAGGTTCTACCAGACGCACAAGTAGCCGTCGGTCAGTAAAGGCGATTTACCGCAAGGGACATTGCAAGGTACACGAAGAAAACCTGTCATAGGGAGGAAAGGAGCTCTTGGCCTACATTCAGTTTCTAGGAGCGGCTGGTACGGTTACCGGCTCAAAGCACTTGGTCAACAGCGGGATGGATCCCGACGGGAAGAACGGTTTTCAAGCCCTCGTCGATTGCGGAATGTTTCAAGGACTCAAGGAGTGGCGGGAACGCAATTGGCAGGACACGCCGATTCCCGCACGCGAGATCGAGGCGGTAGTGTTGACTCATGCCCATCTTGACCACTCTGGGTGGATCCCGCGGCTGGTGAAAGAAGGTTTTCGTGGGCCGATCTATGCGACTCCGCCGACCATCGATCTGTGCGGCATCATCCTCACGGACTCCGGCCATCTGCAGGAAGAGGACGCAAGGTTCTATAACAAACACAAGAAGTCGAAACATGATCCGGCGCTTCCGCTCTACACGTTCGCGGACGCGGAGAATGCGTTGCAATATTTCCGGCCAGTGCAATTTGACCAGGTGCAAGAGCTTTCTTCGGGGATATCGTTTCGCTTCGTGCGGGCGGCGCATATTCTTGGGTCGTCGATGGTCGAGCTCACACTGCAGACCAACGGCCAGAGCCGGCGTTTGTTGTTCACTGGGGACATTGGCCGTGTTCGCGATCAGCAAGCCACGCCGGGCAAAGGGGTGCGTTCCGGGCCGACGGAGGGTGAGGCGGCGGATGTATTGGTGATGGAATCCACCTATGGAAACCGGCAGCATCCGACGGATGATCCGCGGCCAAAGCTGGCAGAAGTGATTCGCGAGACCGTCCAGCGTGGCGGGACGGTGGTAGTGCCTGCGTTTGCCGTGGAGCGCACTCAGAAATTCCTTTTCATGCTGAAGCAGTTAATGGAGTCGGGACAAATACCGAAAATTCCAGTGTATTGCGATAGCCCCATGGCCATTAAGGCAGTCGAAATTTTCATCAAGCATTCAGAAGAGTACAGCGATGACACCAGGCAGCTGATTGCTCAGTATGGGTCGCCGCTCCAGTGGCCGGGTTTTACTTTCGCGTCGACATCGGAGGAGTCGAAGAAGATCAATGATTCAAAATATCCTTGCATCATCGTCTCTTCCAGCGGCATGGTGACCGGCGGGCGCATTCAGCATCACCTGGCCCAGAGACTGCCGGACCCGAAAAACGCAGTGGTGTTTATCGGCTTCCAGGCGCCGGGAACTCGCGGTTTTATCATCAAGAGCGGAGCGCCGGAAGTGAAAATCTTCGGCGAAATGGTTCCCATTCGTGCGCGGATTGCGGTATTCGAAGAATTCAGCGACCACGCCGACACACCCGAGCTGTTGAAATGGCTACACACGTTTATTCAGAAACCCGCTGTGACGTATCTGGTGCACGGGGAGCCATCCGCATCAGCGCAATTGAAGGATGCGATTGCAAAGGACCTGGGGTGGAACGTGCAAGTGGCGCAGTGGATGGCGAAAGCGGAGATAGGGTGAAGCGGAATTGGGCAATTCAGCAATTTGGTAATTGAATAATTAGAAACCAGAGGAGTAGGGTATTCGAAATCATTCGATTAAAGAATTACTCAATTGCAAACTGGTGCCCTATGACAGTAGCAGAGCTGAAGAAGCATCTTGACCTGGCAGAAAAAAGTCCCAAGGAGATTGCGGCCGCGGTTCTCGGCTTGCCCGACAAAACTCTGCGCTATAGGCCTTCGCCCGACAAGTGGTGCATTCTGGAGATTCTGGCGCACTTGGCGGACATGGAAACTCTCTACGCGTACCGCATGCGGCAAATGCTGGCGGACAAAGACCCGGTGCTCGCCCCGATCGATCAGGATGCGTGGGCAAGGAATCTGGGCTATATGGAATCGTCGCCGCCGGAACTGGTTGCGCTTTACGGGCTAAACCGCCATGCGACGGTTCAGTTGCTGCGAAGGCTGAAGGCGGAGGACTTGCAAAAATCGGCGCGTCACCCCGAGAAAGATCATCCGGTGACTGTGGCCGACTACGTGCAGATGCTGTCGAAGCATGGGCCGAATCATCTGGAGCAAATTGAGCGACTGAAGAAGGCGGCAGGGAAGGCTTAACCGCAGAGGGCACAGAGGTACACAGAGGAATTCTCTCTGCGACCTCCTGTGGTTACTGGTTTTGCGTGAATTGCACCAAGCCTGCAAGTTTTGCAGCGGCTGAGCCCGAATCGATCGACCTAGTAGCCAGCGGGACAGCCTGGGTCAAGTGCTCGGCTTTTCCCGCCACCACCAATGCTGCAGCCGCGTTCAGTAAGACCACGTCGCGCTTCGGTGACTGCTTTCCGCTCAACACTTCACGGATGATGGCTGCGTTCGCCGTCGCATCTCCACCGGCGATGTCTTCGAGAGAAGCCCGTTTCATGCCGAACTCTTCTGGCGTGACCTCGTAGGTTCGCACCGAGCCGTTGTTTACTTCTGCAATGCGTGTAGGGCCGGTGATGGTGATCTCATCAAGCCCATCGAGGCCATGCACCACCATGGCGCGGCGCAAGCCGAGCATGCTGAGCGCTTCCGCCAATGTTTCCACCAGATCGACTGAATACACGCCTACGACTTGAGCCGAGGCGCGAGCTGGGTTGGTGAGCGGCCCCAATAAATTAAAAACCGTACGCAGGCGAAGTTCGCGGCGGGCGGTTTGCGCATGCTTTATGGCGGAGTGCATGGCTGGGGCATAAAGGAATGCAATGCCGACTTCTGCCAGGCAGGCTGCCAGCCGCGCGGGAGGCAAGTCAATCCTGACGCCGAGAGCCTCAATAACGTCCGCCGAGCCGCATTTCGAAGTCACGCTGCGGTTGCCGTGTTTGGCGACGCGAACGCCGGCGCCGGCGACCACCAGAGCTGTCGCGGTCGATATGTTGAAGGTGCCAGCGGTATCGCCGCCAGTGCCGCAGGTGTCGACCAGAGCGTCGCGGCCGGTGCCCGTGACGTCCAACGTGGAATTCGGCAGCGGCAAGGGCGTGGCAGCCGCGCGGATCGCTTCGGCGAAGCCGACTATCTCCTCGACGGTTTCACCTTTCATGCGCAGCGCCACCAGGAAAGCAGCGATCTGAGGATCCGTGCATTTTCCGGCAAGAATCTCGGCCATTACGGAACGCGATTCGTCGCGCGAAAGAGACTCGCGGTGATTGGCAATGCGTTGTAGGGCGTCGGTGATCATGAACGGGGGTCTATTAGCAGCCTCTGTGAATCCTGGGGGTGTCTCAAAACCTATCACCAAGTTCCTTGCTAATAAGTGGATCGGCGTGCAGTCTCGGCGTGTAGATTGACGGTTCGGTATCCTTCACTCGCACCTTTGCGCATTGTGGTGAAAACGCAGAGGATGATACGAAGATATCGTAGAAGCCAGGATTAACATCGACCGAGAACTTGCCGTTAGCGTCAGATGCAAGGACCACGTCCTCGCTTTCCTTTCCGCCGCCAGACGGGTCACGATGGATTGTGATCCGCGCTTTCCCAATGACAGCCCCCTCGGAGTCTTTTACTGTGCCGGAGATTGAAGATGACAACGCCATGCCTGCATGCAGCAGCAAAGATGACAAAACGATGGTCCGCAAGAGTGAGTTCATATGGTCCTCGTCGATTCGGAGCCTTATGATCCCATCAATTTCTGCAAAATCCAACTCCGTGACTGTCCCGTTGTTTGCCCAATCCTCGGCCCTTCTATAGAATCAATTGTTTGCAGCCCGCAGTTCAGCCGCGAGCGAAATCCTGCCGATCATAAAAGCTAAAAGAGAATCATTATGAAGATTCACGAATACCAGGGCAAAGCCATCTTGAAAAAATATGGCGTTGCTGTGCCACGAGGTGAGATGGCGGAAACGCGGGAGCAGGCGCAGGCAGCGGCTAAATCGCTGTTCGCTGCCGGAGCTACCGGCGTCGTTGTCAAAGCTCAAATTCACGCCGGAGGCCGGGGCAAAGGCGGGGGCGTCAAGATTGCGAACTCGGTCGAAGAAGCCGCGGACCTCGCAGGCAAGATTCTGGGAATGACGCTGGTCACCCATCAGACCGGACCCGAAGGTCGTGTAGTGCGGCGGTTGTTAATTGAAGAAACTCTGCCGATTGAGAAGGAGCTTTATCTCGGCATCGTGATTGATCGCGTCGAGGCCAGGCCGGTGTTCATGGCGTCGGCAGCTGGCGGAATGGAAATCGAGCAGGTGGCGGCGGAGAATCCTGATGCGATTCTCAAAGAATATATTCAGCCGGGCATGGGGCTGGAAGCTTTTCAGGCGCGCAAGCTGGCATTCAAGCTGGGACTGAAGCCGTCTCAAATCAACGAAGCCGTGCGTTTCATGACTGGCCTCTATCGCGCGTTTGAGGAAACCGACGCTTCTTTGTGCGAAATCAATCCTTTTGTCAGTTGCAGCGATGGTCGATTGTTTGCCCTTGATGCCAAAATGACCTTCGACGACAATGCACTGTTTCGCCATCCGGACATCAAAGAACTGCGCGACATCAGCGAGGAAGATCCGCTGGAAGTGGAAGCTTCGAAATATAGCCTCAACTACATCAAGCTCGATGGGAATGTGGGCTGTATGGTGAACGGCGCCGGGCTGGCCATGGCGACCATGGACATCATCAAATACGCGGGAGGAATGCCGGCGAACTTTCTTGATGTTGGCGGAGGCGCTAACGCCGAGCAAGTCACGCACGCGTTTGAGATCTTGCTTAGCGACAAGAATGTGAAGGCGGTGCTGATCAATATCTTTGGCGGCATCTTGCGAGTGGATACGCTGGCCAAGGGCGTGGTGGAAGCGGCGACCAAGACGAAAATCCAGCTTCCCATTGTCTTGCGGTTGGAAGGTACGAACGTGGAGGCGGGCCGCGAGATTTTGCAGCAATCAGGTTTGAATTTTATTGTGGCCGCCACGATGAAAGATGCGGCGGAGAAAGTGGTCGCGGCAGCGAAAGGGTAGTTCGAGAAGGAATTCATGAGCGTTCTCATAGATAAATCGACACGAGTTTTAGTGCAGGGACTGACCGGGCGCGAAGGCACGTTTCATGCCAAGGGGTGCGCCGAGTACGGAACCAAGATTGTCGGCGGAGTGACACCGGGGAAGGGCGGCACAACGCACGAAGGCTGGCCGGTTTTCAACAGTGTGCAGGAGGCGGTGGACAAGACCGGAGCGGATGCTTCAATGATTTTCGTGCCGCCGCCGTTTGCGGCGGACGCCATCATGGAAGCCGCCGATGCTGAGATCGAGTTGATTGTCTGCATCACTGAAGGCGTCCCTACACTCGACATGGTGCGGGCGTGGGAGTTCCTGCAGACCCGTCGCTCGCGGTTGATCGGGCCCAACTGTCCGGGGATTATTTCTCCCGGCAAGTGCAAAATCGGAATTATGCCCGGACGCATCCATCTCGAAGGGCCGGTCGGGATAGTTTCACGTTCGGGCACGCTCACCTACGAAGCCGTCTATCAACTGACGACACGCAACATCGGGCAGTCGACGGCGATCGGCATCGGAGGAGACCCGATTATCGGAACGAATTTCGTGGATGCGCTTGAGCTGTTCAACAAGGATCCGCAGACCGAAGTGGTGGTGATGATTGGGGAAATCGGCGGGAACGCGGAAGAAACTGCTGCCGAGTTTGTAAAGACCCGCATGAAAAAGCCGGTGGTGGGCTTCATCGCCGGGCAAACCGCTCCCCCCGGACGCAGAATGGGCCACGCCGGTGCCATTATTTCCGGCGGCAAGGGTACTGCAGCGGAGAAGATCAAAGCCATGGAAGCCGCCGGGATTCGTGTGGCTAAGTCTCCGGCTGACATTGGCGAGACGGTAGTAGCGGCGATGGGAGCGGCAGCCAGGGCCTGAGACAACGCCGCCTTTGAGGCATTTAGACAGACCATCTAACGATCGAGGACAATCGACCAAATCATGAAAACTCTGCAACGGACTTTTACCATTGTGAAACCTGACGCGGTGCGCAAGAATGCCATCGGAGACATTATTGAGCAGTTCGAGAAGAACGGTTTTCGCATCATCGCCATGAAGATGCTGGAGATTTCCAAGCATCAGGCGGAGCAGTTCTACGCCGTCCATGCGCACCGGCCGTTTTACAATTCGCTGACTGATTTCATGTCGAGCGGGCCTATCGTGGTCTTGGCACTGGAGAAGGAAAACGCGATTGCGGACCTGCGCAAACTCATGGGTGCAACCAATCCGGCGCAGGCTGAAGAAGGCACCATCCGGAAGAAGTGGGCAACCAACATCGAGCATAATGCAATCCACGGTTCTGACGGCGATGAAACGGCGCGCTTTGAACTGAGCTATTTCTTTGCGGGCTACGAGCTGGCGCAATAGGGGATCTTTCATGCCTTTGGTTCAAATCACGATGCTTAGCGGACGTACGGTTGAGCAAAAACGCAAGCTGGCGCAGCGTATTACCGACGTGATGGTGGAAGAAGCCAGAGCCCAACGGGAAGCTGTGGTCGTGACTATCAACGAGGTGTCGAAAGAGAACTACGCATCAGGCGGCGTGCTGATCGCGGACAAAAAGTAGCTTCACCCCAGAGGTTCGTACAATTGCCCTTCCACACGGTCGCCGTGGCGGGGCAATTCCTTTTTTGCGAATTGCAGGAAATGCGGTGAGGCGCGGTGGGCTTCGAGCGCGGCGTCGTCTTTATATTGCTCGTAAATAAAGAAACGGCGCGGTTCGGTCTTGTGGCGGTGAACCTGATACATGACACAACCGGGTTCCTTGCGGGATTCTTCAGTGAGTTTCGTAAAGACGCCGGCCACTTCAGATTCATGGCCCAGCTTTGCCATCCACGTCACAGCCAGAACGACCATCGCTTGCTCCGTCCTTAGTTTTTCGCCTGCCCCCTGATTTTGGTTCCAGTCAAATCCGACATCTTCGCCGCAAATTCGTCCACCAAGATAGTTTGCTCACGCCCGGGCCCGGTGGAAACCATGCCGATGCGAATTCCACTGGCGTCTTCCACAAAGGAGAGATACTCGCGCGCCGCTTTCGGCAGCTTTTCCAGCGTTGTAGTCCCCACACTTGAGGTTCGCCAGCCCGGAAGCTTTTGATAGATGCATTCGATCTTACCGAATCCACTGTCTTGCGCGGGAATGTCTTCCACTTTCTTCCCGTCGATCTTGTAGCCCACACACACCGGAATCTCCGCCAGTTCGTCCAGCACATCGAGCTTCGTAACCACCAGCCAGGAGGTTCCGTTAATCATGCCAGCGTAGCGCAACAGAGGCAAGTCCAGCCAGCCGCAACGGCGAGGGCGGCCGGTCACAGCGCCGAACTCGTTGCCGCGAGTGCGTAACAGGTCACCGCTGGCATCGAACGCTTCACTGGGGAACGGGCCGCCCCCAACCCGTGTACAGTACGCCTTGGTAACGCCAATCACGGTGTCGATTGCTGTGGGAGCGACGCCGGTGCCCGTCGCAGCTCCGCCTGAAGTCGCGCTGGAGGAAGTCACAAACGGATAAGTGCCATGGTCGATATCGAGCATGGTACCCTGGGCGCCTTCGAACACGATTGAGTCTCCCTCGGCTAGGGCCTGGTTCAAGAGTACCGCGGTGTCGCGCACGAACGGAGCAACCTTGGCCGAGGCAGCCGAATATTCCTCGAACATTTTGTCGGGATCGAGCGGTTCGGAGTTGAACAGGGCGTGCGCGATCATATTTTTCTCGCGGCAGGCGTTCTCGATGTGGATCTTGAGCAGCGGAAGGTCGAGCAGATCGGCTACGCGGAGGCCCCGACGCCCCATCTTGTCCTCGTACGTCGGGCCGATCCCACGGGAAGTGGTTCCGATCTTGACTCTTCCGGGCGCGTTTTCCGCGGCGAGTTCGATCAGGCGGTGGTAGGGCATGATCACATGCGCGCGGTTGCTGACGAACAGGTTGCCGTCCACCTTCACACCCGCTTCGCGAAGCGCGCCGATTTCCTTGAGGAAGGCCATGGGGTCGAACACGACGCCATTGCCAATAACGCTGCGGCAGTCGGGGCGCAGAATGCCACTCGGCACCAGCTGCAGAATGAACTTCTTCCCGTTAATAATGACGGTATGGCCGGCGTTGTGGCCGCCAGCATAGCGGGCCACCACTGGAAAATTCTCCGAGAGCACGTCGACAATCTTGCCCTTGCCCTCGTCGCCCCACTGAGCGCCGACGATGACCGCAGCCTTGCCTTTTTTCAAATGCCAGCTCCACCCGGACGGATTCGCGCGGCCAAACCCGGCCGCAAATGCGAGGTTACACACTCGTTGCCCGCGCCAACGACCAATTGCTGAATTACAAGGATTTATGCGGGGTAGAGGTGTACCTGCAATCATAACCCGCGGGGTAGACGATGGGCAATCAAAACCTCCGTAGCGATGAGTATAGGATCCGGAGCTTGTAAACTACTTTCATGCCGGAACTCCCCGAAGTCGAGACTATTGCGCGCGGGCTCAACAGCCGCGTCGCCGGCGACGTAATCGAGTCAGTGTGGCTGGGAACGAAACCCGAACCTCTGAAGTCGCCGGCGGCGGACATTGTTACGGCGCTCGAGTCGAAGCGTATCAGCGAAGTGCGGCGCGTAGGCAAGCACATTGTGTTCGATCTGGAAAATGGAGGTCGTGCTTCGTCGACCAAGAAGTCCAGAGTCGAACACAAAGGCGCACGGGCGAGGACGCCCGCGCCTACATCCGACAAAGCGCAGTGGATTGTGCATCTGGGGATGACAGGACGCATGCTGGTGTGTCCGCCTGGGGAGAAAATTGAAAAACACACGCACGCCGTTGCGAAACTTTCCTCGGGAAGGGAGTTGCGGTTTGTGGATCCGCGCCGCTTCGGGCGGCTGAGTGTTTCGCATCGTTTCGAGGCGCCTGGATCTGAGCCACTGAAAGTAGAGTTGGCAGGTTTTGTGAACCTGTTTCATGGTCGCAAGACGCCGATCAAGAGCGCGCTGCTGAATCAGAAGTTGTTGAGTGGTGTTGGTAACATCTACGCCGACGAGTCGCTCTTTCGGGCGCGAGTCAGGCCGCGGCGACGGGCGGCCTCTCTCACCCGGGACGATCTTAGCCGACTGTACCGGGCAGTTCGTGAAGTCTTAGAGGAGGCCATCGCTTTGGGTGGCTCTTCCATTTCTGACTACGTGGACTCCGACGGGGAAGAGGGTTTTTTCCAATTGCAGCACCGTGTTTATGGTCGGGAAGGCGAGCCTTGTCTGGTCTGCCGAACCCCGGTCAAGCGGGTTGTGATTGCCGGGCGCAGTGCCCATTACTGCCCGAAATGCCAGAAATAATCCGGCGGAGCGATTCGCCGAGATAACGCCGGAAACGATTTAATTGGCAATGTGTCATCGACAGGGACAACTTCCAGTGATACTCTGACGGCTCTTGCTCATGACCAATTATTCCATCGGCGTGGACCTCGGCGGTACCAATCTTCGCATCGCGGCGGTGGATGAGGTCGGCAATCTGGTGGAAAAAACCACGCTGGGCACACGAGTTGCGATGGGGCGCGATCACGTGGTCAATGACATGTGTGCCGCGATTCTCGATCTGGCGAGCAAGCACAAAGATTTGGGCAATCTGTTGGGGATCGGAATCGGTGTCCCCGGGATCATCGACATGGAAACCGGCATGGTGCGGGAATCGCCCAACCTGCCGGACTGGGCTGACTATCCGGTGCGGACGGAAATCGAGCGGCGCCTGGGAACGCGGGTGGTCCTGGAGAATGACGCCAACTCGGCCGCTTTCGGTGAAAAGTGGTTGGGGGTCGCCAAAGATGTGGATGACATGGCCATGCTGACGCTAGGAACCGGCGTAGGCGGGGGTTTGGTGCTGGGAGGGCGTGTCTGGCATGGGATGGCCGGTATGGCGGCGGAATTCGGTCACACCACAGTGGAACCGGAAGGAGCGCTGTGCGGCTGCGGAAACCGCGGTTGTCTCGAAGCCTACGCCTCCGCGACTGCGGTGGTGCGCATGGCTCGCGAAGCGATTTCCGGTGGCGCTGCTCCCGGACTCGGCCGGGCGGCCAATTCCAGCGCGGAGTTTAGCGCCAAAGCCGTATACAACCTGGCTATACAGGGCGATGAAGGTGCGCGAAGCGTCTTCCGCCAGGTCGGTCGGGCACTGGGAATCGTTCTTTCCGACATGGTGAACGCACTGAACCTTCCCATGTACGTCATCGGCGGCGGAGTTTCGAGCGCCTGGGACGCTTTTGCGCCAAGTGTGTTCCTGGAGTTGCGGGCGCGATCGATGGTTTATGCAGCCACTGCACCGGAGCCTTCCCGCGGTGAGGGGGCATCGGGAAAGGTCAAGGCGATGGGCACCAAGAAAACAATTGTTACCCGAGCGTTGTTGGGCAGCGATGCCGGATTGTATGGGGCGGCGCGCTTGCCGCAAGTGGATGGAAACTAGACCCTACTTCGCCATACTGCGTTCCATGACCCGCTTGAACGCGCTCAGGAATATTCCATTCTGTTCGGGTGTCCCAATGGTTACGCGAATCGAAGTCGGCGCTCCCCAGGGACCGAGCGGGCGAATGATCACGCCTTCGGCTTGCAGTCTCTGGGCGACAGCGGCGGCATCTTCGCCGAGTTCGCAATAGAGGAAATTCGCCCATGTAGGCGCCACCTCATACCCCAGTTCCCGCAAACTCTCGCTGAGACGTTCGGCTTGTCCCGCGTTATTCACCAGCGCCCGGTGAACGTGAGCCTGATCTTCCAAGGCGGCCAATGCCGCTGCCTGCGCCGGGACGGAGACCGAAAAGGTGGTCCGCATGCGGGCAAAGTAGGAGATCAACTCAGCCGGGCCGATCCCATATCCCACGCGCAATCCAGCCAGTCCGTGCGCCTTCGAAAAGGTACGCAGCACCACGACCTTGCGGCCCTGGTTTACGTATTGCACGGAGTGCGAGTAGTCCAAGCCGCGTTGGGTCGCGAAATGCTGGGCGAAATCATAGTAGGCCTCATCCAGAACGACGATCACGTGCTCGGGAAGCCTATCGAGAAAACGGTCAAGATCGGGTCCGGCCACAACCGTCCCTGTGGGATTGTTGGGGTTGGAGACATAGATGAGGCGGGTGTTACCGTCCACCGCCGCGGCTATGGCTTCCAGATCGAAGCTGTCGCGGCGCATGGGAACTTGGATGAGTTGGCCCCCCGCGGCTTGGGTGGCAATTGGATAAACGATAAATGAACGCTCGCTGGTTACCGCGTTCAGCCCCGGAGACAGCAACGTACGAGCAACGATGCCGAGCAGTGAAGTCGATCCCGCAGTCAGAACAACCTGGTCCGCTTGCACTCCATGGCGCTTGGCCAGCGCATCGCGGAGATCGGTGGAGTCGTTATCAGGGTAGATGTTGCTGTCTTCGAGAACCGCTCGCATGGCGGCTACGGCCTTGGGCGATGGTCCCCAGGGGTTCTCATTCGAGGCCATTTTGATGCAGTTCACGCGGCTCTCCCGCTGCGCTTGGCGCGGCGATTTGCCGGGAGTGTACCCGCCCAAGCTCCGAATATGAGCAGGCACAAACTGGCTGAAGTCGGTCATGCTGGCTCTTTATCTTTACCACGTTGTCGGGGAATGTGTCATCTGCGGCAGCGGTGAAATGGTGTGCCATTCTCAGCTCAAACTTTGCTTTGCGATATTTACGAGGTCTTTGCGCCGTTGGCGGTCAAGAGCTTTTACCGCAAAGTACGCGAAGGATCTCGCTAAGAACGCGAAGAGAACCTGTGGCACCTATTTGCGGACGCTTCCCTTGGTGAGCAGCTTTAATTTGGTGACTTCGTCGGTCGAAAGCTTGCGATATTCCCCGGGGTGGACGTCCAATTGCAACGGGCCGTAGCGCACACGCTTGATCTTCTCCACATGGTGGCCGATCTCTTCGAACATGCGCCGTATCTGGCGATTCCTGCCTTCCGTGAGTGTGACCTCGTACCACGGATTGGCGGAGTTGCGGATGACTTGAATTCTGGCGGGCGCAGTTCTTACTCTTTTTCCACGATCGGTTGGGATCGAGATCCCTTCGCGCAGGCGATCCAGACCCTCCGGCAGAGGCGTGCCTGCCACTTTGACCATGTAGGTCTTGGGTACGTGCGATGCAGCTTTCATCAGAAGATTGGCGAACTCGCCGTCGTTGGTAAGCAGCAGCAAACCCTCGCTCGCATAGTCGAGGCGGCCAACGGGATAGACCCGCGCCTTTACCCGGTGCAGAAGATCCATCACCGTGGGACGATGTTCAGGGTCTTTTAGTGTAGTGACGTAACCCTTGGGTTTGTTCATGAGCAGGTACACATGCCGCTCCGCACCCTGCAGCAACTTTCCGTTGACACGGATGTGATCGCGCTCGGGATCGGCTTTGCTGCCCAGTTCCGTCACCACCTGACCGTTGACCGACACTAGTCCGCCGGTGATCAACTCCTCCGCCTTGCGGCGAGAGGTTACACCGGCGGCGGCGATGATTTTTTGCAAGCGCTCAGTGGCCATGGGAATTCCGGGTAGGACCGCGGGCGGGCTCACGCCGCGGGATCATTCTCGCTCGGCTGAACCGCTGCCAGCGTTTGGGTCTCAGGGTTGTCGGTTTTCGGCTCGATTGTTTCTTGCACCGGCAGCAAATCGCCCTGAAATGACTCCGCAACCAGCTTCTCAAACTCTTCCATGCTGGGCAGTTCCCCGACGTCACTCAAACCAAAACGCATCAGGAACTCTTTGGTTGTCTTGTATAGAATCGGGCGGCCGATCACGGCTTTACGGCCAGCCGTAGTGACGAGTTTGCGATCGAGAAGTGTGGCAATGACGCCACTGCAGTCCACGCCGCGAATCTCATTGATTTCCGGCACCGTGACCGGCTGTTTGTAGGCGATCACCGCGAGTGTCTCGAGCGCGGGCATGGAGAGACGAATGGGAGGTTTCAAACTCTTGGCGAATGCCCGCACTACATCGTGCTGCTCGGGTTTGGTCGACATGCGGTATCCGCCGGCGACCTGGCGGACTTCAACGCCATGATCGGCACTCGCATAGTCCGCGATGAGTTCTTCTAGAGCTGCACGAACCTGGGAACGAACTTCGGTTTCATCGCTCGCGCCGTTGTTGATAACCGACTCCTTCGCGAGTTGGACGAGATGATCGAGGGTAATCGGCGTTTCCGCGGCGTAGATGATGGCTTCGAGTTTAGCTTTAAGACTCATAGATTCGTGGGCCGTTTTGTCCCGGCCTCTAAGTGTTACACGCTAACGCCAATCATCCCGTACTGCTGCTTGCTCGGCGATGATGGATTCAAAACCAACATGTTTTCGCACCAGGATCTCACCAAACAGGCGGTCCTGGCGCAACTGGATCGCCTGCAATCGTACCAGTTCCAGCAACGCCAGGAACGTGCACACCAGCGTCTGGCGGGATTCGATGTTGCGCAGCAACAGTTTCAATCTGATGGGCCGGTCTTCCAGGGCCAACCGCCTACGCAGGTATTCGATCATCTGGCTGACTGTGACCGACTCCTCGTCAACTTGAATCATCGGCCGATGACGGGCGCGGTCCAGTATCACCTGGAATGTCCTAACCAGATCGATGACGTCTGCGGCGATCTCTGGTTCGGTCCCTTCGGCGTCCATGAATTCCTTGATCGCCGGGTTCGACCAGACCGCGTCTTCAATCTGCTGTTTCTGCATCAGCATTTGCGCCGCGGATTTGAACTTTTCGTGCTCGATCAAACGATTGACCAGCTCTGCGCGCGGGTCTTCCTGTTCCTCTGAGCCGGCGGCCGGGTCCCTCGGCAAAAGCATCTTTGACTTGATGTGAATCAGCACGGCCGCCATGTATATGAAGTCGGCGGCGATGTTCACATCCAGCTCGCGAAGCTTTTCTACGTAAGCCAGGTATTGCGCCGTGATCCTCGCGATGGGGATATCGTAGATATCGATGTCCTGCTTGCGGATCAGATCAAGCAGCAGGTCGAGCGGACCTTCGTAGATATCGGTGACGGCGACCGAGAACGGCGAGTCACTTTCTTTCTTCTGGCCGGTGGACGATTCTGGCGGCTTGGCCTGCGCCAGCGCGTTCGCTCCCGCGGTTTGGAAAATGTTTGGCATCGTCCTCGAACTTCGCTAACCGGCCTCGTAATCCAGCGACATATGCAACGCTTCTCTCACTTCCGCCATAGTGGCCGAAGCCACCTTGCCGGCCTTGGCGGAGCCTGCCTCAAGAATATCCCACGCCAGCCTCGGATTGTCTTCGTATTTCTTTCGGCGCTCCTGCATGGGGACAAGGATGTTCACTAGCGCGTCGGCGGCCCAGCCCTTGCATTCGATGCATCCGATGCCTGCCGAACGGCACCCGGCATTCACTTTGGCTATGGTAGCCGAATCACTGAATATCTTGTGCAAGTCGCCCACCGGGCAAACGTCGGGATTGCCAGGGTCAGTACGGCGTATTCGGGCCGGATCGGTGACCATCGTCTTCAGCTTCTGCCTTACAACCGGCTCAGTGTCGGTGAGCATTACTGTGTTGCCGTAGGACTTCGACATTTTGCGGCCGTCGGTCCCGGGTAGTTTAGGAGTCTTGGTCAAGAGCGGCTGCGGCTCAGGAAAAACTGGTTTTCCATCGAGTTGGTAGAACTGATTGAAGCGGCGTGCGATCTCGCGGGTCAGCTCCACGTGCGGAACCTGATCTTCGCCCACCGGAACGAAGTTGCCTTTGTAGATGAGGATGTCAGCGGCCTGGAGAACGGGATAACCGAGAAATCCGTAAGTGCTCAGGTCCTTCTCGGAGATGTTTTCCTTTTGCTCCTTGTACGTCGGCACTCGCTCCAGCCAGCCCAGCGGCGTGATCATCGAGAACAGCAGATGCAACTCGGCGTGCTGCGGTACGTGCGATTGGATGAACATAGTGCAGCATTCGGGGTCGAGGCCGGCAGCCAGCCAGTCCAGCAAGACTTCGATCGAGTTTTCCTTCACGCGCGAGGTGTCGGCGTAGTCGGTGGTAAGCGCGTGCCAGTCGGCTACAAAGAAAAAGCATTCGTACTGGTCCTGCATGCCGACCCAGTTTTGCAGGGCGCCAACGTAGTTGCCAAGGTGCAGCTTGCCAGTGGAGCGCATACCGCTGAGGACGCGTTTGCGAGCGTGGGAGGAAGTGGGCATCAGATTCGTCATGATGGAGCCATAGTGAGCAAAGCCGCGTTGAATACACCAATCACGGGACCGATCAAGCGGCCGAGAAGCCCCGGGGCTAGATACACCAGCGCCATCAGGCCGAAAATTCCCGCCATGTCGTAGACCTGCCGCACTCGCTCGGGCAGGAAATGACGTAGTACGTGACTCCCGTCAAGTGGGGGCACAGGGATCAGGTTGAAAACCCCCAGCACAACGTTGATGATCATAAGGTCGTAGAGAAGCAGATCTACCGGAACAAACAGGGAGTCGCTGGCCATGTAACCATTCACAACTCCGTGCAAGATTGGCCAACCGCCGGGTGCAAGGAAAGCAAGACCGCCCAAAACCAGCACGGTGGCAGCGGCAACCAGAAAATTACTGGTAGGCCCAACCACTGCAGTTAGTATGTCGTCCAGAACCGGATTCTTGAAATTGCGTGGGTCCACAGGAGTGGGTTTTGCCCAGCCCAGCAGGGGAAAGTGTGTCACCATCGCGATCAGTGGCAGGAGGATCGTCCCGACAGGGTCGATATGCTTGATGGGATTCAGGCTGATTCGTCCCAGCATTCGGGCGGTGGGGTCGCCGCGGCGGTTGGCCATCCAGGCATGCGCCGATTCGTGAAAGCTGATCGCGAACAAGAACGCGATCACTTTGAAGAAAATGTCAACGTGTTGCAGGGTCATTCGGGGCTGGAGTTGATACTAACATGGGGGGCGACAAGCCTTGACAACCCAGTGCTTAGCCGCCCGAGAGAGTGAAATTAAACGTGATGGTGGTTTCGACTTCTACGGGAGTGCCATTCAGCACGTAAGGCTTGAACTTCCACTGCTTGATCGCGTCCATGGCTGCTTCGCCGAGTTGCTGGTCGCCATCGATCAGCTTGATATTCTCGACATCTCCTGCGGGGCTGACTAACAAGAGCATGCGCACCGGGCCCTGGATTCTCTTCTTTCTCGCATCCTTTGGATAGGTGGGATTAACCTTACTCACGATCATCTTCTGCGTGATGCTCCCTGAAATGCGCACTCGTTTCGGTGGCGACTGCGGTTGCGCAGGTTGTTGCGACTGCGATGCAGGCGACGCGCTCTTGTCTGGCTCTTGTGACAGCGCTGGCAAGGCAACTGCGAGCAGAATTGCCACCAATGCAAATGCCCGCTTTCCGGAGTGCGCCATCGAACCTCCTTACCGTTTCACGAAAGCCTTCTGCACCTCTTCCGGTGCAATCGATTTCACTTTAATGGTCTTGGCCGGAATGCCGCCGACAATGTGGAACGGTTCCACATTCTTCGACGCCACTCCCATCGACCCCACCATGCCGTGTTCGCCCACCTTAACTCCGCTCATCACGGTGGCATGGTAAGTAACGCGTGCCCTGGGGCCGATTTCGGTCTTTTCATTGCTAACGATCATGCCGTCGTTGAGATCGTGGGCGTGAGAGTACACGTTGGCGTAATCGGAAATGGAGGAACCTTCATGAATGATGATCTCGCCGCGATCGTCCAGCAGCACGTATTTGTGGATGGTGCAGTTGTCTTCCACCGTGAGGTTGTAGCCGTATGACACCTCGACGCCGTGGAAAATCTTTACGTTCTTGCCGCAATACTTGAAGACATGGCGGGCCAGCATCGCCCGCACCCGGTGTCCCAGCCAGTGGTTCAGGCCTGCCGGGGAGCGGTCGTACATCATCCAGAACCAGATAAGAGGTTTGCGTTCGTTATATTTGGTGACGTCGACGTCGCCATAGGACTCAGGCTCGAGCGTGGCATTGCGCGAGTCGAAGGAGTGAATCAATACCTGCTCGGCCAGGGGCGAACTCGGGTGCGGCGCGCTGTAGGGACGAGCAAGATAAAGTTCATGCAGCGCGTTGCGCACTACGTTGGCGCGATGGTCGGGATCACGGTTGATGAACTCCTGCTCAAGCTTGTCGATCCAGGTTAAGAATGCCTTCTCGGCCGCAGGCGTCGGACCGATCGCGCGATATTCATATCGGGGCATGAGTGCCTTTCGAAGAAACTAACGAAGATAAAACATAGCACAGCGCGTGGCTGCGACGAAGCCGTGGCTGCGCGCAACATCTGAATTCCGCACAGACGATTACAAAGCGATTTACTTTCTTCCGCGTGCTCTGCGGCTGTACCAAATCCGGGCATGCTTTATAATTCGCGCCTTATCCTGTGACTACTCTCGCCCGCAAACTGCGCGCGGTGGACTACTTCACCCTGGGGTGGGGAACCATGGTGGGAGTGGGATGGCTGGTCGTGATGGACGACTGGCTGCTGCGCGGCGGCGTATTGGGCGCAATTCTGGGCTTCGCCATCGGTGGGGCATTGTTGTTGCCGATCGGCTTTGTCTACGGCCGGCTGGTGGCGGCGATTCCGGACGCCTCGGCTGAAATAGCCTACACCGCCAAAGTCTTTCCGCAGCCGGTCAGCTTTGCCACCGGGTGGATGATGGTCCTCGCTTATTTCATCGTTTGCCCGTGGGAGGCGGTGGCAATGGGCAGGATTGCCGGATACATTTTCCCTGGCCTCGATTCGATGGTGATATATCGCATTGCCGGGCGGCCAGTGTATCTGCCGCATCTGATGATCGGCCTTGGACCCACCGCTCTGCTTACCGCGATGAATTACCGTGGTATTCGACTGAGCGCTACCTTCCAGAACTGGACAACCTTCGCGACGCTGGCGTTGTTCGTATTGTTCGTCGGTCTGGGCGTAAGCAAGGGTTCACCAGGCAACTTGCCTCCGCTATTCACTCACAGCGGACTCGTCTCTGTGCTGCTGGTGATGCAGATTGTGCCCTATTTCATGACCGGCTTCGAATCGGTGGTGAAGGGAGCTGAGGAAGCGACGCCGGAGTTTAAGTCACGCCAATTTCTTACCGCAATATGGATGGCGATTGTAGTCGGGATCTTGTTTTACAGCGTCATCGTCGCCGCCGTCGGGTTTGTGGCACCGTGGCACGAACTCGCTGGTGAGAAATTCATGACCGCAGTTGCGTTTGAGCGTGCTGTCGGTTCGCGTTGGATCGTGAGTCTGATTCTGGCGGCAGCCCTGTTCTCGTTGCTCAAGGTCTTCAATGGCAATCTGGTTGCCGCCAGCCGCATGTTGTTTGCCCTGGGGCGCCGTCGACTGGTAAATCCCCGATTAGGGGAAGTGCATCCCCGGAACCAAACGCCGTCGGTGGCGGTGGTGTGCGTTGGACTCGCCACTGGGCTGTGCATGTTCTTAGGGGATGCGATTCTCGTCCCGGTTACAGAGGTGGGATCGGTGGCGTCTGCTCTAGGCTGGCTGGGGACCTGCACCGCTTACTATTGCATGCGGCCTGCGCCGTGGGAGCGCGTTGTCGCCATGGCAGGTATGATTGTCAGTCTTCTCATGGTGCTTATGAAGGTTGTGCCTGCCATTCCCGGACACTTCAATTTCTACGAATGGCTGGCGTTGGGAATTTGGTGCTTGATAGGGCTGACGCTGGCGTGGAGAGCACGAACTTTGAACGGAGGTCGTACATGAAGACATTCTTTGGATGTGGGCCGTGCGTAGTTCTGCTGGTTGTTCTGACGGCGCTCTCGTTGTGCCTGACCGTTCCAGCTCAGATGTCCTCGCCGCGCTCAGCTTTCGACGTCGTTATCACTAACGGCCACATCATCGACGGCACTGGCTCGCCGTGGTATTCCGGCGATATCGGAATTCGTGACGGCAGGATCGCCGCCATCGGCAACCTGACCGAAGCCACAAGGGCGCGCACGATCGACGCGCACGGTGAGGTGGTAGCGCCGGGATTCATTGATATGCTGGGACAGTCGGAATTGACCATTCAGGTTGATCCCCGGGTGCCATCGAAAATCTACCAGGGCATTACCACCGAAGTCACTGGGGAAGGGAATTCAGCCGGGCCGCTCAACGATGCCATCATCGCGGCAGACCGTGCGACTTACGATCACTACCATCTCAATCCCGACTGGCGGACTCTGGGCGAGTACTTCGGGAAGTTGGAGAGGCAGGGCATCGGAATTAATCTCGCCAGCTACGTGGGCGCCACCCAAGTGCGCCGCATGGTTCTGGGAGACGACAACAAGCAGCCCTCGACAGCTCAGCTCGAACAAATGAAAGGCATGGTGCGCCAGGCCATGCAGGAGGGGGCGGCAGGAGTTTCGACAGCGTTGGAGTATGCGCCTGCACCCTATGCCAAGACGGAGGAGTTGATCGCACTAGCGAGCGAGGCCTCGAAGTTCGGCGGCATTTACGCGACCCACATGCGGAACGAGAGCGATGCGGTACTTCCCGCGATCGACGAAGCGCTTCGCATCGGCCGCGAAGCCCACATTCCGGTAGAAATATGGCACATCAAAGTCGCCGGCAAGGAAAACTGGGGCCGTATGCCGGAAGTAGTGGCCCGGATCAATGCGGCGCGCGCCCAGGCAATCGATGTCAGCGCCAATACCTATGCCTACCCTGCATGGTTCAACAATCTGTCTGCATTTGTGCCGCAATGGGCGCACGACGGCGGCGATGCCAAACTGGTGGAACGATTGAAAGATCCGGCAGCGCGCGCCCGAATGCGCAGAGACATGGAGACACCCTCGACTGAGTGGGACAATGAATGGCAGGAAATTACAGGTCCTGAATCGGTCTTAATCGGAGTCGTGCAGAACCCGAAGCTCCTACCCTTGCAGGGAAAGACGCTGTCGGAAATTGCCAAGCTCTGGAACAAAGACCCCATGGACACGTTGTTCGATCTTCTGATTGAAGACAAGGCTTTCACCTATGTTGCGGTGTTCGGAATGTCGGAGCCCGATGTTGCATTGGCTCTGCAACAACCGTGGGTTTCCATCGACAACGATTCAGAGGGGGCATCGCCTGAAGGCATTCTGGGGCAGGAGCATCCCCATCCGCGAGCGTATGGGACTTTCCCGCGGATTTTGCGCAAGTACGTTCGCGAAGAAAAGAAGCTGGCGCTGGAAGATGCGATCCGCAAGTTTTCCGCGCTCCCGGCTCAGCGTATGCGCTTCACCGACCGCGGCGTGCTGAAGCAGGGCATGTGGGCGGATATTGTGATCTTCGACCCCGCAACCGTTCGCGATCTTGCGACCTTTGCGGATCCCAATCAATTGTCGCAAGGCATGGAGTACGTCTTGGTGAATGGGGTTGCGGTGATTGATCTGGGGAAGATGACGGGAGCCCGGCCGGGAAAAGTGCTTCGGGGGCCGGGTTATGTGGCGGCGAAGTGAGGGAAATCAGCGTTGCAATGCGGCCTGTGCGTTCGGGGCAGCGAGGGGTGTGATGCGAGGTTGGGTGAGCGTGCCGGTGATATTGAACCCGGGAGCGCCTTCGCGGGTCAACTTTAGGTTCAAGACTCTTCCCATGGACGCGGTGCCGGTCAACTGATACCGGGCGCCTTCTGTTTCGAGGTCGCCCTCTTGGACCTCAAACTTTCCGTCGAGCAGTGCCAAGCTGGCGGTCAAATGCCGCATATCAAGCGGGCCGTCACCTTTAGGGAGAACGTCATGTCGTAACAGTCCGTCCGTGGCTTCAAGTTGAAGCGTTCCGGTGGCAGAGGCAATGACCTGGCTGGCAGTGAGTCCGGAGGCATTCACGGAGTACGAGACGGTGACACCGCCAGTGACCCAGGCGTTATCGATGGTCGTGGCAAGTTGGCCGAGGGCCAGGCGATCGACAGTTCCACTCGCGGTGTATCGCGGCGGCTGCGAGGCGAAATCCGCCTTCCATTCCCCGAGATGCTGCGCGCCCAGCAGTTCGGCACGCAGATCCTTCAGTTCGATCCTCCCGCCCTGCACCTTGGCTCTTGCGGACACCCTGTTTGCCGTGACGCCGTGAACCACAATCCTGTCCGCGGTGAAGTTTCCGCTCGCGTCCAGCGCCAGCAAACTGGGACCGCCGGGCCGAATTGAGGCAGAGCCGAAGCGGAACCACGGTTCTTTCTGGGCGTCGGGAAACAGTAACGGAGCCCACTGATCGGTTGCGATTTGGTCGGCATGCAGATCGAAGCGAATTGAGCATGCATTCAGCATCGCACACGGTCGAGGAAACGCCAGTGATCCGCGCCATGAAGTTCCCATCATGGTCGCGGTGAGGTTGTTGACCTGGGTCTGGTTGGGTCCCAGAATGATATCCGCAGCAATGATGTCGAGCGGTACATCCAGGGCCCGCAGCCGAGATCGAACCGAATGAAGGCGGGCCTTTCCGCTGATTTCCGCTGGCGCAAATCTTGCCCAGGCTCCGGCGATGCGCACATCTAGGTTGGCAGTGCCTTCGGCCGTGGTTTGCAGGCTGGCGATTCCAGCTGTTCTGGCCGCCTGCAAAAGGCGTTGCAGTTGGGCCTCACCCTTTAGCTCGAAGTCGTATCCCTCACCTGAAAACCGTCCTTGCAATACAGCCGGAACCGAGCGTCCCAGCGGGATACGGAAGGGGTTCACGGTGACAAAGGGGGCGGTTCCGTCGAAAGAAACTGCGAACGAAACATCGTTCGGTGTAACGTCGGCGCTCATGAGACTAGAGCGCAAACGTAATCCCGTGATTACGCCTCCTCCGTTCCAACGTCGTGAGCTGCTCCGCCTATCAAGGGAGTTCTGGATGTTCACTTTCCCGCTCATCTCTCCCAGGGCCAGCAGATCGTCCGGCAGTCCCAGCTTGGTATGCCGGGCAAGCAAGGCCAGCGATTGCGCGGGCACGCCCTCCGCCGCCAGTAGCAGGTCGTAGCTCCGAGAGCCCAGAGGATTGACCACTCTGCCGGTGAGGCGGATTGAACCGCTGGCCACTGGGGCGTTGCAGTTGCCATCAGAAAGCGCGTTGTCGATCGAACTGTACTGAGCCGTGCACTGCGCCGCCAGCCGCATTGTTTCGCCGCCCTGAATGTCATAGCGGCGGAAGTCTTCCACGCTCGCTTCCGCTGTTACAGTTAGATGAGCCGGCGTACCCGAAACTCCAGCTGCAATCCGTGTGGCGCCCCGCCAGCCTCTGTCGCTGCCGTAGACAAGCTTGGTGAGTTGCCCGAGCTGGGCGCGGTCCCAAAGAAAGGTGAACTGGAGAGGAGTGTCTCGCAATGCCACAGCTCTCTGCCATGATCCGGTCACCCGCAGAATGCCGGTGTCAGTGAGATTGAAGTCGGTGCGCGTGGGTTGCGCTTTCAGGCGCACGCTCCATGTGTTTTCCGAATCCTGCCACAAAGAAAAATCCGCGTCGGTCAGAGCGTAAGGCTTTTTTTCCGGTCCGAACTTGAAGTTGATTCGACCGTGGCGCGCCTCAATGTAGGGAAACGCCGGCCGTTTTTCGGTTTTCGCTTTGCCGGTAGGAGCTGCCGAGATCCTGTCGGCCCGTTCCACGAGGTTTTCCAGATTCCAGTGGCCTTCTGGGTTGCGTACCAGATTGAGGCTCGGCTCGGTAAGGCTGAGAGTAGCGATTTCCAAGCGTCCGCGCAGAAAAGAGCTGATCCGTACCAAGGCGGCGACTTCCTGAGCCCGCAAAACCGGCTCTGCGCCGAATTCGGGAGCATCATGGACTACGAAGTTTTCAAGCTCAAATCCCGGCTGAGGCAGAAAACGCAGTCTCACGGAAGAGACATCCACTGACCGCCCCAGCGCCAGGCTAATGGAGCCGACGATCCGGGCACGCAGCCAATTGGCTCCGGGCCGGACCACACAGATCCCTGCGAGGAGAACAACTCCCATGACGATCAGTCCGCGTCTGGAACGGACAAATCTCACTTCACCACCTTGAAAGTGCGGCGCCAGCGAGTTTGGTCGAAAAAGTGAATCACCACGTGCGCCAGGAAACCAACCCGCTGGCTGACTTCTCTTTCTAAATACTGGTTGGGCGGAGTCTCGAACGACCAGTAAATGAACATCGGCCTGCCAATCACGTTCTCCTGTGGGATAAAGCCCCAGTAACGGCTATCGTAGCTGACATCGCGGTTGTCGCCCATGCCGAAGTAGCTATCCGGAGGGACTACGATATCGTCTCCCTGAATGTGATCCTTGAGCGTGAGCTGCCAATTGGGAGCGACATTATTGAACTCCGACGGGGGTACAGCAGGAAAGTTGTCGCGGTAAGGATTGTAGGCCATGCCCTGATGAATAACGTACGGCTCCTCGAGCCTTTCGCCGTTGCGGTAAACCACGCCATCGCGTAAATGAATGTGGTCTCCCGGCGTGCCCATGATCCGCTTCACCACATAGAGACCGGGTTCGGCGGGAGAAAGAAAGACCACAACATCGCCATGCCGGATGGATCGATAAGGAAGCAACGGGCCCATCCAGCGGGTGGGGGGCGCGAACTGTTCCCGGTTCACGAAGACGTGGTCTCCGATGAGCAGCGTATTCTCCATGGAGCTCGATGGAATCTCGAATGCCTGGAGGACAAATGTGATGATGAAAAGGCCGGTTACCAATACGGCCGCCAGTGATGCGAGGAACTCCATCGTGGTTTCGCGCGGTTTGTCGGGCTGTGAGTCTACTTTGTTAGCCATCAAGATCCTGTCTTCACGCGGTGTCGTTGCCGGGCTGGGACCGGCCCTTCTTAGTTGACCAAACGAAACGTGCGGTCCCAACGGGTGATCCGAAACAAATGACTGACCGCATAGGCGAAGTGATAAAGTTTATCACCCGGCGTGGACGCAACCTGCATGTCTTCGTCAATGCTGCGCAGGGACCAATAGATCAGCAAAGGCCGTCCGATAATATTTTCCCGGGGGACGAAGCCCCAGTAACGGCTGTCGCTGCTTTCGTCACGATTGTCGCCCAGCACAAAATAACTGCCTTCGGGAACAATCAGCTGACCATCTTCTACCAGCTTCTTCATTTGCAGCCACCAGGCGCCATCCAGGCCCGGAATCGGCAGGTTCAGGCGGGGAAATTCGTCGCGAAAAACGTCGTGCACCACGGAACTGTGAACCACGTAGTTCTCCGGCAGAAATGTGCCGTTTACATATACCTGCCGAGCGATGAGCCTTACCCGGTCGCCCGGCAAACCCACTACGCGCTTGACGAAATGCTGGGTAGGATTCAGAGGATAACGGAACACGATGATGTCACCTCGCTGCACCGGACGGTACGGCATCAGATAGTTCCGGCTTCCACCTCCGCCGTAGCGCAGTTTGTCCACCAACAGGTAGTCCCCGATCAAGAGAGTATTTTCCATTGATTCCGAAGGAATCTGAAAAGCCTGCACCACGAACACAATGACAAACACCGCGATGACTATGGTGGTCAACAACGCTTGCAGGGAACTGGGCCATTCCGCTCGCGGTCGAGTTGCCACTTGTGTCATGGCTTTCCCACGGGCCCATCGCCCGATGGCCGGCTACGTTTGCCGGCTGGCGGAGATTCCAGATACTCCAGCAACTGCCGGGCAACCCCCTGCTCGGCATTCTTCTTCGTCGATCCTTCGGCCTGTCCAACCAGTTCGGCCTCGGGTTCATCGGCCTTCAGAAGTCGCGCTTGAACGGTAAAGGTCTTGCTATGCTCGGGGCCGCGCTCTTTCACCAAAACATATGCCGGTTGGGGACGGCCCATCGCCTGCAACTTCTCCTGCAACGCGGACTTGTAGTCGTTCAAGGGCAAGCTGGTGCCATTGCGCGCGATAACTTCCAGTTCTGGAGATACGATGTGTTCCAGCACCACGTGGCGTACCTTTTCCAGTCCGCTGTCGATGTACATAGCCCCCAGAATTGCCTCCAACGCGTCCACCAGCAGAGCGGTCTTGTTGCGGCCTCCGCTCTTTTCCTCGCCCCGCCCCAGGCGCAGATACTGGCCCAATTCCATAGCCTGGGCCACGCGTATTAGATGCTTTTCGCTGACCAGGTGGGCCCGAAGCTTGGACAACTCGCCTTCGCGGAACTGGGGGAAGTGATGGAATAATTCCACGGTCGTGATGAGCCCCAAAACCGCATCCCCCAGGAACTCGAGCTGCTCGTTATCGCCGGCACGCTTGTTGCTCGGGGGTTGGGCGGATTCCACTTCGCGCGCCTGCGAGCTGTGAGTCAGGGCCTGTTCCAGCAATTCTCGCCGGACGAACTCGTAGCCCAGAGTCCGCTCCAGGTCCGCCATGTCACGTGATTTCATTACTTCAAATGGGGCGCAGCATATCCATTGCAGTCGGCAAGCAAAAATCCACTAACGGCACGGGCTGAACCTACCGCTAGTGCGGAGACGGGTTCTGATTCTGGGCAGCGCCCGCCGGTTTGGAGGCTGGCGCGGGACTGCTGCCGCCGGTCAATTGTACTAGCCGGTCGCGTTCCTGGCGTGCGAGCTTCCCCGCCACAGAGGCTTCCTGTGTCAGTTCCACCGCATGATTGGCTTCCTTCAACGCTTCTGGATACTTGTTTTGCTTATCGAGGGCAATCGCCAGGCGCAGAACAACAACCGGGTCCGGCTGTGACGGTAAGGCATCAACCGACTTGCGGAAGTTGTTTTCAGCATCAGGATATTTCTCCTGGTTGAAGGCGATCGTGCCCAGAACAGAATAGGCGGAGGAGCGCAGGAACCCCTTGTACGCATCGATCTTGTCCTGCGGAGTGCCGGCGGGGATGGCAACGTCGGTATCGATGGTCTCCACGGCATGAGAGGCGTATTTCTGCGCTTGTGCCAAACGCTGGTCTTTGTCGAGGTCGGTATCGCGAGTGTGCTCGGCGATGACTTCAGCAGCACCCACCAAGGCCTCGGGATCATCGGGATCGATCTTTAATATTTTTTCTGCTGCCGCATTCATCTGCTCTGCATTGTTGGCATTTTGAAAGGCGCGCAGCGAGGACTTAAAGAGAACGACCCGAAGTTCGCTATCTGGGAACTTGGTGGCAAAATCATCAGCGCCCTTCGCGAACGCGACCGGGTCCGCCGAGGTAGCAACCACCGCCTTGTACGCATCAAACTCTGCCTGCGTCTTGGCCTGAGGTGGACGCTTGCCCTGAGGGGACGCGGCGGGGGCTGTTCCAGCCTGGGGTTGGGCGGCACTCGGTTGTGACGAGGGTTGGGTCTGCGAAGTCGCCGGCTGCTGCGCTGCTACGAAACTAGCCCATGCCAGTATCACGACGGTTATGGCTGCTGGTTTCATGCTCTCTCCTTAAAAGTTGCGATTCTGGCTTCACTCTTAGTGTATGACAGAGGGCATCCCCCGCGGCTGCAATACGCTACTGGGGACGACTCGGCGGCTCATAGGGTTGCTGAATACCGCGCTCTGCCGCGGTCTTAACCTCCGGCAACTGCGCACTGGCGGTCAGCGCCGCGCGATAATGATCGAGAGCTGCGGCCCGCTCTTCCTGCAAATCAAAAATCCTTCCCAAGTAGATGTGGGACCAGGCAATGACTTTGGGTTCTCGCGCCACACCCAGGGCCTGTTCGAAGTAGTTGCGCGCACCCTGCAGGTCACGGTTCATGGTGGCCACTTGCGCCAGGATGAAGAAGGCCCGGCCCGGGTCTTCACTCTTCGTGTCCAGTGCTTGTTGGGCGAGCTTCCTGGCCCCGTCTGAATCTCCGGCGGAGAGGCGTTGTTCGGCGGTTACCAGCAAGCGGGATTCAGCTGGGGGCGCCCCTCGCAACAATTCCGGGTCGGCTTCAGAGGAAAATTTGACTTGCGCTTCGAATTTCTGTTCCTTGCCGAGGTCGATGTCGGAAATCAAGCTGGCGTACGCATTTCGCAGGCCGACCGGACCCTGCTCGAACTTTGCCAGCGCATCGTAAAAATATCGGGTCAGGATGTAACCCTGCCTCACCGACTGCTCCACCGCTGCTTGCCGTTGATCTTCCGGCATCTTGCCGGGGCCGCTGGTCCGTACTTCAATCGCACGAATGAAGCATTCCGTGACCAGAAGGGAAACATCCTGTTTGAAACTCTCGTCCATCGGGGCTTTCTTGACCCCGAACAGCAGAGGGGTCAGACGCCTGATGTTGTTGGGGTACTTCGCCGCCATGGGATCCAGCAGATAATGCAGATAGGTATGCCGAATCTGCTCCATCTTCAATGCCGAGCCCGAACCTGGGGAAATTACTACGAAGTAATCCGCGCCGTAATTGCGGGCATTGGTCTGGCCTGGCGCTCCCATGGGGTCGAGGTACACGGTGAAGGTGTGTCCCAGGTACCCCGCGGACTGCAACCGCAAATAGATTTCCGTGTCGAACAGGACCTTGGCGAGTGGATCATGATAGCGGGCCGTGAGTCCTGAGTAGACGGCTTGATGACGCAACCAAATGGTGTGCAAGCCAGCGACGTCATAGAATTTCTGGAGAATGGGTACGATTCCGGCCACCTGTGCGGCATCCGGGGGCAGATCGGCATCTTTGACTTTGAACGCGAACCCCGGCGGGACTTCCAGGCTGAGCGCCAACGAGACGTATTGCGCGAGCGTTCGCGAGGCCTCGGGTTGCTCGTGGTCGTGATAGAACTGGCACAAAAGCAGAGTTTCTTCCTTGGCCTGGTCGAACGCCTGCGAGGCCTTGGCCACTTCTGCGCGGATCTGCGAACGCACTGGGTCCGATGAGTCCAACTCTGCGTTGTAGCCGCAGGTATTCATGGCAGCCAGTACGCTGAATAGAGTCTCGCTTGTGTCCAAGGTTACGTTGGGCTGGTTCTCCGCGAGGCACACCCGCGCTGTCAACCCCAACAGCGCGGCGACAAGCGCAATTCGAAATCGATGGCCCAGGAAAACCCTCCTGCAGGATGGTGAGATATGTGGGTTACCTTGCCAGTTTAAGAGGTTCCGGGCAGGGGGTCAACGGAACAAAGCGTTAAAGGCCTGGGATCCCCATTATCCCTTGACGCTGATTCGCGAGAACGAGAGCACAGCCCTTCCTGTAGTCGGCCGGCCCATCGACATGGCGGGGCGAAAGGTTGTGAAGATGAGCATGTTCTTTACTTGCGAGGGCAATTCCTTGGTTGCATCGGGATTCGACAGCACCCGGTAGTCCTGCACCCGGCCGTTCGCGTCCACGTAGGCTTCAATCACCAAAGAATCGTCAGTGATGGATTCCAGCGCCGTGCCGAAGGCCGACGCTTGTAGCTGCGGAGCCGTGTTCAGCATCAGGGGGACGTCAGCGCTGCCTGCTTGCAAGGGCAGCGCCAGGAAACCCATCAGAAAGCCGAAGATCACTACGGCAGTCGCCAGACCTGCCGTTGCCGGAACCATGAACGCGTTGAGAACATTCTCCAGGCGAACCCAGAAGACAGACAACCTGGGCTGGCGGGACTCGGCCGCTTCGCGAGAGATGGCGAGACGAAGTTTCAACGCCAAATCTTTCGGCGCCCTTCGACGGCCGGCTGTGGCCAGCAACTGCTGCGTCTGACGCAGAGCAAGATATTCCTGCTGGCAGCGATCACAGCTGTCCACATGTCCGGCCATAGACAGCATCAGCTTGCCGGTCATCGCGCCGTCAAGATACGTCGAAAGCAACAATTTGACCTGGCTGCATGTCATGATCCCACCTCGCATCGCCGTCCTGTGGAGGCCGCGGCTGATCGTGGAGGTACTCTCGGCTCCGTGGCCTGTAGCCCCATCGCCGGACCCACCTCTCTCGCATACCCAATAAGGCGTTCCTTCAGGGCTTGCCGGCCGCGGGTCAATCGTGATTTCACTGTCCCGAGAGAAACCTGTGTGACTTCGGCGATCTCCTCATAAGACATTTCTTCGAGATCGCGCAGAATCACAGTCGTCCGGTAGGGTTCGGCAACCTTGCGCAGTTCGTCTTCCACGCGGATTCTCACTTCTTCGTGAGCGAAGCGATCAAAGGGCGACTCAGCTTCGTCGGCTAAACAGTCTTTCAGAGCTGCTGATGAGCTGGCATCGGATTCGACGGGCTCAATGGAGGTCTCGCGAGCCTTATGCCGGAACCACCAGCGCCGCCGGTTCGAGGCCTCGTGCAGAGCGATGCGGTAGATCCAAGTCTTAAGACTGGACTGACCATTAAAGTGCTTCATGCCGCGAAACACCTTGAGAAAGACTTCCTGGGTGGTATCGGGGGCATCGGCGGGATCGGAAACCAAGCGGTAAATCAGGCTGTAGACGGGCTGGTGAAACTCACCAATCAGCCAAGTGTAGGCTTCCTCAGATCCGGCCTTCAGTTCAGCCACGAGCGCCGATTCCTGCTCCCGGATTCCAATGGTTCCCGCGAGATTACCCACGCTGGACGCTCCCGCCATCACTCCCATGGCTCAAACTCCATTATAGGATCTTTTCTCGCTACGGGATTGACCCGAAGTGCCCAACGCCGGATTACTGCTGGGTCAATAGGTCCGCTGTACCCTTAGACCCCGCCTCGCACGTGGAAGTTCCAGAATAAAAAGGGTTTGTTTTCAGACTGGTAGAGGGGCGGGCCGAGGCTCAGTGAGGGTTTGGGCTGGACGCGGCGGGCGGTGCGGTTGCGTCGGGAGCTGGAGCAGCGTTGGCGGGCGGCGGCTTCGGCACCTTGTGAAGCGATTTTTTCTTTGCCGGTTGCTTGGCTGGCTCGGTGTCATCCACCACGGTCTTCTTCGGAGGGGCGGCAACTTTTTCGCTCGCACGCGCGGTTTGCAGGTCGGCGCGCAGTTTCGAGAGCTCAGTTTCCTTCGATCCGGCGAGCGTTTCCATGCGGTCGGCAAACATTCGCCGCGAGTTCTCGATCGAGCCCAGGTCATTTTGCAAACCCTGGTATTCGTCGCGGGAACCAAAAGCTCCAGTTGATTCCGCCAGCGAAACGAAGACATCGTAGAGGGCATCCAGGTTGCGATAGACCTTGAATGTTGAGGGCAGGCTATCGGGGGAATTCCGTAACTCAGCGAGAATCTCCGGCAGCGCCGTCTGCAGGTTTCGCTGAATCGAGGCGCAGTCAGCCTGCGACCTGCGTTTGGTGTTGGCGTCGGTCTTCCATTTTTCGATCCGCAACGCGGACAAATCCCGCTGCATGGACTGCGAGGTCTGTTCCAGTTGGGAAAGCAGCAGATTCACCTGGCTGACGGAAGAGTACGGTACTGGTGCAGGCGTGTCGGCGGACTTGGGCGATGACGGAGCAGACGTCTGCGCGACGAGCAGAACGGGATAAAGAATCACGCTGAAACCAAGGGTGAGTTTCATAGACCCTGCCTTCAGGATACGCATTTTCCCGAAGTTCGTAAATTTGCAATATTGACGTGCATCGGCGGTTCACCAGGGAGCGTTTGACTATCGGTACTAGGTAGGCGAGAATTGACTTGCTTCAACCGCCTGTGTGTGGGCCTGTGGCGCAGCTGGGAGCGCGCTTCCATGGCATGGAAGAGGTCGTCGGTTCGATCCCGACCAGGTCCACCAAATTCTCGCAAAAGCCTGCAAGCGAACTACTTCTTGAGATGATTCTTGCCCGAAGGTAGTCTGGGGAGACAAACTGGAAACCAAGGCACATCACAGTTTAGGAATTCACATGTCAGCTTGCCGGGAAATCACGTCCGCCCGTCGCTGGGTCGTTGCATTGTTGCTTATAGTGGCGGTCGGCTTCGCTGGCAAAGCCGATGGGTCGAAGAATGGGAGCCGCGCCTCCCATTCCTGGTCAGTGCGCTGGCAGCCACAGCATGTGGCTGACGGATCACCGTTTTTTTTGCAGGTGACTTCCCCGCAGCGGCTGGAGTCTCTCTCGGGCAAATGGATCGAGCACGAAGTGTTCTTTGCTTTCGATCCGCCCAGCCAAACCTGGCGAGGAATTGCCGGCGCAAGCCTCGAGACAAAGCCCGGCAAATACGCCTTGACGCTGGCCGGAAAGACGAAGGCCGGGGATGAAATTTCGTTTCGACAGATGATTCCCGTGGGCAAGGCAGCATATCGACAGATCGAGGTGACCGTTCCCAAGCAGTACACCGAGCCAGGTCCCGAACAGCTGCGGGAAATCGATCAGGACAAAACTCTGAAGCAACGCGTGCTGGCGCAAGTGAGCCCAGAGCGCAATTGGGAAGGCAAGTTTCTTCCGCCTGTCGACGCGCCTATTTCTGACGTTTTTGGCACCGCTCGCGTTTTTAATGGCAAGGTGCAGAGCGTCCATCAAGGGCTCGATTTCGGCGTGCCCGCAGGAACACCCGTCGCCGCGCTCAATGCCGGAACGGTGCTGCTGGCGCAGATGCTGTTCTTTGAAGGCAATTGCGTTGTGCTCGACCACGGGCAGGGGCTGCTTACCATCTACATGCACCTCTCGAAGATCGTTGTGAAAGAGGGTGAGCAGGTGAAGCGCGGCCAGCAAATCGCTTTGAGTGGGGGCACTGGACGTGCCACAGGGCCGCACTTGCATGTGGCCGTACGCTGGCAGGGAATCTATTTGGATCCAGCTATTCTCTTGAAGTTGAATCTGCCCTAGGGTCTGCCCCTGCTAATGTCTTGGCTCAGCGTGAAATGGAGAAGCGACGTTCTCCGTTAGTGTAGATTCCGCCCTGCGGGGCGGGGATTTTCAAGGCATCGGGGTCTATCGTCCGATGACTTCTTGTGGTTGTCAATGTGCAGCGCAAGAACGTTGGCTCCCGCGCTGCTGAACATCGGCTCGATGAGCCCGCCCGGTTATCCCTCGGCATGGTTGCCCCCCCGGCAGAGCCCGCCTCCGTTTCACCTGGCAAGTTCATTGTAACTCCGCAACGCCATGCTGTTTTCAGGTTCCGGTGTGCCCGTCACCCGATAGGGTCGTAGCGGTTCAATTCGATGAGCGTCCAACGTCATCGGGGTCGCGCTTCATATAGAATTTGCGATCG
>Ga0210406_10000147_pt1 | contig 107298 bp, 98 predicted proteins | sample IncBWC30MmetaG_FD_155454 | JGI IMG/M metagenome (GOLD analysis project Ga0210406, IMG submission 155454) | Forest soil microbial communities from Barre Woods Harvard Forest LTER site, Petersham, Massachusetts, United States - Inc-BW-C-30-M | ecosystem: Environmental > Terrestrial > Soil >... | reverse complement strand
TCGACTGCGAAGGGTGAGTCGGGCATTCTTATGGATGTCCATTCGGTCTGTCCTCGGAAGCTGGATTGCTCGTCACAATCAGCTTCTCCGGTTCCGATCGAATGGACAACCTCTTGAAAGATCACAGGTGGCCCACCTTTGCGTTCTGTGCAAAGGTGGGGATAATCGACTCTCGCCGCGTTGCCTTTGATCGTCTAACCCGCGATTGGAATTGGGGTCAGGTCCGTCTGTCCCCGCATTTACCCCGAGCTCACCGCGCTCCGTCAATTCACTCATACCGGTCGGCCGCTTGGAAGCGCTGCTTTTGTCGCTGAGTTGGAGCGCATCGATGATGCGCCGGCTGGCCCCGCGCAAGAAAGGCCGTCGTCCAAAACCTGCAGCCGACACTGACCAACACCCGATAGCCTTTGTTGCTTGACAGAATTGGGGTCAGTTCCGTCTGTCCCCTATTTCTCCGCATTTTTCTCACAGCTAAGTCGAACGGCAGTTTTACCGCGCTCAGAACGTTGAGCGCCTTTGCCCCCGCGGTAGCGAGACTACCCAACGGAATCGTTCCACTTAGGCCACCCGTCGATTCCTAGCAAACCAATAAAATGACGGCACCTACCATCATCATGTCAAGGATTCCGAACCCGAGCATGTAGAAAGATCCGGCCTGCTGGATCAAAGGACGCGTGGCAACCACCAGGGGCACCTGCACAACCGCGAGGAATGATACCGTGATCCAAAATCGGGTCTGACCCCAAAACTTCCGGAATTGCAGAAGGAATACGGGAACGACCACAGCAGCTGCTGCCATTGCGATAGGCTCTCCCCAACCGCTCATTGCATGGCCTAAGAGGCCAAGCAACACCATCGCCGGGAAAAGAATCGCCTTCACCTGCCAACTAATTCCCCGCTGATCCCGCCCGGGCGAACTACCCTTATCCAAATTGTCGCCTCCGTGGCCAAACTCGGACATTCATTTCCCTCCGCGGGTGGCCCGCCTTTGCGTTCTGTGCAAAGGTGGGGATAATCGACTCTCGCCGCGTTGCCTTTTGATCGTCATCTTCGGCCGCTCTGGACAACCAGCCTCAAAATCCTAATACAATCCCATGGGGACAGCCCGCCACCCCACACATCGCGCACTTTGCGATGGGTGGGTGCTGTCACCACCACCCTGTAAACCCATCACATCCAAACTCGATTCGCAACCGCTACTCTTCCCCCGTGACCAAGGGACTCATCCGTCATTATGGCACCGAGCTGGTGCAGGCGAGCGGTACATCTTCCTACAACGCACAGCGAACAACGCCCCGTACATCCTCGTCACACCTCCGAAAGCGCAGGTAAGGCTTCGTTAATCGGCCACCCTCCATCTACAATCTCTCTGTCCATGGAGACGTCCCGCATCGCCGAGTCGCTCCAGCCCTTCCTCGAAACGTCCGGAGCCCTCTCCGCCGCCCAACTCAATAGTATATCGACGTACATCGATCTATTGATACGCTGGAACGCCCGCATCAACCTCACTTCCGTCCGCCAGTCGGAAGCCATCGTGACCCGCCACTTCGGCGAATCTCTGTTTGCCGCCCGCCACCTTTTCCCGGACGCAGGCCCGTCCGCTTCGCTCATCGACGTCGGCTCCGGTGCCGGTTTCCCCGGAGTTCCCTTCAAACTATGGGCGCCCCAGCTTCATCTCACCCTGATCGAATCGAACCACAAGAAAGTAGCCTTTCTGCGCCAACTGGCCCGCACCATTACATTGACAAACATCGATATAGTTCCCGGCCGCGCCGAAGCCTACCCCGGCGCCCCGGCCGACGTCGTAACCCTCCGCGCCGTGGAGCGCTTTTCTTCCGCCCTCCCCATTGCCGCCCGCCTCGTCGCTCCGGGCGGCCGCCTCGTTCTCCTGATCGGCCAGGCACAAGTGGCCGAAGCCAAGAGTCTCGTTCCCAGCGTAACGTGGAGCAATCCGGTTCCGTTCCCGCTCTCAGAAAGTCGGGTCCTGTTCGTAGGCCGTGCGCGAGAAACGAAGCGCATTGGGAGCCAAGACTCTTTCTAGTACATAAGTGGGAAATAGTTGCGACTTAACCTCGTATCCGAGAGCGGGGAGGCTAACGAATAGCCGTCAAATAAATCCCAAGTGGGAATAACACAGAGTGAAGCGTGGTGTCTAGGAATCGTCCGTTGCATGGATCAATGCGGCCGGAGAAAATGTTCCACGTGGAACATTGGTCGGAGGTCTCTAAAATTGCTCACGAGAGAAACTCCCGGACCTTGTTCCACGTGGAGCATTTTTCTGAAGGACGCAGACTTCTGCCGAGTTGTGGAAATACGGTCGCACGACGCCCACCAAGTCTTTAGCCGTGCACGCTTAGCAGTTGCTTTCCGATATGCACCAAAATCCGTCGTTGCAATTCAACGTCGCTTCGAACTATTCTGCAAAACAGCTCTCGGCATCTCTGAAAAATCTCAATGGGACGCGTCATCGCTGTCGCCAACCAGAAGGGCGGCGTAGGAAAAACTACGACCGCCATCAATCTCGCTGCTTCAATTGCCGCCGCAGAAGTTAACACTCTGCTTCTTGATTCAGATCCCCAGGCGAACGCCACCAGCGGCCTGGGCTTTTCCAAAGATCCCGAGCGAATCAGCACCTACGATCTATTGATGGGTTCGGCGCGAGCCGAAGACGCGCTGCAAAAGACCGAACTCGAGCAACTCTGGCTTATTCCTTCGCACAAGAACCTGATCGGGGCGAATCTTGAGTTGGTCCAGGCTGAGCGCCGGGAATTTCGCCTGCGCGACGCACTTGCGCCAATTCGAGATCGCTTCCAGTACATAGTGATGGACTGTCCGCCGGCATTGGATCTGCTGACGCTGAACGCCTTGGTTGCGGCGGACGCAGTGCTGATTCCAATGCAGGCCGAGTATTTCGCTCTGGAAGGAATCTCAGAACTGCTGGACACGATTGAACGGATTCGTTCGGGACTGAATCCTGGGCTCACTATCGAGGGAGTGGTGCTTACGATGTTCGACGACCGGACGAACCTGGCGCAACAGGTGACAGCGGAGCTGAGCCGGCACTTTGGTGACAAATTGTGCAAGACGATGGTTCCGAGGAATGTCCGGCTGGCGGAAGCGCCGAGTCATGGCAAGCCAGTGCTCGTTTATGACGTGCGCTCGCGGGGAGCGGAGAGCTATATCCAGCTGGCGAAGGAGATCCTTGGACACACGATGAATGTCCAAGAGATGCCGGCAGCGGAAGTGGCTGGCGAGGAGAAGCAGGTAGTGAATGCTCCGCGCTGGAAGCGCTGGATGAAAGAGCGGAATAAATTGATCACGATCAATATACAAGATCGATGATGGTCGATGTAATGAGTGCGACAGGGAAAGCGAGCCAAAGCCGATTTATCGGGTCGCAAAGTGATGCGCACCTCAGGAGGACAGGGGTTCGCGGAATCCCACTCTTTCGCAAAAAGCGCGAAAGGATGGGGCGCCCGTCGTTGGAAAATGGGGTCGGGGAGGTCGGGAGATGACTACAGCGGAGAAGATCACAGAAAATGTTGCTGAGAAACCTGTGGAGAAGCGGCGGGCGCTGGGGCGGGGATTGGATTCGCTGCTGCCGGCGGCGGGGCCACGGGTAGTGGCGATGAGTCCGGTTGCCGCCGATGCTGTGCCGGAAGTGTTGCCGGAGTTGCATGCTGCGGTCGGACTGAAGCGCGAGCCGGGCGACGCAGTGGTCCACATCAAGCTGGATCAGATTGACGAGAACCCTTACCAGACACGGCGAGCGTTTGATGAGGCGGCGTTGCAGGAGTTGGCGGATTCGATCCAGGTAAGCGGGGTGGTGCAGCCGATCGTGGTGAGGCTGTCCTCGAGTGGACGTTTCACGCTGGTGTTGGGTGAGCGGCGATGCCGGGCGGCGAAGCTGGCGGGCGAGCTGACAATTCCTGCCATTGTGCGCCAGATTTCAAACCAGCAGGCGGCGGAGATGACCGTCGTCGAGAATCTACAACGCCAGGACCTGAACTGCCTGGAGCAGGCCAATGCATTTGCGCGCCTGAGCCGGGACTTCGGGTTGACGCAGGAGCAGATTGGGCAGCGGACGGGGTGTGCGCGCGCCTCGGTTGCGAACTATATGCGGTTGCTGCGTCTGCCCTCTGAGGTACAGGCGTATCTGGCGGACGGACGGCTGGGCTTTAGCGAGGCACGGGTGCTGTTGCAATTGACCGATGCGCATTCGATCCCGTATATCGCGAAGGAAGCGGTGGACGGGAAAATGTCGGTGGCACAGTTAATCGAACGGGTGGACCGCGCGAACCTGCCGAAAGAAGCGTTTCCGCAGGCGCAAGTTCACAAGGAGATGGATCCCAACGTGCGCGCGATACAGACCGAGATGGAGCGGACGCTTGGTTGCAGGGTGCGGATCAGCGATCGCAAGGGCAGAGGGAAGATTGTGATTGAGTACGCGACGCTTGAGGACTTTGATCGCGTGGTGGAAATGCTGAAAGGATAGTCTCTAGTTTCCGGTTTCCGGTTGTAGTGAACCATGAAGGGCAGGAATCAGGGGAGTAACAAGTGGGAGATCGACACGGCAGAGCGCCCCGCTGGCCAAAAGAACGGCAGTTGAAAGCCAGTAAAGTGGGCTGACTTTCATTGCCACTGCCACAAGGCAATCTAGCCCGGGGAAATGTTCTATGTCTCTCTCGTTTCCGATCCCTGGGTTCCCAGCCCACCTATAGGCCTCAGAAAGCGGCGATGTTTGCGGATCACGGCTACCTCGCACCCGCCCGTCCAAATCTCAATGACTGCGCAAACGCCTGCCATCGACAGTTACTCCCAGGCCGCTAGAAACTAAAGCTTAGTTCGGCGTAAAGTGCTGAGCGTGAGACGCGCATTGATTCGACGCGCGACTGCTGCTAATGGGTCGGTAGTGGTTCAGGCAAAGACATGGAACTCATGAGGCGTCCAGTGATGGGACCTGCAGTGCTCGCAATCCTGGCGTGGGCCGGTCTCGTCGCAGGGCCAGCACAAGACAACCCCCGCCAGCCAGGATCGGCAAACACTGCCACAGGCGCCACGCCAACGAGGATGTCAAAGGCATTGGGGCAAAAGCGGCACCGGGGCCGCGTGAAGAAAACTGTCCCGGTTGGCAGCCAGCCGTACGGTGTTGCCTTTGACGGGAAGAATATCTGGGTGGCGAATTTCGCTGACCTTCCCGGGACCGTCACCAAGGTCAGGGCGCGAGACGGTGAAGTTTTGGGCGCGTTCGAGGTGGGCCGGAAACCACTGGGCGTGACTTTCGATGGCGCAAACATCTGGGTGTCGAACAACTTCGATAACACCGTGACCAAGCTGAGAGCCAGCGATGGCAAGGCCTTGGGAACCTTCAGCGTGAGATCACCCTGGTGGATGGCCTGGGATGGGGACAACATCTGGGTGCCCACCTATGGCGAGAAGAGTACTGTCACAAAGCTGCGGGCCAGCGACGGGAAGAATCTGGGCACATTTGCGACCGGGGGCGCCGGCGGGGCCATGGCAGTCGCCTTCGATGGCGCCAATGTGTGGGTGACAAACTTCACTGGCGCCGGAGATGGCACGGTCTCAAAGGTACGAGCCAGCGATGGGCAGATCGCGGGCATGTATGCTGTTGGTCCCAATCCTCTCGGCGTCACTTTCGACGGAGCTTACATATGGGTGGCGAACGTGGGTGGAGCTTCGGTGAGCAAGCTACGCGCCAACGACGGCAAGCTAGTGGGGACCTTCGCAGTGCCGCCCGAACCGTATGGCATTGCCTATGACGGCAAGCACATTTGGGTAACCGGGGCACTTGGGTTGACGGAGCTGCGGGCCACCGACGGCGCGATTGTTGGCAAGTATCCAATTGGAAATACTGCGGGCGTGGTGTTCGATGGGACTGACGTGTGGGTGGCTGATATATTTCACAACCTGCTGCACCGGCAATCGCCATAACGGATAACCTTGTCGATCACGGGATCTCAGCAGAAATGCACGCCACCTGGAGCCCATGTTTTCTCGGTAAGGGTCGTGGGCCAGCTTGCAATGTCGCTTATTCAGCCGGCTATGGAAACATCTTCGCCGCGAGTGAGGGGGATAATTGAGGTATTTTGCCGCTTGACCATGCGGTTGTGGGGGTAAGATACTTGTGTCGCTCGGCCCACAGCGTCACTCCCCTTGCAGTCTGCGGTGTGAGGGTTTCGCCTTCGCATGATGGGCACGGTTTTGACGGGTTCACGATCTCTGGCCCTGAGGATGTCCGATGACAAAGCCACGAACTCGTGGATGGTTTACTTTCGGTCCTGCGGGAAGCCCAAAAAGGAGCAGCGCCGGGAGGCTTAGGCTAGCGAAGGTGGCGGGTATCGTGTTGGTGTTTTGTGCGGCGGTGATCGCCTCGCCTGCCCAGGTCTTCAACACGTTAGTGAATTTCAATGGGACCGACGGCAGCAGCCCGGAGTACGGGTCGCTGATCCAGGGCGCCGACGGGAACTTCTACGGGACCACCTCAAGCGGCGGGACCAGTACCAACTGCAGCAAAGGTTGTGGCACGGTTTTCCAAATCACCCCCGGGGGCACGCTGACGACGCTGTACAGTTTTGCTGGATCTCCCGACGGTGCTACGCCTTACGCCGGACTCATTCAAGCCAACGGCAACTTCTACGGAACCACGTACGCAGGAGGGGCGGCAAATGCCAACTGCACCAACGGTTGTGGCACGGTGTACGAAATATCGCCGTCGGGCGGCACGTGGACCGAAAGCGTGCTCTACAACTTTTGCCAACAACCTAACTGTCAAGACGGCATCGGCCCTACTGCGGGACTCGTGCAAGGCAGCGACGGCAACTTATGTGGAACCACGTACGCAGGCGGCGGTGGCAATTGCGTCTCCGGCTGTGGCACCATCTTCAGCATCACTCCGCAGGGCGTGCTGACGATCCTGCACAACAACTTCAATCGTACCCAGCAGGGCGCACAATTTTTCGCTGGTCTGGTGCAAGGCGCCGACGGGAACTTCTACGGAACCACGGAAGGCGGAGGATCCAATCCCAACTGCAAGGACGGTTGTGGCACGGTCTTCCAAATTAGCCCGGGGGGCACCTTTTCTTCGCTGTACAGCTTTGCCGGAGCCCCTGATGGTGCTTACCCTTACGCCGGACTGATTCAGGCCGCTGACGGGAACTTCTACGGAACCACGTACTATGGAGGCAACTCCAATTCCCTGTGTTCTTTTACCTGTGGCACGGTGTACAAGATTTTGCCACCGGCACAGCCGGGGGGCCCGTGGACGGAAAGCGTACTCTACACCTTTTGTGCCCAAACCAACTGCCCGGACGGCAGTCACCCGTATGCTGCCCTAATTCAAGCCGCGGATGGCAACTTCTACGGAACAACCAGTTCCGGCGGCACCGACGGCGACGGTGCGGTCTTCAAGGTGATTTCAGGCGTGAGTTCGCTGTACGTGTTATACAGCTTTGGAAATTCTGACGGCGAATCTCCCTATGCGGGAGTTGTGCAGGCCACGAACGGGAACTTCTATGGAACCACCTCCTCCGGCGGGGCCAACGCTGCCGGCACTGTGTTCGGTCTATACGAAACCAACGTCACCACTTGGCGTAGCGACAACCTTCGTACCGGGCAGAACACCAACGAAATCGTTTTGACCCCGGAGAATCTCAGTACCAATAACTTCGGACAGCGTTGCTCAGTAGCATTGGACGGGCAAGTGTACGCGCAACCGTTGGTGCTTTCGAACGTGACCTTTAATGGAACACAGTATTCGTCCCTGGTCTATGTTGTCACCCAAATGAACACTCTCTACTTAATCAACGGGACGCCGCCCGCTGCCGGCAACCCCTGCACGGTGATCAGCTCTCTCTCCCTGAACCCAGCAGGACAACATCCGGGCGGACTGCCGCTACTTGGGTGGTGAGAAATGTGCGACCATCGCTCCGGTGATTGGGGCGCTGGGCACACCCGTCATCCAAATGGTCCCGAACAGCATTGGCACACTCTACGTGGTGACCGAAACCCAGGATGCTTCTCCCGCCAACTGGTATCACTACCTGCATGCGGTAAATCTGGATCGGGTAGCCGAGCTGACCGCGCCGGTCCGGGTGTCCCCTCCGCCGTTGAAGTGTCCGGCGTGCATACCGCCACAACTCAGTTATTGGTCACATCATCACATTCAGCGGCCTGGGCTGCTCCTGGTCAACAACTACCTCTACATCGGTTTCTCCATGATGGACGGCCCACTGCCGTTACCCAACGGATCGGTATTCAGGTACGACGTTACCGACCTGAGCGCTCCACCGTTGTACTTTGCCACTACGACAGAGAACACAGCTGGAGGCGGCGTGTGGCAGGGTGGAGCGGGCTTAGCCTACGGTCCCGACGACAGCGGAACCAACTACATCTACTTCAACACCGGGAACGGGGACTGGGACGGTATCTCAAACTGGGGCAATAGTTTTGTCAAGCTCGATCCGAACACGCTGACCGTGCCGTCCCAAGGTTACTTCACTCCTTCTGACCAGTATTACCGTAACTGCCAAAATCCATATACCGATCTTGACTTTGGTTCCAGTGGCGTAACGCTGACGCCCGCGAATTCCCACTGGCCCAATCTGGCGGTTACGGGCGACAAAGAGGGTGGAATTTGGGCCATGGATCGGTTGAGTCCGGGTGGGTTCAATCAGGGCGGGTGCGTCAACAACAGCACTTGCCCTCTCTGTGTGCCCTCGAGCCAGAACAACCAGAACGTACAAACTGTCTGGCTGGCCGACGGGACGGGGCCCGTCATTCATAACACTCCGGCGTACTGGAATGACTTCATTTATGTCGCTCCGCAGAATGGCCAAGTGATCCAGTATCAAATCTGCAACAACTACCCAAGTGGGCCGCCATTCTGCGGTAATCCGGTTTACGCCTCAGGTCCTGAGGGGGACATCACGACCAAGTACGGGGCCACGCCGGTGGTTTCGGCCGGGCCCAATTCCAGCGATGGGATTCTGTGGCTGACCAGCGGAGGGGTCCAGGCTATGGGTACGCATCCAGGGGGACTCTACGCCGTGGATGCGACCAGCATGACGGAACTCTATGTCAACACTGGAACGGGCAGCCCGTGTTCGCAAGTAGACTCGATTGATCCCGTGATCAAGTTCTCGGTACCGACCGTCGCGAACGGCTATCTCTACCTGGGGACACAATCGTTGGTCAACGGGCTCAATAATGGCGCGGGAGCGTTCTACATCTTTGGGCTTAATCGGCAGTGCTCGAACAACATGAAGACCCGTCCGCGTTCTCCGAGGACGAGTGCGCACCGGGCTGACTAGGACAGGAATTGCGACCCAAGGTCTAGACCGGTAGGGAACAAATACAAGCTCGAGTCGGACACGAACCACGGAGGGCAAGGTGGTTGGTGCCAGCCTTCCACCTCGCCATGTTTTTCGGTCAGCGCAAATTAGTCTCCGATCCCGGTCAAGTGTACGACCTCGGGTCCAACGCCGGTATTAAAGGTCAACGTCGCATTGAATGTGCCGGTGGATTGGGGTGTGAAGACCACATTCACGGAGCAGAGCGACTTGTACTGCCCCTTCACGGGCCCGGGCGGCAACTGAGTGACACAGGTGTTGGTGCCAGGCAGGATTTGGAAGTCCACAGGATCGCTGAGTACGGTACTGCTGATGGGAAGAGTGGCCAATCCGTAGTTCTGCATGGAAGCGGTTTGCTGTGTGCTGGTACCCCCTACCTGAACGGTCCCAAAATTGAGTTTTTGCACCGGCAGCGCAACCACTGGCACCATGTCAACCTGGCGGATGCGGTTGTTGCCGTCGTCAGCGATTAACAACTCCTCGGTACCACTCACAGACAGGCCGATGTTATCCAGTTGGGCCGAGGTGGAAGGACCGCCATCGCCACTGAATCCCGGGGTTCCGGTGCAAGTACCCGCCACGCTCATGATGTTCTGGGTCGTAGCATCAACCCGGCGCACGACAAAGTCGCCGCCGCCGCCGAAATATAAATTACCCGCAGGATCGAAGCCGAGTCCCTGCGGAACGTTTTCGCTTGCCTGGGTCGCCGGAAGGCCGTCGCCGCCGCATCCGGAGAGGGTCTCGTTGACGGCGTTGTCGTAGATATAGTTCAGCTTGGTGGCAGGACCGCACCCATTGGCAACAAGGGCCACGCAGCGCACTTCATTGTTTCCACTATCGTCAAAAATAACGCCGCCGGTGGTTACGCCGAGGCCATAGGGGAAAAGCAGTTTGGCACTGTTCGCGGGGATATTGTCGTGGTTCCAGCCCCTTCCACCAATGGTTCCCGCAATGCTAACGATCTCGCCGACTACTGTAGGACCTAAGGGCTGCCCGTTCACCTTTTCGGTGTTGGGACAAGCTCCGGCAACGTTAGCTACGCAACGGATTCTGCCTAGATAGTAATCCGCGATGTAGATATTGCCCTGCAAATCGACAGCGACCGCGATGGGGTAATTCACATTCGCCGCGGTAGCTTGCCCTCCATCGCCACACGCCGGCTCACCTAAACATTCCACGCCCATTTGACCAGCGACGGTTGCGATTTCACCGGGTTGAATGGTGACCCCCACTACCGTAATTGGATTGCCGGGGGGCTGAGTGTTCACCACTCGCACCGCCGAATTGGAACTGTCGGCGATGTACATATTGCCGCTCGCATCGAACGCGATCCCGTTGGGGTTGTCGAGCGTTGCCGCAGTCGCGGGCCCGTAGTCGCCATTGCAATTCATGGGCGGAGGCTCAGTACACCACTGGCTGGGGTTCCCGGTACCAACAACCGTGGAGATGGTGGAGGTATTCCCGCTGACCGTGACTTCCCGGATGCGGTTGTTGCCGTTGTCGACGATGTAGTAATTAGTCCCGGTCAAATCCCACTTCACGTCAACCGGATTGGCGAGACTGGCCGAGGTCGCCGCACCCCCATCGCCCACACCCATCGTGCCGCTTCCCGCGATGGTATTCATACTTCCAGGCGCCACCTGCCCTTGTCGGATGAGTGAATTGCCGGAATCGGCGACGGTCAGGTTACCGACCGAGTCCAGAATGACCGCAAGCGGGCCGTAGAAGTCCGCCCCGTTGTTGTTAGAATTCGCGCCGGTACACTTTCCGGGTTGGTCACTTGCAGTACCGGTTCCGCACACCGTCTCGACTTGATCGCTGCCGCTGGTATTGATCACCACGCGAATGCGGTTGTCCCACTGATCAGCGACATAAAGGTTGCCGGCACTGTCGATCGCCAGTCCGGAAGGGTTGTGAAAAAGCGCCTGGGACTTAAGCCCGCCGTCACCGCAGCCGTCCATCGGATCACTGCAGTAAGGAGCGCCGCGGCCGGCGTAGGTGGCGATGGTGCCAATGTGTCCAAAGGTCCCACTCGCGTTCAGGTACGTCGTGTTGGGACAACCTGCGGGCTCATTGGCTACACACCGGATTCGCTGGTCTCGCGTGTCTCCGATGTAAACGTTTCCCGCACTATCGGTGACCACGCCGAGGGGAAGGTCTAGTTTGGCGCCTTCATGCAGTAACGAGCCGGGGGCAGTGGCGGGGCCGCCGTCGCCACAGGCATCCCCGGGAGCGTTGCAGATCGAGCCGTTCCCGGCCAAAGTCGCAACCGTTCCGCTTGGAACTTTAACGCCGGTCACTGTAACTGTGTTCGGTCCAGCATTGATGAAGCGAATCTTCTGATCGTTGGTATCGGCAATGAAGAGATTGCCCGAACCGTCGACGTACAGAGCCTGCGGAGAAAAAAACAATGCGCTCGAAGCCGGTCCACCATCTCCACACGGACCGGTGGGATCCTGGCAAGCCTTCAGACTCCCTGCGATGGTTGCGATGTCCCCAGCGGGAATGTTCACCCCAAGCACGGTAATCGTTGCCGATGGCTGGGTGTTCACGACCTTGATCCGATTACCGTCGATGATGTAGACATTTGCCGACTTGTCGACTGCGACGGCGACCGCGGAAGACAGGGATGTGTTCGCAGCCGGGGCCGCAGTGTCAGGGCTGAATCCGAAGATGCCAGTGCCGGCAATCACCGACAGAATACCAGTGCCGGGATTCACCTTATAGATGTAGTAGCTGTATTGCGAGGCAATGTAGATATTGCCGCTGGCATCTTCCGCAATGCTGGTGGGATTGGGAATCGAGGTCAGCGTGGCCGTCGGACTATACGGGGCTTGCCCGGCTACGGTATTGATGGTGTTGTTCTGCTGCGCGCTGAGCGTCGATAAGAACGCAAAACACAATGCCACTGGCGCCAGAATCGCGTAAACCGGTCGTGGCTGAATCTTCGGGGCTGGTTTGCACTCATTGCGCCTACAGTCGGTGTGGCTGAGGGTGGGAACGTTCACGTACATAGCGCCTCCAACGATTTGTCATCGGGAACTTCCGTGGAGAGTTTCATGCCGTGCGGAGGAGGTTATCCAGCCAAGAACAGCAATAACTCCCGAGGACAAAAGAACCCAAAACTAAATTAAGCGCCGATAAAGATCTTATGGTCTACGCCATCGGGGAATGACGCCGGCGCTCCTTACTAGCCGACAATCATGCTATTTTGCCGCCGGCTTGTCAATGTGCTCGCCCGGAGTGAATCGCCCAGGGACTGGAGTCCGTCAGGCTCGGATATCCGCCCCAAACCTATGAGCGGCTACTTCTCGAGGAACTCGGCGAAGGCTCCGACTTTGCCGTAGTACAAGCGAATGCTGCAGGTTTTGGCGGCAGTGTGCGCGAAAGATACTTGCAGTTGCCCTGAGGGTGAGTCTACTTCACCCAACTCCATTGGCCCGCGGGCTACATCCTGCGTCTGATCGTAGGCGGCTCCCGGAGTGACGTTCTTGTTGACGATGAGAGTCCACTCTTTCCGGTTGGGGATGACGTAAACGCTGTATGCGCTGGCCGGGATGGGGTTGTTGTTCAGGCTCACTGGAGCGCCAACGAACAGGGTGAGCGGCTTACCTCCGGGTAACCACACTTTGCCGTTGTGGGCGTCGTCCTTGCCGGGCGCGTTGTTGTAGCGAACGCTGATTTCCTGGCTGTCATCGAAATCGCAAAAAGCGGTGGCGGCGTGCGGATCCGCATCCGGTTGCTGAGCGAACGCTACGTTAGCAACGAGCACATGCCCAAGAACCGCAATGCAAATTGCCGACGCACGCATGTAGAGGCCTCCGTGGCTACGTCCCATTTTCGACCAATCATTGTACGTCGGAGTGTTGTCTGTGGGAGAGAAAAAGCTGGGGAAAGTTGAAAACCGTGCGCGGCCGGCTTCGAAGCTGCGGTTGGTAGTCCCGATCGTGCTTGGCCTTCGGTGACGTTCTCTTACCCTGCCGCGATTGTTACCGTGACAAGGCACGAGGAAAGGGTTGGATCCGACCACATGGCGAACCCGGCGAAGTCTGTCTCGAAACTGAAACTTCTTTACTGCGAGGGCGATGCTGAAGTGTTGGCGTCGCAGGTTGCCTCCATTCAAAAAGCTGGTTACCAGGTGGAAACCGCCGCAGACCGCAAGTCGGTGTTGGCGGCGCTGCGTCAGGGGACGTTTGACCTGGTGATTCTGGGGCCAACCCTCAGCAAGAATGACCGCCACCATCTGGCGTACATGGTGAAAAAAGCGAGCCAAACCACTCGTGTGCTGGTGATGCACACTGACGGCGAGCGGCATCCGGCGGTCGATGCCAACCTGGACACGGGTTGCAGCATGGAGGCGGTCTTGGGAAAGATCGCTACTCTGTGGGCGCCGGAAGTTACACTCACCCGCGCCGCTTCTGCCGGGAGATAGCGGACGCGCTACTCCTGGGCATCTGCTCAGATACGAATCAAGAAGCTAAACGGTGGGACAAAACCCTAATTCTAGGGATTCCTGCAGCCCTCATTCCGCCGCTTTCCGATAGAATATCCTCGCAAATCATTCATGACGAACCGAAAGACTATCTATGTGACCCTGGCGGGTCTGCCGCTCTCATTCCACCTGGAGTGGCCGTTCCGCAAGTCGACTTCGGGCGCTGACTTCTTCTTTTTGCACGCCGACATCGTGCTTGAGAACTCGACTGGGCTGCACGCGCCGGTGGCGGTGAACCTCTCCGCTACGGTGAGAGAGGTGATGCCTTCGCTCGAGGCGAAGGAGGCTGAAGGCCCGGTGATCAATTCGCTGCGCAAGGAAGTGGATCACAAGCAGATCGAATTCGTGAAGTCTGGCAAGCTAGTGCCGGTGAATTTCTCCAGCCGTCATTGGGACTTCAAACGCAGCAAATGGGTTTTCGGCCGTGCCAGTGACGACTACATATTGCAGATGCTGGCGCGAAAAGTGTACTGGCAGGCGCGCCTGGTGGGGGGAACAGCGTGGCTGGGCGATCCCACGGAAGCCCTGTACGTGGAAACGACGCCCGCGCACATTTTGGAACTCGCGTGCAAACTGGAGGACCAGAAGCTGATCAAGCTGGAAGGTGACTCGGCTGTAGCGGAACCAGCCTTGATGGACCGGGCCGAGGAGTTCGAATCCGACATGCGCACTGCACTGGAAGAACTGGAGAAGAAACACGCCTTCGAAAGAGGCTAGGGCTGCGTCACTCTCCGCGTTTCATTCCTCGCGTTTCATTCTCCGCGCTTCATGGCATCGATCATCTGGAACAGTTCACTGCTCGGCTCTTTGACTTCGACGAAGGGCCGGCCTTTCGGATTGTTGCTCACGATATAGATGGTGGGAGTGTGGTCGAGGTGGATGGCCTTTCCTAGATCGCGCTCGGCGTTGACCTCGGCGGCGAACTTGCCCTGGGGATCGACTACAAAGGGCAAATCAACCTTGTGATCGGCGGCGAACTTCTCGGCGAACTGTTGCAGGTTGGTGGGAAAGATTTCTGGCTGGTGCGAGAAGATGTAGTCACGGAAATCGATGCCCAACTGCTTGGAGCGGCTGTCGAAATAATGGGCGATGACCGCTGCCTGGTATGACCAGTTGTGCATGGGCAGGGGAAAGTCGTGACGAACCACGGGAATCTTGTAGGTCTTGGCAGCCTGCGCCACGACCGGGGCCTCGCGCTTGCATTGCGGACATTGCAGGTCCTCAAAAACCACGATGGCGAGTGGAGTTCCCTTGGGCGGACGCAGCGCGGGATTAACCGCCTCTTGCGCGGAGACGAGGGATGCGAGCAGAACGGTGGCGAATGCGAGTCGAGAAAGAGTCTTGATCATAAGTTAGCTCGTCAGGGAGCGCCTTGGGCGCGAAAACATGATTGTTCCAAAGGTCAGCAGGGTTAGCAAGGAGATCGCTCCCAACGACGCGACGCAATAGATGCACCACACTCCCAGGATGTCTTTTTCTATGTGCGCCAGATAGAGCGAGAATGCCAGGCCGACCAGGGCCGCGGCGAGTAGCAGCGGATAGGCGCGCCTCAGCGCAAGTGTTCCCATAAGCAGATATCCGGCCATGCCAATGACCGCAACGGGTATGCCTTGCAGAACCGCGAACGGGCTGTGGTTGACGATCCCACAGTCCCAATGCTCGTTGATACTGCATGGGGACGTATCGGTGCGGTAGTGTTCGCGAAGCGCAAGAGTGGCGGCCATGAAGCCGAGAAGAGCGATGAAAGCTAGAAAGAACCGCATCAGGTTAGGGACGTCCTCGGTCCACATTTTACAGCAAGCGGAGCTGTTTCCTCTCCAGCGCCAGCAGCTTCTCTTTGATCGGCAATCCGCCGCCGTAACCGGTCAGCTTGCCGTTGCTGCCGATCACACGGTGGCAGGGAATCACAATTGGAATGGGGTTTGACCCGTTGGCCAGGCCGACAGCCCGTGAGGCTTGCGGATTCCCGATGCGCTTCGCCAGCTCCCCGTAAGAAATTGTCTCTCCGTAGGGAATGTCGCACAGCCGCCGCCACACTTCTTGCTGAAACTTCGTGCCTTGGGGCGCCAGCGGAAGATCGAACTCTTCGCGCTGGCCGGCGAAATACGAACGTAACTGGTTGATCGTCTTCTCCAGCGGTGCAGCGTCGTGCTTCCAGTTGGGATCCGGTCGTGCGTGATGCCTGCCGTTTACAAACAGAATTTCCCGCAGGCCGGCATCATCGGCGACAAGCAGCAATGGCCCCACCGGGCTTTCGATCTGGGTATAGGTCATCATGTTTACCCCGATTCGACGGGACCACACTTTATAGCGCGGCCGCTTGCTCGCGGCGCCGGCCTTGAATCTCGATGTGCACATTCACCAGCGACACCGCCGCCGGAGTCACTCCCGGAATGCGCGATGCGTGCGCAATAGTGCGTGGCCGGATTTTCAACAGCTTTTCCTGCATTTCGCGCGACAGACCGCTCACCGATTGATAATCGAACCAGTCGGGAATGCTGCGCTGCTCGGCTTTCTTCAGGCGGTCGATTGCGCGCTGTTGTTGATGCAAGTAGCCTTCGTATTTTATTTCGGTCTCGACCGACTTCAGTTCGTTCCTCACATCGGAAGAAAGTCCGGCCCCGGATTGGCAGGGATTCTCACGGATTTCTTCTCGTGCAAAAAACTGAGGTGATAAGTCGCGCAGGACCGGAGCCAATTGTTCGATCGTGATCTCGGGCCGCTTGAGTAGTTGTGCCAACATCTGGCCCACCGCTCCCTCGGCAATCGGGGAGATGACTCCGGCCATGGCGCTGGTCAGCTTTGTGCCCTCCAGCAAACGTTTCATCGCTTCAAGCCGTGCCTGTTTGGCCTCGAAGTCAGCCCAGGCGGCGTCAGAGATCAATCCCACGCGCCGGCCGTGCGGCGTCAACCGCCGATCGGCGTTGTCAATCCGCAGGTGCAGGCGGAACTCCGCCCGCGAGGTAAACATTCGATACGGCTCGTTGGTGCCTTTGGAGATCAGGTCGTCAATCAGGATTGATGTATAACCCTCGGTGCGATCCAGCACCAACGGCAACTCCTGCTTCACCTTCAGCGCCGCGTTGATTCCCGCCATCAACCCCTGGCAGGCGGCTTCTTCGTATCCGCTGGTTCCGTTGATTTGTCCGGCCAGGAAGAGTCCTGAAATCTGCTTGGTTTCGAGGGTTCGCTCCAGCTCTGTGGGATCGATGGAGTCATATTCAATCGCGTAGCCCGGGCGCAGCATTTCGGCTGTCTCAAGTCCCGGAATCGACTTCAAGATCTCCAGCTGTACTTCGACCGGCAGAGAGGTGCTCATGCCGTTCACATAGATTTCATGCGTGTTCAGTCCCTCAGGCTCAAGAAAAAGCTGGTGCGTCGTCTTGTCGGGAAACTTGACGATTTTGTCTTCAATCGACGGGCAATACCTCGGCCCGATCGATTGAATCTGTCCGCTGTACATCGGCGAGCGATGAACATTTTCACGAATGATGCGCTGGGTCTCGGGCGTGGTCCAGGCAATGTAGCAGGGAACCTGAGAGTCGTGGTGGGCGACGCGGCGGGTACGAAAACTGAAGGGCGTGGGATCCACATCGCCGGGCTGTAACTGAAACCGCGACCAGTCGATGGTCCGGCCATCCAGACGCGGAGGCGTGCCAGTCTTCAAGCGGCAGCCTCGCAGTCCGAGCTGCTTCAACGCTTCGCCCAGCAGGACCGCTGCCGGCTCACCGGAGCGTCCCGCGGGATACTGCTGCTCGCCGCAGTGAATCAGTCCATTAAGAAACGTTCCCGTAGTGACGATTACTGCGGCAGCGCCGACGGTGCGGCCGTCGCGTAGTTTGATGCCGCGGCAGATACGGTCGTTGGTCGTTGGCTGTTGGTCGTTGGCAAAATCGTTCGCAGCCAGCGAAGAACTACCCACGACCGACGACTCGATAATCAACTCCGCGACTTCCGCTTGCTTGATCTTCAAATTCGACTGCGACTCGAGTACTTCCCGCATCTTCAGCCGATACGCCTGCTTGTCGCATTGTGCCCTGGGCGACCAGACGGCTGGCCCGCGCGAAGTGTTCAGGAGGCGAAACTGGATGCCGACCGCATCGGTAATCTCGCCCATGATTCCGCCGAGGGCGTCGACTTCGCGCACGAGGTGACCCTTGGCAATTCCGCCGATCGCCGGGTTGCATGACATCTGGGCGATGAGATCGACGTTCAGAGTGTAGAGCGCAGTCTTCAGGCCCATGCGGGCCGCCGCCATGGCCGCTTCGCATCCGGCATGACCCGCGCCCACTATGACTGCGTCGAAATGTTCGGTGAAAGGCGGCATTGGATACGCGTCCCTGCGGCGGGAGTGCGTCTATTCTAGCAATTTTGGGAGATCCAAAAGGCGAGGGCCACGGATCTTCACGGATTCACACGGATAAAGCCATTAATGACTTATCCGTGTTGATCTGCGAAAATCCGTGGCCCTGATTTTAGGCTTTGGCTTTTGCCGTCTCTTTGGCCGCTGCGTGCCGACTGACCTGGATGGTCATCTTTCCCGCTCGTTTGTCGGCGTTCACGATTACGTGGACACCGTGAAGCACCTCGCCGTCCAGAATCTTCAATGCCAGCGGATCTTGCACCAGCTTCTGGATGGCGCGCTTCAGCGGCCGCGCTCCGAAGTTGGGATCGAAGCCTTCCGCGAACAGCAGTTCACGCGCGGCATCGGTCAGCTCCAGCGATATCTTGCGATCCGCCAGCAGTCGCCGGACGTCTTCGAGTCGCAACTCTATGATCTTCACCAACTGTTCTTTTCCCAGTGGCTTGAAGATAATGATGTCGTCCACGCGGTTCAGGAACTCGGGCTTGAAATGACCATGCAACGCGTTCATTACCTGCTTTGAAGCTTCATCGAATTCTTTGTCTGAACGCAGACCCTCCGCTTGTAAGAAAGCCGACCCGAGGTTCGAGGTCATGATGATGACTGTGTTTTTGAAGTCTACGGTGCGGCCTTTGCCGTCGGTCAGACGTCCGTCATCCATCATCTGCAACAGCACGTTGAAGACATCCGGATGCGCCTTTTCAATCTCATCGAACAAGACCACCGCATAGGGCCTGCGCCGAATCTGCTCGGTCAATTGGCCGCCTTCTTCGTAGCCCACGTATCCCGGAGGGGCGCCAATCAACCGCGACACCGCATGCTTCTCCATGTACTCGGACATGTCAATACGAATCAGTGCATGCTCATCGTCGAACAGGAATTCCGCGAGCGCCCGCGCCAACTCGGTTTTGCCCACGCCCGTCGGGCCCAGAAATATGAAGGATCCAATCGGCCGTTTAGGATCGCTCAATCCCGCGCGGGAACGTCTAATTGCATTCGCCACTCGCTCAAGCGCCGCATCCTGTCCCACTACGCGCAGACGCAGCCGGTCTTCCATGCTGACCAGCTTCTTGACCTCGCCCTCGAGCATTTTCGAAACCGGAATTCCAGTCCACTTTGAAACGATGCGCGCAATATCTTCTTCGTCGACTTCTTCCTTGAGCATGCGCGCCTTGCCCTTATTTTCGGTCTGCGTCGCTTTTGCCAGATCTTCTTCCGCCTGGCGGAGCAATCCGTAGCGGATTTCCGCCACGCGCTGCAAATTTCCCTTGCGCTCCTCGGTTTGCTCTTCGATCTTCAACTGTTCAATTTTTTCCTTCAGCGTCCGCGAGCGGGCAATTAGGTCCTTCTCCTTCTTCCAATTCGCTTTCAGCGCAGTGGACTTCTCGCGAATTTCCGCCAACTCTTTGTCGATGACTTTCAGCCGGTCTTTCGAGTTCGGATCGTCTTCTTTCTTCAGCGCCTGTTTTTCGATCTCCAGCTGCGTGGCCCGGCGCTCCAGTTGGTCAATGTCGGTCGGCAGGGAGTCAATCTGGATACGCAATGACGCCGCCGCTTCATCCACCAGGTCAATGGCCTTATCGGGCAGGAAACGGTCCGAGATGTAACGATGTGACAAAGTCGCCGCCGCCACAATCGCAGAATCCTTGATCCTCACCCCATGATGGACTTCGTACCGTTCCTTCAGGCCCCGCAGGATGGCAATTGTGTCTTCGACATTCGGTTCACCCACAAACACAATCTGGAAGCGGCGCTCGAGGGCGGCATCTTTCTCGATGTACTTGCGATATTCGTTCAGGGTGGTGGCCCCAATGGCGCGCAACTCACCGCGGGCAAGTGCCGGCTTCAGCATGTTGGAGGCGTCGATGGCTCCCTCGGCGGCGCCGGCGCCGACCAGTGTGTGCAGCTCGTCGATAAACAGAACCACCTGTCCGGCGGAATCCTCAATCTCTTTCAGGACTGCCTTCAGCCGGTCTTCGAATTCGCCGCGATACTTCGCTCCCGCCAGCATGGCTCCCAAATCGAGAGCCACCACGCGCTTGTTCTTCAGCGCTTCGGGCACGTCGCCGGAGATAATGCGCTGCGCCAGGCCCTCGACAATCGCAGTCTTGCCCACGCCGGGCTCACCAATGAGCACGGGATTATTCTTGGTCCGCCGGGAGAGCACTTGCACCACGCGGCGAATTTCCTCGTCCCGACCAATCACAGGATCTAACTTCCCGCGCCGCGCCTGCTCGGTCAGGTCGCGCGCATAGCGCTCCAGCGCCTGGTACTTCGCCTCCGGATTCTGGTCGGTGACTTTCTGCGAACCGCGCACCGCGGTCAGCGCTTTCAGAATCGCCTCGTAAGTTGCTCCGTGGCGGGAGAGAATCTCCTGCGCCGCGCTACGTTTGGTCTGAGTAGCTGCGAGCAGCAGATGCTCGGTCGAGACATATTCGTCCTTGAAATTGGCAGCTTCTTTGGAAGCTCGCTCCAGCAGTTGATTCACCGCGGGCGAGAGTGCCGCTTGCGCGCTATCCCCAGAAACTTTGGGTAGGCGGTCGATCTCTCCATAGAGATCATTCAGCACCGCCTGCGGACCGATGCCGATCTTCTCCAGCACTGGAGGCACAATGCCTTCCTTGTCCTCGATCAACGCCGCCAGCAGGTGCAGCGGCAACAGCTCCGCATTGCCGTGCTCGGAGGCCAGTTCGTTCGCCCTTTGCACAGCTTCTTGCGCCTTTACGGTAAATTTGTCCCAACGAACGGCCATGATGAAACTCCTGGTGCGAGCAATCAGCGCTCAGCACCTAGCACTTAGCACTTGGCATTTAGCCACATGCCGATTTAGGCATCCGCGCCGCGAATGCTGAGTGCTAAATGCTGACGGCTGCTTGTTCCATGCTAAAACAAACGGGAGGCAAAGTACGCCTCCCGTAAAAAACGTCATCCGGCTGGAATTACGCCGCCTGGGCCTTGCTATCCAGGGTCTTCTCGCTGCCGACGTTGATCTTGATCTGCTTCGGCTTGGCTTCGGCTTTCTTGGCCAGCTTGATCTTCAACACGCCCTTGTCGTACTGCGCGGACACCTTCTCGGAGTCCACGGTCTGGGGGAGAGTGAAGGACCGGGTGAAGCTGCCGTACTGCCGCTCCACACGTCGATAATTCTCTTCCTTCTCTTCCTTTTCCAGCTTGCGCTCGCCCTGCACGGTCAGAGTGTTGTTTTCCAGGCGGACATCGATGTCTTTCTCATCGATTCCCGGGACCTCAATCTTCAACGTCACCTGGTGATCGTCTTCGTACACATCGACTGCCGGCGCAAAGCTGCTGGTGGTCAACGACTCCTCGCGGCCCTCGCTGACGGACTGCTGAAATAGGCGATTCAGCCGGTCCTGCAAAGTGCTGAATTCGCGGAATGGCTCCCAACGGGTAATAACGGTCATTGCTCGATTTCCTCCTAGGAATTCTTAATTAACCCTAGCTACACAAGCTTGGATGTGTAGTTACAGCAAAAGAATCATAAAATATTAGTGTGTTATTGTCAATACATATCAAACGTTTGTATATCAATTACTTACATGCATGATCATGCACTTCAGGTAGCCAGTTTCTGGCACGTTAGCCAGAATGGGGTGGTCTTTGGCTTGCGTCCGGCTGTCTAGAATCCGTAAATCCCGATGAGCGTCGCGGGCAGCGTCCGCGACTACCCCGAGGAACTCCGCCGTGCTTACGTGGTACGAACAAGAGCAAGTCACCAGAATGCCGCCGGGGCGCAACATCTTTAGCGCTCGCAGATTCAGCTCCTTGTATCCCCGTAGCGCAGTATCCAGATCACGCTTGCTCTTGGCGAAAGCAGGAGGATCGAGCACAATCGTGTCATAGCGCTGCCCGCTCTTGGCGTAATCTCGTAACACATCGAATGCGTTGCCTTCGATCCACTCGATCTCCCGGCCGTTGAGCGCGGCGTTGCGGTCGGCGACCTCAAGGGCCGGCCGAGAGCTGTCCATTCCTGTGACCTTGCAGCCGGCTTGTGCGAGGTGCAGAGCGAATCCACCGTGGTAGCAGAAAACGTCCAGTGCCTCTCCCTGGGCGTAGCGGGCAGCTGCGGCATAATTCTCCCGTTGATCGAGAAAGGCTCCGGTCTTCTGTCCTGCGTTGACGTCGTAATGAAAGCGGAGGCCATTCATTGAAAAGATGGTGCTGGTTTTCTCCCCTTGCACTAAACCGGAGCAGCGTTGCGGCAATTGCTCTAGTTCCCGAATTTTGGGCTCCACTCTCTCACCAATGGCTGCGGGATGCAGTTGCTCGGTGAGTTCAGAAAGAACAGTCACGCGTACCGCCTCGGAATCAGTCGCCTGCGTCAGCACCTGAAACGACAGCAGGTCGTTATATCGATCCACGATCAGCCCCGGCAGAAAGTCGGCTTCGCTGAACACCACGCGGTAAGCGTCCGTGTTCCGGACGATGCGCTCACGATAGGCGATGGCCGAGCGTATCCGCTCCCGCAGCAGTCCATGCAAGTCCTTCACTGCTTCCCTGGAAATCAGGCGGATCGCGATCTGCGACGCGCTGCTGTAGAAGGCCGTGCCCAGAGACTTTCCGCGGTCGTCCATCACCCGCACCACCGAGCCGGGAGCTACGCCGTCGGTTGCCGTGACATCCGACCGATAGACCCAAACGTGGCCATCTTTGATCCGATTAGCACCGCGGGCAGAAACCTTGATTTTGAGAAATGCCAGCGTGTCGCTGTCGTCGAGGGAGGGTGGCATGAACAGATACTAACCGACAGCAGGGTATACGACGGCAATCTCAGGAAAGGGTTTACGGGGTGGTTTTAACGCGATACTGGATGCTCGGCTGTAACTGCTTCCTCTTTCGAGTGTTTTTGGTGAGCCGCTGCTTCCACCCGCGCCAGATTCAGATCCCGGTGCAACGCATCCAGGGTGGCTGTGGGAAGTTCGGCGCCCCACTCGTCGATTTCGGCCTCGGGCCAGTGTCCATTCAGGCGGAGCGTGTCTGGTAATTCTTCGGGAAACGCCAGGCGATAGGCGCCCTCGCGAAGCAGCGTCTCTCCAATTTTCCGGCCGCTGGCGGCGTCATAGATACGTCGGCTCGATTCCGCACCGTGATTGACGAACACGAGGAACACCTCGCCTTCGTCGCCGTGCACTGCGCGGTAATACCAAGCCTGGCTGGCCTCAATCTTGGGATGAGCGCGGCGCTTCCTGGTCTCTATGGCGGGGTGGTCGTGGCTGGGATCGTAGTAAAGAATTCGCTGACAGGACTCGCAGCTGACCAGTTTATCCGACCGCACTTCGTTGTAGGTTTGCGGCCGCAACATCACCTGGCAGGCCATGCATTTCTGGTCCCTTACCTCGGAGATTCCGGTGCCGCGATACTTAGCCACGCGATCGTACTGGCGCAGCACATCGGGATTCACTCCGCCGCGCGCGCTCTCCCGTTTGGCGTTCCATTCCAGCATCTGCTTCTCATCTTCTGCGGTGCGCTCGCGGGCCTGAATCTTCTCTTTTTCAATCTCGGCGGTCTCGGCCTTCAATTCAGCCTCCGCCGCCTTGACGGCTTTCTCACGGGCCTCGGCATTGACCATCAGTTCCAGAATCTTGTCTTCGTTGGCGCGAATATCCTGTTCCGCGAACTGAATCTCGTGCATCAACGCTTTGTATTGCTCGTTGGTCTTCACTTCGAGAGACTGGTCGCGGTACTTGGAGATCTTCTGCTGCCGGTCCTGGATGGCGCTCTCGAAGGTGCGCCGGGCCGCTTCGTCGGCCTTTACAGCCGTCTTGGCTTTCTCCAGCACGGCCTTGGTTCCCGCAAGCCGCTCCTCAATCGCAGCCACCCGCTTGGGAAGGGCGGCAATTTCCTCTTTAAGACGAAGAATCTCGCGGTCGGCGCGCTGCAATTCGATCAGGTTCTGTATTTCTGGAAGCATCTCTGAGAGTAGAGCTACCCTAATTTTAGCACGCTTGGCCCGCCGGGCTTACCGTCCGAGGGCTGCGAAGCGGGATCTAAGAACTGTTTTCAAGTCGGCTGCCCCCCGTTGTACACTTCTCGTCCGATCAGAACGCTCATTGGGAGACTTTCGTGAAACGCTTTTATCCCCGAATGCTCGGCTTCTTTCTGCTGATTCCACTTGCTTTCGCCCAATCTCCGCAGAGGCCCCTTACCATCGAATCCGCGTTTGCCGAGGGCGGGATCACGGGCCGCAAGCCGGAGTCCATTCAGTGGAGTTCAGACAACACAACTCTATCCTTCATCCAGCGCGACGACTCGGGCGAGCATGGTGAACTCTGGGTGCTGAACGGCGCCGGCGGCGAAAAGAAAGTCTTGGTCAGTGAGGACAGGCTAGCCAAACTGTCTCCGCCTCTCAGCAGACTAAAAGATGATCGTGAGCGAGAGCGTATCACTCGCTACCACGTTGAACCCTATCAGTGGGCGCCTGACTCGAAACACCTGCTCTTCAATGCTCTGGGGCAACTCTGGTTTTACACTATCGACAACGGAACCGCAGTCCTGCTCAGTTCCTCGCCCGATTCCTCCGGTGATCCCAAGTTTTCACCCAACGGCGACAAACTCGCTTATCTGCGTAAGCACAACCTGTATGTGCGGTCGCTGGTTAACAATCCGGCGAATGATGCCGAACTCCAACTGACTCACAGCAGCGAGAAAGAAGCAAAGGATGAAAGCCTGCTGAACGGGGAAGTGGACTGGGTCTATGCCGAAGAACTCTCGGTCCGCAGTAACTATTTCTGGTCACCCGACGGCCGCGACATTGTCTTCTTGCAGATGGATGAATCCAAAGTGCCTACTTATCCAATCGTCAACTGGATGCCGACTCATCCGACATTGGACCTGGAGAAGTATCCGCAGGCCGGCGATCCCAATCCCGCCGTACGGCTGGGCGTGGTCAGTTCCTCCGGGGGCAAGCCGAAATGGATATCGCTGGTCAACGAGACGGACATTTACATCCCTCGGTTCGGTTGGGTGCGCGATGGACTGCTGTGGGCCGAGGTGCTGAACCGCGCCCAGGACACGCTCGACCTCTACTTCGTTGACACTCGTTCCGGCCATTCGCACAAAGTATTGACGGAGACCGCTGCCAACGCCTGGGTTTACGTCAATGACGATTTCAAAGTTCTGAAATCAGGAGATCGTTTCCTGTGGTCGAGTTGGCGGGATGGCACTACGCAGCTTTATCTGTACAGCTTCGATAAAGAGAAGCCGCTGGCGTCCGCGGCCCGGCTTGAACGGCAGCTTACTCAAGGAGACTTCGAAATGCTCGGCGTGGCGGGAGTCGACGAGAGCGCCGGGCTGATTTACTTCAACTGCAATAAGGATGATCCCCGCCAGCGCCAGCTTTACTCGGTAAAGACGGACGGGTCAGAATTGCAGCGTGTGTCGCGCGAAGATGGCACTCACGCGGTCACTTTCGCCGATGACGGCAAGCGCTACTTCGATGAATTCTCAGCTCTCATGGTGCCGCCGAGGCTGTCCACTTGTAATGCTGGGGCTTGTACCCAAGTCTGGAATTCACGCGACGTTGACGCTTACGGCTTGACTCCACCCAAGTTTCTGGACTTTAAGGCAAACGACGGCGCCACGCTTTATGGTGAACTGCTGCTTCCGCCGCCGAGTGCCGCAACCGGCAAGATTCCGCTGATTGTGAACATTTATGGTGGCCCCGCCGCCCAGCTGGTGCAGAACACTTGGATACAGGATTGGTCGGGGTCATCCGGGCTTTTTCACCAGATCCTCGCGCGCGAGGGATTCGCCATCTTCACCGTGGACAATCGCGGCACTCCTGCCCGCAACCGCAAATTTCAGACTGCTATACGGCATCAGTTCGGCGCGGTTGAGCTGCAAGACCAGCTTGCCGCGCTCGACCAGTTGTTCGCGCAATATCCGCAACTGGACCGCAGCCGCGTTGGCATCTGGGGATGGAGTAACGGCGGATCAATGACTCTTTACGCCATGACGCATTCAGATGTATTCAAGGCCGGAGCTGCGGTTTCTCCGGTCACCAGTTGGCGCAATTACGATTCCATTTACACCGAGCGCAACAACGGTTTGCCGACCGACAAAACTACCACCAGCTACGCCGATCTAGATCTCGCTAAAGTTGCCGATAGGCTGCACGGGTCTTTGTTACTGCTTCATGGCACCAGCGACGACAATGTGCATTTTCAGAACAGCATTCAGATGGTCGAGGCTCTGGTCGAGGCCGGCAAGCAGTTCCGGTTCATGGCCTATCCCAATAAGACCCACAGCATCGCCGGCGCTACCGATCAAACTCATCTGTTCCATATGATCGAAGATCACTTCGTGCGGGAGCTAAAATAACTGCTGGCTGCCCCATCCTTTCGCGTTTTTTGCGAAAGGGTGGGATTCCACAACAATCGACCGTTTGTTCGCTCGCATCCCTATTCGCTCTCTCCGCAATATGTCACACTGACCCTATGCACCGCTGTTCTCTTGGCAACTTCGAACTCACCGCTGTTTCCGACGGCACCTACCACCTCGACGGCGGCGCGTTCTTCGGCGTCGTCCCCAAATCGATGTGGCAGAAAAAGGTCGCCGCCGACGACCGCAACCTAGTTTCGAGCGGATTGAACTCCGTTGTGGTGCGCACCGGGGATAAGACGATCCTGATCGAAACCGGTATCGGCAACAAGCTGACTGAGAAGATGGTCAAAATCTACGGCCAGCCCGCCAAGTTGCTCTCGAATCTTGCCGACGCCGGCATTTCGCCCGACGACATCGATATCGTCATCAACACTCACCTGCATTTCGACCATTGTGGATGGAACACGGTCCTGCGCGGCTCGACCGTGGCGCCGACTTTTCCTCGCGCAAAATACTATGCGCCGGAAGGCGAGTGGCAATATGCGCAAAAACCCAGCGAACGCGACGCCATCAGCTACATCAGCGCCAACTACGACCCGCTCGTCTCGAGTGGCCAAATGCAGGTCCTCAAAGGCGATCAGGAGATTGTTCCCGGCGTCTCCGTCGCGGTCTATCCCGGACACACGCGCCACATGCAGGCCGTAATCCTGCGCAGTGCGGGAAAGACTGCTTGCTACATCTCCGATTTGATCCCCACCGCCTGGCACCTCGACCTGACCTGGGGCATGGCGTTCGATCTGTTTCCGCTCGAAACCATCGCCAACAAGAAGCGCTACTATGCGCAGGCGATTCCCGAGAAATGGCTGACGCTTTTTACTCACGATCCGAATATGCCATGGGCCTATGTGGAGAGAGATGACAAGGAGAAGATGGTGGCGAGGGCGGCGGAGTAGGGTGAGGCCACGGTTTTAATGTGAGACGGCGATTTTGCGCCAACAATCTTTTGGCCTGCCGGCAACTTCTCGCGTTTCATTGACTTGCCCCGTTTCACAGACGTAAGATTCGCGCCAGTGATCGGTCAAACCATCTCGCACTACCGCATCATCGAGAAGCTGGGCGGCGGTGGCATGGGTGTGGTCTACAAGGCCGAGGACACGCGGCTCCGTCGATTCATCGCGCTCAAGTTTTTACCGAATGAAGTTGCTAACGATCCGCAGGCACTTGCACGTTTTCAACGCGAGGCCCAAGCCGCATCCGCGTTGAATCACCCCAACATTTGCACAATCTATGACATCGGCGAACAAGATGGCCGTGCGTTCATTGCGATGGAATATCTGGAGGGGGTAACGCTGAAACACATGATCGCAGGCCGTGCGTTGGGGAAGGAGACGCTTCTGTCGCTGGCGATTGAGATCGCGGATGCTCTGGATGCGGCGCACGCCGCCGGCATTGTTCATCGGGATATTAAGCCCGGAAACATCCTGGTCACGAAACGAGGTCACGCCAAGGTGCTCGATTTCGGCCTGGCGAAAATCAATTCCCGACAGATGAAGACCGGATCTGGCTCGGACGCCCCCACGCTGGATATGCAGGACTTGACTACCACCGGCAGCACTGTGGGCACGGTGACCTACATGTCGCCGGAACAGGTTGCGGGCAAACTGCTGGATGAACGCACTGACATCTTCTCCTTTGGCGCGACGCTCTACGAGATGGCAACCGGTCGCACGCCCTTTGAGCGCGAGACCACCGGAGCCACCTTTGGGGCGATCTTGCATGAAGCGCCAATTTCACCCAGCAAACTCAACCCGCTGGTGTCTCCTCGACTCGAAGAAATCATCAAGAAGTCTTTAGAAAAGGATCGGAACCTGCGGTACCAGCACGCCTCGGAGATACGAAGTGATGTTCAACGGCTGAAGCGGGACACCGAATCGCCGTATGGGGCGATCGCGGGCGCAGGCAGCGCCCCGACGACGGCGGTTGTCACCACGCAGTGGAGAACAGTCGCCCCTGTCGTTGCGGGGGCGCTCATTCTTGGCCTTGGCGTTGCCATGTGGCTGCTCATCGTTAAAAAGGCGCAAGCACTGAGTGCAACCGACACCGTGGTCCTCGCGGACATCAGCAACACTACGGGCGATGCGGTATTTGACGATGCACTCCGGCAAGGTCTGGAAGTTCAGCTTGAACAGTCACCTTTCCTCAGCATCATCTCTACTGAGCGCATGCACCAGACTCTCCGCCTGATGAATCAGCCGACCGATGTGCGGCTCACTCCAACAATTGCGCGCGACCTTTGCCAGCGAGTAGGTAGCAAAGCCTACATTGGGGGCTCGATTGCGAGTCTGGGGAGTGATTACGTAATTGCCCTGCACGCGGTGAACTGTGTGACGGGCGATTCGCTGGCACAGGAACAAGAGCAAGCGGCGGGGAAGGAGAAGGTGCTCGCTGCCATGAGTCGTGCTGCGACGCATTTGCGAAAGAAATTGGGCGAATCCCTCAACACAGTACTGGAGTTCGATGCTCCCATCGAGGCTACGACGTCGTCGCTTGAGGCCCTAAACGCTTTTAGCGTCGCGAGCAGAAGTGCAGAGGCCGAAGCCGTCCCAGCACTGCTGCGCGCAATCAAACTGGATCCTGATTTCGCCTCTGCCCGTGCGGCCTTGGGAATCTGGTATTTCAATCTTGGCGAAAATGGTTTGGGCAGAGAAAGCATCCGAAAAGCGTATGCGCTGCGAGACAAAGTCAGCGAGAGAGAAAAATACCGCATTTCTGGGGCTTACTACACATACGTCACTGGAGAAGTGGAGAAAGCTAATCAAACCTACCTTGAGCTTGCGCAGGCCTATCCTCGCGATTCGTTTTCCCGCAGCAATTTAGGGGCTAATTACGTCATGCTGGGGCAGTATGAAAACGGGCTGGCACCCATCCAGGAGACGATACGTTTGCGACCCGACGACGGTGTAGCTTACGCGAATCTCATGTTCGCTGATCTCGGCCTGAATCGTCTGGACGCCGCCAAGACCACCTACGACCAGGCACTGGCCTACAAACTCGATGAGCCCTCCCTGCACCAGTCTCGTTACTACCTTGCGTTTCGCCAAGGCGACACGGCAGAGATGGAGAGGCAGGCAGCGTGGGCCCGAGGGAAAGGGGGAGTCGAGGGGATCTTTCTCTCGATGCAGTCCGATACGCAGGCCTTTTATGGGCATTTGGGAAAGGCGCGCGAGTTCTCCCGGCTGGCAGTGGAATTGACCGACCACGCAGGGTCAAAGGAGGCGGCAGGGTTGTGGCAAGCAAATGCCGCCCTGCGCGAAGCGGAGTTCGGCAATGCTGGAACTGCAAAGCAGGATGTCTCTGCGGCTTTGGCTTTGGCCCCTGGCCACGATATCAAGATTCTGGCTGCACTCACCCTAGCGCGAGTCGGCGAGGGGCGCCGAGCGAACAAACTGGCAGGGGAGTTGGCGAAGAGCGATCCTTCGAGTACCGTGCTGACGGCTTTCTGGCTGCCGGTTATACAGTCAGCAGTCCAATTGAGCGAAGGTAATCCAGCCGGAGCCGAGAGTCTACTGGAGGTTGCCGTGCCCTACGAACTCGGCGACCCGAGCCCTTTCGGAAATCTTTACCCAATTTATGTGCGCGGACAAGCCTATCTTCTGGCGCACAACGGTCCCGCCGCCGCCGCCGAATTCCGGAAAGTCCTCGATCATCCGGGGATCGTGCTGAACTATCCGACCGGTGCACTGGCGCTGGTTCAACTCGGGCGAGCCGAGGCGATAATTGGTGATATGGCGAAGGCACGGACCGCATACCAGGATTTCTTCGCTCTCTGGAAAGACGCCGACCCCGACATTCCTATCCTCAAAGAAGCCAGGACGGAGTATGCCAAGCTGCAACAGTAGCTTCGACGAAGCGGACATCTTAAAATTCTCTCTATCCAGGTGTAGCATGAACCTTTCAACTCGCGTCGCAATCGCTCTGCTGCTTACATCCTTCATGTCTGCCCAAGACCGTTCCAATGCACGTTCGATGGTCGTCAGCCGCTACGGCATTGTGGCCACCAGCCATGTGCAGGCTTCGGTAGCGGGTTCGCAGGTCCTGGCGCGAGGCGGCTCTGCCGTTGATGCTGCCATTGCCGCGAATGCCGTGCTTGGGGTGACCGAGCCCATGATGAATGGCATGGGCGGCGACCTGTTTGCTATTTACTGGGAGGCAAAGACCGGCAAGCTGTACGGAATTAACGCCAGCGGATGGGCGCCTCGCGGCCTGACCATTGCTCACGTGAAGGCGAAAGATGCGAACGCCATGCCGCTCGGCGGCATCGACTCTGTCACCGTCCCCGGCGCGGTCGCGGGATGGAACGCGTTGCACGAACGCTTCGGGCGCCTGGCCTGGAAGGACCTTTTTCAATCCGCGATCCTCTATGCCGAAGAGGGCTATTCAGTTCCTGAAATTATTCAGTCCTATTGGAGCGACTCTGCCGATTGGATCGCGAAAGACTCCGAAGGCCGGCGGGTTTTCCTGCCCAATGGCAAGCCTCCTGCGCTCGGACAAGTTTTCCGGAATCCTGATCTCGCTAAGGCCTTGCGACTGGTGTCGCAGAATGGCGCTGCCACTTTTTACAAGGGAGAAATTGCGCACGCCATCCTGAGCACGTCGCAGAGTCTGGGTGGAACCATGGCTGCGGATGACCTGGCCGAGTTTTCGCCGGAATGGGTCGAACCGATTTCAACCACCTACCGCGATTGGACTGTCTACGAACTTCCTCCTAACGGACAAGGCATGGCGGCGCTCGAAATGCTGAACATTATGGAGACTTCTCCCGCGTCGCCCGACGGGCCGCTCAGCGTTGTGGAACTGCATAAAAAGATCGAAGCCATGAAGCTGGCTTACGCCGACCTCGGCCATTACAATGCCGATCCCCGTTTCGCCAAGGTCCCCGTCAAAGGAATTCTGTCGAAGGAATACGCTCGCCAGCGCGCCCGGTTGATCGACCCTGCCAAAGCCAATTGCGAGGTTGCTGCGGGCGCGCCGCCCAGCAGCGACACGACATATCTTTCGGTGGTCGATCGCGGGGGCAACATCGTCTCGCTGATTCAAAGCAATTATGAAGCGTTCGGGTCGGGCATCGTCGTGCGCGGCATGGGATTCGTTTTGCAAGATCGCGGCGCGCTATTCTCGCTCGATCCCGCATCTCCGAATGCCCTGGCCCCGCGCAAGCGGCCGTTCCACACCATCATTCCGGCGTTCATGGAGCACGGCGATCAGCACATCGGCTTCGGCATCATGGGAGGAGCCAACCAGCCGCTGGCCCACGCGCAATTCGTCTCCAATGTGGTCGACTACGGCATGAACATTCAGCAGGCTCTGGAGAACGCCCGTTTCACGGTCAGTTCAGAGCGTGGATGCCATATCGTGATCGAGTCGCGCGTTGCGCCGGAAGTGCGGCAGAAATTATCTACGATGGGGCATCAACTCGACGTGCGCCGGGAGTACTCCACCGCCATGGGCCGCGGCCAAGCCGTCCTGCATGACTCGAAAGCCAATGTAAATTACGGAGGCTCGGACGCCCGCGCCGACGGGGCGGCGGTGTCGGAGTAGCCGCCAGTTAGGAAAGTCATTACTCCAGCAACCGGCCTGCGTGGACGACCGCTGGACTGAAGGCGCTGGCCTCCGGCGCTTCAGGATTTTTCCTAAGTCTTCTCCGTTAAGAACTTTTCCTGCTTACCGACATTACCTGATAGCCCTGCGACCAAAGCACATAATCTACTGTCCCTGATCTTAACTAAGAGATCTTAACTAAGAAAAGATCGTAAATAAAAGATCCGAACTTTAAAGAGGTTTCCCTTCATGAAAGATCACTCCCGCGCCACAATGCTTACACCGCTGTTCGCACGCCTGATTACGCTGGCGAGTTTAGCAATTGTTGCCGGTCAGCCAGCCCACGCCCAGGTCTACACTGTGCTTCACAAGTTCCACGGAACGGATGGGAGCAATCCGGAGGCGGCGCCCGCGATAGACACGGCTGGAAATTTGTACGGTACCACCATGGGTGGAGGGGACCTTACCTGCGACCTTCCTTTTGGTTGCGGAGTGATCTACAAGCTTGCTCCGGCTGGCCACCTGACCGTACTCCACGTTTTTGCCGGGGAAAGCCTCGCTTTTGCCCCGGAAGACGGCAGTCTTCCGATGGGAGGTCTGATCGCGGATCCCGAAGGAAACATGTATGGCACCAGCTATTCAGGAGGCGACGGCTGCCGACCCTCGGGCTGCGGCACAGTGTTTAAGCTCAATGGCCAGGACAAGGTGGTATTGCTGCACAATTTTGCGGGTGGACCCAACGACGGGTCAGCTCCTGTCGCAGGTCTGCTGCGGGATTCCGCCGGCAATCTCTATGGCAGCACCGGCAGCGGCGGCGTCCAAAATGTGTTTGGCAGCGCATTTATGCTGACGACGGACGGCGCTGAGACTATGCTCCATCTGTTTACGTCCGCGCCCGACGGCAGCTTTCCGCAGTCTGCCCTCACTAGCGATCCTGCCGGTAACCTCTACGGCACGACGGCCGCAGGAGGCTCGTTAAACAACAATTGCATGGGCGTCGGTTGCGGCACGGTGTACGAACTGACCCCCGGTTCCTCCGGCTGGACGGAAACAGTCATCTACAGCTTTCTGGGTGGTACGGACGGACTGGCGCCCAGGGGTAATCTCCTTCAAGACAGCGCTGGAAATTTCTACGGCGTCACCGGCGGGGGCGGGAACACCAATTGCGGCAGCTTCGGTTGCGGCACGGTTTTTGAATTGAGTCCTGGCTCAGGAGGCTGGACGGAAAGCATCCTCTACAGATTCACCGGCGCAAGCGACGGCGCAAATCCCGCCGGTGGCTTGGTTCAGGATTCCGTCGGCAATTTGTACGGCATCAGCACCAGTAGCGGCGATCCTACCTGCGGCTGCGGGACTGTTTTCAAACTGAGCTCGTCCGGTGTTCTTACCACCCTGCATACCTTCACTGGGCCGGATGGCGCACGCCCCAGTGGCTTGTTTCTCAGCAAAGCAGATGTGCTTTATGGCGCCGCCGCCGCGGGAGGCGATACCACCTGTAACTCGCCAAACGGGTGTGGCGTGATATTCAAGATCACGCAATAAAAACGCCGGCTCACAATCCGAAGCGCCCGTTGGGGAATCTAATGGTACATGCAGGTACCCAAGCGCCTAATCGGTTTCATCACAGTCGTTCAATTCGTGCTTTTTCTCACGCATTTTGTCCTCTATGAGACGTGGATATTCTCGCCCGGCGAAGCCACGACTCATAATGCGTTGTGGACCAAGCTGCTTCTCGGATTCTTGTCCGTAAGCTTTGTTGCCGCTTCTCTGCTCGCCTTTCGCTATACCAACGCCGTGGTGCGCGCCTTCTACCGGGCGGCAGCGGTCTGGCTGGGCCTGCTGACCTTCTTCTTCGTCGCTGCGGTATCTTCCTGGATTGCTTTAGCGGGCACGCGCCTGGCCGGGGCGAACGTAAACTTCCATCTGCTCGTGGAAGTTCTATTTGCGGCCGCCGGCGTAGTCGGACTCTACGGCGTCTTGAACGCCGGCTGGACACGCGTCACGCGAACTACGGTTCAGCTCGCAAATCTGCCGGCAGCATGGCGGGGGCGGAAAGCCGCGCTGATTAGCGATGTGCATCTGGGCCACGTGCGCAACGGCAGTTTTCTACGCCGTATGGTCGCCAAGATTTTGAAGGAAGAACCGGACGCGATTTTTATCGCCGGCGATCTCTATGACGGCACCGCCATCGACGCCGGACGCGCGGCCAAACCGCTGAGCAAACTTACGGCGCCTCACGGCGTCTATTTTGTCGCGGGCAACCACGAGCAATTCAGGGACGACAGCAACTATCTGAGTGCCATTGCTGCCGCCGGAGTGCGCGTGCTGAGTAATGAAAAAGTCGAAGTCGACGGCTTGCAGATTGTCGGCGTGCCGTACAACCACGCGACCCAGCACCGGCACTTCGCCTCGGTGCTGCACGCATTGCGCCTGGATCGCAATCGCGCGAGCATTCTTTTGACCCACGCACCTGACCATCCGGAAGTGGCCGAGGCTGCCGGCGTTTCGCTACAACTGTCCGGACATACTCATCTGGGGCAGTTCATACCCTGGAGCTGGATGGCGCGCCGTATTTACCGGCAGTTTGTGTACGGCCTGAGCCGGATCGGGAAGATGCAAGTTTTCACATCGAGCGGAGCGGGGACCTGGGGACCGCCATTGCGGCTGGGTTCGAACCCCGAGATTGTGATGCTTGAATTCCAGTAGCGTTTAGGAACGCTGTCCAGCGCCGACTGGCTGCAACCGCGCTTCAAAGAATTCTTCCACCCGGTCCAAAATCTCCGGGGCGCTTTTCGATTCGTAGATCGCCTTGCGCAGACCGGCTCCGCCCGGCACGCCGTGGGTGAACCACGAAGCAAACTGCTTCATCTTGCCGACTGCATCCGGCAGTTCTTCCTCGATCAGCATGCTGAAGTAGGTCCTGATCATCTGGTAGCGGTCCGCCTCGCTTGGCTCGTCATATCGCCCGCCCACACAATACTGCTCAATCTGCCGGAAGATCCACGGATTCGATGGCGCTGTCCGCCCGATCATCACTGCATCGCAGCCCGTCTGTCCCACCATGGCGCAGGCATCCTCGGGCGTGCGGATGTCTCCGTTTCCAATCACCGGAATCTTCACCGCCGCCTTCACCGCCGCAATCCAATCCCAACGCGCCTGGCCGCTGTAACCCTGTTCTCGAGTGCGGGCGTGCAGCGCCACCGCACACAGACCGCACTCCTCAGCCAGCTTGGCCAACTCAACGCAGACAATCTCTTCGTCATTCCATCCCGCGCGGAATTTCACGGTGAAGGGAATTGTTACCGCGGTCCGCACCGCTTCAAAGATTCGCCCAATCGCTGGCAAATCACGCAGCAGCCCCGATCCGCCGTTGCATTTCACCACCTTCTTCGCCGGACACCCCAGGTTCAGGTCCACCAAATCGAACCCCAGGCCCTCGACGATCCGCGCCGCATCCGCCATGACTTTGGGGTCGCTGCCGAAAAGCTGGGCTGAGATGGGATGCTCGTCCTCGTAGAAGTGCAGGTAGCGCTTGGCTTTCTGGTCTTTGGCGCGGAGCACGCCGTCGGCTGAGGTGAACTCCGTCATGATCAGCCCGCATCCGCCCAGGTTGCGGATAAAGCGGCGAAAGACGGTGTCAGTGACGCCCGCCATTGGGGCGAGGACGGTGGCAGGGCGGATCTCGACGTTGCCGATCTTCAGCTGCGGGGGGACGGGCGCTGCCGCATGGGCGAGGACGCCCGCGCCTACATTGCCCGAGTTGTCCCAGAACTTGCGCACTTGCCTATTCTACTGGTAGCGGCAAAGAAAAGAGCCTCCGAAAGGAGGCTCCCAAGTCCGTGCTAATCCGTGGCCAAACGCTACTTCTTGGCTGTTTCCACCTTGGCATACTTGCGCCGGAAGCGCTCCACACGGCCGGCGGTATCCAGCAGCTTCTGCTTGCCAGTGAAGAACGGATGGCAACTCGAGCAGATTTCTACGTGGATGTCGCCGCGATGGGTAGAACGCGTGGCAAAGCTATTGCCGCACGCGCACATGACGCGGATTTCGTTGTAAGCGGGATGTATGGCTGTTTTCATGGTTTCCTGACCTCTACCGAAGCCATTTGATTCTAAAGGATGCCCACAGGATTCAGCAACCGGCGCGTCCGGGATTGCTCGCAGATCCCCCAAGCATGAAAAAACGGCAGGGCCGACCCCCTGCCGTTATTCGATGTAGAATCTGGGTCCCCTACTTCATTCGGTTTACGATCTTTCTCAGTTCAGCCCCGGGGGTAAACTTCGCGACCTTCCGGGCAGCAATTTTGATGGTGGCGCCCGTCTGAGGATTACGTCCATTGCGGGCCTTTCTCTGGGATACCGAGAAGGTGCCAAATCCAATCAACGCTACCCGATCACCTTTCTTCAATGCACCAGTAATGCTTTCCACAGCGGTGTCGATTGTGGTACCGGCTTGCGCTTTACTGATGCCGGCGCCGGCTGCGATACGGTCAATGAGATCGGCTTTGTTCATCGTCTCTCCTGGCGGGTCTCTTTGTCCTCAAAAAGCGCGGGGAGGAAGCACTTCGTGAGTTTAGAAACCCGGCGGCATTATTTAGCGCCGCATAGAGAAGAAAGTCAACTGTGGAAATCTTGGAAATCCGCGCCGGATGGGTTCTTTGGCGAAGCATACAACTCTCCGGCGTTTATGGAGGTACGGCGAGGGCAAGAAAAAAGCCGTTCTCCGCGCCGGTTAGCGGCGGAGAACGGCTTCTAGCAGATGAGCCCCCAAGAAACTTGTTCAGCCCGCCTTAGTCGCCGGAGGGTTGCAAACTCTCCTCGGGCCCTGGCGTGAATGCCGCTACGGGCGGGCATTCTGCCGGTACGGGCCGGCGAGCCTGCTTTGTATTCTGCTGCGCTCTCAGTCCACCAAACTGTTCGGTTTCGGTGGACCCCGCCAGCGCGGTCACCGACGACGTTCCACCCGCGATCACCTGCGTCACCGCATCGAAATAGCCGGTTCCGACAAAGCGCTGGTGTTTTGCCGCCTCGTAACCATGTTGAGACTCGCTGCTGAATTCCTTCTCTTGCAGCCTTGAATATGCGCTCATGCCGGTCTGCTTGTAAGTCCGCGCCAGCTCAAACATGCTCAGGTTCAAGGCGTGGAAGCCAGCCAGAGTAATGAACTGAAATTTGTAACCCATCGCAGCCAGTTCCTTTTGAAACCTGGCAATGGTCGCATCATCCAGCTTCTTTTTCCAGTTGAATGACGGTGAACAATTATAGGCCAGCATTTTGCCCGGATACTTGGCATGCACGCCTTCGGCAAAGAGTCGCGCTTCCCCAAGATCCGGATGCGAAGTCTCGCACCAGATTAAATCGACGTACGGGGCATACGCAATGGCCCGGGCAATGGCTGGTTCCAGGCCGCCGCGGACACCAAAAAAGCCTTCCGCGGTCCGCTCGCCGGTCAGAAATTCACGATCGCGGGGATCGATGTCGCTGGTCAGCAGCTGGGCGCTGTCAGCGTCGGTGCGCGCCATGATCAGCGTCGGCACACCCATGACGTCTGCCGCCAGGCGCGCCGCCACCAGTTTCTGGATCGCTTCTACCGTCGGCACCAACACCTTGCCGCCCAAATGGCCGCACTTCTTCGCCGAGGAAAGCTGATCCTCAAAGTGTACGCAGGCCGCGCCGGCTTCAATCATCGCCTTCATCAATTCGAAGGCGTTGAGGTTGCCGCCAAAACCGGCTTCCGCATCCGCCACCAGCGGAGCAAACCAATAGTTTCCGTGCTGGCCTTCCGCGTGATGTACCTGATCCGCGCGGGTCAACCCCTGGTTGATTCGCCGACAAAGATTAGGCACACTGTCCGCTGGATAGAGACTCTGGTCGGGATACATCTGGCCGGCATCGTTGGCGTCCGCCGCGACTTGCCAGCCGCTCACGTAAATCGCCTGGAGTCCGGCTTGCACCTGCTGAACGGCCTGGTTGCCGCTCATTGCCCCCAGCGCCGGCACATAGGTTTCACTCTGGAGCAAGTTCCAGAGACGCTCCGCTCCCAACCGCGCCAGCGTGTGCTCCACATGAATGGAGCCGCGCAGCCGCTCCACATCCTGCTGTGAGTAAGGCCGGGTGATTCCAGCCCAACGGGGATTCGTATTCCAGTCGTTTTGCAAGGGTACGGTCTTTCCGTTGGTTGCCATTTTTTGTCCCTTCCTCCCGCTGGTTTGACCTTGTCACCAAGTACGGGGGCGCGCGCCAGCAGCCCCGATTCTGCGGCACTAGATGCGCCGGGTCAAACGGAAGCTTTCTATCGCTCTGATAAATATTTTCTATCGCATTTATCCAGCGTGATAATACAATGTTTTTAGTAGGAGGCATACAGCGACCGGGCTGGCCTTCCTACAGGGAAGAACTCATGGAACTCTCTCAGGTTGAGACTTTTATGGCGGTCGCGACCTTTGGCGGCTTTCACCGCGCCGCCGAGGCCCTGCACATCAGCCAGCCCGCCGTCAGCGCCCGCATCAAGGCCCTGGAAGAGTCTTTGGGAGTGAGTCTTTTTTCTCGCTCTCGCGGAGGCTTGGTCGTCTCGGATGCCGGCCGCACCTTCCGTCCCCACGCCGAAGAATTGTTGCGTCTCGCCGCTCTGGCCCGCCAGGCGGTGCATGCGGCACAGCCCGCCAGCGGCACGCCTCTACAGATTGCGGCTGCGCTGTCGATCTCCGTTTACTTTCTGCCCGACGTTCTGAAGCGTTTTCAGCAGGCGCACCCTACCGTTATCATCAGCATCCGCCCCGGACACTCGAAAGAAGTCCTGGAGATGGTGCTCAACGAGGAAGCCGAAATCGGCCTCGCCCGCTCGTTGCAGCATCCTGAAGTGGAGACCATCAGCCTGCGCGAAGACCCGCTGCTGTTGATCGCCCATCCCCGCCGGGGGCCTGGACATACGCTGCGGGCCACGCTCGAGAAGGTCGCAAGCTGGCCGCTTATCTTTTACGACCATGGCTCCAGCGACTGGACCCTTACCCACAGCCTCTTCCGACGAGCCGGCCTGATGCCCAATGTCGCCCTGGAAGTGGATTCCATTGAGACCGCAAAGCGCATGGTGGAACGCGGCCTCGGACTATCGTTCCTGCCTCAGCTGGCCGTGGGACGAGAAGTCCGCCTGCACAAACTCACGACCGTGAAACTACTTGACGCTGAACCCTTGCAGCGCAGCCTCGACGTGATTCACCCCCGCCGCCGCCCCCTGCGCCCCGAGGCTCGAGTATTTCTGCAAATGGTGAAAGACGCAGCCGCCGAGGTGCCCTTAGGACACAACGCCACACGCAAAGCCAAATCTTGATGGATTGGCTCTCAGCGTCCTCTGTGGGGAGTTCTCAGCGATCTCTGCGATAGTGGCTTTTCCTGAGATTCGTGAAAATCTGTGGCCTGCTTTTCCTCCGCTCTCCACAACATCTACACAGAAGCGCTGGCTTTTAGACTTGCACAGAAGCCGTCTGAAGAGGCAAAGTCAATACCCATGAGAGCTGCGGCGGAAGTCTGCCCCAAGTGTGAGGGCACCGGCTGGCGTCCGGTGACGAACGGGACTGACCGTCGCGTCACTCGCTGCGATTGCCGCTTGCAGGAGCGTGCTCAGGCCCTGCTTGCCGCCGCCCGTATCCCCAAGCGCTATGAACACTGCGAGTTGACAGAGTTCGACACTCATTTTCATCCGTCGCTCGGTCCTGCCCTGCTGGCAGCGAACAAGTTCGTGGAAGAATACCCATTAGAAAAAACCGGCCTGATGTTCGTGGGAAGCCTTGGTGTGGGAAAGACTCACCTGGCGGTAGGCGTCGCGAAGGCACTGATTCTCAAGAAGGGCATTCCGTGCCTGTTTGTCGACTATCGCGAACTCCTGAAACAAATTCAGAACTCCTACAATGATTCGGTTCAGGTGACGGAATTAGAACTGCTGCGCCCGGTTTTTGAAACCGACGTTCTGGTGCTGGATGAACTCGGTGTGATGAAGCCCACGGAATGGGTGTGGGACACGGTGAGCCTGATCCTCAACTCTCGCTTTAACGACAATCGCACCACTGTAATTACAACCAATTTTGACGACGAGCCTGCCGCCGGCGTCGTCCGTTCTATTTCACCGGCCAGGGCGGCCGCGCGTTCCGAGACTCTGGGAGATCGCATCACTGAGCGCATGCGTTCGCGCCTGCACGAAATGTGCCGCATCGTAAAGATGGACGGCGAGGACTTCCGTCAAAAGTTCCGCAGCGCCAGCTTCCGCTAGATCGGTGTTCAATCCGTGCAAATCCGAGGCCAAGCCTTTGCCGCTAGAATAGCCTCGTGCTCACCCACCTCGACTTCGTCCCCGTTCGCGATGCCGAGATATTCGCCTCAGTGCCTGCCGCCCCAGCCATATTTCTGCTACGCGCTGACGACTCTCACTCCGAGCCATACATAACCAAGACCGCCAACCTCCGCCGACGCCTGGAGAGGCTTCTCGGCCCTCCCAAGGAACGCAGCAAGCGGCTCAATCTCCGCGACCGTGTCCGCCACATTGAATTCATTCCCACGGGATCCGATTTCGAATCCGGCTACTTGCTCTACCAACTGCTGCGCACGTTGCTTCCCAAGACTTATGCCGACCGGCTGCGCCTGCGCTTCGCTCCCCTGATCAAGCTGCATCTGGAAAACGAGTATGCGCGCGCCTCCGTCACTACACGCCTCGGCCGCCGTCAGGGAAAGGCCGTTTATTACGGTCCCTTCCCCTCCCGAGCCGCCGCCGAAAAATATGCCAACGACTCGCTCGACTTTTTTAAGATGCGCCGCTGCGTCGACGACCTCAACCCCGACCCTAAATTTCCCGGCTGCATCTACTCCGAAATGAAAATGTGCCTGGCGCCCTGCTTCAAGGGCTGCACCGACGAAGAATATCGCGCCGAAGTTTCCCGCGTGGAGGCCTATTTCGACTCCGGCGGCAGGTCGCTGTTGCATGAAATCTCCAGCCAGCGCGAAGCCGCGTCAACCAACCTGGATTTCGAAACTGCTGCCACGCTCCACGCCCGTCTGGAAAAGCTTCAGCCCTCGCTGACCCAACTTCCAGAGATTGTCCGGCGCATCGATCGTCTCTCCGCCCTGATGGTGCAACCCAGCGCCACGCCGCAATCGGTCAACTTTTTTCGCGTCGATTCCGCTTGCATTGATGGTCCGCTGGTTTTCCCCATCCAATCCGCCGAACATATAAAATCGCAGTCGATTGAATCGCGGATCCAGGAAGCGCTGGCCGCGTCGCATCCTGGTTCAACAAAGACCGCTCTTGAGACCATGGAGCATCTCGCCTTGCTGAAGCGCTGGTACTATCGCAGCCATCGCCTGGGTGAAATCTTCTTTACAGACGAAAAGGGGGTGCTTCCCTTTCGCCGCATCGTCCGAGGGATCTCCCGGGTTTATCGCGGCGAGAAGGCGGAACCCGAGCCAGTTCAGCCTGCGGCGGTTCAGCCGGGAGAGAATAGATCATGACCGCAGTGCGCATGGACAAGTGGCTGTGGGCCGCCAGATTTTTCAAGACACGATCGCTAGCCGCAAAAGCCTGCGAACTGGGCAGGATTCAATCAAACGGCCAGCCCGCCAAACCCGCCCGTGATGTCCGGGTTGGAGACATGCTGCGAGTGACCAATGGCGGCGGCGAGTTCCAGGTGGAGGTCCTGCTTCTAGGCGACGTGCGTGGCCCGGCTTCGCTGGCACAGACGCTCTACCGCGAGACCGAGGCAAGTAAAGAGTTGCGCTTGAAAGTGGCGGCGGAGCGCAAGGCCATGAAGCAATTTGAGCAGTTACCTGCAGGCCGGCCATCCAAACGCGACCGCCGGAGAATTATCCAGTTCCGGGGAAGAGCCTGATCCCAAGTGAGGCCCGGCCGAGCTAAAATTCAAGCAGCACGCCATGACTGACCACGACAAATCCCTCCGTGAACATCTCCGCGAGCTTCTTGAAGGTGGAAGCGCGCACGCCACCTTCGAGGCCGTCATCGCCAATGTGCCGGCGGCAATTCGGGGCAAGAAACCGCAGGGTTTGCCGCATTCGCTGTGGATGCTGCTCGAACACATGCGCATTGCGCAGTGGGACATCCTCGAATTCAGCCGCAACCCAAAGCACATCTCACCGAAGTGGCCCGAAGGTCATTGGCCCAAGACGGCAGCACCGCCCACTACGACAGCTTGGAACGGCAGCATCCAGAAATTTCGTGCCGACCTGAAGGCTTTTCAGAAGCTGGTGAAGAATCCCAAGACCGATCTCTTCGCGCGCATCCCTTGGGGCGAGGGCCAGACCGTAATGCGTGAAGCCATGTTGGTGGCCGACCACAACTCCCATCATCTCGGCCAGATGATTGACGTCCGCCGTCTGCTCGGCAACTGGCCGAGTTGAGCAAAGGCCCGCACCTCAACGGCGCAGTTTCGCAGCTATCTCCCGCACCAACTTCGCATCCGTCATGTCGTACTGATCTTCCGGCGGATGCAGCGCCCCTCCAAACGTCACCTCCGGCCGAGCGTGCGTCGACGAATCCTGCACCGCTCCCCAGGCCGTCATATGCACCTGGCGGCAACCGGTTCTCGCCACCATCTCGTGCATGTTGAACGGCCGCAGCCCACCGCCTCCCGGCAAGATCTCAATCCGCTTGCCCGCCCGTTCAATCAGCTCCGCGATCAGCTCCACTCCTTCCGGCACCGTGTCTTTCTGGCCGCTGGTCAGAACTCGCGTGATCCCCAGTTCCACTAATTGCTCAAGAGCTTTGAACGGATCGGGGGTGACGTCGAACGCGCGGTGAAAGACCGCCTGCCGCTTGCCAATCAGCCGGCACATTTGCTTAGTTCGTTTCTCGTCAATCCTGCCGTCAGGCCGCAAGACTCCGAACACCACGCCATCGGCTCCGCTGCCGGTCGCGGCTTCGGCGTCACGCTCCATGGTTGCGAACTCGGCCTCGGTGTAGCAGAATCCGCCGCTTCGGGGGCGGACCATGACCATTACTGGAATCTTGAGCCGGTGTTTGGCCTCTTGAATCGTGCCGAGCGACGGCGTCAGGCCACCCAGAAACAGAGCCGAGCACAACTCAACCCTGTCCGCACCACCTTTTTCCGCCTGGATCGCGTCATCAATCGACCCACAGCAAATCTCCAGCAAAATATTCGACATTGTAACCACCGTTCCGATAGGGCCACGCAACACGTTATCATGTCAGCGAATCGCCATGCGCCTCTGCTTTGTCATCTTGTTTGCGTCTTCTCTCTCCGCTCAACTCTCTACCATCCAGAATTCCAACACCGCCGAAAACCTCCGCGGCGTCAGCGCGCCTTCCACAAACGTCGCCTGGGCAAGCGGCACTCACGGCACGTATCTCCGCACCATCGACGGCGGCAACACGTGGCACGCAGCCCAAGTTCCTGGGGCGGAGTTACTCGACTTCCGAGATGTTGAAGCCTTCAGTGCAGACCTCGCCTACCTGCTCGCGGCTGGCCCCGGAGATCAGTCGCGCATCTACAAGACTAGTGACGCGGGAAAAACCTGGTCCCTGCAATTCACCAATCAAGAGCCGAAAGGCTTTTACGATTGCATGGCTTTTTGGAATTCCGACCACGGTATCGCGGTCGGGGACCCAACCTTTGATAAGGACGGGCAGGGCAAGTTTGAGTTGATTACGACCGAAGATGGTGGCAAGAGTTGGAAACCGATTCCGCCCGAGAAGCTCCCGCCTGCCGTCGCCGGTGAAGGGGGCTTCGCCGCCAGCGGAACCTGCATTGCGGTCCAAGGGAAGGCGAATGTCTGGTTTGCGTCCGGAGGAAAAGGCGCACGTGTATTTCGTTCGACAGATGCGGGCAAGAACTGGACGGTGGCTGAAACTCCCATCGTTCACGGAGCCGATTCAGCCGGTATCTTCTCCATCGCCTTCCGTGACTCGAAGCAAGGCGTCATCGCCGGCGGCGACTACCAGCAGCCCGAAAGAGAGGGCCCCAACCTTGCATTCACCACGGATGGCGGCCGCACCTGGACGCTTGCAGCCATTGCACCGCAGTGGTATTTTTCGGCTATCGCCTATACAGACCGCCGAGGGGCTGACGCTCTCTTTGCCCTCGGCACCGCTCATGCCGCCCTTGCCGATGTGACCGCAAGGAAGTGGCGGAAGACCTGGGACCTCAACCTCAATGCCATCGGCGTCAGCCCGTCTGGAGAAATTCTCGCCGTCGGTCCCAGAGGCCTGATTGTGCGCTTTGCGCCAGGTCACTGAGCAAGAACGCGCCTATCAGTAGATGGCTGCAAACCCGCTATTGACCTGGTTTCCGGTTGGCCGATAGGACCCGACGATCACATGATGATCGTTAATCCCGTAGCCGAAGGTTCTATCGCCCTTGGGCTCGTCGAAATTCGTAAACTTGCCCGCGTGCAACAATGCACCGTGATAACCGTCGCTCGAATCCTCCCAGGCAAAGACGATGTCATTGCTGTTGCTGATGGCCCCAGCCGACGAGCTTTCCGCCCCAGGGACGTTGATGGTGATGAATTTGGTGCCGTTGTAAACCGATGACTCGGCGTTGCCGCTGGAATCAATCCACACTTCAGTCATGATGCCCGCGTTGTTGATCCCGCCACCCAGCGTAAACAGCGCTCCCGGCACATCGATCGTGGTATAGCTGCCGCTCTTGAGCAAGAATCCGTGCCCGCCACCGTTCGAGTCGCTGTAGTTGCCGTTGACGTCTCCGTTGTCGTTGATCCCAATCGCCTGCGAGCCGAGCGAGCCGGCCGGGCCAATGTCAGTGAAGGTTCCGTTCTGATATAAGAACGCCTGGGCGCTGAAACTCGAAGTTGTGTAATAACCGACGATGGCGCCGAGATTGTTGATTGCGAAGCAATAAGTGTTCGAGCCATTCGGATCGTCGAGCGTTGTAATTTTCCCGTGGCTGGCCATGAAGCCATGGCGGACGCCGCTGCCGTCCAGGTAGGATCCAACCCCCATTTCGGAGTTATTCACTCCAAAGACATCCGTCTCGGTCGCCCCCGGAACACTCTCGGTGTGGAACTTGAAGGTCAACGCCGGTCCGGTGGCCGCTGTCGCCACTGACAACAATCCTACAAACAGAAACAACCGTCCAATACCTGAGCACCAGTTTTTCATGGGTTCTCTCCAAGAACAAGATTCCTCCCCACGCCGCCCACGCCAAACTTGGCTTCTATAGCGGATTCGCAGGCCTTGGGAAAGTCAAGCGCAGGAACTATATAGGAATCCGGCGTGGTGTCAAGAGCGAGGGGTCGGAGGTGCTGGAGGGCAGGCCGCCCGTCCCACTTCGAGGGTGGCAGACTGCTCCAAGAAGGACACGCCGCTCCACACATTAATGATTCTGATACGTGCCCAGCATGGTGCCGGAGAGCGCGTCCCGAAATTGAGAAAATCTACGTTTCCCACTTCGCCACTCTGAGTTCAGTTCAGAGCGGTTCATGTTGGCCGCTCAAGGGTCGAGTGTCCCACTGGTTAGTTCTCTGATTCCTACCTTCCATGGTTCACGGGGGGCGGTCAACGGGAGTGGTTAGTCATGCGGCATGCTGTTGAACCGGGTTCCTGGGTGACCTTTTGCGAAACACGATTTTGACACCTTGCCGCCATCGTTCATCAATTCCAAGCAACTCCCATTGAATCCGCGGAGAAAAATAGCGCAACAGACTGTCGGCTGTGGGATGGACGTGGAGGGCCGGGGCGACCAAAAACAGCAAAGGCGCGTCCGGACTGAGTTCCCGGAGCGGAAAGTATCCGAAACGCTGGAACTCGCCACGGGCGTGGTGCCAGGCCACCCGCGACCAATAGTCCAGGCCCTGCAAAGGCAGGTGAATGTCTTCATCGGCTTTCAGTTCGACGACGGTGAGCCGTCCCGCGCGGGTGGTAGCGAGAACATCAATCATGGCCCGGTCAGCGGCAGAAAAGGCGGGCACCTGGGAATAGAAGCATGCCGGATCGAGGATTTCATCCACGGCAGCGACATTTTGTACCACGAGCGATTCCAACCAACGTTCGGGATGCAATCGCCAAAGCGGGTGATCGCGCGGACCTTCGGGGTGCCGGACTTCGCCGATGCTGCGTACCAGTTGTGTGAAGCGGTCAAGATTAGCCGCGCAAAGAACGGTCTCCTGGCGGCCGGTTCCGAATACGATCTCAGCGGCGCTCCGGAAAGACTCGGGTTCGTGAGCGAGGCGGGCACGAGCAAACTCCAGGCCGTAACGACGAAAAGCGATCTCCGTGGGAGACAGAACACCGATTTCGGCCTCGGGCATCAGGGCCTGGATCTGCGCGATGGGAGCGGCGAAGCGGCTGCATGCGATGGATTTGTCGGTACAGTGAAGCAGGCGAGTGGCGACGTTACCGCAATCGGAAGTGTCCACTGGTTTCAAGCTGTCATCATGTTCATCGAGTTCGTACAGATGCCACTTGGCGGCTTGAGAATTCAGGTGGGCCATACGCTCGCGGGTCAACGACCCGCAGCCGGCGGGCAAGAATAGTTTGAGCCCCTCGACCACGAACTTTCCCTCCTGGCTTTGGCGGCAGACGTCAAGCCACAAGATCGCAAAAGTCAGGGCGGCGTCGACGGAGGCCGGAGTTTCGTGTGCGTTCACCCCCAGGACGGCGAAGGCCGACTGCCCTTGATACAGCAATCCACGGGAGTAGATCGGACCGAAGGAGCGTTCGAGATCCATCGAGGTACGCAGCGAAGTTGCGTGGGACGACGGGAACCAGCGTTCCAGGACTCGCTGCAAGATACGTTGATAAGCGAGACGAGCCAGGCGTTTCACGGTGGGCGTGCGGAGGTCGCGTTCGCGGCAGATTTCGAGCTTGCTGGGCCGGGATTGTCCAAGACGCTGCACAGCTAGGTGGAGGGTTTCGTTCTTGATTTCGGCCTCAATGACTCGACGAACCACGTTGCGCTCCGAGGACCATATGTGCAGCAGGCACTTGTTGCGCTCTCCCGAGATGGAGTATTTCGACTCGGCCAGGTCGAACAGCACGACGCCATCTTCGAGAACGACCGCGTTATGGGTGTTGGCGAGGAAGTCTTCCAGTGTTCGGGCGAGCTGTTCCGGAGTCATGGAGCTGATTGTTTCAGCGGAATGCTCAGGTGTCTGTGACGAGTGACCATTCGATTGCGTCTCAAAGTGGTTTCCCGGCGGGCTATGGGATAATGAGAGTATCCGGTATGGAGCCATTCCCGGCCCACCGACATCTAATACGTAGACTATGGATAAGAATCGCTTCTTTTTCGATCATTACGGGCTTACTGAACACGATCTCGAACGCTATTTGGCCGCCGCGTTATCGGCTGGCGGCGACTATGCCGACCTGTACTTTGAGTACCTTTCCTCGACGTCGCTAATGGTGGACGAGTCGATGGTGAAGTCGGCTTCGCAGGGAATCTCAGCCGGATGCGGAGTGCGAGTTATATCCGGAGAGCGCACCGGATACGCTTACACTGACGATCTTTCCGCCGAGCGCATTCTGCATGCGGCGCGCACCGCCGCCTTGATCGCCAGCGGGCCAGCCAAAACTCCGAGTGTAGGTTTCCAGGAAAAAGCGGCGCGCAGTTTGTATCCGGTGACGTTGCCATCGGTTGATGCCGAAATAACCGCCAAAGTCGAACTCGTGATGCGCGCCGACCAGGCGGCGCGGGCGTACGATCCGCGGATTAAGGAAGTGCGGGCCAGCTACGCCGATGAATTGCGAAACATTTTAGTGGTGGGATCGGACGGAACTTTTGCCGAAGACTCGCAACCGCTGGCGCGGTTGAATGTGGCCTGCATCGCCAAGACTGAAGGTAACTCGGCGCGGGGAAGCGCGGGCGGCGGTGGGCGAGTGGCGCTGGATTTCTTTTTTGGAGAGAAGACACCGGAGTACTTCGCCAAAGAGGCGTCGCGGCAGGCGATTTTGCAACTGGATGCGCGCGAAGCTCCGGCGGGTGAGATGGAAGTTGTTCTTGGGCCGGGCTGGCCGGGAGTGCTGCTGCATGAGGCGGTCGGGCACGGGCTGGAAGCGGATTTCAATCGCAAGCAAACGTCGGCATTTGCGGGATTGATCGGCAAGCGGGTGGCCAGCGAGAAGTGCACCGTGGTCGACAACGGAACCATGCCATGGCGGCGGGGCTCGCTGAATGTGGATGACGAGGGCAATGCCACGCAAGACACGGTTCTGATCGAAAAAGGAATCCTGAAAGGTTATCTGAGTGACAAGCTCTCGGCTAGGCTGATGGGAATGGCCAACACCGGCAACGGCCGGCGTGAGAGTTACGAGCACATTCCCATGCCGCGGATGACCAACACATACATGCTGGCGGGGAAGGACGATCCGCACGACATCGTGCGCTCGGTGAAACGCGGCGTGTATGCGGTGAACTTCGGCGGCGGGCAGGTTGATATTACCAACGGCAAGTTCGTGTTCTCGGCCTCGGAAGCGTATCTGATTGAAGACGGACAGATCACTGCGCCAATCAAGGGAGCAACCTTGATTGGAAACGGTCCTGACGTGCTGACGCGTGTTTCGATGGTTGGCAATGACTTGAAACTTGACGAGGGCATTGGCACCTGTGGCAAGGACGGTCAGGCGGTTCCGGTTGGAGTAGGGATTCCAACCATCAAAGTGGATCGGCTGACAGTGGGCGGAACGGCGAAGAAAGAGAGCGGCGGTTTCATGCAGTAAGTTCAACAACGCCACGGATTTTCACGGATCGGCACGGATACTTCAAGTAAATCAAATCATGTCTTCTACTCAACTGGAACCTAGAAACCAAAAATTGGAAACCGATCTCAGGGAGCTGGCGCAGGACATTGTCCGCCGCGCCATGGCGGGGGGCGCTACGGCGGCGGAGTGCGTCGTGCGCGAAGGCGACGAGTTCTCTACGCTAGTGCGCCTGGGGCAAGTGGAGACCCTGAAAGAGTCCGGTTCGAAGGCCATTGGTGTGCGGGTGTTCAACGGCCAGCGCGCTGCCAGCACATATTCGAGCGACTTCTCGCGCGAAGGTTTGGACCGCATGGTGAAATCGGCGCTCGAACTTTCGAAAATCACTTCTGAAGATCCCTTTGGAGGAATTCCCGAAGCATCGCAATTGGGGTCGATTTCCGGCGATCTGGATCTTTATTCCGCCGATGTTTACTCGTTGCCCGGGGAAGAGCGCATCAGCTATGCGAGGCGGGCGGAGAAAGCCGCGCTGGACTTCGATCCCAGGATCAAGAATTCTGACGGGGGATCGTTCGACGCTGCCACTGGCCACAAAGTGCTGGCCAATTCGCGCGGCTTCGTCGGGGAGTACCGGCGGTCGTATTGTTCGGTGGCGGCGGTGCCGATCGCGCAGAACGAGAACGGCACCATGCAACGGGACTATTGGTTCTCAGTAGCACGGAACCTGGGACGGCTGGAATCGCCTGAGCACGTGGGGAAAGTAGCCGCCGAGCGCACGTTGCGGCGGTTGGGAGCACGCAAGGGGAAGACGGCGCATGTGCCGGTAGTGCTCGATCCCTTAGTGGCGGCTTCGATGCTCGACCATATTTTTGAGGGCGTGAACGGCGACTCGGTATACCGTGGGGCGTCGTTCCTCGCGGGCAAGCTCGGCGAAAAGATCGCCGGGGACGGCCTGACAGTGATTGACGATGGGACCATGGTCGGCGGTTTCGGGACCAGCCCGTTCGATGGAGAAGGGATTCCCACGCGGCGGACGATCGTGATTGAAAACGGAGTGTTGAAATCCTACTTGCTGAATACCTACACCGCCAAAAAGCTGGGTTTGCAGACCACCGCCAACGCCTCGCGCGGGCTGGCGGGGACTCCGGGGATTGGGCCGGGAAATTATTTCCTGCAGCCGGGAACCAAGACGCCGCGGCAGATTATCGGTGAGATTAAAGAGGGTCTATATGTGACTGAGTTCCTGGGGCACGGCGCAAACCTGGTGACCGGCGACTACTCGCGGGGCGCCTCGGGGATGTGGATTTCGGGCGGAGAGTTGGCGTATCCGGTGGAAGAGATCACGGTGGCTGGCAATTTGAAAGAGATTTTCTTCAACATCTCCGAAATTGGCAACGATCTGGAATTTCGCGGAGCGATGGCGTGTCCGACGATCAGGATTGAAGGGTTGACGGTCGGGGGCGAGTAGAGCCGCGAATCTCGCGGGTTACCTTCCTCACTATCCTCTGTGGTTCGCGGCTTCCTGAATTTGGGTGACAATAGACCGATGACCACTGTCATCCTGCTCACTATCTCCAACGTCTTCATGACCTTTGCCTGGTACGGCCATCTGAAATACCGGCAAGCCCCGCTCTTCAAGGTGATTCTGATCAGCTGGGGCATCGCCTTCCTTGAATACTGTTTTCAGGTCCCAGCCAATCGCATCGGTTCCTACGAGTTCACCGCGGCGCAGTTGAAGACCATCCAGGAAGTGATAACGCTGACTGTCTTTTCAGTGTTTTCGATTCTGTATCTAAAAGAACCGATGCGATGGAACTATGCCGTCGGGTTTGGCATGATCGTGGCTGCGGTTTTTGTCATTTTCAAGAAATGGTAATCTAGGAGTGCATGCCACTTTATGAATACGAGTGCAAGAAGTGCCACCATCGCTTCGAGCGAATCCAAAAGTTTTCTGATCGCCACGTAAAGAAGTGTCCCGAGTGCGGCGGCCCAATCGAACAGATGGTCTCAGCTCCCGCCGTACAGTTCAAGGGCTCGGGCTGGTACGTAACCGACTACCCCAAAAAATCGTCGGGCGCCCCCGCTTCCAACGACTCCGGCTCCAAGTCCGAATCCAAGTCGGAAGCGAACTCCGAATCCAAGTCGGAGTCAAAGTCTGAATCCAAGAAAAGCGAAAAGCCTAAAGCGGAGTCATCAAGCAAGAAGGCCGAAAAGAAATAGCGCGGAAGGCCATCCGCGCTATTTCGTCCAGACTCCGCATTATTTACTACTGCGGCGTCAACAGGAACGCATGGTCCTCGCCGTTGATGGTGCCATAACCGGTGATCTGCCCGGAATTGTTAACCCAAGTCGCGAGCGTCAATACCCAACCAGAATTGGGCGGGATCAGACTATTCAGGTCCTTCATGCCACCCTTCTGAGTCCAAATCATGGCGTCGCTCGCGCTCGTGGCCGTGCTGGAAAATCCGACGATCTGGTTTGAGTCATTGATATCGTAGCCGCCGCTGGTCGAGCCGCCGGGCAAGGTACCCAGATTGTGAATATGCCCGCTCGGGTCCCACGCCACCGTGAAAAAGTTCGACCCGCTGGTGGAATTGTTGGAATAACCGGCGATCACTCCGGAGGAGTTAATTCCTTGCGCGTTACTGAGGGTGCCGCCGGGAAGTGTTCCCAGATCTTTCGCGCCCGTCGTCCTGAGCAGAAAGCCATGGTACTCTCCCGAATTGAGAACGACCAGTCCAGCCCCTTCATTCTTATCGTTAACGTAGCAACACAAGGTGACCTGAGCACCAGGAACAGAAGGTAGTTTTTGTATCTTGTAGGTATTTCCGCTCTTGATCCACGCAATCGGAACGATTTCAGAGGGGTTGGCGCCGGAGTTCGAGGATCCGGTGATTATGCCCTTAGAAGTTATTGCACCTGCAATACCGTAGGTTGCACCCGGTAGCGTGGGCAAGGCGGTCATGCCGGTGCTCTGGGTCCAGAGAAAGGGCATGTAATTGCCAGCACTGTCGAGCCATTCGCCCGTGACTTCGCCAGAGTCGGAGATGTAATTAGGAATGCTGAACGTACCTCCGGCCGGTACGCCCAAGTCCTGCATGGTACCACTGCTCCAGAGGAAGGCGTGGCCGGGGAAACTCCCCGAACACGGCGCCCCGCTGGTGGAGGTATCGGCACAGCCCACAACCTGGCCGGAGGAGTTAAGCGCGAAGCCCTCGCTTGCGCTGTCGCCAGGCAGCACGCCCAAGTCAGTCACGGTGTAAGTCTGCGCTGTGGCTATGGAAGATAATGCCGTTAATGCAATCACCAGAATGATCCCTACGCAACCATCTTTCTTTCGCATGGAAATTCTCCTCAGTTCAGAGCTCAAAAAATTGTTTTAAGGATTCGATCGGCCGACTGCTCTCGGCTCGGCTGGCAACAGCGGGGGGAGCTGCCACGAACCCGAGCGCAGGGATTCTCCTCTGCCGTGAAGGGGGAAGTCAAGAGCGGCTTTGCACAGAACTCGCTTGCAACCTGGTCGGGAAGAAGCCGGTTGGTAGCAAAAACAGACTAACAGTCGCGGAAGTCATTAATTCACAAATACTTGCCGCCCATCAGGGCCGAGCCTCAGCCCGCCGAAGGCCGCTTCAGGGTTTTGATTTATCTGCGCTTTCTGCGAGATCAGCTGCTAAAACTTCACCCCTCCGATGTCCGTAAACTCCGCTTCCTGCCAGCGTTCCGAAGGAAAATACCAGTTGCTGGCTCCGGCTTCGTGACTATCGCCCGCACCATACGTAATCGTCGGATTCCGCCAGTAATCCATGCCCATTTGCAACAACGCGCCAGGAGAAATTCTTACCCGCGCCTTCACTGTGCAACCCTCCAAACGCCCTCTCGGCAAAGTCTGGCGGGGAGACGGCGGCCCAGAAGTGCCAGACCTTGTCAGGACGCTGTCCTACGCGCAAGATCACTGCACGATTTGCGAGATCAAACATCATTGGCAAGCGCTCATGATCGTTGATTCCAAACCACGGGTTACGCCGGTAGAGACCGCCACGCAGGCTGCCGTGGTCATCGTTGAGCACGACCTCGCGGCCATCGGTTTGGCAGGAGAGCTGGGTCCAGGCTACTTCGATGGTTGCCGACGAATAATCATGGACCCGGGTGTCGGCAATCGCGATTCCCCACAGCAGCACGGACGAGAATCCCTCCGGAGCCGGTGTCGAATTGACGTATCCAGACTTGTAGCTGGCTTCGTCCGGCACTCGCGGATCGCTCGACACCACGAAAGGAAACGGACTCGCCGCACGCGCCTGGGGCGCTATCACAGTGATGAGCGACGTCGCAGTCCGATGGGGCACAATCGCGATCAGCTCCTCCGCGGAGATGATCTTGAAATCGGCGCTGGTGGCGCCAAAGACGACGCGGCTGACTTCTCCAAGATTTCTACCTATGATTTCGACCCGCGTACCCTCTGGGCCAGCCGTCGGCGAAATTCGAACGACCGCAGGCAGATCGCCCAACGCTTGACCGTATATCGAACACCCAAGCAAAGCCCACCCTGTCAACAGCTGGATGATCATGAAGTCCGTCTATGCAATAAAATTTGTTAACCCCAATTATTCTCCCATCCTGAGCCCGGCGCGCCTCCGGCTGAAAAAATGTCCGAACCAATTCCCAAAACAAGAATTCCTCAGGTCCCGGTTGCCACGCTGCCTCGCGCCTCGTATATTGTTTCTTTCCGGAGGCCGCAATGAATCACACCGAATTTTTCCAGCAGCTCGAGGCGCGCATCGCCAAATACGATCTGCTTTGCCATCCTTTCTATCAAGCCTGGACCGCAGGCAAGCTCACGCGCGACGATCTGCGCGAATACGCTCAGGACTATTACCATCACGTCGAGGCCTTTCCCACATATCTGGCGGAACTGGGCGTGCGCCTGGACGAAGGCGAGCTTCGCCGCGCCATTCTGGCCAACCTGGCCGATGAAAAGGGAGGCGAAGACGTTTTTGGTGAGCCGTCTCGCGCCCACTCCGAGTTGTGGCTGGATTTCGCCGAGGGCATGGGCTCAGCCCGCAGCCTACGGCGCCATTCGCCGCTGCCTGAGATCAAGCAACTCACAGCCTTTTTCCATCGCACAGCCAGCGAAGGCACACCTGAAGAGGCGCTCGCCGCCTTCTACGCCTACGAATCGCAAGTGCCCCGCGTAGCGAAAGAAAAAGCCCGCGGATTGCAGGAAATGTACGGAGCAGATCAGCGCACAACTGCTTATTTCACCCTGCACACTACTGCCGACGTTCAGCATTCCGAGGTTTGGCGCAAGCAACTGGCCAGGCAGCTGGAAGCGCATCCCGAGAATGCCGAAAAGGCGCTGAATGCAGCCGAAAACGCTGCCAAATCGCTCTGGCGAGCTTTGGACGGAATTGAGGCCCGACGGGTAGCCAAGACAGCCGCGTAGTCCAGAAACTACCGTCAAGTTCAGAGCCAGTGATTCGACAGAATCATTGGCTCTTCCTTCGTAAGGAGTCTCAGCAACAATGCCTAAACCCATCCCCATCGGCGCACACGGTACCGCCGAGGAAACAGTAGCCTATGAGCACACTTTGGAGTCGCGCCATCCCAACCTGCCGCCCATTTATTCGACTCCTGACATGATTCGCCTCATGGAAATCGCTGCCTTCCTGGCTCTCCAGCCGTACATGGAAGGTGACGAGATAACGGTGGGCACAGCCATCAACGTCACGCACCGCGCTGCCAGCGGCATCGGCGCCAAAGTTCGCGCCGAAGCCACACTCGAATCCTTCGACGGCCGCTTCTACAGCGTCCGCGTTGCCGCCCACGACGACAATCAGGAGATTGGCTGCGGCACGGTCGGCCGTGCTGTGGTGAGCGTGGGCAAGTTCTTGGAAAAGATGAAGGCGAAAAAGACCTGAACGGGGTGGGCGTCCTCGGACGTATTTCTCTTCTAGAATAAACTTATGCCCGAACACCTCTTGCAGAAAGCTGAAGCGCTTCGCGCCCTGCATCACGCCGGCAAAGTCTTACTGCTCCCCAATGTTTGGGATGTCGCTAGTGCCCGCATCATTGAAGGCGCCGCGTTTCCCGCCATCGCTACCACCAGCGCCGGGATCGCATTCTCGCGTGGCTACCCGGACGGACAAAAGATCTCGCGCCACGAAATGCTGGCGCAGGTCGCCCGCATCGCCGGAGCGGTAAAGATCCCGGTCACTGCCGACCTCGAGGCCGGGTACGGCGATCGTCCCGAAGACGCGTCTCAAACCGCCCGCGAACTAATTGCCGCCGGCGCAGTCGGAATGAATTTTGAAGATTGCACCGACGATCCGCAGAACCCCCTGATCGACTTGCGTTTGCAGCTTGAGCGGATCCGCGCCATTCGTGAAGTCGCTCTAGAGTCCGGCGTGCCCCTGGTGCTGAATGCCCGCACTGACGTTTATCTCGCCCAGGTCGGACCGCCGGAAACACATTACGATCATGCTTTGCAACGCTCGCGAGCCTATCGCGATGCAGGAGCTGACTGCGTATTTGTTCCCGGACTCTCCGATCCAGAAACCATCCAGCGATTCGTCAACGACATTGAATGCCCGTTGAACATTCTCGGTGGCCCGGGCTCGCCTTCCGTGGCTGAACTCGAGAAACTGGGGGTGGCGCGGGTCAGTCTGGGGTCGGCTCCCATGCGTGCCACGCTTGGGCTACTGCGTAGGATGGCCGATGAGTTGAAGACTTCGGGTACCTATCACGCTCTTGATGGCGCCCCCGCCCACCGAGAAGTAAACAAGATGATGGAGCACTAGAACCATGGATGTACGATGTAGAGGTGCAGACCCTCGCATCCGCCGTTCTCGCGCATATCCGCAAGCACGCCCTGCTCAAGGCCGGGGACCGCGTGGGTATTGCAGTTTCCGGCGGCGCCGACTCAGTCGCGCTACTCCGCCTGCTGCTCGATTTGCGTTCTGAAATTGGGGTCGTACTTTCCGTCGTGCATTTCAACCATCAACTGCGCGGAGCCGACTCGGATGCCGATGCTCAATTCACCGCTGATATTGCGCGGCACCATAAGTTAGACCTGCACTGCGAAGGCGGCGACACCGCCGCATACGCTGCACAAAAGCACCTGAGCATCGAAACCGCCGCTCGCGAACTGCGCTACCAGTATTTCCGGCAGTTGCTCGCCGAGGTTCGCCTGAATCGAATTGCCACCGCGCACACGCTCGATGACCAGGCAGAAACGGTTCTGCTTAAGCTGGCGCGCGGCGCTGGCAGTCGCGGCCTCGCGGGGATTTATCCCGAGTTATCACTGGCCGGTTTGGAAAACACCACCATCATTCGCCCGCTCCTCGCCACCAGGCGAAAAGACCTGGAAGCCTACCTAAGAAATCTGGGCCAAAGCTGGCGCGAAGATTCCAGCAACCGCGATTTGCGCCATGCCCGCAACCGGGTGCGTCACGGTATTCTTCCGCGCCTCGAACGCTTTCTGAATCCGGCCGTCCGCGAGACACTGTCGGAAACCGCCGAGATTGCACGAGCGGAAGAAGACTACTGGCGCCGCGAAGTCGCTCAGGTACTGCGGCAAATCTGGTGCCAACAATCCGGGACAATGAACATCGTGGCGTTGTCGGCTTTGCCGCTGGCCCTCCAACGCCGCGTGATCCGGGCCGCATGTGAATCCGTGGGGCTACGCCTCGAGTTCCGTCACGTAGAGGAAATCCTGGCTCTGACTTTCTCCCTTACCGCGAAATCAATCGAGCTGCCGTCGGGCTGGATGGTATCGCGCAAGAAGCACGACCTACGCCTGAAACGTAAGAGCGCTGCCGCACCCGACTACGAGTATCTTTTGTCGGTTCCCGGCTCGATCCTGGTTCCCGAGATCAATTCGCGATTTGCAGCGGTTGTGGTTCCAAGAAACCGTCCCGGGGCATATAATCCCGATGATTCCCTGAGCCGCGCATTATTGGGCAAGGAGTTATGCGTACGTAATTGGCGTCCGGGGGACCGTTTTTGGCCGGCGCATACCAAGGCTCCGAGGAAGGTCAAGGAATTGCTGCCGGCGGGCCAGTTGAGTTCCGAGCGCAAGTTGTGGCCGGTATTAGTCGATGGACGCGAGGTGGTTTGGGTCCGCGGTTTGGCGACACCGGCAAAGTTGCAGCCGCAGAATGAGGATGAGGCGATCATGATAGATGTGGCACCCCTGGAACGACCCACACCTTCCAACCCCGAAATCTGAGAGGATAGTACGTCACTGATGAATGCCGTCGCAAAAGCCGAGCAGCTTCGCACCGTGATCTCCGCCGAGCAGATTCAGAAACGGGTCCGTGAAATCGCGCGGCAGATTTCCGACGATTATCAGGGCAGCACTATTCACGCTCTGGCATTGCTGGAGAACGGTTTCATGTTCATGGCAGATCTGGTGCGCGCCCTGGAGACCCCCGTCATCTGTCAGTTCATAAAACCCAGGTATCGGCGGGAAAAGGAGGGCAGGCCGGAGGGCTTTCTTGAAATCTTCTTCAGCCATGATGCTGACATTTGCGACCAGCATATCTTACTGGTGGAGGGCCTGATTCATTCCGGTGTGACCACCGAATTCCTGATGAGCGATCTGCGTGGTCGCGGCGCGGCTTCGGTGAAGGTGGCCACTCTGCTTGACCGCCAATCCGCCCGGCGCGTCCAGTTGCAGCCCGATTATTTCGGCTTCCTGGTGGATGAGGCGTTCCTCGTCGGCTATGGTCTGGGATCGGCCGGCCAGACCCACCGCAACCTGCCTTACCTGGGCTCGGCAAGCTGAGGCATCTGCGTGACTTAAGTCACGGCGAGAACGCTCTCCTTTTTTCGCCGATACGCGGTAAAATGTGACAGGTGTCGGAATTTCGCTAATCGAAACGCGGCGGCGGGCATCTAAGACTACAGAGCAGAAGTTGTGGTTTGTATTGGAACGATACGTTGCTTCCCGAGGAGTTGTTAGGTGAACTCGACAGTCAAGACGGTGGTTTTCTGGTTGGTGATCGTGGTTTCGGCATTCCTGCTATGGACGGTTGTGAAGCAGGGAAGCTCGGGACAAAAAGACAAAGAAGTCAACTTCTCGCAATTCATGCTCGATGTTGATCAGGGCAACGTCAACGACGTCACCATCATCGGCATGGAGGTCCGGGGTAAACTCCGGAATGACGGCTCGTTGTTCCACACCACCGTGCCCGCCAACTATCCTGACATGATTAAGACGCTCCGCGAGAAGGGCGTCACCATCACCATCAAGGACATTAGCAACGGAAGCTGGCCCAGTTGGCTGCTAAACCTGGCGCCGTTGGTCTTACTCGCGGCGCTGTGGTTCTTCATGATCCGCCAGATGCAAACTGGTGGAAATAAAGCACTTTCCTTTGGCAAGAGCCGCGCCCGGCTGCTCTCGATGCAGCAGAAGAAAGTCACCTTCAAAGATGTTGCCGGCGTGGAGGAAGCCAAGGAAGAGCTGAAAGAAATTATCGAGTTCCTGCGTGAAGCGCAGAAGTTCCAAAAGCTCGGCGGGCGAATTCCCAAGGGTGTGCTGCTGGTCGGGCCTCCAGGAACCGGCAAGACGTTGCTGGCGCGCGCAGTCGCTGGCGAAGCCAACGTTCCGTTCTTTTCGATTTCCGGGTCGGATTTTGTTGAAATGTTCGTGGGCGTTGGCGCAAGCCGGGTTCGCGATCTTTTCGAGCAAGGCAAGAAGAACGCTCCCTGCATCATCTTTATCGATGAAATCGATGCAGTCGGCCGTCATCGCGGCGCCGGACTTGGGGGCGGACACGACGAGCGTGAGCAGACCCTGAACCAGTTACTGGTTGAAATGGATGGTTTTGAATCCAACGAAGGCGTCATCCTCATGGCCGCGACCAACCGTCCCGACGTGCTCGATCCGGCCCTGCTGCGGCCCGGACGCTTTGACCGCCGGGTAGTGGTCAGCCGTCCCGACGTTCGCGGACGTGAAGAGATTTTGCGCGTACACACTCGCAAGATTCCTTTGGCTGACGACGTTGATCTCTCGGTATTGGCCCGGGGCACACCCGGCTTCTCAGGCGCCGATCTTGCCAACATGGTCAACGAAGCCGCCCTGGCCGCGGCACGGCAGAATCGCAAAGCCGTGCTTATGTACGACTTCGAACTGGCTAAAGACAAAGTCCTGATGGGCGTGGAGCGCAAGTCGCTTCTGCTGTCGGAAGAGGAAAAGAAAGTCACGGCATATCACGAGGCCGGTCACGCCTTGGTTGCGGCAAAGCTTCCGAATTCGGATCCTCTGCACAAGGTCACGATCATTCCTCGCGGCATGGCTCTGGGTGTGACCATGCAGTTGCCGATCGACGACAAACACAATTACACCCGGGACTATCTCGAAACCGAAATCGCCATCATGATGGGTGGCCGCATCGCCGAAGAAATGTTCCTGAATCAGATGAGCACCGGCGCGGGCAATGACATTGAGCGCGCCACCGAGATGGCCCGCAAGATGGTTTGCGAGTTCGGCATGAGCGCACTCGGCCCCTTGACCTTCGGCAAGAAAGAGGAACAGATCTTCTTGGGCCGCGAAATAGCTCAGCACCGCGACTACAGCGAAGCCACTGCCGTGAAGATTGACGAAGAAGTCCGGCGAATGATTGGCCAGGGTTACGACACGGCCAAAGGGATTCTGAGCGGAAACCGGGAGGCCTTGATCCGGATCGCATTGGCATTGCTGGACCGCGAAGTGCTCGATGCCAACGAAATCAAGCTGATCATTGACGGCAAGGAATTGCCCAAGATCACTCCGCCGCCCCGTCAGGACGACGGTGTACAGCAGGTGCTGAAACCCGAGCCAGGACGCCCCGGAATCGCCAAGGGCGGCGAAAGTCCGGCAAGAGCATAAGTTTTAGCTTTGGATTCTCAATAGGGGCAGCTGAAAAGTTGCCCCCTGTTTTTTTGCAGGCGCGGGCGTCTTCGCCCGTGCGACATCCAGGGATAGTACTTCTACCCTTGCACTTGTTCCGCTGCCGTCAGTCCACGATAGATCGCAAACAGGGCATAAGCGTGGAAACCCATTCCCAGGTAATCTTTTGCTCCTAACAGCAGCAGGCCATCGAGAGCATAGAGTCCCATCCCCACCAGGAATGCCCATTTCTGGGTCTTCACCGCAAAGTATCCGAACAGCGCGAACGCTCCCGACACGAAACCGTTGATCACGATGTCGAGCACGCTGCCCATGCTGCCCGCTCGCCGCGCCATTGCGTCCACCCCAGAAGTGACACCGAGGCCGACAACGAGGTGAAAATTGCTGCCGGAAATTACTGCCAGCGAATTGACCATCGACAGTCCGGCGATCCAGTAAAACCACTTGGCGCCTGCCCTTGCGCGGGCCGCAGTCACCATTTTTGCGACGGCCGCCCGCTGGTCCACCTGCTGGGCGCGCTCACTGGCCTGTATCGGGGCCATCCCTGTGCTTGCCATAGTTCCTCCTTAACATTCCGCAAACAATTCCAAGCGAGGGAGGGCCGTCCGGTTGGCGACGGAGAAAGCTGGAATTGGAAGATGTTACGGCTGATGGCGGGAGCGTGCCAGGTATCCGCCGGACATGGCCCTAGCTGGTCTCTATCCAATTGTTGCTAAGACAGTTATCCGTTTACCGCCGCCATCATCTGCTCGTTATAGCGAGGCCCCGAGGCCACGCCCGAAGGGAATACATCATTGATCCTGCGAAGATCGTCCGCCGTCAACGGCACATCCAGCGCTCCGGCATTCTCTTCCAGATACTTGCGCTGCTTGGTGCCCGGGATCGGCACAATGTCTTCGCCCTGCGCCAGCACCCACGCCAGCGCCAGTTGCGAGGCCTTACATCCCTTTTCTTTGGCGATCTCTTCCACTTTGCGCACCAGATCCAGATTCTTCTGAAAGTTCTCGCCCTGAAAGCGGGGAAAGTTGCGCCGGTTGTCATCAGGGGCAAAATCCTCGAAGCGTTTGAACCGACCGGCCAGAAATCCACGTCCCAGGGGGCTGTAGGCGACCAGGCCGATGCCGAGTTCACGGCAGGTGGGCAGAATTTCGGTCTCGTGGTCGCGCGTCCACAGCGAATACTCGTTTTGCAGCGCGGCAATCGGGTGCACCTTCACTGCCCGGCGCAGCGTTCTCGCGCTCGCCTCTGACAATCCCAGGTAACGCACCTTGCCCTCTTTCACCAGCTCCGCCATCGCCCCCACCGTCTCTTCGATCGGCGTATCGCGATCGACGCGGTGCTGGTAGTACAGATCAACGTGATCCACGCCTAGGCGGCGCAAGCTGCCTTCGCACGACTTGCGTACATATTCCGGCTTGCCATTCACGCCACGAATCCCGGGAACGTTCGGGTCGCGCACAATTCCGAACTTGGTGGCGATCACGAACTTGTTCCTCTTGCCCTGGATCGCCCGCCCCACCAGTTCCTCGTTTTTGTACGGCCCATAGGCATCGGAGGTGTCAAGAAAGTGGATGCCCAATTCCAATGCCCGATGAATGGTCGCGATGGACTCGTTGTCGTCGCGTCCACTATAAAAGTCCGACATGCCCATACAGCCCAGGCCCATGGCGGAAACCGTAAGACCGGTGCGTCCCAGCTGGCGAGTTTTCATAATTGCTCCTTACAAGAAAAATAGAACCTCGAATCGTCCCGAATGGATCACATGCTTCATAGATGCCAGTGCTCCAGGATACGGATCAAGAGAATCCAGGACCCAAGAATCTATGACTAACGTCCCGGTCTGGTTTGATCGTAAATTCGACTTTAGTTTTCCGGTCGAACAGTATCCGAATCTGTGCATCCGTCTGCGCGGAACACCGGCGCGATTGGAAGAGATTCTGCGCGGCAGCTCGCGAGAGCGTCTGATAAAGAAGCCGGAGAATAAGTGGTCAGCCCAGGAACATGCGGGACATTTGCTCGATCTCGAATCCTTATGGCTGGCTCGCGTAGACGATTTCATGGCGGGCGGCGACACACTCACCACTGCCGATTTGAGCAATCGCAAAACAGATGAAGCGAATCACAACGCGCGCTCCCCGGCCGACATCCTAAACGGCTTCCGTACCGCGCGAACGCGTCTTGTCGATCGCGTCATAGAATTCGGGCCTGAACTGTTTTCCCGTTCGATGCTACATCCGCGGTTGAAGCAGCCTATGCGATTGGTGGACCATCTCTACTTTGTGGCCGAGCACGATGACCACCATCTCGCCAAAATCTGGGAACTTGTGTGCAAGCAATGAATGACGTTCACCGCTTTCGATCAGCCTCCGAATGGCGCAAGTGGCTGGCGGCGAATCACCGGCAATCAGACGGAATTTGGCTGCGCATTTTCAAGAAGGACTCGGGAGAATCCACTGTCACCTATGTCGAAGCGCTGGACGAAGCGCTTTGTTTCGGATGGATCGACGGCCAAAAGCAGCGTCATTGCGACTTGTCATGGCGACAACGGTTTAGCCCAAGACGCCCCAAGAGTGGCTGGTCCAAGATCAACACGCAACACGCGGATAGGCTGATTCAGGCGGGCCGCATGAAGCCAGCTGGCCAGGCGGCAATAGATGCCGCGAAGAAGGACGGCCGCTGGACAGCCGCTTACGATTCCCCAAGCAAAGCAACCATCCCCGAGGACTTTCTCGCGGCGCTGCGGAAAAACAAGAAGGCGCAGGCTTTCTTCGACTCGCTCAATAAAGCGAACCTCTACGCAATTGCCTACCGTTTACAAACCGCCAAGAAGCCGGAGACCCGGCAGCGGCGTATGGAAGCAATTCTTGCAATGCTGGCCCGCAGCGAGGCTTTTCACTAGGTCGCAACTATGAGCAACGGCTTGGACTCGGGCAAAGCCTCCCCTATTTCTACCGCCGGAACCCCAGCCGCATTGAGCACGCTGTTAAGTTCATTGGCATCTTCGGCTGCCACGGACATCAGCAGCCCTCCCGCCGTCTGCGGATCGAAAAGCATTGTCTTGAGCTCCTCGCTGATGCCATCTTCGTAACCGACCACGCATTCCGCAAACTCCCGATTGGCCTTCAACCCGCCGGGAATATGACCTGCACGTACGCAGTCCAGTGCGCCTTCGATCAGGGGAATTCGTCCCGAGTACAAGCGCAGTGAAACCTTCGACGCGAGCGCCATCTCCCTCGCATGACCGATCATGCCGAAACCGGTGACGTCGGTCAGAGCATGCACGGCGAACGGCGTAAGCGCCGCTGCCGCCGCCTTGTTCAACGTCGTCATCGAGGCCACTGCCGCATCGATCCATGCTTGTTTCGCCACGCCTTTCTTGATCGCTGTCGAAATCACTCCAGTCCCCAGGGCTTTTGTGAACAACAGACGATCCCCTACTTGCGCGCCGCCGTTCGTCAACACTCTGGCCGGATCAACCAGCCCCGTCACCGCATAACCGAACTTGGTCTCGTCATCGCGGATGCTATGCCCGCCGATCACCGTGCAACCCGCTTCCATCATCTTCGAGAGTCCACCGGCAAGAATGCGCTCGAGAATCGCCAGATCGCCTTTTTCCGGAAAGCACACCATCGCCAGCGAAGTGAGCGGACGACCGCCCATGGCATAAACGTCGCTGAGTGAATTCGTCGCGGCAATCTGTCCAAACATAAAGGGATCGTCCACAATCGGCGTGAAAAAATCAACGGTCTGCACCAGGGCCGTGCCGGGCCCCAGTTGATACACTCCGGCGTCGTCGGCATGGTCGAAGCCGACTAGAACGTTCGGGTCATGTTGCCGGGCTAATTTCCCAAGCACCGTGTCCAGCGCCGCCGGACTCAGCTTGGAAGCTCAACCCGCGGCTTTTACGGACTCCGTCAGCCGAAAAGGTTTCGCATCAGGCATGAGCCATTCTAACCACAAATGCGCAACCACGGATTTGCACGGATCTTCACGTCTTTCTGCGCTGATCTGCGCAATCTGCGCAATCTGCAGTTATTTCAGGCTAACATCGGTGACCTGCAACTCGGGATAAGCGTGGTTCCAGTCCGCGCTCACGTGTTCAAATGTCAGCCGAAAGGGCTTACTCTCACCTGGAGCGAGGGGCGAGACGCTGAGGTCGGCTGCATCCGGATACGGCCCGCTGGTCTGCAACACACGCAACGGAACGTCCTCGGCCTGCGCGATCTGGTCCATGGAGTTCCTGAAGTTCACGTGTACCACCGCGTGAGTTATCGTCTTATCACCCGTGTTGATCAGAGTTCCATCGATATAGGTCACGCTGGCGCCAACAAAATTTTCCGCCACACTCATTTTCAGGTCTGACAACTTGAGGTTGGAAACGTAGGGATGGGGCGCGAGAGGGATTTTTGGACTGCCACGAGTTAACAAGGCCACGATGCCGACAACAACCACTACCGCCGCTACTCCTAAAACAATGGCACGAACGTTGGAATCAGGCCGCGCTTCTTCTGTTGCCGGAGATGGCCCAATCAGCCCGCCCATGACGCGATTGTAGATGGTTGATTTTTGATTGTCGATTTTCGACAGTCCACGCCGAGGGTTCCCTATCAGCCGTTGAACCACACGTAAGCAAGCGAATGGTAGACTCGGCTTCATGGCAGCGGAAAATGCGGACCGTGGAGGCATGCAAGCCGGCATCAATCCACTCGCGCCTGGACTCTACCTGGTGGCGACGCCGATCGGGAATCTGGAGGACATCACGCTGCGCGCAGTGCGGGTGCTGAAAGAAGCCGACGTGATTGCCTGCGAAGACACGCGGCAGACGCAGAAGCTGCTCAACCACTACGGCATTGCGACACGGACCACGAGTTATCACGAACACAACGAGCTCACGCGCGCACCGGAGTTGGTGCTCGATCTGGAGCAGGGTGCGCGCATCGCGCTGGTGACGGATGCGGGCATGCCGGGAATTTCCGATCCCGGGTTCCGACTAATTGGGCTGGCAATCCGGCATCATGTGCCGGTGGTGCCGATTCCGGGGGCGTCGGCGTTCCTGGCGGCACTGGTGGCGAGCGGGCTGCCCACAGATTCGTTCCGCTTCAGCGGATTCTTGCCGCCGAAGCAGGGACAGCGGCGGGCCTTGCTTGAAAGTGTGAAAGATTCGCCGCGAACCCAGGTTTTCTACGAGGCGCCGCATCGGGTCAAAGAGGCACTGGCAGATATTGTTGAGGTGCTGGGGGCGGCGCGGCTTGTAGTGGTAGCGCGCGAAGTGACCAAACTGCACGAGGAGTTTCTGCGGGGGCATGCGGGCGACGTGCTTGAGACGCTAAACTCGCGAGGCGAGGTCAAGGGCGAGATAACGGTGATTATTGGGAAGGCAGAGGAGTCTGAGAGGAAGGCAGCGCCTTCGCGGGCGACGGTTCGCCAACGCCTTGAGCAGCTAATGAACGACGAAAAACTGGACGAAAAGGCCGCACTCAAGAAGATTGCGAAGGAGATGGGAGTGTCGAAGAGCGAAGCATACCGGGAGCTGCAGAGGAGCAAGTGAAAACCAAGCCTGTGTGATCGGCGCAAATCGCGGAGACAGTAATTTTATCGGCTCGAGCTAGGCACTACAAATAGCATCATTTGATGCTATAATTAGTACTTGGAGTTCCCATGAGAACCACCCTTGCGCTCGATGACGATCTCATACGCATCGCCCAGGAGTTTACCGGGGTCGCGGAGAAAACAGCCTTGATTCGCGAAGCGCTCAAGGCGCTCATTGAGCGGGAAACCGCCCGGAGATTGGCGACCCTGGGAGGGACGATGCCCAGATTGAAGAATATTCCGCGCCGCAGGGCGCGGACGAATTGATTCTCGCTGATACCTCGGTTTGGATCGACCATTTTCGTTCGGGAAACGCGGAAATGCGTGAGCATCTCGACCGAGGGAACATTGTGGTCCATCCCTTTATCATCGCGGAGCTTGCGCTGGGGTCGTTGCGCGAACGATCCAAGCTGCTTGCGCTTCTGGACCTTATGCCACAGGTGAGAAAGGCGCGACTGAGCGAAGTGCGGCTAACGATCGAAGCGCGCCGGCTCTACAACCTGGGTATCGGCTTGACCGACGCTCACCTGATAGCTTCTGTTTTTATCAATCCCCCCACGCTTTTGTGGACGAAAGATAGGCGGCTCCGCAAGGCCGCCGAAGGCCTTGGGATTCACGCCAGTTTCACTTAAGATGCCGATTTCGGGGTCAATTCCCGCTTGACGGCTTCGCTGACGACTTTTCCATCGACACGAATGCCTTCGGCGGCGAAGCGGGCCATAGCGTTCTTCATGACCGTCCCCATTTCCTTGATGGTGGGAGAACCCATTTCGGCGATTACGGCTTTCACTCCGGCAGCGATGTGTTCTTCGCTGGCGGCCTTGGGCAGGTAGGTTTCGATCAGGACGATTTCGGCGGCTTCTTTGTCCGCCATTTCCTTGCGGCCGCCTTTGAGGAACTGCTCGACGGATTCTTTGCGCTGCTTAATCAGCGTGCTCAACACCTGTTGAGATTCTTTGTCGTCGAGCGGAGCCATCTTCTCTATTTCGCGGTTCTTGAGCGCGGTCTTCACCATGCGCAGGGTGGAAAGGCGCTGCTCCTCGCGAGCCTTCATGGCGCTGACGATGTCTTTCTGAATCTGATCGATCATGGGCATGGAGCGATTATACTTCTTACATTTATTAGAAATCGGCTGTGACCTTGGGCCGTGTACGCGCATCTGATCGGGAGGAGGAAGAAGTGTCATGGGAAAACTCGCCATTTGGGCAGAATTGGAAGCCAAGCCGGGCAAGGAACAGGAAGTGGAAACATTTCTGAAATCTGCGCAACCACTTGCCGAACAAGAATCGGGGACGATCAGCTGGTATGCAATTAAAATGGGACCGTCGAAATACGGGATCTTCGATACATTCGCCGATGAAAAAGGCCGTAACGCTCACTTAAACGGGGAGATCGCCAAGGCTCTTTTCGCTAAAGCACAAGATCTGTTTTCGAAACCTCCGGAGATTGCCAAGCCCGAGATTCTAGCGTCCAAGCCGTCTCGCTAACTTTGCCCGCAGCCAAAAAGCCCTGCCATTAGAATTTGCCGGCGCTTGAGGCGGGTTAATGCCACAATCCGCCGGCTTCCGCTAAACTAGACGTTCTCAGTAGTTACGAGATCTCATCCAATGTTGCGTAAGAATCGCCTGTTCACGCCGGGGCCGACCCCGGTCCTTCCTGCGGCCCAGGCCGCCATGGCTTCGTTCGCCATGCACCACCGTACTGCTGATTTTCGGGCGCTATATTCGCGGGTGCTGGCTGACATGAAAGACTTCATCGGAACCAAGAACGATGTTCTGGTACTGGCCTCTTCGGGGACAGGAGCGATGGAGGGCTCAGTTTCGAACCTTACATCACCGGGCGACAAAGTTCTAGTGCTTAGCGCGGGCAAGTTCGGTGAGCGCTGGCGAGATCTGGCGAAGGCCTTTGGGTGCGTGGTGGAGTTGGTAAGGGCTCCCTATGGTCAGACATTTGCGCTCGACGAAATTCGCGGGAAGCTGACTGCCGATGTGCGTGCTGTATACATGCAGGCGACCGAGAGCTCCACCGGAGCACGGCATGATGTGAAGGCAGTCGCCGGGTTGGTGCGCAAGAGTGGTGACGACGCGTTGCTGGTAGTGGATGGCATCACCGGCCTGGGCACGACGCGGCTCGATGTGGATGGCTGGGGGATTGACGTAATCATCGGAGGTTCACAGAAAGCGCTGATGATCCCGCCTGGGCTGGCGTATTGCGCGGTTAGCGAGCGCGCCTGGAAGCGCATGGAGACGGCGAAGTCGCCGCGATATTATTTCGATTTTCGCAAAGAACGAAAAGCTGCAGCCAAGGGCGAATCTGCCTTCACCCCGGCGACTTCGTTGTTCGCGGCGCTCGGGGCGGCGCTGGATTTTATCCGGCAAATGGGGAATGGGGATGTGGCGCTAGGGCGGAATGCGCTGATCGAGAATGCGGAACGTGCGGCAGAGATGACGCGGGCCGGGGCAAAGGCGCTGGGAATGGAGCTATTCGCTCCGACGTGCCCGGCGGCCGCGCTCACGGCGATTCAAGCCCCCAGCGGCGTAGATTCAAGCGCCATGGTCAAGCAATTCCGTGATGACTTCGGTGCCGTGGTTGCCAATGGTCAAGCGGAGATGAAAGGAAAGCTGTTCCGCATCGCGCATCTTGGATACTACGATTATCTGGACACGATGGGGATTCTGGCTGCGCTTGAGCACGTGATGGTGGGTGTGGGGCGGCCTGTTGAATATGGTGCGGCGGTGCGGGCTGCCCAGGAAGTTTATTCGAAGGCTGCGGCGGTTGCGCGCAGTTTGAGTTCTTAGACCAGCCACGGATTTTCACGGATCGAAACGGATAAATCATGAAAATTGTTGTCGCTGAGAAAATATCGGCTTCTGCCGTGGAACTGCTGCGCGAACCGCGCTGGGTGGTGATCACGCCTGACAACATGGAGGGCGGGTTAGCGGTGCAGTTGGAGGCGGCCGATGCTCTGATTGTGCGTTCGGCGGTGCAGGTGAATGCCGAGTTGCTGGCGAATGCGCGCAAGCTGCGCGTGATCGGCCGCGCCGGGGTGGGCGTGGACAACATTGAGCTTGATCCCGCCACGCGTCAGGGCATTGCAGTGATGAACACGCCCGGCGCCAATGCCGTGGCAGTGGCAGAACACACCTTGGCCATGATGCTGGCCATGGCGCGTCACCTATGCCGGGCGAATGACTTGATGCACTCCGGCAAGTGGGAGAAGAAATCGTTGCAGGGAACCGAATTGCGCGCAAAGACGCTGGGCATCATCGGGCTGGGGCGTGTAGGGATGGAAGTGGCACGCCGGGCCCGGGCGTTTGAGATGGAGATTGTGGCGCACGATCCGTTTGTTTCAGTCGTGGTCGCCAGGGAACAAGGGATCCAAATGGCGAGTTTGGAAGAACTCTACGCGGCTGCCGACTATATAACCCTGCATGTCGGCCTCACGCCTCAGACCACGGGGATGATCAACGCTGAAACGATCAGGAAGATGAAGCGAGGGGTGCGGCTGGTGAACTGCGCGCGCGGCGAACTGGTGGATGAGGCCGCGCTGGCACAGGCATTGAAACATGGCCATGTGGCGGGAGCGGCGCTGGACGTCTTCACCGAGGAACCGCTTAAGAATTCGCCGCTGGCTGCCCTGGACACTGTGATTCTGACCCCGCACATTGGTGGATCAACGTTCGAGGCGCAGGAAGCCGTGGGCTACCAAATCGCATTGCAGGTGAAGGAGTATTTGAAGAGTGGGGTGATCCAGAACGCGGTCAATGTTCCCTCGGTTTCGCACGATGAGTTTGTCGAACTGCAGCCTTACATCGTGCTGGCAGAAAAGCTGGGTTCATTTCTGGCCCAGGTCAGCGAGGGCGCGCTCGAGGAAATCTCGTTGCGCTACAGCGGGCATATCGCGGAATGGAAAACGGAGCTGATCCGCAACGCCGCGATCAAAGGCGTTCTGAACGAGGCGTTGGAGGAAAAAGCCAATCTGGTGAACGCGGCGGCGGTCGCCGCTTCGCGCGGGTTGCGAGTGCATGAGGCGCGCCACGCCAAGAGTTCGGCTGGGGGTGTGGGCAGCGTGCTTTCCATCGTCATGAAAACCCGCAGTGAGGAGCACCTGGTTAAGGGCGCATTGTTGCATGGCCAGACGCCACGGCTGCTGCACGTCGATGGAATCGAGGTGGAAGCGCCGCTGGGGCGGAACTTGATTTTCCTGAGCAACCGCGATGTGCCCGGCGTGATTGGCAAGGTCGGCACGATTCTGGGCGACCACAAGATAAACATCGCGGATTTTTCGCTGGGGCGGCGGGTGGGAAATGGGGTGAGTGGGAAGCGCGAGGCGATCGCTGTTGTGCATGTGGATGTGGCCGTCCCGGACCGAGTGCTGGCGGCGCTCAGGAAAGTGCCGGCCATCGCGCGGGCCAAGGCGATCCGGCTAGCGTAATCCAACGTGTGTCCGGGTGAACGAACAAGACCGGGCTTGAGGGTTGTGGCACAATTCTGCATCAAACATGAAAAAGGAGAACGGATGCTCAAGCGGGCAGTAATTGCGCTGGCAGTGATATTCTTTCTGACTTCAAGTGCCCTCTGTCAAGACGGGCGCTTCGACGCCAGCATCAATGGCGGCGAAGCGTTTACCAACACAGCCAGCGGCAATGCGGTGGTGCAAAGCGCTACTGCCGGCCCGGTCATCTTTGGCACCTTTCGGTACAAGCTCAAGGCCAAGCACTCTTTGGCGTTCAATTACGGACGGACGAGAAATTCGCAGACCTTTCAGGCGGGCGACAACTTCCACGTTCTCAACTCAATTTCGGAGGTCAGCGGAGCATACCTGTTCAGCCCGTTTCCTAATAGTAAGTTCGAGCCGTTCTTCCTGGCAGGGGGTGGAGCGCTGATTTTTAGTCCCAGCAGCACGTGGGTCTTTTTTCCTGACTTGCCGAACAATGTGCTCAACCGGGTCCAGGTCAATTTGGGGGCAGTGAAACAAACCGAGCTGGCGTTTCTCTATGGGTTGGGAGTGGATTACCGCTTGCCGAGGCTTTCCAGACTTTCACTGCGCCTGCAATACCGCGGGTTTCTGTACAAAGCCCCTGACTTCAAAGTGGATCAGAATTCCGGAAGCACGGTTAGCTTCTTTACCGGCGCGAAGGGTCATATGGCGGAGCCGTCGGTGGGGATCGTCTTTCGCTTCTAACCCATGAAAATCCGCGTTTAGTTTCTAGGAATTCAGGGCGGCTTTGCGAAGCTTGCGACTCTCGGCGAGCAAGGCCATGGAGTGCATCAGGTTTTGCAGGGTAACGATGCCCACCAGGCGTTGATCTTCAACTACGGGAATGATGCTCAGATTACGGGCAGTAAGCTTGCGGAATGCCGACGCCAGCGATTCCTTCTTTTGTGCCACTTCGAAAATACGGTTCATCACGGCCTGTACGTAGCCGTTGCCTTCAGCCCGCAGGGCCTGGAGAATGCGCTGCTTGGAGATCACTCCGACCATATCGCTGCCACGGATTACGGGAAAGTCGTCCTGCAAGGAGTGAACGGCTTTGTCGAGCGCGTCCTCCAGAGTGTCGGCCGGCGAGAGCGTCGCGAAATCGGTCAGCATGATATCTTCCAGGCGAACCGTTTCCAGCACCGACTGAAATACCGCGGAGCGTTCTTCCAGTTGGGCAGCGATGAACAGGAAGAAGCCGATCATGGTGAGCCAGATGTTCCACAACATTCCGGTCAGCATGAACAGCGTGGCGAAAGCCTGGCCAATGGCAATGGCGCTGCGAGTGGCGCGGGCCGTATCCATCCGGCGGCTGAAAACAGCGCGCAGAACCTTTCCGCCATCCAGAGGATAGGCGGGCAACAGGTTGAAGAGTCCCAACCACAGGTTGGACCACACCAATGCCCGCGGCAGATTGCCGGATTGGAGGTCCCACGGTTTCGTCCAGAGATGAATCTCAGGGGCGACCGCCGCCAGAATGCTGGCGCTGGCAAAGGCAATCGCAAGATTCACCGCGGGGCCGGCGAGGGCAATGCGGATGTCACGCTTCCAGGTCAGGACGCCAGGTTCGACCGGTTGCTGAGTTTCATCGAGGAGGGTGATTCCGCCGATGGGCAGGAGGATGATGGCCTTGGCAGGCACTCCAGCGTGGGTCGCAACCAGCGCGTGTCCCAGTTCGTGCAGCAGGACCGACGCGAAAACAATTCCGACCAGTGCCAGGCCACGGCCTGCACTGGCCGCCCCGTGCGACGCCGATTCGGTTAGCCACACGAAAAGCAGCAAGAAGAAAAAGGTGAGGTGGATGCGGAGCTCGACTCCGAAAACCCGACCCGCCGGAATGGACCAATTTCTCATTCCTAAACGCCCACCCTTCTATTCTATATAGTTTTAGAGACCGGGGTACGGCGCGGGACGCGGTTACCCAGTCGGAAGTACCTGCCTGCGAGTACGGCCAACTATGAGAGTGATCGCTGGGAGATTTCGCAGTCGGAGGCTACAGTCGCTGCCCGGGATGGATATACGTCCCACCAGCGACCGCTTGCGGGAGACTTTGTTCGACATATTGACGGCTGGCAATCCCGCGGCACTCGAGGGGTCGGTTTGGGTCGATCTTTACGCCGGGACCGGGGCCGTTGGGATCGAGGCGCTGAGCCGGGGCGCAGCCATGGCGTATTTTGTGGAATCGGCGCCCGATGCCGCTGACTTGATTCGGAAGAACCTGAGCACGTTAGGGATAAAGGCGGGATTCCAGGTCCTTAGGCAGGATGCCGTGCGGGCTTTGCAGGCGTGGGACAAGAGCGGAATCCGGGCAGACTTTGTGTTTCTGGATCCTCCATATCGCATGGAAGCGGCTTACGCTCAAGGGCTGACGATTCTGTCAAATTCAGCGCTGCTGCTGCCCGAAACTATTGTGATGGTCGAGCATCAAGAGAAGTTCGATCCCGGCGAGCAGGTTGCATCGTTGCAACGGGACCGGCGGCTCAAGCAAGGGGATGCGGCTTTGAGTTTCTATCGCAGGGCAGGGTGACGGCACATCATCGCCGCCGCTACATTACGATTTCATTCACCCGGCGCACGATAGGGTGCTGCATTTCCTGAAGATCGTTCTTCACTCGGTTGAGGCCGTAGACGCACTGTTCGAAATGGTTCGACAGGTTAGCGAAAAGCGGCGCCACCTTGGTGTACTCGAAGCAATCGAATTTCGAGACGATGTAGTAGCTTTCTTTGCCGGCCTTCATCCAATCCACAAAATTCTCCAAACGGTTTCGACGCAGGCGGAATTGGTTGATGCTCTCCGGAAACATGCCGGTGAAGAACAGGGTGTAGTCGCCGACATGTTTTCGCACCTGGCGTTCGCGGTCGAATGAGGGCGCCGGCCCGAATACCGGGTCGGCTTCCAGCAGCATCTCGCCGACGTCGGCCAGCGGCCGCGCCGCCGCCGCGCTCCGGATCTTGAATAACTGTTCGACCTCGCAAAATTCAGCGAGCAAATGAGCGACGTAGTTGACGATTTGAGGATCGCGAATGCCGATTTCTTCGGCGTAGTGGCGTCCCACCAGTTCGAGGAACAACTTCTGGAGCGGATGCGATTCGGGAATCATGCGGGGCTCACCTCCGTAAAACCCGCTGGCGGCGCGGGGGTCGCCGCTAACATTGTGTGATACATAACTCACCTTCACCGCAAAGGCAAGTGACTTCTGTGTTTCCGCCCCCCACGCTCGTGCTATGTGACTTAGAAGTGCAATGATGCGCCAAGGTTTTACCGGCTCTCTGTTGGCAGTCTGCGTTGTCGGCTGCCAATTTCGAGACGACCGTCCAGTACAATATCGGCCACGGAGGTACATGGCCCGTGGAACGAAAGAACATATCGAGCGGTACGCTTTGGGAACCGATTGTCGGCTATTCACGCGCGGTCAAGATCGGAAATAACGTCTACGTTGCGGGGACGACAGCGACCGGCGTTGACGGGAAAATTGTGGGCGTCGGAGACAGTTACGCCCAGGCCATACAAATCCTCAAGAACATTGACGCGGCTCTGCAGAAGGCCGGGGCGAAAATGAAGGATGTAGTGCGGACACGCATCTTCGTCACCAATATTGCGGATTGGGAGAAGGTTGGCAAAGCGCATGGAGAGTTCTTTCGCGATATCCGGCCGGTGACTTCGATGGTGGAAGTGAGCAAGTTGATCTCGCCGGAGATGCTGGTAGAGATTGAAGCTGATGCAGTGATTGGAAGCTCGTGAGGATAAATTGTGAGTGCGGGAGGCCCGCGATGAAGAGTCATTTGCGGATGTTATTGCTGGTAGCAGGCGGAACGGTGATGCTGGCGGCGCAAACCAACAGCGGTGCGCCGGCGCTGCACTCGTTCACAGTGATTCGTGCGGGAACGTTGATCGATGGGAAGTCGGATACCCCCCGGCGCGATCAAGTGGTGGTGATTCGTGGCGACCGCATTGAAAGCATCTCGGACAGCGCAACCGCCAAGATTCCAGCGAACGCCGAGATCATTGATCTATCTCATGCAACCGTGCTGCCGGGGTTGATCGATTCGCACACGCATATTTTTCTGCAAGGCGAAGACCCAGCGCAGGGTGGATATGACGCCAATATTCTGAAGTACCCGCTGGCATACCGGGCGGTGCGGGCGGCAGCGGCTGCGCGCCGTGCGCTGGAACAAGGCTTCACCACTTTACGTGACGTGGAAACCGAGGGCGCGGGCTACGGCGATATCGGCATCAAGATGGCGATCGAAGAAGGCCATATTCCAGGACCGCGGCTGTTTGTGGCGACGCGCGCAATCTCGACGACGGGCGGGTATCCGCTGGAAGACTATGCTCCGGAACTCGAAATGCCGAAAGGCGCGCAGATCGTGGATGGGCCGGTCGAAGCCCGCAAAGCGGCTCGGGAACAGCTGGATCATGGAGCGGACTGGATCAAGGTCTACATGACGCACCGGTCGTGGCTAGGAAAGGATGGCGAGCTGGTTTCGCAACCGACGCTTACGGTTGAAGAATTGCGAGCCGTCGTCGATGAGACCCACGCCTGGGGCAAGAAAGTTGCCTGCCATGCCTATGGCGGGATCGGACTGCACCGCGCGTTGGACGGGGGCTGCGACTCGATTGAGCATGGACTCGATCTCGACGATGCTGCCATCGCACAAATGCTCAAGCAGGGCACCTGGTATTGCCCGACCATCGGCGTGTACTACACCGATTGGGCGCCGGCGGACACCCCTGCCGGGCAGCGGGATCGCAAGCGGGCGGCGGTGCATGAAGTGTCGTTTCCCAAGGCGTTGCACGCGGGAGTGAAGATCGTTTTTGGCACGGACATGGGTGGTATTCCCTGGAGCGAGTCGATCGCAAAGGAGTTTTCGCGCATGGTTGGCCTGGGGATGTCGCCGATGGATGCCATCAAGAGCGCGACCTCGCGTCCAGCCGAGATGCTGCAGATGCAGGGGCAGATTGGAGCGATCCGGCCGGGCTCGCTGGCCGACATCGTTGCCGTCGATGGAGATCCGGTCCGCGACATCAAAACCCTGGAAAATGTTCAGTTCGTAATGAAAGGCGGAAAGGTGTTCAAAAGCGGCGGCAAGGTAAGTCAGTGATGGCTGACCCTCGAACTGTAGCCAGGACGATTGCGCTGGTGCGGATGGCGACGGCAGTTTTCTTCCTGCTCTTCGGTGAGTACAAGCTATTTGGGACGGGTTTTGCCCACGGCGGATTTCAGGAGTATCTCCGCGGCTATATTGAAGGCTCCGCAGTTGGTTTCTACCGGCCAATTCTGGCGCAGGTGGTGTTGCCTCGCGCGGTCTTGCTGGGGTATGCGGTTGGAGCGGTGGAGATGTTCATCGGAGTGTCGCTGTTGCTCGGGATCTGGGTGCGGGTGGCTTCGGTTTTGGGAGTGCTGCACATGTTGAGTCTGACCCTGGCAACCTGGTGGGAAGTTGGCCACAGCGTCCCGGTGTGGCGCTATTTCGGCGCCGAACTTGACCATCTGCCGCTGCTGTTCTTATTTGTCATCTTCTATGCCGCCGATGCGGGGAAGACGTGGGGATGGGAGGGACGGGCCAGGACGCTGGATGGCAGACCGCGTTGAGAAGAGCACAGAGAATGCAGCACAAGAATGGAGAATTGATGAGGAGAACGTTAGGGTGCGCATGGTTGTTGCTGATAGTCGTCACGCTAGTGGTTCTGAGTCCGATAATGCTCGCGCAGCAGCCAGCGTCTCGGGTTGTGGTGCGGGCTGGTCATGTACTGGATGTTAAGAGCGGGAATACGCTGGCCGATCAGGCGATTGTGATTGAGGCGGGAAAGATTGTCAGCGTGGGTCCGGCGGCCGGGGCGAAAGCAACGGCCGGCGATCAGGTCATCGAACTTCCGCATTCGACCGTGCTCCCTGGTCTTATCGATGCGCACACGCATCTGACGGCCAATCCTGAGAACAACGGGTATCAGGGTCTGCGCATTTCCCTGCCGCGTGAGGCCTTGATGGGCGCGCGGAACGCCCGCGTAACCTTGGAGGCCGGCTTCACCACGGTGCGTAACGTAGGCGCAGACGGCTTCAGCGATGTAGCCCTGCGCGACACCATCAATGCGGGAGAGATTCCGGGGCCGCGCATGCTGGTGAGCGGACCGGCACTTGGAATCACGGGTGGCCACTGCGATAACAACCTGCTGCCGCTCGAGTATCACACTACGGGAGACGGCGTTGCGGACGGCATCGCCGCGGTGCAGCACAAGGTGCGTGAGAACATCAAGTACGGGGCTGACTTGATCAAGGTGTGCGCCACCGGCGGAGTATTGTCGCAAGGTGACGACCCGCAGGCTTCGCAGTACACGCTGGAAGAGATGAAGGCCATCGTGGCCGACGCGCACCGTCTGGGCCGGAAAGTGGCGGCGCATGCCCATGGAGCGCAGGGAATCTTGTGGGCGTCGGAGGCGGGTGTGGATTCGGTGGAACACGGGTCGTACATTGACGATGCCGCCATCGCAGCGATGAAAAAGAATGGCACCTACCTGGTTCCTACGCTCTACCTGGGCGACTGGATCCTGGAAAATCTGCAACGCATGCACCTGACTCCCATGATGGAAGCTAAGGCCAAAGAAGTGACTCCCATTGCCCGCACGAACGTAGCCCGTGCTTTCGCAAGCGGAGTCAAGGTCGCATTCGGAACAGATGCAGCCGTTTATCCTCACGGTTTGAACGCGCACGAATTCGCGGTGATGGTGAAGCTGGGGATGACGCCGCTGCATGCCATCCAGGCGGCCACCGTCAATGCCGCGGATTTGCTGGGGTGGTCTGACAAGGTGGGAACACTTGACGCCGGCAAATGGGCCGACATTGTCGCCGTGGACAGCGATCCGCTGCAAGACGTCACTGCGCTTGAGCATGTGAAGTTCGTGATGAAGGGCGGAGTGGTGGTGAAAAATGAGTATGGAAAGTAACACCTAAGTGCAGCCACGGATTTGCACGGATCAAATACAGCAAAGCAAAAGGCCAGCGCGAGGCTGGCCTTTGTACTTCACGAATCTGGCAACTACTTCTTGGGCGAAGGGGCGATCGCGTCTTTCGTCGCTTTCGCTACGCGGAACTTCACCACGGTCTTGGCTTTGATCTGAATCGGTTCGCCGGTCTGCGGATTGCGACCCATGCGGGCCTTGCGGTGGGCCTTTACCAGGCGGCCGAGTCCGGGCACGACGAACACGCCGTTCTTCTTGGTCTCTTTCACTGCGGTGTCAACCAGATGCTCGATGAATGCCGCTGCGGTCTTGTTGTTGCTCTCAAGTTTCTCGGCCAAATGACGGACGAGTTGAGTCTTGGTCATACCTGAAGCCATGCTACCTCCTAATGAAACGTTAGATTTTCCTGCGGTAATTCCGATCCTATATCAGCGTCGCTGTGGAAAAACACTGTTTTCTCCGCATTTTATGCGGTTGTTTTCAAATAGGAACCAAAAAAGCCCACAAAATGCGCTCTTTTTGGCTCTTGTAGGCTCCGAAAACCCTGTTTTCAGCGGGGATGCAGCCTTCCTCGGCGGCCTGAAGAGCAGATCGCCGCATGGGATAATGAACGCACGGAGACTTGATTTGTGAGTTGCGTCATCTGCGAAAAACGTAAGGAGAAGCGTTTCTGCCCCGCCGTGCACGGGCGCATCTGCGCGCAATGCTGCGGTGAACAACGCGAGGTAACGCTGGATTGCCCGAGCGATTGCGTCTATCTACAGCAGGCGCGGGAGCACGAAAAGCCGCGCGAGTTGCGGGATCTGGATCAGGCGGCGCTGTTTCCGCAGATCGAAGTCGGCGACCAGTTTCTCTACGAACACGAACATCTGATTCTGGGGCTGACTTTCGCACTGGCCAAGTGCGCGCGTGCGGATCGCGGGATCAATGATGCGGACATGATCGCTGGGCTGGGGGCGATTACCAAGACTCACGAAACTTTGGCGAATTCAGGATTGCACTATGAGGCTCCTACCACCAGCCTGAGTCAGCAAACGGTTGGCGCAGAAGTACACAAGATGCTGCAGGAGTACCGCCAGGCCGAGGAGAAGCATCTCGGCTATTCGCGGCTGCGCGAGTCGGATGTGCTTAAAGCGCTGGTGTTTCTGCTGCGCATGGGCTACGCGCGTACTTCCGGCAGGCCCAAGGCGCGGGCGTTCGTGGATTTTGTGCTGGCACAGTTTCCCGAGCAGCCTGCCATTGCCTCACCGGATGAGGCGGGCAGCCGGTTGATTGTGCCTTAACATCTGGCCACGGATTTTCACGGATTCTCAGGGATCAATCAAAACAAGAGAAAAAGAATATCGGTGTGGATGGGTTGAAATCCGTGGCTAGGGTCTACGAACAGCTTGTCCCGGCGGCAGAGCGTCCCGCAGTTCGCTAATGGTGCGTTTCAAGACAGGGTGGCGGACGCCGGGGGCGATTTCTGCTAACGGTTCCAACACAAAGCGCCGCTCTTGCATTCCGGGATGAGGAATGGTCAGGCCTTTGGTATCCACCGTCGAATTCCCAAACAGCAGAATGTCAATGTCGATGGTGCGCGGGCCTTTTTTCTGAGAGCGGGTTCTTCCCATTTGTTGTTCAATTTCAAGAATTGCCGACATCAGTTGTTGCGATGTCTTTTCGGTACGCAGTTCGATTGCACAGTTTAGGAACCAGGGTTGTGCGGTGAATTCTACCGGCTCGGTTTCGTACAGAGACGAAACCTGCTGGACTTCTCCCAGACCGCGCAGCCGATCGATGGCGGCGTTCAGGTTGGCGGCGCGGTCGCCAAGGTTTGAGCCTAGCGAGAGATAGACGGTGTTATGCACGGGGTATCCAGTTTTGAACTTGCGGTGGAGCGGCTGTCGACAGAAGCTTTCATTCTATGCTCTCCATTCATGGCAAGATCGACCGTACTCAACGCCTGCTGCGTATGTTGGAAGAAGACGCTCCGCTTTTAGCAGTACGTGTAGCACCGCTAACGGCCGAACGGCAGAGGACTGCCACCGAGTATGCCGCCCAACTACGAGCCCGGACGCGGGCGGAACTGGAAAAGTTGATTGAGCAGGTATCGTTCTGGGATTCCAACGACCGGACTCCGCAGGCCGCGGATTGATTGAGGGTGGCGTTCCTGCGGGACGGGGCTGGTAGTGGCTCGATTTGAAATTGGTGTTAGCCGAAGAAGAGCCTCTTGAGCCTCAGGCGGCGGATACAAGCCCGCATGTTGTCGAAATATCTGTCCTCGAATCTGTGCTGAACCAATCCAGCAAGCATATCGGCAAATTGAATACCCAGGCAATTCTTGCTATCAATCGGGGTCGTAGTGAGCTTTGTTTTCACTTTGAGTGTGAACCAAAGTTCCGTTTGCAGATAATCGTGGAGGCTGTTGCCGCTTTGTACTTTGATTGAGCGAGGGTCGGGGATAAACAATACCTGGTCTTGCTTTGCCATACAATCCAGAACACACAGGCGGATCATGTAGTTGTAGAGTTTGTTATGGTCGCTTCTGATGTGAGCTTCGACGTTCTCTTTCTTTACCGTGATGCCATGTACATGAATGTCTGAGTGCTTGCTGCACATTACTTCCACGATTTCAGCGAACGCCATTCTTTCGGCGGGAGTCATCTGTTGCCACTTTTTTTCGGTACTGGTTGGCCATTTGAATCTGTTGTACAAGTCTCTGACGGCACGCTTCGGTATATGTTTCTTGGTAGAGGGAACACAAAGTGCTGCAACCGTCAAATAGCGGCTGGAGCCGCCATTCCGATACGGAGCAGAGAAATTCCATCCCAGGTCGCCACTCTCATCAACGTAGACTATGGAACCCATAAAAAAGGCTCCCATGCCAGCTCGGGAGCACTTTGATAAAAGCCAATTTTTGTGGATGGCCCCTAAGACCGGCGCGTTTACACCGCGCTTACGATACCCCGTGAAGGGCGTCGCGGCACCCTCAGGATTTACCCATCCGCATAACAATTGTACCGCTTCGAGCGGCCGAAAATGCCCAATTATTGCCCCTTTGTTTGCAGCAGATTGACCATCTCTGGTAACGACCAGACCCGACCGCGCAATCCTGCCGCCATTGCGGGCGTGACCGGCCGCTGGCACGGCTCGATTGTGCGAATCCTAATAACGCTCAGGCGGTTTGGCCGGCGGCGGCGCGGAGGGGCACGGAGATTGGTCTAACGTCGTCTTCCAAAGTAGTTTCCTCCCACAGAGAACGATCGCGCAAAAGCCGGGAAACCAGCGCAGTGTGCATGGCGTGACCGGCACGGTCGGCCACCACATTGCCCAAAATCTGCTTGCCTAACAGGGCCAGATCGCCGATCAGGTCGAGGACTTTGTGGCGGACGAATTCATCGGCGAAGCGTAGCGGAGGATTTTCCATTCCGTTGCGAGTGAGAACGATGCAGTTGTCGCGCGAGGCGCCGCGGATGAGGCCCATGTCTCGCATGGCCTGCTCATCTTCCCGCGAACCAAAGGTGCGGGCGGGCGCAATCTCGCGCAGGTAGTTGCCGTCCTCGAGGTCCACACGGAAGCTTTCCTTCCCGATCAGCGGGTGCGGGAAGTTAATGGTGTAGGAGACGGAATAGGTGTCGGCAGGGTAGACGGCGATGAATTTGTTGCCCTCGCGCAGTTCCAGTTCGCGGCGAATGCGGAGATGAGTGCGGGCGCGGCGCTGGGTACGAATGCCGGCTTTCTTAATCAGCTCTACAAACGGCCGGGCGCTGCCGTCGAGAATGGGTAGCTCCAGATTGTCGAGCTCGACGATGGCGTTATCAACGCCGGTGCCAATGAAGGCGGAGAGCAGATGCTCGGTGGTGGAGATCAGCACCCCCTTTTTCATCAGGCTGGTGGCATAGCTGACGCGGGCCACATTGCGGCCGATGGCCTCGACTTCGAAGCCATCCAGGTCGGTGCGGCGGAACACGATGCCGGAACCGGAGGGAGCCGGAAGTATGCGCAGGTGGACCGGGGCGCCGCTGTGCAACCCCACACCAACGCACTCCACGACCGCACGAATTGTTTGCTCGTGTTTCAGAGTCGTTTCGCTATCTGTGGCGGTTTGAATAGATTACAGCGAGGGCAGGAATGCTGTCTGTGGCAAATTAGCCACAGTTCGTGGCTTTGCCCACAATGCCCGGATAAGGACGTGCCCTTTGAGTAGTTTATGGGCACGCTGGGGAGTTATTGGGCAGGTTCAGATTGTACGTCTGCGGTGTATTTAGGAGTACCATCTCCGCGTTCGATGCTCCGTTTATGTTTCGGAGATCAAACTGGAGGTGTGTGAGATGGTTAGGCTGCAGTTGGTACTTTTGCGCTGGAAGATCGAGGTCTGGGGTAGGGTTGAGGCTTTGTGGGCGAGCCACATATTCGGCATGTGGCTGTGTTTTATTGGCATCGTCACTTCTGGTGTGCTTCTTTGGTGGGTACCATCTCCAGGTATTGGGGTGGCTATCATGGGCATCGCGGCGGCTCTCATGACTGCACGCAAAGACCCAACCGCTTGGGAAAAGGCCGCATGGACATTCATGATGTTCTCGCTGTTGCTGGTAGAAGTGCTGGCTATTCACAAAGATCGGCGCGAATCGACCGAAGCACAAACGAAGGCACTAATTGAGGAGCGCGCCCACTTTTCGGAAATCGGTGAGGGCATAAAATCCGCTATCCGAGAAAGCGACAATGGTTTCACTGCGACGCTAAAGCAGCAAGCAAGTAATTTAAACACGACGATGGAGCAATTTCATGTGAACGTAGCGGAGATTACAGGCGATGATAGCTACGCAATCGTATATCCAGAGATTGGGCGGAAAATAGCAGGAACCGACAATACTTTCCCTCTAACCGTTCGCTTATGCGAAAAATGTAAGTACGTCATTCCTCACGTTTTCGTATTTATCCAGCGTGATATTCACTCTGGCGATCAGGGAGAATTGATCCACGAAGGGAGAATAGAACCTCTAGCAATGTCATTTTACAACCACGTGATTGCTCCAGATCACAATGTTGAATCGTTTTATCGCGTAAATATAGTGGGCCAAAGCAAGCCCACTCAGGAGTTCTTGAAAGTACGCTTCAACAATGTGAAAGGTTTCTGGGAATTCTCTTGGGAGATTTGGCGGCAAGAGAAATACCCTCACATTAACCCTGCGACTGGACAGCCAGAGGGAGAGGTTCTGAAGAAGATTGAAACACATGATTGGGACACCACAATTGTTTGGCATCCGAAGCCGCTAACGGTCAAACCGTAAGCTGCTTCCGCTAACTATGCCGCCAAAAATACAGGGTCAATAACGAGTCCGTACGCTTCAAGGATAAGCAGCAGAACGTTATGACAAAGCACCTTGCACAGGGTTTTGTTGACACAGGGGCTTGGCAACAATAGCGGGTAGTTACTTCCTCGGGGCGGGCTGGTTGGCATCGTAGGTCACCCTGACGTTGAACAGGGAATCATTCAAGCCGGTGTTGTAATGGACCGAGTTCAGGAAGCGTTGTCCGGCCATGTCTCCATTGTAGAAACGTGTGACGCTGAAGGGCGTCATCACGCCTTCGACCGGCTTGTAGTTGTCGTAGACGTCTTCTTCAATATTGCGTTCGTTATCGGTAGGATCGCGCCAGGAGAAGCTCTTCTTCACTGGGAGATGAGTGGTGGAATCGAAGTAGAGAGTGACGGATTCATTGCGGGCGTTTACGAGCGAGACCTGCTGCGTATCTTTCTCGGCGGCAACACTGGCGCCGTCGTAAAACAGGGCGATGCCAGGTTCGTGGAGCCATTTGCGCAGTACCCATTCCAGGGAATACTTGCGGCGGCGTATGAAATCGATTACGGCCTTGGGCTCATCCGAACGAACGCCTTTGTAAGTAATTTCGAAGCCTTCGTCTCCACGGTAAACGTAGGCCACGTCGCGCTTCTTGGTGAGTTCAATCCGCTCCCTGTCGGGAAACCGATAGAATCGCCAGAACAGCCCGCCGGCGCCGCTGGGTTCGCCGTGATGAAAGCTGTAGGAACGGCCTTCCTGGGTCATGTCTTCGACGTTCAGATAAGCATTACCTCCGAGGGCTTCGATGGCCTGATCAATCAGGGTGCGAGCTTTAGCGGCATTCTGCTGGTCGATGGGGATGGCAGGGGCGGTGGGGGGATTGGCCTGCGCAACCGCCATTACGGCGAAAAACAGGATGACAACGAAGCGCTTCATTCTTTAGTAAGACGCCCGAAAGGCCATTGTAGCTGCCTGCGGAGGGGAAGCATATAGTGGCGTTGCCCCGGCAAACCTAGCCCACCAACACCGCCCCACCGTTGACGTTGAAAATCTCGCCAGTGATGAAGCCGGCCTGCGGCGTACACAGAAACAGAATGGGCGCGGCAATCTCTTCGGGCTTGGCCACTCGACCGATCGGAAGGGTTGCGAAGATCGCCGCCCGAGTCTGGGGGTCGGCCAGGGCGCGAGCGGACATGTCCGTCTCAACCCAACCCGGCGCCACACAGTTCACGTAAATACCGTCTCTAGCCAATTCCGTGGACAGTCCTTTGACCATACTGATCAGCGCACCCTTGCTGGCGGCGTAGTCGCAGTGGAAGGCCTCGCCGCGTTGCCCGGCAGTGGAGCTCACCAGCACGATGTGTCCGGATTTTCCCTGCTTCTTCATTTGCGCCACGCAATGTTTGATCAGCATGAACACGCTCTCCAGATTGATGGTCAGCGTGCGGCGCCACTGCGCTTCGGACATCTGGTCGACAGGCACGTCGGCGGATTCCCAGATGCCGTGATTGGCGATCAGAATGTCGAGGCGGCCGAAGGTCTCTACGGCCGCAGTAACCAGCGTGGAGGGGTTGTCGGGATGGGAAAGATCTGCCTCGAAGGCGGCGCAGTTCTCTGCGCCGAGTTCCTTGACCAACTGCTCGGCAGGTTCAATGGCCTGCCGGAAGCTGAACATTACTCTTGCACCGGCAGCGACGAACATCCGAACCGTGGCGGCGCCGATGCCACGCGAGCCACCAGTTATGAGAGCGACTTTGTTTTCAAGCGACAGGGAAACTGGCATAAGAAGAAGCTTTCGAGTTCCCAGTTTCCGGTTTCCAGTGAAAAGTTGCAAGCGCTGTTCAACTCGCCAATCGCCGGTAGCGGCCTGCTATTTGCCGAAAAAGCCAAGACGCGGGCCCAGGCGAGGGGTAGGCTTCCATCAGAAACAACGGGAAAGGAGACGGCAAATGGCGAAGCAGAATCAACCTGAGCGTTGGGAATCGGCAATCGTCGCCGCCGCCATGGCAGTGGCAGGTACGTTATTCATGTTTGATAGACTTGGCTCCCTTGTGCGGGCCGAAATGCTTTCCTGGCAGACGGCTCTGCATGGAGCGCCGATGCTGATGGTGGTAGTGGGAGTGAGCCTCCTGCTGGTGGACCGGGAGAGAATGACGGCAGCGTCCACACCCAGAAATGGGTTGAGGAAGGGCAATCATGAGTGAAAACCAGAGGGGCTTCAACCCGGCGGTTCTTAATGGTAGCGCCCTGATTCTAGTGGGAGTGCTGCTGTTACTCGACCAGATGAGGATTATCAGCTTCGACTTCTGGGCGTTGATTTTTGCCGTCGCGGGGCTGCTCAAGATTTTCCAGTCGCCGAATCAGACGGGGCGAGGGTGGGGCTTTCTCTTGCTGGCGGCCGGCGTGGCTATCGAGTGCGAGCATTTGGGCTACTACCGGATACACCTTGATCGAACCTGGCCGGTATTTGTGATTGCCGCAGGCGTGATTTTGCTTTTGCGGGCATACCACTGCACGACGACGGAGAGCAGCGGCATTCTTTCGCCGCACCTCAATGTATTTGCCGTGCTGGGTGGCGGGGAATACCGCATTCGCGCCAAGAATTTCCGCGGTGGAGATCTGGTCGCATTCATGGGCGGGTTCGATGTGGATCTGCGCGAGGCCGAGATCGAAGGCGACGAGGCCGTTATCACCGTAAACGCACTCATGGGGGGTGGAGTCATCCGCGTGCCAGAGACCTGGGGAGTTTCCATGCGAGTGGCCGCGTTTATGGGAGGACATAGCCTCAAAGCCAGGGAAGGCGTTCAGCCGACGAAGACGCTGGTCGTAAAAGGCGTCGCCATTATGGGCGGCATCGAAGTCAGGAACTGAGTCGGTATCATGCATCCACTCCTCACCCGGCCTCGACAATTGGGTTTGTACCTGCTGGCCTGGATTCCGCTGGCCGGAATTCTGGTGTACTTGTTGACGGGCGGTGGCGGATTAAGCCTGGGTGAAGCCACGGCACTCACCGTTCCTCTTTGCCTGGTGTATGCGTTCGTCTGCCTGGCCGCCTGGTATCCGTGCCGTGCGACCCCGCTGGAAAAATCAGGCTTCGCGAAGCTGCTGTTCACCCACCTCACGGCCGCCGCTGTGCTGGGAACGTACTGGACGTACCAGGCGAAAGAGCTTGCGATCGGATTGGCGCATTTTTGGCCGCGCTTCGCCGGGCTGGACCAACGCCTGGCGAAACACATTCCTCTGCTGTGGATCACCGGAGTCTTGCTCTATGTGATGTCGGTGACATTTCATTACGTTCTGTTGGCTGAACAGGCGTCCCGGGAAGCTCAGGAGCGGGCGATGCACGCCAGGGTTCTGGCGCGGGATGCCGAATTGAAGGCGCTACGCGCCCAGGTGAATCCGCACTTCCTGTTTAACTGCCTGCATTCGGTCAGCGCCCTTACCAGTTCCGATGCCGGCAAAGCGCGCGAAATGTGCATTTTGCTGGCGGATTTCCTGCGCACCACCTTGCGATTGGGAGGAAAAGAGTCAATCACGCTGGAAGAGGAGCTGGCGTTGGTGAGAGGCTACCTGGCAATTGAGAAAGTGCGTTTTGGCGCGCGACTTCACATGGAGGAGGAAGTGCAAAAGAAAAGCATGGAAGTACTAATACCTCCGTTGCTGCTACAGCCGCTGGTGGAGAACGCGATCCGGCACGGGATCGCCAACCTGCCGGAAGGCGGGGTCATACGGCTTAGCGCGCAAGAAGAGGCCAACGTGGTCACCATTGTTGTGGAGAACAGCTTTGATCCTGAATCGCCCGCTCCATTGAAAACCGGGTTGGGATTGGACAACATCCGGCAACGCCTGGACACGCGCTATGGGCCTGAGGCGAGCATCTCGGTGCGAACTGAAGGCAATCGCTTTCAAGTGAGCCTGCGCTTGCCGGCTGAATCAAACGGAGTCTTGGCATGAGGGCAGCAACGGACAAGAAAACCCGGGCGGTGATCGTGGATGACGAAGAACTGGCGCGCCAAATGTTGCGCGAATTTCTCTCCGGTCATCAGGAGATTGAGATTGTGGCGGAGTGCGCCAACGGCTTCGAGGCAGTTAAAGCGGTGACGGAACTCAAACCCGACCTGGTTTTCCTGGATATTCAGATGCCCAAGCTGGACGGTTTCGAAGTATTGGAATTGATTGGCACCGAGCGGGCGGTGATTTTTGTGACTGCCTATGATGAGTATGCCATTCGCGCATTCGACATCCACGCTGTGGACTATCTCCTGAAGCCCTTCGGAGCCGAGCGCTTCGAGACCGCGTTGCAGCGTGCCCGCCAGCGGCTGGGCGGAAAGCTGCCGGCCGCGACCGAGTTGTCATCCAGCGCACGGCCGCCTGCGCAACCTCTGGAGCGCATTGTGGTGAGAGATGGCACCCGCGTCTTCATCATCCCAATCGCCAAATTGGATTACGCCGAAGCACAGGACGATTACGTTGCCCTGGCCAGCGAGGGGAAGAAGCACCTCAAGCAGCAGACCATATCCAGCTTGGAGAGTTCGCTCGATCCATCGCGCTTCCTGCGGATTCATCGCTCGTACATCGTGAATCTGGAGAAAGTGACCAAAGTCGAACCTTACAGCAAAGACAACCACATGGTGGTGTTGAGCAATGGAACACAACTTCCGGTGAGCCGAAGCGGGTATTCGCGGTTGCGTGAGTTTCTTGACCCGGCACGGGTGAAATAGCCGTCAGTCTCCCAGGCTGGGGTGGGTGCGCTCGCTTTTCAATTCGTGGAAAAGGAGGCGCACCAGCATCCCGTCATAGCGGATGCCGCTCAACCTTTCCAACTCCGCCAGTGCCTGTTCGTTGCTCTTGGCGTCCGCAAAGGAACGTTCGGTAGTCATGTTCACGTAGGCGTCTGCGATGGCGAGGATTCGTCCCCACAGAGGAATCTGCTCGCCGCGAAGTCCTCCCGGGTAGCCGCTTCCGTCAAAGGCCTCATGATGATGTTCGATGGCGTCCCGCAGCGGTTCGCTCCCTGGAATAGTCGCTACGATCTCCGCTCCCACGTGTGCGTGCAGCTTCATCAGATAGAACTCATCCTCGGTCAGCGACCCGGACTTGTTCAGAATGCGGTCGGGAACGAAGATTTTTCCGACATCATGGATGCGGGCGGCATAGACGAGATCATCCAAGTCCTCCGGCGAGAGCCCCAAAGCGCGACCGATCAGTTGGGAGTAGCGTGACACCAGTTCTCCATGGCCGGTGCCATTCAGTTCGCGTAGCTCCGCGGCGCGAGCCAGCGCTTCGATGGCCTCGCGCAATACCTGGGTGTTGAAATCTTCCTCTCCATCGTCCCGGATGCACAGCTTCTTCAATGTAGTAAGCAGTTCTTCCAGATGCTCGGGGCCGGTATGTTCCCGCTGCAAGAAACCTTCAATGAACGCCGAGATCTGCTGCCGCTGTAGGGCGCCGGTTTCATCCGAGGCAAATTCATCGGAGATGGAAACGCGGTCCCCGCCGTGGTGCTTCGAAACATACATTCCGGAGTCGGCGACGCGAATAATGTCTTCGACGGAGAGGCCGTGCACCGGAAAACTGGCCACGCCAAAGCTGCCGGTGATGTGATGCTCCTGCAACATGGGGTCGGACGAGAGCCATTGCCGCAGGCGCTCGGCCAGGCTGTGGGATTGATCCATGCCGGTTTCCGGCATGAGGATCACAAATTCGTCGCCCCCGTAACGGGCGACCACGTTGGACTGGCGGCACTTTTGCTCCAGGAGGCGTCCCACGCGGGCGAGGACGAGATCGCCTTCCAAGTGACCCAGGCTGTCATTTACTTCTTTGAATTTGTCCAGGTCGATCAGCACCACCGAGAAGGGACGGCCGGAGCGCGATGCTCGCTTCCACTCCGACGTAAGGGCCTCCCAGAAGAAGCGACGAGTCTTGATGCCGGTCAGGCCATCCGTAATCGACTGTTGCTGCAACTTCTGGAACACGAAGGAATTGTGCAGCGCCGTGGCCAGCAGATCGGCCAGCGTGTTCATGATGAGAACGTCATCGGGAGAAAAGGCGTCTTCGTCGTGACTCTCGATGTTGAGTATGCCCAGCAAGGTCTCGCTATAAGCAATGGGAATGCACAGCACGGAGCGCGAATTCGGCAGCACGCCCTGCAAGTTTTCTTCGCCGGTGGTCTGCACCAAGGCACTCTCGCCGGTGCGCGCCACCCGGCCAAGAATGCCCACACCGAGCGGAATGCGCTTGCCCAGGGCCTTGGCGGTGATTCCGGCCTCGGCTTTGATCTCAATGTCTTTGCGGATGTAGTCGAAGATTCCGATGCCGATGTGGTCGAAGCGGAAGTTCTTCTGTAAGTGGCCGACGATTTCCAGCAGCATCTGTTCGGCATCTCCGCTTGAAATGGCCGTCTTAGAAATGCTGTTGAGGAACGCCAACTGGCGGGAGCGGCGTTGTTCTTCTGCAAACAGGCGGGCGTTCTCGACTGCGACCGAGACCTGGCCGGCGGCGGTCTGCATTACCTCCAGATCGCGTTGCTCGAAAACGTGCTCACGGTCCATGTTCATGGCGGCCATCACCCCGGCCGGCTTTCCTCCCAACAGGATGGGGGCGCCGCAGAAACATTTTGCCGGGCGCGGGGGGATGTAGGTGACACCCAGGCGTTCGCGGGTCTTTTCCAGATCGGCCCGAATCAGCAAAGGCTGCCCGGTGCGCAGAATGTACTCGGTCAACCCGTTGTCGAGCCGGCGAGAGCGCTTGGCCATGATCTGTCCGGCTTCAACGTCGAACTCGAAGCGAATCTCGTCCCCTTCCTCAAAGGCGACGTAGAAGTTCGTAGTATCGAAGATCTGGCCCAGTTCTTTGTGGACAGTACGCAGGATTTCATCCTGGTCGAGGCGGGAGCTGATGGCCTGGCCGATCTGGGTAAGGAGTTCGTATTCCTTGGTGCGGCGCTGGGCGTCGTGCATGACCATGTAGTTTTCCAGGGTCAGTCCAATCTGCAGGGCCAGGCCAATCAGCAGGCGCAGATTGGAGGAGCCAAACATGTGGCGCGCGGCATCAGGAAAAAAGATGACACCGAAGTTGTGCTCGCGAGTTTGCAGGCTGACGGCGGTGAAGTTGCGAACGCTCTCCTGCTTCATGAGTTCCCGGAACTGCTCAAATTTGGCGCCGGGGAAGGCAGGAAGCGGCTCCGACATTTCCGCCACATTGCGGAAAGTGACAAATCCGCCTCGCCGGTAGGCGAGTTCCGCAATGTATTCGCCGGCACCCGTTCTCTTCATGTTGTTCACCAGGTCGGGCGAAAAGCCGCGCTGCACGGAAGGGAGAATGGCGCGCCAGCGTTCAGAGACATAAATCATCGCCCGCGCGGTGGGCAACGGCGCGACCAGGCGGTCCAGGATGCTCTGCAAGCTCGGCACCAGATCTTCGGCCGAGAGAAGCCGGGTGGGATCAACCCCAAGGGTAGAGAAGGCGAGCGCATTTTCCTGGACGGCGTTGCGTTCGTTCTCAAACAACACCATCACCATGGCGATGCCCAGCAGCATCTGCGGGATGGGACCGAGAAAGTGGCCGGCGCTCCCAAATATGACGACAAAAGGATCATGCACCTCGCCGAACACCAGCAGCACTGCCCACAAAGCCAGTGATACGGCCAGCAGGGTGAAGGCCAGCGAATTCTTGCGATGAGCATGACGGTAGAAATAGGCGGAGCAATACAGGAGCACCGCGCCGATGCCGATGTTCAAAGGCAAATGTGGGGTTGCGGAGCCTGCTGGTTGGAATACGCCGCCCACGATCTGCGTTCGCAGAGTCCACGAGGCAAGTCCGATCCCGGCCAGAGCGAGAGCAATGTCATCCCAGCGCGGACGGAATTTTTCACGCATCAACCGGGTCGAGACATAGATACAGATCGTCATCGCCACCAGGAGCAGGGACCCGAAAAAAGAAACCGGCGCCGCAGGATGATTGACGGCTTCCCAGGCGTCCAGGGCATAGTGCAGGGTGTAAAACGCCCAGGCGAGCTGCCACGCACGGAAATACTGCTGCCTGCTCTGCTCATAGAGGTAGGTGAAGAGCAGCACCAGCAACAGGGCCACGACGCCGGGCACGATCACCATACTTAGGGCAAAACTGTTCATAATAGACGGAAATCTATGATTCCTTTTCCCGCAGTCCTTGGGGTGGAATCTATGATCGCTATGTTTTCATACGATCCGGCACAACACAACACTTTTGGAGGACACAGAAGAACCTGATGCTTCCTCAGCGGTAACCAAGTCGTCGATTACCAAGGATTGAGCAGCTTGACGGTGCTTTTCGCTGGCCCGTAACATCGCAAGTGATCATCTTCACATGAGCCATCTTTCGCATCCGGCAGTTTCAGGGAGCCGCGCTCGAGTCCGCTTTGCGCCCTCGCCAACGGGTTTTTTGCACGTCGGCAGCGCACGCACGTTCATCTTCAACTGGCTCTACGCTCGCCACTATGACGGTACTATGATCCTGAGGCTCGACGACACCGACGTGGAGCGCAACACCGACGCTTCAGTTAATTCTATTTTCGAGGGCCTGAAGTGGCTCGGTTTGGACTGGGACGAGGAATACAAACAGTCGGAGCGGTTGGAGCTGCATCGCAAGATTGCCGGGGCGATTTTTGAGAAAGGCTTGGCCTACCGTGACTTTACCCCGGCGCATGCCGGGGAGGCCGACCGGTCAGGTGCACAGGCTGCCTGGCTGTTTAATCCGGGGATGCGAGAGCTTTCGCGAGCCGAAAGTGACCGCCGAGCGGCTGCCGGAGAACCTTTTGCTCTGCGTTTTCGCGTGCCACGCGACAGTGGGCAGCCGGTTTGTTTCGCAGACGCGGTTTATGGCGAGCAGGAGAAATCGACAGCCGACATCGAAGATTTTGCCTTACTGCGGAGCGACGGCATGCCCACCTATCATCTGGCGTCGTGCGCCGATGACACCGATCTGCGAATCAGTCACATCATTCGCGGCCAGGACCACCTGACCAACACTTTCAAACATATCCTGATCTTCGAAGCTGCCGGTGTGAAGCCGCCGCAATTTGCCCATTTGCCGCTGTTGGTTGCTCCCGACGGGACCAAGCTTTCAAAGCGGCGGCACGGCCCGGTGGTCAGCGTGACTACCTACCGCGACGCCGGGTTCTTGCCGGAAGCATTCATCAATTTCTTATGCCTGTTGGGCTGGTCACCCAAGAATGATCGGGAGCAGATGAGTGTGCGGGAACTGACCCAGGTGTTCTCGCTCGAAGGCATTAATCGGGCCAATGCGGTGGTGAATTTTACCCAGGAAGACCCCTTCGATGCCAAGGCGGTGTGGCTGAACGCTGAACATATCCGGGCGGCGACGATTGAAGATCTGAGTGCGCGTTTGTTGCCCATCGTGTGCCAAGCGGGGTTCGACGTCGATTTTGCCAGGATGTTGCGCATCACGCCGCTGGTCCGTGAGCGCATCAAACTCCTGCGCGACGTTCTTGTGGTGGCCGACTTCTTTTTTGTAGATCAGCTGCCGCCGTATGATCCAGCCGAACTCATCCCGCAAAAGGGGGACATGGCGATGGCGCAGAGAGTCTTGCTGCGGGCCCGTGAGGTGCTGGAGAAGACTGACTTCAAACACGATCCCTTGGATACGGCGTTGCGTGCGGCCGCGCAGGAGTTGGGAGTGAAAGCCGGACAGATGTTCCAGCCGATTCGGGTTGCGGTGTGCGGCCGCAAGAATGCCCCACCATTGTTCGAGACGCTGGAAGTTCTGGGGAAAGAAACCACGCTGGCGAGGGTAGAACAGGCAATACAAAGGCTGCGCTAGATATCTGTGTTTGCGACGCGTCCGTAAACGTTCCGGTGGGTAGACCGTCCAATACTTTGGCCGCCCAATGAACACGCTTCTTCAGGACCTCCGCTACGCATTCCGAATATTCGAAAAAAGTCCTGGGTTCACGGTGGCGGCGGTGTTGTCGCTGGCCATCGGCATCGGGGCCAACACGGCGCTGTTCAGCATCACCAACGCGTTGTTGTTACGTCCCCTCCCCTATAAAGACGCCGACCGGCTGGTAATTCTTTGGAATCGCTCGCCAGGTTTAGATATCACCGAAGACTGGTTCTCGACCGCTCAGTATTTTGACATCAAGAATGGACATCAAGGGCTTGAGCAGGTTGCGATCGCCATCGGTGGAAATTACAACCTGACCGGCAATGGCGAGCCTGAACGGGTGGGCACCATCCGGGTGTCTTCCAGCCTGCTGCCTATGCTGGGGCAGAGGCCGGCCCTGGGCCGGTTGTTCATTCGTCAGGAAGACTCACCGGGCCGCCCCGCTACCGCCATCCTCAGCTATGGCATGTGGACGCGGCACTACGGATCGGATCCGCACATGGTCGGCCAATCGATCACGATCAACGGCAAGCCTTACGAAGTGGTGGGAATCATGCCGCGGAGCTTTGCGTTGCCGCGAGAAGTCATGCCGACACTCGATGGCGCCGAACAGGCCGACATCCTTCTGCCGTTGCCGCTCGGCCCTGAGGCTGCGCGAAATCGCGACCACGAAGACTACAACATTGTAGGCAAACTGAAACCGGGAGTTTCGGTCAGCCAGGCGCAGGCTGAAATGGACACCATCACGGCCGGTTTGCGCCGCGACTATCCCACGGTGTATCCGCCTAACGGCGGTTTGACGTTCGGGATAGTGCCGCTTCTCGAGCAAGTGGTGGGCGACGTTCGTCCAACGCTTTTCGTGCTGCTGGGCGCGGTCGGCTTCGTGCTTTTAATTGCGTGTGCGAACGTGGCTAATTTGTCGCTTTCCCGCGCCGTCGCCCGGCAGAAAGAAATTGCCATTCGGAGCGCGCTGGGAGCCAGTCCGGTGCGCATCGTGCGGCAGTTGCTTACCGAGAGCGTCATGCTCGCGTTGGGCGGCGGGGTGCTCGGGGTGCTGTTCGCATTTGTAAGCATCCACTGGGTGCATGTGCTGGGACCCAGGAGCGTGCCGCGATTGAACGACATCGGCATCGATGAAGTGGCGCTGCTTTTCACTGCGCTCATTTCCATGGTGTCGGGAATCCTGTTTGGCTTGGTGCCGGCGTTGCGAGTTTGCGTGTTGAATGTTTACTCCACGTTGAAACAAGAAGGCCGCGGTTCGTCGGGAGCTAGCGCGCTTTGGGGCCGGGGAAACAATCTGCGGCGGCTTTTGGTGGTTTCCGAGTTGGCACTGTGTGCCATGTTGCTGATTGGAGCCGGACTGCTGATCCGCAGCTTTTCCCGGGTGCAAAATGTGCCGCCCGGATTCAATCCACAGAATGTTCTGACGTTCGAACTGACCATGAGCGGGCCGAAGTACAAGGACCCGGAGGTAGTGCTGAGCACATACCGCGAACTAAGGGAAAGGCTGGAACGGTTACCCGGGGTCAGCGCTGCCGGAGCAGTGACGTCGCTTCCTTTGAGCCAGATGTTTGCGTGGGGACCGGTCACGGTGGAAGGGCGAGTGCCGCCGCCGGGCGAGAATTTCATAAACGCCGATGAGCGGATGGTGAGCGGGGACTACTTTCAGGCGATGCAGATTCCCTTGCGCGAAGGGCGATTCTTCAATGAGCAGGACACGGCCGCCAACCCCCGTGTCGCACTGGTCGACGAATACATGGCTCGGCAGCTCTGGCCCCATCAGGACCCGGTTGGGCGGCGACTCCACCTGGGAGGTGTGAGCGACAGCACCGCACCCTGGATCACCATCGTCGGCGTGGTTGGCCGCGTGAAACAGTACACGCTCGACTCCGACTCACGCATCGCTTTCTACCTTCCGCAAACGCAGTACATCACGCGGGACATGAATGTCGTGGTGCGGAGCGTCGGCGATTCCGCGTCCTTGGCAGCGGCAGTCAAGCGCGAGATCCTCAACCTCGATGGCGATCTCCCGCTCTACAATGTCGTGACCATGGAACAACGCGTCGCGGAATCTCTGGCGCGCAGGCGTTTCTCCATGCTGCTGCTGACGCTGTTCGCATCGCTCGCGCTGGCGCTCGCCGCGATCGGAACTTACGGCGTCATGGCATATCTGGTCAACCAAGGCACGCGCGAGATTGGGATTCGGATTGCATTGGGAGCGACCCCGGGCCGGATATTGAGTCTGGTGGTCTCGAAGGGCATGACCATGGCGCTATTCGGGCTCGCGCTCGGACTGGCTGGAGCCTTCGCCTTCACCCGGCTGATGAGCAAGCTGCTTTTTGGGGTGCAGGCGACCGATCCGGCTACGTTTGCGATCATTTCTGTAATGTTGATTTTCATCGCTTTGCTCGCCAGCTATATTCCAGCACAGCGTGCGGCGCGGGTGGATCCCATGGTGTCGCTGCGCTACGAATAGACTGCCAGATTAGCCAACTTTGGGCTTGAAAACCTGCGCTACTGATTTCTGCATCCCGCCTGGTTGATCTGCATCTATTCCGGTGATTCACTTTTCCTGGCCCGAAATTTCTGCGTCACCAGTTCGGACCCTGTCTACCGAGGAAATAAATCATGGCGAAAATGAAAGCGGTGCAAGTCGGAAAGCCCGGCGGCAATTTCGAAATCGTTGAGCGACCCATTCCTGAACCTGGGCGGGCGCAAGTGCGCATTAAAGTGGAAGCCTGCGGCGTCTGCCACAGCGATGTCCTGGTCAAAGAAGGGCTTTGGCCGGGCTTGCAGTATCCGCGCGTGCCCGGTCATGAGATCGCCGGTCGCATTGATGCGGTCGGAGCTGACGTTACCCAATGGAAACCTGGGCAACGCGTGGGAGTCGGTTGGCATGGTGGTCACTGCTTTGTGTGCGATCCCTGCCGGCGAGGCGATTTCATCATCTGCCAGGTTGAGAAGGTCACAGCCATCCATTTCGACGGTGGCTACGCTGAATATGTCGTGGTCCCGGCCGAAGCCGTGGCCGCGATGCCCGACGGATTGCCGGCGGATCTAGCTGCACCCCTGATGTGCGCAGGAGTTACGGTATACAACTCGCTGCGCAACGCGGGCGCGAGGGCGGGCGACACGGTCGCGGTGCAAGGCATTGGCGGCTTGGGACACCTGGGAATTCAGTACGCGCGGCAGATGGGCTTCCGCACGGTTGCGATCGGGCGTGGGGGCGATAAGGAAACGCTGGCCAGAAAACTGGGCGCGCATGAGTACATTGATACCGATGGCGGAGCGCCGGCTGCTGCCTTGCAAAAGTTAGGCGGCGCACGCGTAATACTGGCTACGGCCCCGGATTCGAAAGCCATCTCCGCATTGGTGGACGGCGTCGCGGCGGGAGGAAAGTTACTGGTGATCGGGGTCGGGCCCGAGGCGCTGAGCTTTATGCCGGGGCAACTCGTCATGCCCCGCCGCACAGTCCAGGGCTGGCCATCGGGGACAGCGAAGGATTCGGAGGATATGTTGGGATTCAGCCTGCTAAGCGGAGTGCGTCCTATGATCGAGCGCTATCCACTGGAAAAGGCCGCGGACGGTTATGAGCAGATGATGAGCGGGAAGGCGCGGTTCCGGGCGGTGCTGACGATGGGCGGATAGTTACAGGGCCCATTTTTGGTAGTGGTCAGTTTGATTTCCACAGTGCGTGCGCCAGATCGTGTTCCGTGGCATGATTGACAAATGCCTTCCCGCTCAAGCAGAGAGCAGGCTAGCTAAATGAGGGCAGCGGTGAAATCGCTATTCATCATCTGGGCAACCGTGACAGCGGCTAGCCTGTGTGGGCTGATCTGCATCCTTCCGGGGTACTCGGTAGATAATGCATTTTCGCAAGCCTTGAGGACGCATCCGAGTCCAGAAGGGGCATTTTGGTTCCACTGGTGTCTGACTTTCTTTTTGGTCGGGGCTTGCGTGACGGTAGTGCTCTACCGCACGTACCGCAAACAATACGGAAGGCTGTGGAAATCAAACTGACCCACTACATTTCGTCATCCTCCTCGGCGGAGGAACGAAGAAGCACCAGCAGAGAGACATCGACCTCGCGATCGGTAGATGACAGGACTACAAGAACAAGAAACATTAGGCCAACCATGGCACTGACGCGAGACTTCAAGCAAACGATCCAGGCACGAGTGAAGCGTGATTCCGCTTTACGCAAAGAACTTTTGCGCGAGGGCGTCGAGTGTCTCCTGTCGGGAGATGTGGAGACCGGCAAGGCTGTTTTGCGGGACTACATCAACGCCACCGTTGGTTTCAGCGAACTGGGAAAGAGCACTCGCCATTCGCCGAAGAGTCTCATGCGGATGCTGGGTCCGTCGGGCAACCCGCAGGCCCGTAACCTCTTCGAGATCGTTCGATATTTGCAACAGAAAGAAGGAATTCGTTTTAAACTGCGCGCTGCCGCCGCGGGAGCCTAGAATCCCGCTTGATTCCGTTTTCCCCGTTCGTCGGCACATCCACCCGGCAACGAAGCTATCCACTGCCGCAGCATCTGAACCCCTTCCACGTGGACGACGTCGCGGCTGAGCGCGGGCATGGAAGTCTTCGGGGCGACTGATTCGAGGCGGTAAATCAGGATTGACTCGTCGGGGCGGCCGGGGACTAAGTCGTAGCGCAGAGATCCTACTTCGCCGGCGGAATTAGGCGACTTGCACAATCCCTGGTGAGCGAGTTCGGCTTGCGTGAGGCGGAGATCGACTCCGGTGTAGCCGGCTTGGCCGCCGGGCTGGTGGCAGTGGGCGCAATTGTTATCGAGGTAAGCAGCCGCGCGATCAGCGAGAGAGCCGGTGTTGGGGTCGTCCCATTTCGCGGCGCGAGGACGGACCGCGGGCAGGCCCTGCAGATAGCCCACGCGCGCCCAATGCGCAAGCTGGTTCTCATCGCCCTCGGCGTACGTATAGTCCTTATTTAGATTGCGTGCCTTGGGGCCAATGGGAAGAAACACCTTCTGATTGTCATGACACTCATGGCACTCGTTGAGGTTGGGGATCACGTAATTGAAGACATGACGGCGACCGGAAGCGTCGGTCCATTTCACGGGTACGGGGTCGGGCACGAGCTGTAGAGCAGCGTCCTGCTGTTTGTCATTCCAGATGTAGAGCAGCGGCATCCATTCGGATGCGCCACGTACCAGCAGGCGTGTTTCGACGAGCCTCTCTACGTGTGAGCCCTCCACCGGGAAGGCGAATGTCTTGGCCAGCACGGTTCCGGCAGGGAACTCGAAAGGAGCGTCGTTACGGTATTGCGCAGAAGTGCCTGAAGGCATCCAGACGAAGCGGTATTTGCTGGCATAATCGGAAAACAGCGGCGTGTTCAGATCGTAGGGGACGACGCCCTTATTTGGGATGAGAATGCCGGCCCGAAGCGTGAATAGCCGCCACTCGGAAAGCCTCTGCGGGAATGGCCGCTCGGTGTGAGCCTGTACACCTCGGTCGGGGAAGTATCCGCAAGCCGCGAGGGTGAGCACAGGAAGAACGACGCAAAAGCCGAGGGCCCAGCGCCATCGCATTACTTGCCTCCGGCCGGGGCCTGGGGAATAGCGACTGCGGTCAGCGCGGGCAGTGAACACCCATATCGTTTGACGTCACTGACGGGATGCTTCATGCCGCCTCCGGCGTCGAAATTCAAGAAGCTAGCGGCACCGTTCTTCGAGAAGCAGACCTGTCCCGGGTTCGATCCCCTGCGTTTCCAGGACGGGTCCACGACTCCGTCATAAAGAATGTCGGGCAGTCTGCCGCCGAGAGCCGCGGCGAGCTGCTTCACGCCATCGACGCGGTTGTCAGGTGACTGCCCTCCGCCAGCAATGTCATTGTCATGCAAATAAACGTCGCGGACGAAGGGATCGTAACGCTTGTCGTCGGGCGCGAAAACTTGCTGGGTGATCGGGGAGGCAGCGGTGTCGCGTAACGATTCTTCATCCACCCCGGTGTGGTAGTTGATGATGTAAATGTTGACGGTGTTGTTGTTCTGAATTTGGTTGTTGAAGACTTCGACGTCGCGAATGGCCATTACGTACATGCCGGTTCCGGTGGGCAGGTAGTAAATCGGCCCGAGGCTCTTGGGAGCGAAGTTGGGAGTGTTGTTGTCGATGAACCGATTGTTGTAGACGCGTACGTGGCGTCCACCTTGACGGGGAAGATTGGGGAGATTGAAGACTCCCATGCCGCCGGTGTTGTGCGTGGCGACGTTGAGGTAGGCGTCAACGTTTTCGGTGTTTTCGATCTCGAAGCCATCCACGTTGTTTTCGACAAGATTTCCGCGGAGGACGACATTCTCGGATTGGCCGACGTAGATACCGGCATCAGCAGCGCCGCGGGCGACGGAATTTTCGACCAGCAGGTTCTTGCAACTCACGGGATAAATACCATAAGGGCCATTCGCTGAGTTGGGGCCGCGGGTCCATTCGGTGCGCACGTGGCGCACGGTGATGTTGGAACCGTCCTGGATGGTGAGTGCATCGCCGGCGGTGTCCTCGATGCCGACATCTTCGATGATGAAATCATTCGCTTTGATCAGCACGCCCTGGGCACCAGTTTTCTGTCCAGCGAAGGAGAGAACGGTTTTGTCCATACCCTTGCCGCGAATCGTGACACCGTTGGCAGTAAGTGAAAGCGTGCGGTCAAGATGAAACTTGCCTTCCGGCAGATCGATGACATCACCCGACTTGGCGTTGATCAGTCTCTCTTGCAGGCTTTTCTGGAAATCCTCGGGCGCAGGCTTGCTGCAACTAGAGCACAGCAAAATTCCGGTGATGGCAAAGCACAGCAAGCTGGGCCTGGACATTTACGCCTCCGATGGGCATGGCGATCGCAAGCGAATTCTATGCTGAGGGGTGGGCGGGGTCAAAGAAGTGGTGGAAGATTTGCGCCGGCGGTAAAAGCAAAACCCCGGGGGTCGCTTGCGATCCCGGGGCATCAGCCTGTCCAGCTGTCGTAACAATTATCCAGAGACTGCGTTGCGAAAGTCAAGGTTACTGGAGGAGCCCGCCTGTCCAGAGGCTCCTCACCAGCCTCCCTACCAAACCAGGATGCCGTGGACCCGGCGGGACTCGAACCCGCACCTTCCAGCTGGACAGGCTGATGTGCTGCCATTACACCACGGGCCCGTGGAGGAGACTAGAAAAGGAACGTGACTAGAAACAAGTGTGCTCGTCACACGACGCTGGAAACACGTTCCAATCCGGGAACCACCACGCGTTGAAGGCGCCTTCTTGGGTTAAGATCAAGGGGTGAATCCGCCAAATCCCCCCGTCGAGGCCGCTGCCAAGCCATCGCCTGAACCGCCGGCTGCGCCCTCAAACTTCGTACGCGACATCATTCTGGATGATCTGAAAACCAATAAATTCCAGGGGAGGGTCCAGACTCGCTTTCCTCCCGAGCCGAACGGCCACCTGCATATTGGCCATGCCAAGGCAATCTGGCTGGACTTCGGCCTTGCGGACGAATTTGGCGGCCACACCAACCTCCGTTTCGACGACACCAATCCCTCAAAGGAAGAGACCGAGTACGTCGATTCGATCATGGAAGATGTGAAGTGGCTGGGTTTTCGTTGGGATGGGCTGTTTTACGCTTCTGACTATTTTGACCAGCTACATGCGTGGGCAGTGCAGCTCATCAAGGCCGGCAAGGCGTACGTCGACGACCTGTCGGCGGATGAAATTCGCAAGTATCGGGGCACGTTGACCGAACCAGGTAAAGACAGCCCGTTCCGCAACCGTTTGGTGGAAGAGAATCTGAATCTGTTCGAGCGCATGCGGGCTGGAGAATTTCCCGACGGCTCGCGGACCCTGCGGGCGAAAATCGACATGGCTTCACCAAATTTGAATATGCGCGATCCGGTGATGTACCGCATTCTGCATGCCGAGCATCACCGTACGGGAAAGAAATGGTGCATTTATCCCATGTACGACTTCGCACATGGGCAGTCGGATTCGCTGGAGCGGGTGACGCACTCAATGTGCACGCTGGAGTTCGAGGACCACCGCCCGCTGTACAACTGGTTCATCCAGCAGTTGGGAATTTTCCCTTCGCAGCAGATCGAGTTCGACCGGCTGAATCTCACCTATACGCTGCTCAGCAAGCGCAAGCTGCTGCAACTGGTCCACGAAAAGCGGGTGAGCGGTTGGGACGATCCCCGGATGCCGACCATCAGCGGTATTCGGCGGCGCGGCTATACGCCAGAGGCGATCCGCAATTTCTGCGGCGCCATCGGAGTGTCGAAGACCAACGGCTCGATTGAGCTGGCGATGCTTGAGCATTTCGTGCGGGAAGACCTGAACAAGCGGGCGCCGCGCGTAATGGCGGTGCTACGGCCGTTGCGGCTGGTGATTGACAACTATCCGGAGGGACAAGTCGAGGAGATGGACGCGGTCAATAATCCGGAAGACGTCAACGCTGGCACGCGAAAGGTGCCGTTTTCACGAGTGCTCTACATCGAGCAGGACGACTTCCGGGAAGATCCGCCCAAGCAGTATTTCAGGCTCTCACCGGGGCGGGAAGTGCGCTTGCGCTACGGCTACTTCGTGACTTGCACCGGCGTGGTGAAGAACGACAATGGCGAAGTGGTCGAGGTGCATTGCACGTACGATCCCGCGACCCGGGGCGGTAATTCTCCTCCGGATGGACGTAAGGTGAAAGCGACGATTCACTGGGTGTCGGCGGTCCACGCGGTGGATGCCGAGGTGCGGTTGTACGAGAATCTTTTTACCTGTGAAGATCCGAACCGCACTTCCGAGGGCGGGGACTTTACCGCGAACCTGAACCCGCTCTCGCTGGAAGTGCTTTCGGAGTGCAAGGTCGAGCCTTCGCTGGCCGGGGCTGCGGCCGGTAATCGCTACCAGTTCGAACGTCTGGGATATTTTTGTGTGGATCGCGACTCGCGCCTAGGCAAAGTGGTGTTCAATCGAACGGTTGCGCTGAAAGATACGTGGGCAAAGATTGAGAAAAAGGGAAAGTAGTCGCCAGCAGACAAGAGTTTTTGTGGGCCAGATCCCACTCGTCAGGCTCATCTACGCAGGTATTTTTGTGGTTGCGCAGTCACTTCCCTTTCGCGGCGGTTTCTACTCCGGCTAGCAGTTTGTCGAGATCAGCGCGGGAGAGATAGCGGCCGTTGACGATCACGGCGGAAATCCTTTGAGTATTGCGGATGTCCACGAGGGGATCGGCGTCGAGGAGGACGAGGTCGGCGATTTTGCCTTTCTCGATGGTGCCGAGACGGTCGGTTGTGCCTAAAAATCTGGCCGGATTGAGGGTTGCAGTCTGCAGGGCCTCGATTGGCGTAAAGCCCGCGGCGACAAAGCGCTGTAATTCTTCGTGCAAGCTGAAGCCGGGAAAGATGTAGACGCCGGGAGCGGTATCGGTACCGGCGAGAAACTGAATTCCAGCATCGTGCATCGCCTTCACTACTTCCAGTTCTTTGGCCACAAAGCGCTGGCGGGTGGCCAAGTCATCGGTGCCGAATCCTTGTTTGATTTCGTCCGTGAAGCCTTTCCAGGTGACATCCTTCCAATAAGCCGGCACGTACCTGGCGCGGGAATCGTGGACGAAGTCGGTTTGATCGATTAAGTTGCCGCCGCGCTCCCATACCAGCGTCGGGCATTGCCAGGTGTGGTTCTTCGCTAGGAGTGTAAACAGCGCGGACGCGCGCGCCGGATCATAAGTCGCCAGGAACCTGGTTTCCGTCTTCGGACCTTTGAGGAATTCATCTTCCAGTGGCGAGCTACCTTCAAAAATACCGATCAGATGCTCGAAGCTCTTCTGCCCGGCGTTGGAGGCTTCGGAGGCGCGGACGGCGTCGGGCACATGGCCGACGAAGGGAATTCCCTGCTTATGGGCTTCGTCGGCGATGGCGAATACGGCATCGCGGGGAATCAACGATTGCAGCTTGATGAAATCCACGCCGCGACGCTTGAGATCGTCGACCGCGCGGCGTCCATCCTCGGGAGTGGCAATCGCCACAGACGAGGGAAAGCGGGGTTGCGGACCGTCGAGCATGGGGCCGGCGATGACCATGCGCGGACCGATCAAGGTGCCAGCGGAGATCTCCTTGCGCCATTGTTGGAGTACTCCCAGTTCGCCTCCCATGTCGCGTACACCGGTTATGCCGTTGGCAATGAACAGCGGAAGGGCAATCTCCCTGCCCGCGGGGAACCAGTCTCCGAAGACAGTGTGAACATGCATATCCCAAAGGCCAGGGATTAGAAACTTTCCTGTGCCATTGATATGAGTTGCGTCTCCGCGGATGTGGAGACCCTTGGTTTTGTGGATCGCTTTAATGTATCCGTTCTGGATCACCACGGTACGATGATGCGCCGATGGGCCACCCGTGACGTCGATCACCGTGACGTCGTCGATGACGCTAACGCCTTCTGTCAACAAAGATGGCGGCGATTGCGCCCAGCATCCGGCGCACGCCAACGTGAAAGCCGCAAAGAAAATGATCTTCATGGCTTTCTCAGTTGTGGATGTGGGGGCTCTGGGCAGGATTTTTCGTTGGAGGGGGAGGCGCCTTCACAACCTTTACTTCGAACTGCACGGGCAACTTCTTGGGTGGATAACAAGCGGCATTGTCACAGGCTTGATACTTGAGTTCGCCGCGAAAGACGTACTTGCCCGGCAGCACGCTGGCCAGCGGCCTCACCATCACTGCCAGATCAAACTCTCCGCTGTAGACGCTGAGCTTTTCGTCGGGAGCGAAGGCAAAGCTCATCTGCTCACCCTCAGGATAAGTAGTACGGCCCAGGACAATGTCAGTGGGCGCGTCGAGCTTGAGCGTGGTTGGAATGAGGTACTCGGCGCTCGGCTTATTGGAATTGACATGAAACCCGGACGACACATGAAATTGCAGTTCCACGGTATTCGGTTTGCCGCGGGTGACGGATGCGACCGGTGTGGGTGAAAGGGTGACGGACGGGGTTTTCCTGGCCGGAGGCTCCTGAGCATGCAGAAGAGCGGTCAAAAGGCTGAAGCTAAGAATCGTGTTGGTGAGAGTGTTCAGCATTCGGCCGGCCTCCTCCAGATTTTGCATGTTGTATCTATTTCGGCGTCACCTTGGAAGCAATGATGGCCTTGATGTCGTCCTCAATCTCACTGCGGCTTTTGAGGCCGAAGGCCCTCGCCGTCAACTTGCCATTGCGATCGATATAGAAGTTCTCGGGCAAGAATTGCACTCCGCCGTAGGCATCTCCAACGGATTCCTTTCCGATCAAGACCGGATAATTCACGCCCATCTCCTTGGCGAAGTCGGCGATGTCCTTGGTGCTGGCATCGTCCATGGCCACGCCGACAATCTGCAGGCCCTGAGGTCCGTATTGTTTCTGTAATTCGACAAACCAGGGCATCTCGATTTTGCAGGGTGCGCACCACGTGGCCCAGAAGTTCAGCAACACGGCTTGGCCGCGAAAATCAGATAGCCGGGTATTCTTGCCATCGAGCGATTGCAGTGTGAAATCGGGGGCAACGTCGCCTTTGGCTTGGGGGCCGGGAACGGAATGGTTCCTGGTCTTGCGGGTCAGGTTGAATCCCAACACCAGCATCAGAGAAACCACCATGGCCACTACGATGATGACAACCGGGTCACGTTTCACGGGTCGACTCCCAACTACAGGGCGAAGCGATTTAAGAACGAAAGATAATTCGAAATGATGGTAAAGCGTCCAATCACCAGCAACACGCCCAATGCGATCAGCAAGGCGCCGCTGAACACCTCAAGGCCATGCATGAACGTCTTGAATCGGCTGTAGAACTTCAGGAAACGTTCGATGGCAAATGAGGTCACAAGGAACGGCACTGCCAATCCCAGGGAATAGATGGAGAGAAGGAAGATTCCCTTGGCCACGGAATCCTGGGCAGCGGCAAACCCCAAGATCACTGCCAGAATTGGCCCCACACAGGGAGTCCAGCCGAAAGCGAACGCGAAACCGATTAAGAACGCTCCGGTGGGAGTGCTTCCGCCTTTCACGTTGTGCAGGCGTTTGTCAGAGTAAAGGGCGTTGATGCGAAAAATCCCCGTTAAGTGCAAACCGAAGAGGATAATGACGACACCCGCCACTTGAGCCAGGCTGGACTTGTAACGCGCCAGCAATTGCCCAACTTCGGTGGAGATAGCGCCGAGCGTGATGAACACCACACTGAATCCGAGAATGAAGCTGACGGAGTTCAACATCAGCTTGCGGAAGAGCCTCGCCTCCTGCGCTTTGAGTTCCTCTACGCCAGCTCCAGAAATCAGCGACACATAGCCAGGCACCAAAGGCAGAACGCAAGGCGAGAGGAACGAGATTAAGCCTGCCACGAACGCGGCAATGGGAAGCGGAAGAGTTGCCATCGAGAGTTATTCTACCTTTCCGGAGATGCAGCGAGAGCGAATAACGGATTGTGGCCGTTTACTGATTCGACGTTCGCCGGGTAGAAAAGTCGCAATGCAGACGATGTTTGCCCCAATGTTCGGGGTTGGCCCGGCTCAAGGGCGGGCCTTGCTGCTTTTCTTGCGCATCCCTTGTGGTGGGGCGGGAGGGGGTGGTTGCACTGCGCTTGGGACCTCGGCCAGGGCTTTGCGGATGAAGCCCACAGGCACGCTGGCGGTCAGCAGGGCGCGGTCCTTCTGCTGCTCGACGCGCAAGCTGTCGATGACAGCTTTGACGTCGGCATCGGTTGCGGAACGTGCACTGGTGCGATCCATTGCCTGAAACAGGTTGAAAAACGTGGTCAGTTGTTCAGTCAGGTGCTGGGCCTCTTCGTCACTTCCCGTGAACGCAACTGCGCGTAGATGCAGCGCGCGAATATAACGGACGGAAGCGACCACGACCGCGGGCTGAGCAAAAAGGAACGACAGGTTGTCGGGAATTGACGCGGCACGATCAGCCCGAGGCTGAATTCTGAAGATTGTCCAGGCAAGGCTGCCTAAAGGAACCTGCGGGTAATATTGCCGCAAAAGCGCGGGGCCGGCGAAGGGAGATGCCAGTTTGCGCGAGCGGTCAACAATGCCGTGGATCACGTTGGGATCGGGGTAATTGGAGGCGGCGACTGTATCTACGCCCAGGATCGCGACCCGGACCGTGCGATCCTCGACCGGGATGGTGTAAATATCGATGGCGCGATAAGTCTCGACCGATCGCGACAGATTGCTCAGATAGGCGCGCAGTCGCTCACCCTGGATCTTGCCCACGAACACTTCCGAGAAACGGGCTTCGTTGGGTTGACCGGGGACGGTAGCCGCGATCGATTCGGGATAGTGAACTGCAATGGCGGCTTCATCCAGATCGCGCTCGAACTGAAAACCGGTGGCGTTGATGAAACGTTCATAGTCCGGGTCATGTGGAACGGGTGGCAACTCGCCGGTGATATTCGCACGCCGCATCCATTGCAGATTGATGAAGGCAAATCCGTCAGCGGACGGAAGAAGGCGCGCCGGTTCGGGCGGGGCATGCTTGCGGAGCACGACCATCAGGGCGACGGCCGCAGCTACCAGAGCAACCGCCAAAAGGATGGGAAGGCTGCGTCGAATTCGCATGTCGGAACGGCGGGCGGCGAAGAAACCGCTTAAGTGCACGCAAACCCGCCGGAGAAGCTCATCATAGCACCCAGATGACAGTAAAGAAGTGGGGCGGCTATGACTCAGTGAGAAAGCCGCCTTGCACGTAAAATGCCGTTGTGATAACTTTTACAGTTGTCCCGGACAGCGGAAGGGATCAAGGGGATCCATGCGCCCCGGAAGGGTGTGTGTCCCTGACTGCTGGCGTAGCTCAGCTGGTAGAGCATCTGATTTGTAATCAGAGGGTCGGGGGTTCAAATCCCTTCGCCAGCTCCAGGATCGGTTTTGCGGAAGGTGTTTTGCGCGGCGCGGCATAGAGTTTTCCCAAACAGCACTCCATAAGGAAGCGTTTCCATGTGTGTGCGTGCGGACAGAGTCTTTGTGCGCACCTGGTTTTCTATTCTTTCTTATTCGCCGCAATATTGTCTTCCGCGCAGATGTGGATCGACGGTGGGAGCGCACTTGGCTACCGAGTTGATTTTTCTGCACAGGTGGGTGAGTGGTTAAAGCCAACAGACTGTAAATCTGTCCCTCCTAGCGAGGTACGAAGGTTCGAATCCTTCCCTGTGCACCAGGAATGATGTGAATCGTTTATACGCAGGGCTGGCGGCGTTCGTGGTTTTGGGAGTCTTAGCCTGGACGACCATCGGCGACCAGCGGATTCGCCTGGCGACGCTGGCAATCCTGGTGATGTTTGCGTTGAAGACATGGTGCGGCGCAAGGACTTGATGCACCCCGGCAAGGGTAGTGACGTCGAGCAATGAGCGGGTGTAGAGCCTGAGTCAGGCGCGCGAATGGCGGCTGTTGGCGAAATCCCGAGCGTATTTGCGAGGGATCTCGGTGATGGTAGTGCAAAGAATTTGCCGATGTAGCTCAGTTGGTAGAGCACTCCCTTGGTAAGGGAGAGGTCATCAGTTCAATCCTGATCATCGGCTCCATGGTTTGGGAGTGGGAAGGGCGGGAGTAACTCAGTGGTAGAGTCACAGCCTTCCAAGCTGTTGGTCGCGGGTTCGATTCCCGTCTCCCGCTCCAGAGTTGAGTTGTCATGCGGGCGTGACGGGGCGAGTCCGCAGCCGAAATCCCGAGCGCTGGTTGCGAGGGATCTTTGAGGATGCGACGTGGGTTTTGAGCAGGCGACGATCAAGGTTGAGAAAGAAAAGGAATACGAGGAATTGAAGAGTGCAGTCAGTCATGCCTTCAGTTCTGACCGGATCGAGAAGTTCCTGAAGCGCACGAATCGCGAGGGTGTACGCGTTAGAGACTGGGATTCGGTGCTGGCAAAACGCATCCTGGAGCAAGTGGCCGAGGGGAAGGCGGGCAGCGCGCGGCAGTTGTACGCAGCGCTTCCGGTTTCTGACCAGGCGCAGATCCGAGAGTTTTATCTGTCCCGGGTGGAGGAAGTGGATCCGAAGCTGCGGACCAAGTTTCAGAAGTTGTTTCGGTATTACTAGCGACGAAGCTAGCTACGCCTCTACGGAGAGAAAGCGAACATGGCGAAAGAAAAATTTGAGCGTAATAAGCCGCACTGCAACGTAGGGACGATTGGTCACATTGACCATGGCAAGACCACGTTGACGGCGGCCATCACCAAGGTGTTGTCCAAGCACAACCCCAAGATTTTGTTCCGGTCGTTCGATTCGATCGACAACGCGCCGGAAGAAAAGGCGCGCGGCATCACCATCGCGACGGCGCACGTGGAGTATGAGACGGCGAACCGGCACTATGCGCACGTCGATTGCCCGGGCCACGCCGACTACATCAAGAACATGATTACGGGCGCGGCGCAGATGGATGGAGCGATCTTGGTGGTGG
>Ga0210406_10000146_pt1 | contig 107665 bp, 102 predicted proteins | sample IncBWC30MmetaG_FD_155454 | JGI IMG/M metagenome (GOLD analysis project Ga0210406, IMG submission 155454) | Forest soil microbial communities from Barre Woods Harvard Forest LTER site, Petersham, Massachusetts, United States - Inc-BW-C-30-M | ecosystem: Environmental > Terrestrial > Soil >... | reverse complement strand
AAATGGCTTGTTGGGTGCGGTGACCGGGCATGGCAACCGCCCCGCTCCATCGCAGTCGATATACTCCAAATTAAACTGGTGGCCAAGCTCATGGGCAGCCGTATTTCCGATTGCAATTCCGATACCCTGTATCAATCTGTTGAATTGCGCAACCTCAAATGGGGATTTCCCGGGGTATATCAGGGAAGTTGGTATCGGAGGGCTGTTCTTCGCCCACGAGTCAACCTCGCCCGCTGCGAGCACGGTTTGATAGAGGACAAATGAGGGCGATTTTCCGTTCTGCTCAGTTACACCCGCCGTTGTACTGTCATCGATCATCTGAAAACGTAGTTTTCTGAACACTGCCGGAAAGAACCGTAGGGGTATTTAGCATCATCTGTGCCGATAGGCGCACGTCTCCCTGATCAATCACCGCTCAATGTCCACTAGCTTCGCCAGCGCCAACCAATGCCGTGGATGCGGGCGAGGATACAATTGCTGAGCGAAATCACCAGTAACTATTACGGGCGCTTGGCGCAGCGCACGCCTCTTTTCTTTCTTTCCACGTTCCGGTATCGGCATACTCCACTGCGACGGGATAGAGATCGCAAACTGTCTTACATCCTGAACGTGACGTAAGGCAATTCCACCGGAACTCATGTGCGGATCGTCTTTCTTGGTCTGTCGCATCAGGAGTAATATTGACACTAGCGTCTTCCCCTCCACCGTTCTGCTTCTCCATCGCTATCAGTTGACTCCATCCCACCAGGTAGTGATTCGCGTCGTGGGGCCAGGAAACGCCCCACCGAGTTACATACCTGTCGATTTCAGATGGTGGTATCGTCTGCTCTAGGCCCCAGCCGCCGTTCAACCATTCATGGCTGCCCTCGACCATCACTGTGCCCACGACGACCTTCACCCGTTTGTCTTTGAATCCTACGCGCCCGTACACATTCCACCGTCGGAGGCCAATGGCTCTTCTCAGCCGGGGGTTGAGGTTACCCAGAACGGCTCTGGTTATACGATAGAACATGCTGGTATTAGCGGGATCGACATAGTAGTAGTAGATGCCTGAAGGGCCAATATCAATCATGTATTCATAGTCGGTCTTATCGGAGTATGTGTAGGGTTCTAGGAAGCGTCGCCAGGTGCCATATCGTTCCAGGATCGGAAGCACCTGAGCTTCGCTATCGCCGAGCTTTACATCCCCCAGTTCTCTCATCATGTGCTCTGCTCGAGCGGCTTCGTAGTACAGATAGGCTCGTGCTAAGCCATAGCAAATCAGCACAAGAACAAGAGTTGCAGCTATTGCCAGTACAAATCGCCTCGGTGTTTTTTTCATTGGCTTGGGGGACCTGCGTTAGGTAGCGCCTTATCGCAATCCTGTGGGCAGGCCGCCGGCGCGTTAGTGTTAGGGTTGATTTGAGTTATCGTTCCCCATCCGCCCTTGTCGCTCGCCGTCTGGTTGGGGTGAAAGCCGGGCGGGGGCGGGGACGGGGAAGGAGATCCCCATGCCCCATACCAACTACCATTCGAATTTGGCCAGAAGACCTGCACCCCTGGCGATCCACAAGAAATTGCATCTGCACCGAGTATGGTATTACCAGAGCGTTCATATGGTCAGTAAACTGCCCAAAACTGTCGTTGTTTGTTGTGTTGGGGCTCTTGCATATGGTGTCTGGATTGTCTGTCTGCCAGGAGCATATAGTTGCAAATGAAGTTGTAGCCTGCGCTTCCCATAACTCGATCTCCACCGGCGGCGGGGTTTTCCCATGCCCGACCAACGGGTTAAGCTTCCCATTTTGAAGGTCGAACAACGAAATACACCACCTGCCTACTTGGCGTATGCTGCGGGTTAGGATCCGGTCCATCGCTGACCGGAGCAAGGGCGCAGTTGACATTCCCTCTTTGGCAATAGGGCGGCAGGCTTTGACCTTGTTGGTTTCCAAGATGCTCTGGGGATGCAGACTGAGCCAAGACGGTTGGAATTCCGTTTGTACCGTCGGGACTCCAATAAGCCGCGGCCGTTCCGTTACTTGCTGAACCCAAGTGCTAAGGTCGAACGGTACTGCACCTGACGGTGGTTCTTCCTCAATTCCGGTGCAGGGGGGAGCCACGAGACATCGGCAGCAATCGGGCTCGTAAGAGTTCGAAGCCGGCTCGACCATACATCTGGCGCTTGAGCGTCTTCAGACGATTGATGTGACCCTCCACCGGACCGTTGCTCCAACTTTCTTTGAGCGCGTTCTTCACCGCGGCTAGATCGTGATTTAACTTCCGCACGAAACGCTTCATCCCGTAAATCCCGGAACCAACGGCTTTCTTCATCCAGCGCGCCAGCGTGGCAACCTTCCCGGATTGCAGAATGCCGCGAAAGCTCATCACCCAGCTGCGCATCCGCGCGAAATCCGGGCAGGCCTTCTTCAGAGCCTCCACCTTCGCCGCCTGCCATCCCGTGAGCAGAGGCCGGGGCTTGCTCAACAGCGCTGCGGCGACCAGTGGCGAAATCTGACCGGAGACCGTAGGATGCACTCCCGCTCGCTGGCGCAGGCAAACTGAAGCTAGTGGCCGCGACTTTGGTTTCAACCCCGGTTCATGGGCTCGCCAACGAGCAAGAAATTTCGCTAAGCTCGAATAACATCCGCGATAACCGAGCGCGCGGATTTCTGTCAGCAATCGAGGACCCTCGTGACAGCCTTCCGCCCACCGACGTTGTAGGTGAGCGGCAAAGAATCTGGGGGAGGTTGGTTTCGGTTCCATCTCGTTCCTGGTCGGTAGTTGGGTGCAGCGAATCCACTTGTCGACACGTCGGCGTCCAACTCCTGTCTCGCGCACAATGGCGCTCGCGCGCCGGCCGCTTAAATATAGAGTTCGGACCCTCGCAAACAGCTCTTTCTTGGCCCTCCACCGTTCCGCCACCAGCTGTCTCTTGTGGGTTTGCACTTCTGGATCGGCACGAGAACCGGAATCCGGCACCAGCACGGTCTTCGCGACACTCTGGTCCTTTTGTTCCACTGGCGGTAAGCTCAATCGTCGCCGTTGTCGAGCGAGTTCCTTTTCTACCGCCTCTCGCAGATTCAGCAACAGATGAAAGCGGTCGGCAACCTGTCGCGCTTGCGGTGCGCCGCGCCGGGCTCCGCCGGCATAGAGTCCGAACCGGTCGCGCGTAATGACCTCCACTTCCGGATGTTGTTTTAACCACTCTGACAAGTGCTCGGCCGAGCGCTGCGGCAACAGGTCCGCTACGGTTCTCCGTTCCAAGTCAACCAGGATCGTGCCGTAGGTTTGTCCCTTCTTCCATGCCCAGTCATCGACACCCACCACCCGCAGAGGCTGCTCCCGGTGTATCGCCACTCTGGCCCGGCGTTTAATCCTACGTAGTATCGTGTCGTCGCTAACCGCCATCGCCAAGCGCTTCAGGAGATACTCGCCTGCACGTCCGCCTGTGCGGTGGCCCACCAGGAGCATGACTTCCTCCACTCGACCGGTGCGCCGGACCCAGGGCACCACCACTTCGCCGAGTCGCTCTCGGAAGATGGCTTGCTTACATTCCGCGTTGCGACACCGCCATCGACTCAGTCGCAATTGCAGCGCCACCGGCTTGCCTTGAACCGGAAGATCTTGCAGTTGCCTCCAGTAACGACTGTGGCGAGCGGTCGACTGCGTTCCGCACGAGGGACAGTCCGAGCGGGTGCGCCCCTCGGCGCGAACGAGCCAACCCTGCTGGGATTTTTCGAACCCCAGCAAGGTCAGACCTACCTCGGGTGGCAGTAAATCCTCTGCACTCAATTCGTTGGACATGGCTTTACCATTAGATGACCAAGTTCATGTCCCTGCACCGGAATTGAGGAAGAACCTAAATAAGGATAAACGACACGGGTGATCTTGGTGTTGCACTCGGGACAGAACCCGCGTTGGAACTTCCAGAGAAAGCGAAGAGTCCGCGTACCCCGAAACGTTTCCGCCATATGATCTGCTTCGCGTTTTTCGAAGTAGGGTTCATCGACGGGATCGTACGGATTAGCGGTGCTCTTGACCTTGACGTGCCTTTGAATGGGCGTGCTACTGGCGAGGAGTAATCGCACTTTGTACGGTTTGCCCTCGTCGTCACACGACTCCCCGAAGAAGGACCCAGTTCTAAGGCCATTCCCTGTTGCTCAGGGCAAACTCGCGTGAATGCCGAGATTCTCGGCGACCTGGCGGAGTCGCTTATCTCTTGTCCAAAGAAGCGCGGCGCGGGGTGAATCGATCAATGCAGAGGCGATTAAGTGTGCGTCGATCGGACCGATACCCAGGCTGTACAAACGACGAGCCTCAATCATCAGGCGCAGTTCATTCAGTCGCGCCACGCGTACCTGCGGCAAAAGGTCTAACAGTGCAAGGGTCTTGGCGCGCTCCTTTAGCGATCCCAATGCAAGTTCCGCGATGATGAGGGGATGGATGACGATCTGCCCCTGGTCAAGATGCCTGCGCAGTTCCTTGTTGCCCGAGCGCAGATGGTCGATCCAAATGGAGGTGTCTGCGAGGATCAATTCTTCCGCACCCTGCGGCGCGGGACGTTTTTCAATTCCGGCATCGTGCCTCCCAGGGACGCCAATCGGCGAGCGCTTTCCCGCTCGATAAGGGCTTTGAGGGCTTCCCGAATCAAGGCCGTTTTCTCCGCCACTCCGGTAAACTCCTGGGCGGTGCGTACGAGATCGTCATCCAGCGCGACCGTGGTTCTCATAGAATCTCCTATGCACGGATTATAGCATCAAACGATGCTATTTCGCCTGCTCATTCAGAGTTGAGTGAATCATCCCCCTTAGAACCACTCCCAACGGTTATTGAATATTTCCTCAGTTTGCCGGGCGCTGCGCAGTGTCGCGACTGGAGTAACGAAGCGGCATCCTTTTGAGCGGCCGTGTCGGGTCTATCGAAAGCTGCGACAGACGCTCTGGTGTTTGAATGAAGTCTCGATGTCGAAGCTGTACGTACGAAGGCAACCGCTCTATCGGTGAATCAGCTCAGTGAATTGACTTGGACGGCGGGGGGGGCGAACCGGGCCTTCAACGAGGCCAGGCTGATCTTACAATCGCGCGAAAAGAAGGGTCAAACGAAGGAGGGGATAGTGTGTACCTGATGTAACGATGTACACGCCCTCGTTTTAACCGTTACGAAATCCCCAATATTCATGCGGCTAAGCGCGTCATCGCATGCGTGTCACCCGCGTCATTACGGCATTTTGTCGACATCGCGTATTGGGTCAGACGCTACGTGGAGGCCACGTGTCACCCGCGTCAAATGCGGGGTCTAGCAATGTTGCAATTATCGTAGAACATAAATGTATGTGGGTGTCAGGCGATTTTCGAAAGGTCAATGAGCGCTACTGGCCTGTTAACATCAGTTGTACCGCACCGATTTCCGGTAGAATCCGCGAAACGGAGAAAGTAGCTCATGTCCGCTCTCTTACGCCCGACATTTGTCGCTGCTCTCTTGCTCTTTTCGCTTCAACTGATCGGTCCTGGAGAAGACCCCAAGGCTCCCGCGATTGACTCGGGACTTGCGACTGCTGACCAGCTTTATCGGGAGGGAAAGTTCGCGGAAGCCGAGGCCAGCTATGAGGCGCTGCTGAAGACCGATGCGAAGCTTGTGCCAGCGGAAACTGGGCTGGTTCGGGCAATGTTGGGGTTTCTTGGAGCGTTTGAAGCATTTGAAGTGGTGAACGCCGCATTGGCGGCGCACTCAAATTCGGCAGCACTGCTGGCGGCGAAAGGTGACGTCCAGTTTCGTCGCGGTGAGATGTCGGAAGCCGAGAAGTCTTACCTCGGGGCCGAGAAGATCGACCCAAAGGAGGTACGCGCTCATCTAGGATTGGCCCAGGTGTACCGCTCGTTTTCGCTGTACGGCAGAGCCTATGTCCACCTGCAGATTGCTCACCAGATCGCGCCGGATGATTTTGCCGTGGAGGTAGCTTGGCTCAACGTGCTTCCGCAGAAGCAGCGACTGGCTGCAATTGAGTCCTACCTCAACAATCCCCATCCCGACATCGGAGAGCAAACGAAGACGTTAACCGCGTACCTGGAGTCTCTCAAAGGAACGATCGACAGCCCGATTCACGCGTGCAGGCTGGTCAGTAACGTAGAGCAAACCGATACGCCACTAGAGGCCCTTCATGGAAGGAACGAAAGCCAAGACCGAGTCAGAGTCGGCATGAACCTGTCGACAAAGATCAATAACCAGAATGTACTCCTCCAGCTTGATACGGGGGCAAGCGGGATCGTACTGAACCGTAGAGTCGCAGAAAAGGCAGGAGTGTCCCGCCTCTCTGCAGCGTATGCGCGAGGAATTGGTGACCAAGGTGCACGAAGCGGATACAGGGGGTTGGCAGAGCATGTCCAAATCGGCGACCTGGAGTTCCAGGACTGCGTCGTCCTAGTAACTGACCTGCCTAGTCGGGGCCCTGGGTTGATCGGCACTGATGTCTTCGGCAGCTATCTTGTCGACATCGACCTACCGAAAATGCGACTAAGACTGTCTCCTTTGCCGAAGCGTCCTGAAGACCCAACTGCGGCGACTTGGCTGAACAGCGAGGCGGAGGATCCGGCAAATGCGGAACAACCGGAAAGGAGTACGGCCGGGCCGAGATCGACTGGGCAAAGCGCCTTCCCACTGGCTCCTCCTCCGTCGCCACGCCTACCCAGGGATCGTTATATCGCACCTGAAATGGTCAACTGGACACAAGTTTTTCGCTTCGGCAATATCTTCCTAGTGCCGACAAGCGTAAACGGTTCGAAACCCTTGCTCTTCGTGCTCGACACAGGTTCTCCCAATAACGTTCTTTCAGTGCGTGCCGGGCAGCTGATCGGCCAGGTTCGATCTGAGGACCGCATGCAGGTTACGGGTATGAGCGGTAACGCGAAACAGGTCTACAGTTCTGACAAGGCTAGTTTGCGCTTCGGGCATTTCGAGCAGCCCAACAATTACGCTATCACTCTAGACCTCTCCGCAATGAACCGCCAGAACGGGACCGAGGTTTCGGGTTTCCTGGGGTTTCAAGTGCTACAGCTGCTTGAAGTGAAACTCGACTACCGCGACGGTCTTGTGGATTTCGAGTACAGCCACAAACACACCAAGTGATGTCAGGTCCCCCCCGATGCTGATGTCGAGCTGTACTCAACCTGTAGACAACCTCGGTTTGTGGCACTCAACTTGTAGACTTGCCGCCCAAAATGCTGCACTGAACTTGTAGACAAAAATATTGTACTGAGCCTATAGACAACGTATGCGATTCGGGATTTCTGTGCGCGGGGAATCGGATGTCTGCATGGAACAAAGAGGCCTGCCTACCTCGCAAGTGGCCGTAGAATCGAATCTCCATGAAGAGCCCCCATCCATTCCCGACTCCAGTGTGGCCCACTCGCGCGGGAGATTTCCAAATCTGAATGCATCAAAAGATCGCAGCAGTCTACAAGTGGAGTGCAGGAAATCTACAGGTTGAGCGCAAAATAATCGGCGTAATAATGTCTACAGGTTGCGTGCAACAGTCTACAGGTTCACTGCAATGTCTACACGTTGAGTGCAGTGAGCAACTCATTGACAACAAACGATAAGCTGTCTACAGGTTGAGTACAGCTCGACAGCAGCACACGAATCGTCACATTATCTTGCGACTCAGCAGAATCAGGATGTTGCCGATCGTCGATTGCGGCGCGGGTAATGAGGCTCAAGACAAAAATGGTTCATGTTATAGTGACGACGATTTCGTATACGAGTTATTCTCCGGGACAGGTGAGGAACAGGTTCCAGCAGATCCAAAGTCCACCGGAGGTAATTGTTTCTATGTGGACGTCCCCGGCCATCCGATCCACCACGAATTTCGTGATGAGTGTTGGATACAAAAGTGGACCCACCCCGGCCAACAAACATATATATCGAATGTGATAAAGGGCAAAACATGTCCATAGAGAGAGCGAACTATGAGGACTCTACATATAGCTGTAGCTGCGCTGGTAACCATTGTGTGCATTTATTGGCTTTCGTATCTTGGAGTTCGGTTTGGGCCGAGCTTTGAGGCGTCGCTACGAGGTTGGTTGTCAACTGTTGCCCTAAGCCTGGTTGGGATAGTTCCACTGGTGGCGGTTGCGATCTCGCTTCGGAGCATGAAGAGCGCTGCTTTTCTTTGCTTTTTCGTTCTCTTCCTCCTGGTAGTGTGGCTAGCCGGTCTGCGACTGGCTCAAGCTGGTTTTCCACCGGAGCTACAACGACCCTCCGTCGGCATGCCAGCTGTCAAGGGTGATGGTGATGACTGCTCGTTGATGTGCCTCTTGTTATTGCTGCCGGGCATGTTTTGGTTGGCTGCGGGCAAATTAGGATGGCACTCCCCCCAAGTGGGCCCGTTCTCTTTCAAATTGAAGGCCGCCGCGGAACAATTGTTATCCTCGCGGTTATGTTCGGCGTGGTTGTAATGGACGCTTACTCGGCTGAGTCAAGCGAGTGTCACTTCATTCCGCAGCCTTTTGTGCGGCAGCAACTCTCAGGCCAGTCCGTGTTTACGGGCCACCTGATCTGGACTCATCTTGTCTGGCCATCAAGTTTAATAACCCGACAGCAACCAGAGCTTTTCAGGAAATACCTAGCGATTGCCGTTGTCGAAGACAAATTCTGGGGTTTGCCCAAGTTGAACCGCCTAGTACTGCTTACGTACCTTGAACGAGGACAGGACCATTACTACGAAGTCGGACGTAGCTATTTCGTCGACGGCAGGCGAGCATCTGGGGCAATCGCGCGATTCCTTCCGATGTTCAATGTGTTTTGTACGCGCACGAAGCTCCTTACAGACGCTCAGGTGGATCTCCGTGTTATACGTGATGGTCCTCCTGGTGACAGTATCCGTATCCTAGGCGAAACCATGCGCGCATCTTCTGATTACCGTCTACAACCTGTCTCAGGGGTTACGGTCGTGATCGATGGTCCTGGCAGAACAATCGTCAAATCCGACAAATATGGTGTATATGACGCGCCAGGGTTGCCGCCGGGCATCTATCAGATCGGTCTCCAGCTAGAGGATGGCGAAATAGTTTGGCAACACCCTATGTGCATAGCGCATGGTGATGAGCAACCTATTAGGGCGGGCGATGTCCGCGACTGCAGTATTATAGTCCGATGAACATGACGGAGTTGGTTCAGTTGTCGTGCTCTTCGACAAGGGATCGGCTAGCTGGCTAGGGTTGTCTGTTCGGGGTGCAGTGAAGGAAAATCCTGTGCTTTATGCTTTGTTCTTGCTACTTCTGGTATCGGCGTTAGTATCTGCACAGGCGAACGGAGACCGAGAATTGAGTGTGGATTTCTGCGTATAAGCAACTTCGCTGACCGACTGGCTCTTTGCGGGTGATTGGCTCCATCGTCGCTTCCAGCCACGATTCGTGTTAGCCTTTCTTCCTTCGCTAAATGTATTGAACACCCACATGGGGATGACTCAATCATGAGAGGACGAACATGGCAAACAACTTTGGAGCAGACATTCTGATTCAAGCGCCGGATCCAAGGAAGGCTGCGCTCTTCTATGTCGAGCATCTGGGTTTTGAGATCACCGACGACAACCCTAAGATGATCGGCCTCCATGGCAGGCACATCAATTTATTCATTGAGCCCGGCCCAACGCTCGGGCCTGTTTTGGAGGTAACGGTGGACAGTGTGGAAAAAGCCAAGGCGCGGCTCGTAAAGAATGGTTGTGAGATCGTCAAGGACGAGCCAGACTTCCCAAGATGCTATGTGAAAGATCCGTACGGCTTGATTTACAACCTGACGAGCTAGAGAGAACGACGCGGCCGGACAGGAACCTTACCCTTGAAATACCGAATCGGAGTAACAGTCAAAGCCGTACAGTTATTGCACTCAATTAAGAAGAGCCGCCATATTTAGTAAAAGAAGGAGCCGCCATGAATGCCTCTTCCACACCCCCAGGTAATTCGCTGCTATCCTCCTCCTGCCTCGCAATGAGCATGATGTTGCCGAAGCTTAATGTGAAGCGCCGGACTATGTGATTGAACTTCGGGGGCACTCGGAGTAGACGTGGCAGAGTGCTAAAGCAGTTGACATAGTGCAGATGCCAGCACGCATCGGTCAAACTATCATTCCGCGCGCAGTGCATCCGTTGGATTCACTGACGCCGCGCGACGCGCGGGCAGGAAGCTAGCCGCCATCGACGCCAAGCCCAGCAATGCGGCCACGCAACCCAGGGTCACTGCGTCCCACGGCTGCACACCGAACAACAGGCTGCGCATGAGCAGCGATGCTCCCACGGAGCAGACCAACCCGATCGCCAGCCCCGTTCCTGTCAACCATCCCGCCTGCCCCATTACGAGCTTATAAACCGAACTGCGCTGTGCACCGAGCGCCATGCGTACTCCGATCTCCCGGGTCCGCTGGCTCACCGAGTAGGCAATCACACCATACAGTCCAACCACGCCCAAAACCAGCGCCACCGCTGCAAATCCGCCCACCAGCCACGCCGAAGATCGGTGCAGAAGTGCCGCCTGCGTGCCGCCGATCTGCTCATTCATAGTCTCTTCGTCGGATACGCCCAGGTTCGGGTCGAGCTGATGCAAGGTGCTCACCAGCAACGGCAGAAGCGATTCCGGGTCGTGGCGTGTGCGCACGGCAAGGCTGAAATAGTGGTCCTGCGTCTGGTTGATGGGGAAATACTCCGCCGGCCAGATATCGACATCCAAGGGTCCCTCGCGGACGTCGTCGACCACTCCGACAATCTCCCACACGGACGGACGCCCGCCCTCGTCATCGGTGATCCTCTGGCCAACCGGATCTTCACCGGGGAAAAACTTCCGGGCTAGCACCTGATTGATCACGGCCACTCCGGGCCTGGAAGCATCGTCGGCATCGCTGAAAAGCCTCCCGCGCACCAACCTCGCCTTGAGCGTGGACAGATACGCCAGGCTGATATGGCGCTCGTCCACGTCATTGTGTTCACCGTGCGACGGCCTTCCCTGGATCTGGATCCCGTCGATCTGGCAGTTGCATTGCACCGGGAGCATGCTGGTAAGGCCGGCCGACTCAACGCCCGGCAGGCTGGAGACGCGACGCACAATTTCCTCGTAAAGCCCTGCCGTCTGTTCGTCACTCTTGTAGACCGTACCGGGAGCCATCACTTGCACGGTTGCAAGGTGATCTGGATCAAAGCCCAACCGCACATGCAGCAGACGATAGAAGCTCTGTCCCAGCAGTCCAGCACCGGCCAGCAGCACCACTGCGACTGCCAGTTCCACCATCACCATGTTCGCTCCCAGCCTTTGCCAGAGCCGGCCGGCGGCGCCCCGATCCCCTTCGGACAATCCGTCACGCACTTTCTGGAAAGACAGCCGCAACGTTGGCGTGGCAGCTAGCAGCAGTGCGGTCATGAGTGCGACTGCGGCGGTAACTGCGCCCGTGTGAGCATTCAAGGCAACACCAGCCAGAAACGGCATGTTCGCCGCCATATCCTTGGGCACGAGGCGCGCAAGAAGTTTCATGAGGCCGACGGCAACGAGCACGCCTGCCAAGCTGCCAAATCCGGCGAGCAATAGCCCCTCAGTCACAAACTGACGAACCAGTCGCGTCGGCGTGGCTCCCAGCGCGCCCCTCACAGCAATCTCGCGCCTGCGGCCCTCCGAGCGCACCAGCACTAGGCTGGCCACATTGACACACGCGATCAACAACAGCAGCCCAGCGCCGCCCAGCAGCGTTAGCAGGATGGGCCTCACCTCGCCAACGATTACCTCATCCAGCGGAACGACACTGGCGCTCAGATTGCGGCCCGTTATGCCATATTGAAGCTGGAGCTGCTTTGCGATGGCACACGTTTCAGCCAAAGCCGCCCGGACGGTGACGCCGTCGCGCAGTCTGCCGATTCCCCAAAAATCATAGAACGTCCGCAACTTCTCATGAGTGCTGAAGCTGTTGAGTGGGACCCAAAACTCCGCATTGCCGCTCGGCGCAAAGGTAAAAGTACGGGGCAGGACGCCAATGATCGTGTAGGACTCATGGTCAAGATCCACGCTCTGACCCACCACGTCGCGCCGCGCGCCAAAGCGATGGAGCCAAGCCCCGTAGCTCAAGAGCACGACGTTTGCGCCGCCCGGCCGATTCTCGCCAGGATAAAAGTCGCGCCCGAGCATGGGTTGTACACCGAGAGTTTGGAAGAAGCCGCCGCTCACGCGCTCGGCCTGGACCGGCTCCGCACCGGAAGAGGTGCGCAAGAGGTAGCCAGTCCCGCTGTACACATCGAGCGAGCTGAAGGATTTGTTCAGCCGTTGCCAGTCAAGATAATCCGGATAAGAGAGCGGCCAGCGCGGCGATGTAATGTCGCTTTCATTCACCGACATCAGCCGGCCGGGATTTGCATACGGAAGCGGCTCCAGCAGAGCCGCATCCACAAAACCGAAAATAGCCACGCTGGCGCCGACCCCGAGAGCCAGAACAACGATCGAAGTCAAGGCAAGCCCGGGATTCTTCGTCCATTGCCGCAGCCCAAAACGCACGTCCTGCACCACCGTCTCCGCCCGAAAGGACACCACTTCGTGGCTTTGTTCGCGCAACTTCGTCGCGTTACCAAACTGCCGCATCGCCGCATACCGAGCGGCCTCCGGCGCCATCCCCTCCGCCACCAATTCCTTCGCCACCTGCTCGCGATGAAATGCCATCTCCTCATCAAGTTCGCTAGCGAACCGCTCGCGGCTGAAGAGAATTGAGAGTTTCTTCACGAACCGGGTGAACGGATTGGGATTCATCTAGGCCTCCTGCGCATCCTTCAACACGCGCCCAATTGCAGCAATCATCTGCTCGAACTGCGACACCTCGAAGCCCAACTGCTTTCGCCCCGCCGCCGTGAGCTTATAAAAGCGCGCCCGCCGATTAGTCTCCGTCATCTTCCACTCCGCCTTCACCCAACCCTGCAGCAGCAACCGCTGCAACGCCGGGTAGAGCGAGCCTTCTTCCACGGTCAGTACATCGTCAGAAAGGTGTTTGATCGAGAGCGCGATGCCGTATCCGTGTAGTGGCGCACGAGTCAGCGTCTTCAGAATCAGCATGTCGAGGGTTCCAGGCAGCAGGTCGGGCTTCTTGGCCATAGCTGGTACCATAGATAGGCTATGGGTAGATTGTCAATGGTTCGTTGTTTTCCAGGTTCGGGGTGGCCGCTGCCGCGCTATTGGTGTGCTGGAGATCGCGGTGGCCAGTTGCTCGATCGGTTTACCCGGAACCACCTCAGCTACCAACTTCATTGTCCATTTCATCCGCCCAGCTTATCCCACCCCACAACTTTGCATATTCTCACGGCCCGGAGTTCAACAGCTTTCGCCGCCGAACCAAGTCCAAGCGACCGCGGGAATTTCAGCTTCGACCTCAGGAAAAGTTTCTCTACACCTGCGGTGCGATCGACCTTTGGGAATGGGAATTGCGGCTTCTGGATCTGGAAGAGGGAGCAGCCGGCGATCAGGTGCCGATTTGTTTGGCGGGACGGGTGCGGCTCCTCCGGAGTATTGCGGCGGCCCCACACTCAAAGCAAATTGGGTTAGTTCGAGGCGCCACGCCGCGTGGCGCCTCGAATTTCTCTAAGGCTAGAAGCGAACGCGAGCGCCCACCTCGATCTGCCGGTTGCCACCGGGTTGTTCCTGCGCTGAGCCGCTATTCAGAGCGCCGAAACCGGACGCGCCTTCGAAGAGAGCCACGGCGGAATTGCCAATCGGATCCAGCCACTGGTTGTGGTTCAAAACGTTAGCGAACACCCCTTGGAATTCCAGGCTGACACCCTCCGTCACTCGGAAGTTCTTCTTGATGCTGAAGTCCATATTCCAATAGGAGAGGCCGCTGATAATGCCCGTGCCACCATCCCGGTTATCTAACCCCAGAATCGGATTACGGAAGCTGTTGATCGCTGCCGTCCCGTTGGCGAAGATATTCACCGGCAACCCGCTTGAGGGCTGGTTGTAGTAGGCGTGACAGCATTTAAGAGGCCCCACGGGCACCGCATTTTCGTCGCCAAAGAAGTTGCTGTTATCCCCGGCGCCGTATTCCTGACCGCCTCCGGTCGTGGTCAGAACCTCGACCGGAGAGCCGCTGCCCGTGGTGAAGATAGACGAGAACGTCCATCCGCCCAGCGCCCGTCCCATGAGTCCATGCTGCCCCTTATAGAAGGGCGGCTGGTACACAAGGAACGTGTTGTAGACGAACTTGCGGTTAAAGACTTGTTGGCCGTACATCGTATAGGGATTGAAGGGATCGTCCGGTGTGAATTCACTGGTGGCCTGAACCAGCGCCGCCGTGCCCAGGGCCTTGGACCAGGTGAAGTTCGACTGCATCGTCAATCCCCTCCAGTCCGCCATCTTGACGGAGGCGAAGCCGCCGTTGTAGTTCCCGAAGCCCGTGCTGGCGTTGACACCAACACCTGAGGTCATCTGGGGTCCAAGAGGTCCTGTAGTTGTGTTCATCATGCTGTGCGGGAAGTTGAACGGGCCGCTGTCCAAATCGCTCCACAGGCTCCACACCTGAGCATTAGAGAGAGCACCGGTGGCATTGGGGTTCCCCGCCGCGGAAGCAGCCCCTTCATTGAAGACCACAGCCGCGGTGCAACTGCTAAACCCCTTGCAGTATCCTGTCGGTGAATTCTTCAGCGCCGCTTCGAAGAACGGCTGCGGGGTCACCGCCGCCGCGTTGGCCGCGCAACCGCCGCCGGCCAGACCGGTTACGCCGCCGCAGTATTGCAGCACCAGATTCTTATAGGCCTGGGCGAATTGCTGGCCGCCCATGGTCATCATGTAGGGCACCGCGTTCAGGTTAATGGGTTGGTACTCATGGGTGATTCTGCGCCCGATGTAGCCCACTTCCAATGTGACCTTGCGGGACAACTGGCGTTGAATCGTCAAGTCGAACGAGTCGACCTGGTTGGGCCGGAAGTTCGGATCCAGAGACTCGGCGGTAGCGGCTGAAATGGCATTGTATCCAGGGAAGTCCGGTTGCGGCAGCGTCGAACTGGGCTGCTGTAGTGGGGCAGTCATGCCATCCACGCCGATACGGAAAGCCGTCGCCGGCGTGGCTGTGTTTTCTGTATTTCCGCAGGTGCCGTTACTGAAGGCACTACCGACGCACTGAACCGGCTGCATGAGGCCCGTGCCCAGCAGGGGCACCAGCACCAGATCCACTCCGTTCAAGCGCCCGTAAACGCGCCCGTAGCCGCCGCGAATGACCGTGTCTTCGTGGCCGAACATCTTCCCAGCCAGCGAATCGCTGTCGAAGTGTGGGTTCCAAGCCGCAGCGATGCGCGGGCTGAATGAGCCGTAGAACGGGTTGTACGGATACTTACGCCCATTCTCGGTATTGCCTACCAAGGCAAAGCCGATTTCAGGATTGTAGACTTGGCCCTGCAGCGCAGCGCGCTTGCGATTCGCCAGGTAGGATTCCGCCGAAATTAGCTGGTCAGACTGATCCACCAACTCAATTTGCTTGCCATTTGCTTCCACCGGCGGCATCTCCAGCGTCCAGCCCAAACCATAAGTCAGGGTGAACGTCGGTTTCATGTGCCAGGTGTCGCTGAAATACACGTTGTAATAAGGAATGGTGCTCTTGTCGAATGCCGGTGTCAGCGGGGGATTCAAAGCCAAATTTGAGCCACCGCGGGTGTAGACGGTCTGGGCGATGGAAACGATGCCCAGCGCCGCCGCGGTAAGGGAGGGGCATCTGGGGATATTGGGATCATTGCAAATCGACACATTGGACGCGAGTTCCGATCCGGGGTCCCCGTTGCCCAACTCATACACCGGTTGGAAGTTGATGCCGCCGCCATTATCGGTGCGCGAATGAAAGTCCCAATTGTGCTGATAGGTACCCCCAAACTGGAACAGGTGGTTGCCCTTCAACATGGAAATGTCGTCGCGAATCATCTGATCGTGCCCGTCCCAGATTCGGTTGCGGGTGTTCTGCGTGTTTACGTTGTAGGGTCCCAAATCCTGCTGTTCGCCGGCGGTTTGGCCGCTATAAATTTCAAGGGCTCCCCCCAGCGTGGCGGTCTGCGGCGTATCTCCTTGCCGGGCGTATGCCCACCAGTTACGCAGGAAACTATAGTGGAAATCGTTGGTGGTGTTGGTGCTGATGTTGGTGGTCAGCGCTGCTACTAACATATGAGATTGCAGAGGTCCCTTGGATATGGAAGCCGGGACACCCTTCGTATCGCCGGGGAAGAAGCCGCCGATGTCGATCTGATTATCGTTGCTAGAGGTCAGCTTGTTCCAACGATAGCTCGACATGAAGTGCCACTTGGCCCCAAAATCGTGGTCCACGCGCCCCACGGCGAAGTTGCTGGTAGTGGGCAGGGCAACGTTGGCCGTAAAGCCCAGTTCGTTGACCCCGTCGCATTCGTTCAGCGTGCAGGCCGCATTCGACTGGGGTTCGTAGGTCTTCCATATCTGCTGAACAAGAGGGTTGATGCCAATTCCACGCGGATCGGCGCTCAGTAGGCTGAAAACCTGGCCCGTGGTAGGGTCGGTTACGTTTCCCGCTATCAAAGCTGGCGAGGGAACGAGCCTATTGATGGTTTCGGAGTTGGGGAAACGGAAACCTTCGTAATTGGCAAAGAAGTAAGTCTTGCCTCCGAGAATCTCCTTCGGGATAAGCGGGCCGCCGATCGCTGCACCGAAGCGGCTGTAATGGAAGCTGGGCAGCGGAACATGGTTGAAGTCGTTCTGCCAACTGTTGGATGACCAGTTATTGTCTTTATAATATTCGTATCCCGTGCCGTGCCAGGCATTGGTTCCGCGCTTGGTGACCACCTTCACTTCGGAACCCGCGGAACTGTTGAAATCGGCGGTCTGGCCCGCGGTGTTTACCTTGAACTCCTCGACGCTATCCTGCGGCGTGGGCAGCACGCCCGTGGGCCCGCCGCCCTGTGCTACTCCCAGGTTAGCCTGAGTGGCCACACCGCCGGTCGGGTCGCCCGCCATGCTGGTGAAGTACACGTTCTGGCTGCCGTCCATGTCGCTGCTGTTGTTGCCGCCGTCCAGCGAGAAGTAGCTCTGATCGAGTACCGCGCCCGCCACGCTGCCATCCGGACTCACGCCGGGCTGCAACTCGACGAACGAACTGACGTCGCGGCCAAGGCTCGGCAAGTTGTCCAAGGTGAGACTCGTAATGGTGTTGCCCACGGTGGCATTCATGGTCTGCAGTTCATTGCCGACCGCCGACACCTCCACTACCACGTTCGCGCCGCCGACCTGCAAAGCCAGATTGAGCGTGAGGCTGGCCCCAACTTTTACCTCCTGGTTCTCGGTTTTGATGGTCGCAAACCCCGACTTGCTGACCGCGACGCTGTAGATGCCCGGGTTAACGTCCACGTAGATGTACCGCCCAGACGCGTTGGTGATCGTGGTGCGCGCAATATTGGTCGAGGTATCAGTCAGCGTCACCGCCGCGCCTGCCACCACCGCGCCGGTTGGATCAGTCACGGAACCGGCGACGCTGCCGGTTGAGGTTGACTGCGCCCACGCGGGCAGAGAGTTGCCCACACAAACCACCAACAGCAGAACCAGAGCCAACTTCACGCTGCGGATATACATTGTCTCCTCCGACCAATAGATTGAGTGTCGCGACTGACCAAGAGAAATAGGTGAGTCACTAAACACTCCCACCGCGTTGAGTGTTAGCAATCGACGAACCAGAGTGTTGTCGTCGCGTTTTCAATCGGTTACGTCAATGCTCGGATCTGCGGTTATGAAATGCGGGAGGCCAACTAGACAGTCCTCACAGCATATATCGTGCGCTTGATGTTGCGTATCTGGTTAGACTGTCAGTGCGTCCTGTATGACTACATCAAACAGGAGATGAATTTCCAAAACTCCCGATCTCCGGAGATTACTTCCGAGGTTGACTCTAGCGATTCGAAGATACATACTGGTTGGTATGTTGGCGGCACGCAAGAAGTCTGATGCGTAGATTCCGGAAGCGGCTGGCGACAATCTTCGATGCCTGGAGCGAGGCCGTTGCCTCCGCTTTGCGAGAGGGCCAAACCCACGGAAGCGTTCGCCGCGACGGGGAACCCGCTGACGCGCAGGCTTACTAATCACGATGGTCGAAGGCTATGGCTCGCTGGCAAAGAATGCTCAGGATCCGAAAGTCATGAAAGCGGGGATCAGAAACATCGTAGACTGGCTGCGGTCTTTGCGCCCGCCGGGCAACCGCAAGCCGGCTGATCGCATCGGTTCTAATGGCTAGTTTGACACTGTTACATACCAACCGGTTTGTAGGCTCGGCGGGTTGCATCCCGACAGGCACTCCGAGGCCAGAGCGGATGGGGGACTGATGGAAGCAGAAAAACGATCAGATCTGTCCCTCTGAATAACAACTGCGGTGAGATTCAGCCGATACAGGAGGAAGTGATGAACCGAAAGAGATTCCAGGCGATTGCCTCTTTAAGCGTCGCACTGATTCTTATTCCGGATGCGGGCTGGCAGGCTCGGGCTCAGGATCATCAAATGTTGTATCCCAGCATGGCCCCGCTTGACCAATACCTGATGGATCGAAATGCTGAGATCGCACTGGCGCGAAGCGCGGCCCCGGAGATCATCTCGCGCGATGCCGATGTCCTCGTCCTGGGAAGGCATGGCTACGAAACCGCAGTCAAAGGCAAGAATGGTTTCGTGTGCGTCGTGGAGCGAGGGTGGATGTCCCCATTCGATGGTGAATTTTCTGTTAATTTTTGGAACCCTAAACTTCGAGGTCCGCTCTGCTTCAACCCGCCGGCCGCCCGCTCCATCCTGCCGATGACTTACAAAAGAACGGAAATGGTATTGGCTAGTCAATCCAAAGCTCAGATCATGGAGGGCATCAAGACATTCATAAAGCAAGAACTGCCGCCCCTGGAGCCTGGAGCCATGTCCTACATGATGTCGAAAGAACAGCACTTAAACGATGGCGCTCACCACAACTGGATGGCTCACTTGATGTTTTACACTCCGCTCATGGACAGTGCCGTTTGGGGTGCAGATCTGTCTAAGTCGCCGGTCATGCTGAATCCACAGTTCCACGGCGATCCGGAACCAATCGACGTATTCATGATTCCCGCGGGTTGGTGGTCGGATGGAACGCCGGACGCAGTCAAGCCAGAGTAGTTATGCGAGTGAGTGTGACCGGTGTGTTCTCAAGAGTCATGAGTTGACGGCAAACAGCTGCACTTCTTATCTTGCGCTTTGGGAGGGGCCAAGTAACGTGAGTGCTCCCCTACAGCGCCCTGAATTCGATGTAAACCTGCGCCGGTCTGCCTCAACTGATGTCACCCGTGGAAAGGTGAGAGTGCCTATGAAAAAGGGCGTCGAGACGGGAAAAAGGACTGTCTTGCAGGTGCGGGAGGCTTCTCCTGAGCGCGTTGCTTTTGTTCCCCTCAACTGCGCTTGGACAAGCGCAAGTGCTCGCAAAGCCAGATCCCGCCACAATCCAACCGTTCCAAATGCATGTTCCCGACCGCGTTCTCATTGATCTTCGGCACCGTTTGGCGGAGACCAAGTGGCCCGATCAACTTCCGGGCACGACTTGGGAGTACGGCGGGCGACATCAAGAGGGTCCGAGAGCTGGCGGATTATTGGGAGAACAATTACGACTGGCGTGCACAAGAAGCAAAGATCAACCGCTTTCGCCAGTTCACCACGGAAATTGATGGACAGCAGATTTATTTTATCCATGAGCGCTCGCCACGTCCCGACGCAGTACCGTTGATGTTGATTCATGGCTGGCGCCCTGCGGATAGCTAACTCCAGGTCTTTGGGTTGGCGATCCGTCCTCACGACCAAGAAGTACGATTTTTCCAGCGCTACCGCAGTAAGGTAGACGCTGGGTTGCTCCGTCCCATCCATTGTGGCGTCCATGTTCGAACGGATGTTTTTAAGGGGTTGTGAAATTTCACACGCATTCCGAAGCGGAAGAGCAGTTTCCGATTCACATTGACGCTTCACGAGTTGTTGATTACGGCGTGTTGCGCCTAATCACAGCGTAGGGCAACCATCGGGTCCACCTTGGTTGCCCGATGCGCGGGGAGCCATGCTGCTAGGATCGTCATCGCGCTCACTACGATGAGCGCAACGGTGAACGTCATGGGATCCAGAGCGCTCAGGCCGAATAGCTGGTCTTTGATGTACCTGGTTGTCAACAGCGTCAGAGGTAACCCCAGCCCCACGCCGATGGTGAGCAACAGGAGCGATTCGCTCAGAATCATCCACTGAACGACTGGAGTTTGTGCGCCCAGAGCGATGCGAATGCCGATCTCGTTGGTACGGCGCACTACGTTGTAGCTCATCACGCCATAGAGGCCAATCGCCGCCAGAAGCAAGGCGATCACCGAGAATAGGCTGGTCAGGGATGAGATGAGTTCGTCGTGCGTCATGAAGTTCGACATTTGATCGTGAATGGGTGTGATTCTCACAAGAGGGAGGTTGCGATCGACCGACGTTACTGCTGCACGAAGATCGGCGATCGTGTGAGCCGGGTCGCTGGTGGTGCGCACCAGGATCATGCCGGCGAAGCGATCCTGATTTTCTTCGCGGACCACCGCGTTGGCGGCGACACCGGTAGCGCCGGCAGCAGATGAATCGGCCGGAAGATACGGGTCGATCTGGGCAAGCGGGATGTAGGTCATTCCAACCCGGTCAACATCGCGAGGATTACCGGATTTGGTGTCGCGGGCGATACCAACAATCTGCCATGGCCCTTTGACGCTGTCGATGTCGATGATGATAGACCGCCCCACAGCTTCGCCTTTGGGGAAGAAGTGGCTGGCAAGCGTCTGGTTGATGATGGCCACTTTCTGGCTATTCGCGCTGTCGGCATCGTTGAAGGCACGTCCTGCGACCATTGATATTCCAACGGTCTCAAAATACTGCCCTGAGACGCGATTGAGGATCGAGTGCCTGTTCTCCTTGGGAGCGGGCGTGTAACCGGGAATGGTGACACTGGAGGACCAGTTACCGGCGCTGATAGGCGGAGTCGCGCAGAGGGCGATAGAGCGAACACCGGGAAGCGCGGACAGGCGTTCAACCAAACGCTGATGCAGGCCAGGAGTCTGGCTCGGCTTGTATCCGGCAAGTTTTGCATTGAACTCGGCGAGCAAAAGGTGTGAGCGCTCAAAACCGTAGTCTTGATTCTGAAGATTGCGCAGGGTGCGGAGAAACAGTCCTGAGCCAATCAGCAAAAGCAGCGAGAGCATCACTTGCACGGTGACTAGCGTTTTAGGCCAGAACCGGGCCGATTTGCCGCCACTGCTTTGCCCGGTGCGGGTGCCGGCGCTCAGATTGCTTGCTGCTCCGGTACGTGCTGCGGCGAGGGCCGGGGCAAGTCCGAAGAGGATTCCGGCGAGCAGAGAGAGGCCCAGCGTGAACAGCGCGACGGTCGTATCCGGCGTGGCGTCCATCGCGATATAGGCGTTGCCCTGGCTGACGACGCCGATGAGAACGCGTGTAGCCGCGAAGGCAATGCCCAGTCCGAGCACCCCGCCGGTGAGTGACAGCAGCAGGGTCTCGATCAAGCTCTGGCAGACGATGCGTGCGCGGCTGGAGCCAAGGGCGAGCCGCGTGGCGATTTCACGCTTTCGGGTGGCGGCGCGGGCCAAAAGAAAATTCGCCAGGTTGGCGCAAGCGATGAGCAGCACCAATGCAACAACGATCATCAGAATCTTCAGCGATTCGCCATACTGGCTGCGGATGAGTGAGACCCCGTGAGCTGCGGGTACAAGGGGAACATTGACGCGGCTGATCTCCATCTGACGATCGGCTGACAGGGTTCCGCCCTCACGCTCACGAATACCATTCCTGACCTGCTGATTGAGCCAGTTCTCGCTTCGCGCAAGTTCGGCCTTGTTGCTGGCGGCTCGCGGGCTCAGCCGCCCGAATAAATGAAGGAAGTACAAACCTGAATGCGCGGTAAGCATCGACGGCTGCTGTAGCACAACGGTCTGCATGCTAATTGGGGTCCATAGCTCCGTTGGCTCCAGCTCTTGCTTGATACCAAGAAATCCTTGTGGCATCACGCCGACCACTTCGAACGGAGTGCCGTTGATCGCGATCGATTTTCCGAGGATGCGCGGATCGGAGGAAAGAGACTGCTGCCAAAAGTGATAGCTCAGCACCGTAACGGCGCCGCTTCCCGGTGTGGCGTCGTCCGACGGCAGGATGGTGCGGCCAAGCAGAGGTTGAGCACCGAGGACGCTGAAATAGTTGCCCGAGACAAGATTGGCCGGTGCGAGCACGGCAGGCGAACTTGCGTTTGTAGTGCCGCTGGCCGCAAGGGGCCGGATGCTCACCTTGTTGGAAAAACTGCAATATGCGGCGATTCCCTGAAAGGGGCCTGGATCCGTTTGCATTGAGCGCGTGAAATCCCAAGGGAAATAGCCGCCAAATGCGCCTAAGTCGATGCCGCCGGCGACGCCACCAAATTCGGAATCACCGAATGCAACCAGCTGCTCAGGATTCCGCACCGGAAGATTGCGGAGCATTACCTGGTTGATGAGCGTGAAGATTGCCGTATTGCCGCCGATGCCAAGGGCCAGCGACAGGAGGGCGATGGCGGTAAAGGAAGGGCTCTTCGCCAACATGCGTACGCTATAGCGAAGATCCATCGATAGTTCGTCCCGCAATCGCAACCCCAGCGACGCACGGATGGCATCTTTGTGGGACTCGATGCCGCCGAACTGGATGCGCGCCCTACGCATCGCTTCCTGCTGGGGAACTCCGCTACGAACCAGCTCTTCAGCAATGCTCTCGATGTGAAAGCGCAGTTCCGCCTCCATAGCAGTTTCTAGCCCCGCGCGCTTTACGATCCACTTCAACCATGAACGGAGCCTCGCGAATAGTTTCACACTTCCTCCGGTGTCGTACGGAGAATGCTGGCGATAAGCGACGCCATGCGGTTCCACTTCTCAGTTTCGGAGTGGAGTTGACGGCGGCCAGCCGCGCTCAGTCGATAGAACTTTGCCTTACGATTGTTGTCGGATTCGCCCCACTCACTGGCAATCAAGCCCTGGTGTTCCAGCCGGTAGAGCGCTGGGTACAACGATCCTTGCTGGATCTCCAACTGCTCAAAGGAGATCTGCTGTATGCGAAGCAAAACCCCATAACCGTGTAGCGGGCCCAGAGACACGGCTTTGAGGATCAGCATGTCGAGAGTACCTTGCAGAAGATCGATCTGCTTGCCCACAATCTCTCCTTGTCTGTCTAGGAGACAATATCAATACCCTCCTAGAGAGTCAAGGGAGTGCGAGGGAGCGTATCAAACAATTGTTTCTGCGGTCTGCGCCGACAGCCGCAAGCAGATGCGGACATGATTTACGACCGGAGCGGGAATCTCGGAGAATTCAGGGAAATAGCTCAGGTATTGAATGCACTTAAGCAGCAGAATTGCCCCGAAGAAGTGCTCATTACTACGGACAAGTGATCGAGCAAAGTCGATCTCGTGGGGTACTGGGGTAAATAAGTCTCGAAGTTCGCTGGCATTCGGCTCATGCCGGAACCGAGGATAGGCAGTCCTTTCGATTGCGGCCACGGCGGCCCTCCCTCAACTGGCAATCAGAAGGTGTTCAGTCTAGCGCAACCTTGGGAGTAAGAAAGATTGTGTAATGTAAAGCAGGTTGCTGATCTGGGGCGAATCGAGGTCGAAAGGGTCCTGCAAGGCCCTGTTGTGTCCTGTGGCCGTTTTTGCACCCAATCTTTGCGCTGCCCCTAGTTCGTGCTGAGAAAGCCGACGTGGGAGTTGTTGTTTCTGCGGTCTCTACTCGCGCGGAGCTACCCAAGATAAGCCTTTCACCTACCACTGCCAAAAATGAAACGCTTGGCGTCTTGCTCTCTACGTTAGACAGCTCCGGCGTGCCGTCCCATTGGAACAATTCGCTTGCGCCAACGAGTGCCGCGACTTTGGCGCGAGTTTCTCCGCCTACAGAGCCTAAAGTGCGTTTATCTCGTTCGGTTATCTCGTTCGCAGTCCAACCAGTGGATACAGAGAGCATGCCCGCAAGCATCGTCATCACCAATGACACTCCGATTGTGCAGACGATCTCAGGCATTAAGATTCGAGGGAGCGACTCAACTGATTTCATCGAGGCAACCGACTGCGGATACACCATCGAGGTCGGGGCGGGCACCCTTTGAGTGATCTTCAAAGCAACCACGAGCGGAACAAGAACCGGCAGACTCACGATCGAGGGAACGAGACAAAAGATCTCTCTGACTGGAGTAGGAAAATAGAGTTGCTGAAGCGCGGAATGGAAGGATGAATCATGCACATGCGAAGAGTGATCGCCGTACTGTCGTTCTCTCTCTCTTTCTCTTCCAGCAACTCCTCACACAAAACCCGACGCAGCCACCTAGTTCCGGCTTTGCTGAGCCACGTGGTTCCCCGACGTGGAGTCCAGATTAGTCAGCCGGGCACGCCGAGTTGGAGGAGGACTGTCTTCTTGAGAGCGAGGCTCTGGTGTTACATTTGTTGCGAACGGAGCTACGATACGTTACGGTTAGCACCAGGTGAGCATCCATGAGGACAAAGGGCACTCAGAGTATTCAGCCTCGCGAGACAATGAGCTTCGGAGAGCGGATCGGTCTGCTGAGCGTGAAACGGCAGGAACTGGTCCGGCCCATTCAAGAGCACCCTCGCGATTACGTCCTCTTGAGCATCCGCAACGTTGCTGTCAGACTGCAAAGCGACCCAGCTACCATCCTGCGCATTGTGCGCAGCATGGGATTTCACAGTTACCGCGAATTCAAGGCATACCTGCACGAGCTATCCATCGCCACTGCCACCACGTTGGAAGGACTCAAAACCGGCAACCGCATCGATTCGGGGCTGGCGGCTCAGGGACACCAAGTCCTCGAACGTGACATCCAAAACCTGCACGCTCTTCGTCATACTCTCGACATGGCTCGCGTGGTGAGTCTAGCCCGCAGGATTTACGAGGCCCGCCGGATCATGATTCTGGGCGGCGATCTCGCCGTCAGTCTCGTCGAGTTCCTCGACTACAAACTTACTTTGCTCGGGCTGCCTGTCTTTACTGCGCTTACACCTGGGAAAACGCTCCACGCCGCCCGAGGCTTGACGCGGAAGGACCTCGTCCTGGCTTTGAGTTTTCGCCGCGGTCTTCGGCAAACCGTCGAAGGCTTGCAAGAAGCCAAATCTCACGGCGCCTACTGTGTTGGCATCACCGACACATTTGTCTCCCCCATCGCACGCTTCGCGGATGAATGTTTTCTCACGTCCGTCGAAGCTCCTTTCAGCAACTCCTACGCGGCTCCAATCAGCCTGATCAATGTGCTCTTTACGATCTGCGCTCACTACCGGCGATCGCGCACCCTCGCCCTCCTGGAACAGGTCGACCAGGAACAACGGCACGGCTTCCGCTGGTATAAAGGCTGAGCAGAAACAAAAGTGGCGATCCCTCCGAAGACAGAAAGTTGGGTAAAAGCTGAGCTCGCCTTCCCGATTCGCGCTTACCTCCGGGAGTGTAATCTATGGGCCAAAGTAGAGCCTTTTGACCCCGTTCTCGGAGACGCTGGTTAGCAGAAACAAATGTTTCAATCCAGCAGATTTGTGCTTGACACCGCCTACCCACTGTCCGTATACAGGTCAATCAAATGGCGGCTGTATCCAGAGAGAGGGCATTCCATGAAAACACTCCGGGGCTTGATCGTTTTTTGTCTAGCTTTGTACGCAACAGCGGCCTGGGGACAGGCCACAACGTCACTTCGCGGAACGGTGACTGACTCCTCCGGCTCGGCGATTCGGGACGCCCAGGTGACGGTACTCAATGCGAGCACGAACTTTACTCGTATCACGGCAACCACTGGCGAGGGAAGCTACGTTTTTCTCGAGCTGCTTCCTGGGACGTATAACGTCACGGTGGAAGCAAAAGGTTTCAAGAAATACGTACAGACGGGGGTGCCTCTGCGCGTCGAACTTCCAGCGACGATCGACGTTCAGATGATCGTTGGAGCGCCCTCCGAGGTTGTATCGGTCACGGCCGAGGCTCCTGCGATCAACACAACCGACGCCAGCGTTGGCCAGACCATGGACAACACCGCCATCGAGAACCTTCCGCTGCCCGAGGAGAACGCAGTGCTCCTGCTCAGTCTGCAGCCGGGTGTCGCCTTCAACGGCGAGAACATTCTGACCGACAGCTATGACACGCGTGCCGGCATGGTCAACGGCGAGCGGAGCGATCAAAACAACATCTCGCTCGATGGCATTAGCAACAACAACGAGTTCGCAGGCTATGCCTTCACTGGCATCTTGCCGACCACGCCTTTTTCGGTCGAAGAGTTCCGTGTGACTACCTCCAACTACGGCGTGAGTGAGGGACGCTCTTCCGGCGCCCAGATCTCTCTGGTCACCAAGGGAGGCACCAACAAATTTCACGGGGCTCTCTATGAGTTCAATCGCAACGGCGTCGGCGAGGCGAACGACTTTTTCCTGAAAGGCAGCCAGGTGTCCAGCGGCCTGCCCAACCGACCCACGCAGTTAGTATGGAACAACTATGGAGGCGCGATCGGCGGGCCCATCTGGAAGAACCGGCTGTTCTTCTTCTTCAACTATGAGGGCCACCGGCAGAACGTGGGGACAAGCGTCGAGCGCAGCATACCGAGCCCGATGCTCCGGGACGGAATCATCCAATACCAGTGCGCCACTCCATCAGCCTGTCCCGGCATGAGCGTGACCGGAGCGAGCGGCACCTCCTATCCCATCCAGACCGGCAATTACGCGCTGGGTCCAACGCAGCTCGCGCAGATGGATCAGGCAGGCATCGGTCCCAGTGGCGGAGCGCTCGCCTATTTTCAAACCTATCCGGTGGCAAACGATCTCAACTACGGCGACGCGCCGAACTTTGCGGGATATCGCTTTGCCGCCCCCACCACCAACCGCCAGAACTGGTACATCGGTCGTGTCGATTTCAAAGTCACGCAAAACGGCAATCACACGCTGTTCTTCCGCGGCACCGGCGTCGATGACCGCATTGCCAATGCTCCGTTTCTCCCTGGCCGTCCCCCGGTTTCTACCAACACCGACCTCGCCAAGGGCTTTGTCGTCGGTTACACCAGTCTTTGGGGCACGCACCTCGTCAACAATGTCCGCTATGGTCTCACGCGCGACAGTTTTGGCAGCAATGGCAATTCCAACCAGCCGTGGGTTTACATGCGCGATCTGGACCAGGGGATTGCGTACTCCAATGGCAACACAGCTCCCGTGCACAACATTGTCGACACGATCGATTGGACCAAAGGCGCGCACAGCTTCCAATTCGGTTTCAATTTCCTGCTCTCGCGCCTGAATACCTATGATTACGGCGCCGTTTTCAGCGACGCCCTCACCAACGCCGACTGGATTGCCGCTGGAGGTTTTGCCAACAAGAACGCGTTCCTTAACCCCGCATGTAATGCGCAGAATCCCGGATCCTCGAGCTGCACTCCCGGCGACATCTATCCGGCGGTTGACTCCGGCTTCAACCACGCCTACGACTTCCCCCTGGCCGCCTTGATGGGTATTGAGAGCGAGGTCGACGGATCCTTCAACTACAAGGTTGGTGCCACCAGCGCCACACAGCTGAGCCAGAATCGACCCATAATTCGCCACTGGGCGACTAACAACTACAACTTCTTCTTCCAGGACACCTGGAAGGTCCGTCGCAATCTCTCTCTAACCTACGGCCTGAATTACCAGCTGATGACTCCCATGACAGAGACCGCCGGACAGGAAGTCACGCCGAATGTCAACATGGGCGCTTGGTTCAATCAGCGCGAGGCCGCGATGTACAAAGGTATCCCTGACAATCAAGTCCTGGGCGGCGCGCTGATCGGCTTCGGCCCTGCTGGTTCTCCGTACGGCAAGCCCGGCTTGTACAGCAGCCAGACGAAGAATTTTGCGCCGCGCCTAGGCATCGCCTTTACGCCGCACTCCTCGTCTGGCTGGTTGAACAAACTCTTCGGCGAAGATAAGACTTCCATTCGTGCCGGCGCCGGCATGTACTACCAGAACTTCGGCCCTGAGTTGGCCCAGTCCTATAGCGCGTCAGGCGAGTACGGGCTCTCCACACAGGTCTCCAACCCCTCGGCCTCTCTCCCGTTAAGCGCTGCACCTCGCATCGGCAATAGCTTGTCCGAGATGAACAACATTCCTCTAGATCTGCTGACGAGCATGGGGATCACTCCTCCCGCCAACTTCAACTTCCCATCCACACCTCCGGGGGGCTCGTTCCTCATCGCACACGGCATTGATCAGTCGCTCAAGACTCCTTATTCGTACGCCGTAGACCTCTCCATCCAACGTCAGCTACCCGGCAGAATGACCCTGGACGTGGCCTACGTGGGCCACTTTTCTCACCGCCTCCTGGTGCTCGATGACGTTGCCGCCCCCATGAACCTGGTAGATCCGAAATCCGGGGTCAGTTTCTTTGCCGCTGCGAAGCGCATGTCGCAACTGTGGCGTGCGGGAAATGCGGACAACAGCGCCACCATCACGCCGGCACTGGTCGGGCCAACGGCCCAATACTGGCAGAACATGTTGGCGCCACAGGCCTCCTATCCGCTTTGTGCAGCACCAGGTGGCCCGACTAACAACTTGCTGTTTGCCGTTTACGATGCGTTCGGCGGGGGAGTTCCCCAGGGCGCCCCGAATTGCGGCAGTCTTTACAACGAGACGTCCGGGAGCTTCCTGATCGACGTGTTGGGGACCCCGTCGCTGCCCGCAACCGGCGCGTACAGCTACTACAACAGCCAGTACTCATCGCTGTGGGACTGGCGCTCCATCGCCTGGTCCAATTACAACTCCCTCCAGGTCAGTCTCAATAAGCAGATGTCCAACGGTGTCATGTTCGGTCTGAACTACACCTACTCCAAAGCCCTGGACATCGAGTCCACCTCGGAACGCGGTGTCCACTACCTGACCGACAGCGTGATCAACGCCTGGGACCCAGGTCAAATGTATGGCCCTGGTGACGCAGATCTGCGGCACCAGATCAACGGCTACTGGGTCGTCCAATTGCCCTTCGGCCGCGGAAGGGCCCTCGCCAGCAACGTGCATGGCGCCGTCGATGCCCTGATTGGTGGCTGGCAGCTTGCTGGCACGACTCGCTGGACCTCCGGCTTCCCAGTAAGCGTCTTCCAAGGATATGTCTGGCCAACCAATTGGGACGAGATGGGGTGGTCGGATTTGACCGGCGCGCCCATTAAAACCGGCACAACCATCACCAACGGCGTTCCAAACATGTTCAAGAATCCTACCCAGGCGAGGGCAGGGTTTGATTATGCGTATCCGGGAGAAAGCGGCTCGCGCAATCCCATTCGCGGCGACGGTTATCTCGCCACGGACATGAATCTCTCCAAGCAGTGGAGGATTCCGCGCACTGAGAGCCACACCTTCGAACTGCGCTGGAGCGTCTTCAACGCCTTCAACAACGTCCGCTTCGACGCCTTCTCCATGCAGGACGAGTGGGACGTCCCCTCGACCTTCGGGAACTACACATCCACGCTCACCAATCCACGCAGAATGGAGTTCGCGGGGATCTATCGCTTCTGATCAAACGAATGTTCGTCTGCAACGGCCCGGCGTGCTAGCGTCGGGCCATAACCTTCGCCTTGGCGTTTGTAACGCCTAGATTTGCAATTTCAAACTGAGCGGGGAGATGGCAAACTAGGGGTCCGACCTCGGAACGCAACAAATTGTACGTTAAGAGGAGGAGAAGACACGAAATCGTCATGCCGTTCCTGTTGCAGTGCCTCGACGATGGGTGAACCCCACTTCTCGGAACGACTTGTAACCCAATGGCAAAACTGGTCAGCGATCTCGGTCAGGGTGTGGCGGGTCACCCGTTTTCCATCTCGATAGGTGTTGAAGAATCCGTACCCGTTCAGGTTATTGGATTTGAATCAGTCCGTTCGGTAGGAGCCGATCGAAACATCGATATCCGAACTCGATGCAACTGTTGTGGTGCTCGTAGAAAGCGTCCATGGCGATCTCCTGTGTAGTGGACCCAGAAGAGTACTGCCATGGACGCTTCTACGGCATCACTCAAGGAAAGCGATAGGGTTCGATGGGATATCAAGAGCGGCGAGTTAGTACCCCGTATTGCGGTGCAACGATTTGCGACAAACACTTATGGTAGTTGCTTTTAGTTGCTTTATACTACCGAACCTTTGGGCGGTATAAGGTCGACATGTGAAAACGATGATCTGAAAGATGTGAGCTTTCTTGTTGAGCAACGCGCGGAACCAATCCATGCGGCTGTCATCGCTCTGGCCCACCAGCAGCGTAGCTGCGAAAACTTACTCTAAGCGTATTGTGCGCAAGGTAACCCCCAGAGATACGGAGCCGAATCCAGAGACATTTCTGCTCGAAACACCGCTGTCAGAGCGGGCGGCCGACGGTCAACCGCTCCGTATTGTACGCAGTATCCCCCCTCGACCTGGCCTCAGTTTGCTGCGTACAATGCCGAGGTCCGCGGAGCAACATTGCACACAATTGGTGTTGCACGCAGGACTTGTACGCAACAAAACGTGAAATTTGGACTGGAAGGCAGTTTTGAGGCGCTTTCGGACTCTAAGAACGCCTTAAAAGGGCTCCTTAGAGTAATTTTTCGCAGCTACGCTGCTGGTGGGCCTGGCTCGGGGAAATGAAGTTCTCGCCCTCGACCATCAACCAACGCCTGGCGGCGATCCGCAAACTGGCGAGCGAAGCCCAGCGCAGTGGGTACGTGGACAGCGAGACGGCGCAGGCGATTATCACGGTCGCCGGGGTGAGCCAAAAGGGCAGACGCCTCGGCCGGTGGCTGGCGTGGGAAGAAGCCCGTACGTTACTCCAGGCGCCGATCCCGCACAGCATTCGCGGAATGCGGGACCGGGCGCTGCTCGGAGTGCTGGTGACGTGCGCGTTGCGCCGCGGGGAATTGTCGCGCATGAACTGCCAGCATCTCGTGATGCGCGGCGGCCGCTGGGTGTTTCTCGATTTCCTGAGGAAGGGGAACAGGACGCGGTCGGTGGCTGTGCCGCTGTGGGTGAAGCAAGAGATTGATGGGTGGCTGGACGTGGCAGGGATAGAGAAAGGACCGATCTTCCGGCGCGTGCTGGCGAACGGCCGAGTGGGCAAGGATGCGTTGACCGAGCGCGCGGTGTGGCAGCTGGTGCGTGAGTACGCAGCGCAGATCGGGATCGGCGAGCTGACGCCGCATGATCTGCGGCGCACGGCGGCGACGCTCTGCCGCGCGAAGGGCGGGGAATTGGAACAAATTAAGTTTCTGCTGGGGCATGAATCGATTCTGACAACGGAACGGTACTTGGGGTCTGAACAGGATCTGAAGAATGCAGTCAATGACGCGCTAGTGTTTGAATGAAGGCTCAATGCCGAGTTGTCTGTTCGATCAGAATGGCGTGAGGAAGCCGTCCGGTGATGCTTTCTTGGATTGGAACCGAATGGAGAGTTCGTTTTTGCAAGCACTCTCAGAATTGCAGCGGTCAACGTTTCAGCCTAGAGGCGCCACACGATTCAGCGCCTCAGCTTTGCATCAACCACTTCCGCCTCTGCAGTTCGTCAAGACGGGACTGCCGGAAATTCGCGCTGTTGAGCTTGATTCGACAGGATAATAGCCCGAATGAGCAGCTGACCCAGCTGATCCGGTGGGTTGCTGATCCGGTGGGTTTGTCATTCGAACTCATCAGTGATAAGCTGCGCGTAATCGTTTTGGGGCCCTCTTTACCGTTGAGAGGCTGCGATGTCCCTCCTTAGTAGTGCTCTACCATGTCTACAACTTCGCCCATACGTCCGCGCCTATGCTTATCGCAAATGGGAATCAACGGACCTCACGCTCAGCGAGCCGGTTCCTCCTCAACTTGAACAAGTCTTGAACTTCGAGTTCGGGGTGATGCCAGATGTGCTGCATCGGCAAGGTCCAGTAAGCTGCCGGATCTGGATTGGTGGTGCTCAAACCGTGTTTCCGGGACACATGCGTCTGTATCCGGGAGTCGAGTCGTTTGCAGTATTTTTTCAACCTGCAGGGTGGTCGTGTCTATTCAGGATTCCCATATGCGAGTTCACAAATCGGATTTACGATGCGTATTCAGTAATCGGAAAACAATTGGGTTCGCTGTGGAACAGGTTGGGCGAGACTTCCTCGTTCGAGCGACGTGTGGCGATTGTGGAAGAATTCCTGCTAAGGAAAGTACCGGGGGCAGTTGATTCGGATGCGATCACCAAGGCGGTCACATACATATTTCAGTGCCACGGCGCGGTGAGCGTTTCTCGTCTTGCCGAACGCCAATCGATTGGCTTACGACAATTTGAAAGAAGGTTCCGAGAGGGGACGGGAGTCTCTCCCAAAATGTTCGCGAGAGTCGCCCGTTTTCAAGCGGCTGTCGATGCCAAGCTCGCGCGCCCGCAGCGGACATGGTTGGATATTGCACATACCTTTGGATACCACGATCAAATGCACATGGTTCGTGATTTCAAGAACCTCAGCCTAAACACGCCTTCGGGCCTGGTGCTGGAAATGGGAGACGTACGGCCTCCCGCGCTCGTGGACGCGACGCCCTAAAAAATATTGCTCCCGATGTCGGATTTGTACTATGCGTCAGGATCGGTATTAGGGCATAAATCTCACCTGGGATCGACCCGACCGGAACTTTGAGCGCGAGTCGAATCCGCCGCCTGGGCGGAACTCGCTTTGCCGGGTGCGTCCATTCGGCGCATCGGCGATTCGGTTCTGCGTCTAGGAAATCGAATGGAGGAGTTTGAAAATGAATCGCACCTTGGCGCGTATCGTCTTGAGCCCTCTCACCTTGACAATGTCGCTTGCCGCAAATGCACAAGATAGGCATTACAAGTTCATCGACCTGGGCACGCTCGGTGGACAGGCGAGTTATTTCTCAAACGGATTTGATGGAATCTTGAACCAACACGGAGCGGCTGTTGGTTGGGCGGATACAGCGATCGCAGATCCGTTTCCGACATTCTGCTTCGATGCCGACTGCCTCGTATCGCATGCGTTCGTGTCGCGTAACGGCGTGCGGACCGATCTGGGGACGCTGCCGGGTGGCGCCAGCAGTCAGGCGACCTGGATCAGCGCGAATGGGATCATCGCTGGAAGCGCACAGAATGGCGTCGAGGATCCGTTGATTCCTGGCTGGGGAGAACTACGCGCGGTTCTTTGGGAGAACGGCCACATTATCGACCTCGGCACTTTGGGAGGCGGCAACGAGAGCGCCATCGGCAGCGTCAACAGCAGGGGGCAGGCAGTAGGTGCCGCGATGAATACTGTCCCCGATGCATTTGATTTGGTTGGCCCAGGCTTATTTCCCACCCAGTGCCGTGCGTTCCTGTGGCTGAACGGTGCAATGCAAGATTTGGGCACATTGGGCGGGGACGATGCCAACGCAAATTTCATCAACGAACGTGGTCAGATTGTAGGCACTTCCTACACCAACACTACTCCGAATGCGACTACCGGAGTGCCAACGATTGATCCATTCCTCTGGGAGAGAGGCAGGATGATCGATCTCGGCACACTCGGTGGCACGATTGGCGGCGTTGCGGCCTTCAACAGTCGGGGCGAAGTCGTCGGCACTTCCAACGTGACTGGGGATGTGTTCGCTCGTCCCTATCTGTGGACGAAGCAACATGGGATGCAGGATCTTGGCACGCTGGGCGGGAACACTGGCGTAGTGAACTGGATTAACGATGCTGGAGAAATTGTGGGAAAGACTGATCTGCCAGGTTCGCTTTCACCGCAGGATCACCACGCGGTACTGTGGAGACATGGTCATCAAATTGATTTGGGCGCGTTCCCTGAGGACACAAACAGTAACGCTTACTACGTGAATTCCCGTGGTCAGGTTGTTGGTACGTCCGAGGACCGGGCGCACATGTTGATCGGCGTGGGCGAACACGCGTTCCTGTGGGAAGGCAACGGGCCGATGGTCGATCTGAATACGCTGATTCCGCCAGGAGCGAGTCTGGAACTCACGTATGCAATTGCGATCAACGATCGGGGAGAAATTGCGGGGTTTGGAGTTCCGCCGGGAGTGCTGCCGGAGGACTACGAGACCCAGGGGCATGCTTACGTGCTGCTGCCCTGCGACGAGGGTCATCCCAATCTCGAGGGATGCGATTACTCGATGGCGGATGACGCTCATTCCGTACGCCCTATGGTCTACGGGGTACCTACACGGACGGCGCCGGCATGGTCGCGGAGGCTGGAAAACCGGGGGGCAATGCGGCCTTGAGAAGCAAAAGAACAGAGACTTAAAAAACTGTATATCAGCACTCAGGAGCAGCAACTCTTCGCGGGAATGATGTTTTCAACAGACCTGCGCAAAGGTGCCCCTCCGTGGTGACTGGTGAGATTCTAGGCGGCGGACGATTTCGATCGCTCCGGGCTGATGGCGGAAGCAGCCACGTCCGGGAGACCTTGTGCCGTTCGAGTACACGGGATTTCGGGTTGAGCCTTACCGGGATCACATCGACGAACCCGGCACTTCGAGGAACATGGTGGTGGTCTGCACAAAGGACGATCTCCAAACTATGGCCGAGCATGCACTGATCCGTGCGGATCAGATCGAAGGAAGAAAGCTGTAGAAGCTCAACTTGGCAGTCGGAAAAGCCCCCGCCACGGCGGGGCTTTTCGTTTGTCCGCACTCAGAAGGGCGGTTGCAAAATAACCTGCCCGGAACCCGCGAACTTTGGGGCAATTCTCGCGTGACAGAAAAGACGGAATTCCAGACGAAATCCGTCAGGCAGGGCAAACATTAAAATGCAGGGAGGAGCGGGCAAGGCTGATTTCCTGCTGGAAAACACAGGCAGGAATGTCGGCCAGGCATCTCAGTAGCTCAGTTTCCGAACCTGCGCTTCCTAGACCAGATTGACCGCAACCAACTTCTGCGGTACGTCAAATTTTTGCGAGAGCATGACAGTGACTTCGATGACCGCACAGTTCACAACATCTTCGAAACCCTGAACACGTTCCTGCGGACACGGGACATTCTTATTGCCGGCAAGATCCTGGCGGAACTTGACTACGCTGATAAGCCGCCGAAGCCGTACACGAAACAGGAACTGAAGGACGTGTTTGCAACCATGGACGACGAAGAGAAACTGCTCTACGGTCTGTTCTTGAATTCCGGTGTCCGTGATGCGGAGATGCAAAACACGGAATTCGTAGATTTCAACTTGGAAAAATGCACACTGCATGTTCAGCCGAAGGCATGGCGTAAGTTTCGTCTCAAGGGCAAGAGCAAGAAGAAATCCGCCAAGGACAGATTCATTCCGATTCCTGCAAAGCTAGTTTGGAAAATCAAGGACAGAGTGGTACTGCGCAACGCTCAGCCGCATGACCTAGCGTTTCCGAACAGCGAGGGCAAACCTGACGGTCACTTCCTACGCAAGCTAAAGGCGATTGCGAAGAAAGCAGGTGTCGAAGGTGCAGAGCTTCACCGCTTCCGCAAGACCTACGCCGACACGCTCCATGAAGAGGGCGTATCAGTGAACACCATCCGAATCAGACTCGGCCACGAGTCGCTGGACGTGACAATCGCTTACCTCAAAGGCAAGGACGCCGAATCGGAAGAAGCTCAGGAACGTGCAAACAGCAGCAGCCTGGCGCTGTACGCATAAGAGCAAAGGGGGAACATCACTGCGGGAGATTACTGGCTCACGATCCGGGATCTCCCGTTCTCATCTTTAGACCGATAGTTTCCGGTTGCTCGTTATCCGGGAAGTTGAAAAAGATTCGATGAGTGTCGGTGTTCGTGCAATTTGCAGCTTGAGTACTACTGGGGGCGCTACTCTCTGCGCTGGCCAGCAGTGTGTCGAGTTGTGCGCGGTACGCGTGCAGGTTTCGCGGGCAAGGAGTAGCATTTCTGCAATGAAAAGCGTCGAACGCCGTAATTTCCTAAAGGTAGCTGTGGCGCTGCCTTTTGCCTCTCCCTTGACATCGTTCGCTGAAGTTGCAAGCCCCTTGCGAAAGCCAGTGTTTGTCGCCGCGGGCGCGGACGCGACTGGGACAGAGCATCATGGACCGCGCGCAGGCACGCACCTAGATTTCAAGGTCCTTACCAAAGACACCCAGGCCGGTTTCTTTCTGATAGAGCATCGCAACGTTCCGCAAGGCGGGCCGGTGCGCCATCTGCACTATGCACAAGAAGAATGGTTCTACCTCATTGAGGGCAATAAGGTGGTGATCGAGGTAGCCGACGAGCGCTTCACGCTTCGTCCGGGCGATTCCATACTCGCGCCACGGAATGTGCCCCATGTGTGGGCCTACGTCGGTGAGAAGCCTGGACGGATGCTGATGGGGTTCACCCCGGCTGGCCAGATGGAAGATTTCTTTACCCTCTCTAGCAAGCATCCCGTGGATGCGAAAATCGCGGAAGCGCACGGCATGAAGTGGCTGGGGCCACCTCTCGACGTGGCGAAGCTCGTTGGATGACTTCCGTACCGCCCCTGACTCGGGCGCAATTCAGAAGAACGGAATGCAGCCGACCAACGCGATCCATCAGACTAATCGGTATCCCTCTGGCAAGTTGGTGTAGAGTTTCCCCCAAGGTTTCGGCGCGCCCGAAAAGGATTACGTATGACGAAAAGCCATCATAAGGTTGGGATCACGCGACGAGGGTTCCTCGAACGCACTGCTGGAAGCCTCGCAACTGCAGGAATACTTGCTGGTGGTCTCGGCGCAACTGAAGCGGGGCCCGACCCGGGAAAGAAGTTGGATTCGCCAACACCTGATTCGACGCCAAAGTACGGAAAAATCGCGCTCGAAGAACACTTCGCACTCCGTGGAACCATCCCCGACAGTTACACGTCGCTACCGACGCCCGAATCCCGACTCCAGATCCAAGACTTGGGCAGTGGTCGCATCGCGGAAATGGATCGAAGTGGTCTGGAGCTCTGCATTCTCTCGGAGTCCGGACCCACCAGCATCCAGACCGTTCTCAAGACGTCGGAAGCGGTCGACAGGGCGCGGCAATCGAACGACTATCTGGCCGAACAAATCGCAAAGTATCCCAAACGTCTAAAGGGGTTCGCGGCGTTACCGATGCAGGATCCTCAGGCTGCCGCTCAGGAACTAACACGTTGCGTTAAAGAACTGGGCTTCTGCGGCGCGTTGGTCAATGGATTCACACAGATCAACGAAGCGGATTCGGCAGTCTTCTATGACTTGCCACAATACCGGCATTTCTGGGCAACAGTTCAGCAGCTTGACGTGCCCTTCTATCTTCATCCTCGCTTCCCCTTGGCCACGCGGCAGCAGGCCTATGAAGGACACGCCTGGATTGCTGGTTCGGCTTGGGGGTTCGCGATTGAGACGTCGATTCACGCCCTGCGCCTGATGGGCAGCGGCTTGTTCGATGAATATCCCAAGCTCAAAGTGATTCTCGGCCATCTCGGCGAAGGACTGCCATTCGGTATTTGGCGCGTCGATCATCGCATATCGAGAACAAGCGTTCGGCCAAAAGCGAAGTTGCCGATAGCGCACTATCTGCGAGAGAACTTCTATATCACTACCAGCGGCGCCTTTCGCACGCAGGCTTTGACTGACGTGATAATGGAAGTCGGCGCCGACCGCGTTCTGTACTCGGTGGACTACCCGTATGAGGATATGGGTGAGGCGGCTGAGTGGTTCGACAACACGCCCATGAGCGAATCTGATCGCGTCAAGATTGCTTGTAGCAACGCGCGGCAATTGCTCCGCCTTTAATTACCAACAATAGGCCAAAACAATAGCCATTGGAATCGAGAAACTACATTCCTGGACGTGTAGTCGGCAAATCTTCCTCTACCTGTTAACAACACTTAGCCTCCCCACCCGGAAATGAGTGGTTCAAGCGTTCGATTGACACTAACTGAAACGTACGATTCACTCCAGTTGGGCGGTCGTACAGTTCCGTCATGATAGGATCGCCCAATGTGGGAAGGCTCGGTAGTCTCCATCCACATTGCGCTGGAAGCGTCGGCTCCCATGCAGTCGCGCTCGCAAGTGAGAGCCATTCCTGGGCGTGGGCTCGATGGCGATCGGTACTTCGCGGGGAAAGGGTTTTACTCAAATACGCCGAGCTACGGCGGACGCGAAGTCACGCTGATTGAGATGGAAGCGGTAGAGGCGCTCTTCCACGGTGTGACCAATGCCGACGGAAAGCGACTCGGTATCAAACTTGCCCCCGGAAACGCCCGCCGTAACATCGTGACCTCCGGCGTTCCGCTCAACCACCTCACAGATCGTGAATTTTGGATCGGCACCGTGCTCATGCGCGGGACGCGTCTGTGCGAGCCTTGCAAGCATTTGGATGATCTTACTCAGCCGGGAGTAATGAGTGGTCTAATCCATCGCGGGGGTCTACGGGCGCAGATTCTGAGCGAGGGCGTGATCCACGCCGGCGACACGGTCCACTTGAAAGCGTCATAAGAAGCAGTCATCCGAGAATGAAGCGCTCGTTCTCGATGGGTTCGTCAGTCAGCGACTCGACACTTGGCGAATGCTACACAACCAATGACCGCACACGGCATCGGGGAGCAATTACGGCATGATGCTTATCAAGGAATTGCCCGAAGTTGGCAGGCGAGCGCGCAGGCGAGTTGCAGTTCGCTTGCTTCCTTTTGTCTTTCTCGCCTACATCGTGAACTATATTGACCGAGTCAACGTTTCCTTCGCGAATCTGCGCATGAGCGCCGACTTGGGTTTCAGCGACCGTGTCTATGGACTCGGCGTTGGCATGTTCTATGTGAGTTACGTCCTGTTTGAAATACCGGGAGCCCTCATCGTCGAACGCTGGAGCGCAAAGAAATGGATCGCGCGGATCATGATCTCGTGGGGAGTCATTACAACTTTCACGGGCTTCATCAACAGTGCTAACGAGTTCTACGTGGCTCGCTTCTTTTTAGGGGCCGCAGAGGCTAGCTTTCTCCCCGGGATGATCGTCTACTTGACGCACTGGTTTTGCATGCGTGATCGGAGCCGCGCGGTAGCGTGTCTGTTTGCGGCAATACCTGCTGCTTCCTTGATCGGCTCTCCTATGGCGGGCTGGTTGCTCGGCGTTAACTGGAGCAACCTCGCGGGGTGGCGCTGGCTCTTCATCTTAGAAGGAGGTCCCGCCGTCCTCCTCGGCATCGTCACCGTCTTCTACCTGACTGATTTGCCGTCTCAGGCGCAGTGGCTTCCCTCAGACGAACGAGATTGGTTGGTCCGCGAGCTTCACGAAGAACTTACAGCCAAGAAGAAGATCCGGGAATACACCATCAAGGAAGCATTCTCTGACCGAAGCACTCTCTTGCTGGTCGCTGTTTACTTTCTCGCGATCTCGGGAGCGCTAGGAAACATTTACTGGATACCAACGTTTGTCAAACGACTTTCGGGATTCTCCAACCGAACGGTCACGAACTTGCTCCTCATCCCAGCTTTGATTGGTCTCTTCGGGACGCTCGCGAACGGTTGGCACTCGGACAAGACCGCAGAGCGGCGTTGGCACGCTGCGGTTCCCTTACTCTTCGCCGGGCTAATGTACGGTTTTTTGATACTGTTCCAGGACGACGCACCTTGGCGTATTTCATTCCTGCTACTCGGCAGCGGCTGCCTGTATGCTTTCTACCCGCCATTCTGGGCGATGCCGACGATGATTCTCGGTGAGTCGGCAGCCGCAGCGACGTTTGGACTGATCACCTCGGTTTCGCAGGTCGGCGGGTTTGCCGGGCCATATGCAATCAGCTATCTCAATGAGCAGACCCATTCGCTCACGGCGAGCTTTGGATTCATTGCGTTGTCATACGTCACTGCGGGTACGCTGGTTCTTCTTCTTAGAGTTCATTTCCCTCGGGAAGGAAAGAGATTGGCTCCAAGGAACTGAGGAGCAAGGGGATTTCCTGAGGTTGTGGCTGATCGAAAAGCAGATTGGCGCAAAAATCGCCTGATCACTCACGAGCGAGTATCGGCTCGTCACTGGGCGTGTGGTCGGCTATTCGGAAGTTGGGAATCCTCAACCTATTCCGTGTGCGAGTGGTGTGCCAGACTCCTCGAGCCCTCAGATTCGGAGAGACACCAGTCTGACTTGCGGCCAATCAGTTGTTTTCGGATCAACTTCCGGTTTGCCCGTCATTCACTAAGTGGTTCCGTAGCCGCACCAAACGATTCCTCTTTCAGCGGCCTTCCGCGAGTTGACAAACCGAAGAATAAAACCACGATTGCGGCAATGATAAGAACAGGGTCGATGCACAGAAACAATAATGACTTTCCCAGGGTGGCAAAGAAACGTCCGAAAACTAAAAGCATGGTAACGGCGCCCACGCGTCCCCAGGCCGAGCCGATCCCCATCGCAGTCGCACGAATCTCCGTGGGATGAAGTTCGGGAGTGTAAGTGTATATCGCTGTCGAGCCGAGGGATAGAAAGAAAAGGTTAATCCGGCGAATGTCATGATCTGAGCGGGTGACTGCGAGTGTCCGAACAGTGTTCCAAACGCGGCGATTGCCACAAATGAAATCAAGATTGTGTATTTGCGATCGAGCCACTCCACCACATATCCTCCCAGCACATAGCCGGAAATAGTTTGAGGGGTATCCGACAGAGGGAACTCCCAAATGGACGGTCTATCAGGAAGCTCACCGAGCGTCTTTCATTGAGTGGCCTGCGAAGCGCAACAGTCAGAGTGCGCAGTAGGATGCAAGCCCACCGGCGGTGGGTCAACAGCGTCCATGACGGAAACGTGGAAGCAGAGCCTGGGCCCATTAGCCTTTCCTTAGGGTTCGAGCAGTTGCTTCCGCTTGTGCGGGCATGACCCTTGATGGGCCGTATCCGGTTAAGAAGGTCAAACCGACAGCGAGCACCTGCAAATAAGCATCCCGAGGCTGTCGATTTGGCGGGCTTTGGTTCGACGTATAGGTAGAGCCAAGGAAAACGTCTTTCGGGAGATAGACATGACAACGCAGAACGCACCCAAATCAACAGGGTCGGCTCTTTTCGGGATCACGCTTGTCATTCTCTTGGGAGACGCGCCGGATGTGACATACAGCCTGTCGATTTCGCTGTTTCTCGTTCGATGTATGAATGGAGTGCCGCTTCGGCTCGACCCCGTCCGGCACCCGGCGCTCAGACCAGACTAGGAGACATAACGATGCGATTCATGATGTTAGTCAAGTCGGCGGAAAACTCGGGCCGTCCCCCCAAGGAACTCATGGACGCCATGGCGAAGCTCAGCGAGGAGGCGGCCAAGGCTGACACAATGATCGACAGTGGTGGGCTGGCTCCCACCGCTATGAGCCAGCGCGTCCGGCTTTCTCGAGGGAAACTCACCGTGCTCGACGGTCCTTTCACGGAGGCGAAGGAGGTTGTCGGCGGTTACGCGCAGTTTGAGTTCAAAACAAAAGAAGAGGCCACCGAGGCGGCGGTGCGGTTTATGGAACTCCACCAGAGACACTGGCCTGGCTGGGAGGGCGAGACCGAGATCCGCCAGGTGTTCGAACCGGGCAAAAGACCGATTGGCTGATCACTTGTGCGGCCTAAGGGGAGGCAATCTTATGAGAATCGAAAACACAGGCGTTTCACTCCGGCGAATCTGGGCAAGCCGCATTCTGGCCGCGTTGTGCGCTCTGTTTTTGCTCATGGACGGAGGCATGAAGCTCTTCAAGCCGCCCTTTGTAATCGAGTCCACCGCCCGGCTCGGCTATCCGGAATCTACAATCGTGGGTATAGGTGTAACGCTGCTGGTTTGCACTGTCTTGTACCTGATACCGCGTACCGCAGTTCTGGGCGCGATTTTGCTCACTGGCTACCTCGGCGGCGCGGTTGCGAGCAATGTGCGTGCCGGTACCCCCCTCTTCAACATGGCCTTTCCCATCCTGTTCGGTGTTATGGCGTGGGCTTCATTGGTCCTCCGGTACAGAGGTCTGGAATCCATTCTTTTGAAAGACGAATGAATTGGGAGCGATCGTCATGTCACTACAAGCTTATATAGACAACATCAAAGCGAAGACAGGCAAGACACCGGAGCGAGGTCCCAGTAGGGATGCCGAACTTTGTTCTGTACCGTGACGCCGAACCCCAAAGCCTCCGCCTGCATGAAGTCCTCGACGATTCGACACGAGAACATTCACAGTGCGGTCTGCGATAAATACGGCTGGTCGTTATCCTCGGGTACGTGGAAGCGACAGATTGGTCTGGTTGCGGTGTACCAAAATGAAATCGCCGCGTATCAGGCGGAACTTGATTTCCTAGAACCGCTGCTTGCGTCGCTCACTCCGTCATGCTCGGCCGGATGGAAGGGTGAAATTACCTCGAATTTCACGATAACCAAAAATTAAAATGACCCTATGCCGCCGATGGTATCTGGCTTGAAAGTCGAGAGCACCACGACAACCTACGAGCGCAGCAGGAAAGATAAGTGGGTGTTCAGCGGGCTGCTTGGATATATTCCGCAAATCACGCAAGGAAGGTGGTCGGCAGATTTCAATTCAAGCCACACTTTGATCGTAGACTCCGTTTTTGGGTTGGGAGGCAAATGCGCGGGCAGGGTGTTGCATGGCCATTTAGACATGAAAGACACCGGCAGGGGGTCCGGGACCGGGAGAGCAGACCTATTCGTCACCATCGACGGGGCGGTTGCCCACGCTAACGTGATACCCAATCAAAATGATCCGCCAGCAAAAATTACTGGCTCGCAAACGAAACAGGGTTGGGCCGACATAGTACAAAATGATTGCGGACACCGCGTCCCGAGCGGTTCCCCAGTGCCGGTTCCAGAAGCAAGCGAAAGTTTCTCGCAGACCGGAGTCGATTTCGATGTTCCAGCAGATAATCAGCATCCGGGGGTTTTGAAAGGCCACCTGTCCAAATCCGTCGCCGACGGGGGCACGAGCACCCTCGATTGGGACCTGACTCTCGCAGCGGGACCCACTAAATGAGCTGACGAGATGCGAGCACATTGGTGCGATCTTCGTTGTTGTTTTGTAAACCGGTAATGATGCGCGGACAGATCTCATGTTCGCGGCTGTTGTGGTCGGAATGCTCGCTGCGGGTTACGTCCATTACCGGCCGTGAGGATTCTGTGTAACTCGCTCGGACTATTGAAGACCGCAACGCTCGATTTTGTAGTCCTGGTATTCTTTGCAGCTATCAAAGGAGGAAACGTTCAAATGAGACGGTTCGGCAAATGGTTTCTCATCGCGTTGGGTTCATTGGTCGTGCTGTTGGCCATCGCCATCACGGTAACCATCGGATGGAGTCCGTTTCTCGGGCCCAAGTCACGTGCTCTAACGAACCACACATTCGAGCGTACGCCGCAACGTGTCGAGCGAGGCCGCTACATCGCGACAGGCTTGAGCGGCTGCATCTACTGCCACAGCCCGCATGATTGGACCGCCCCGGGCACACCCACTGTGGCTGGCAAAGAAGCTTCCGGAGAAGTGCTGCCCTACTCCGATCTGCCCGGACGCATCGTGGCCCCGAACCTTACGCCCGATCCGGAAACCGGAGCGGGCAGTTGGACCGACGATCAACTGGCCCGTGCCATACGCGAAGGCGTCGGCCACGATGGCCGCGCCCTTTTTCCCATCATGCCCTACCAACACTACCGCAATATGTCGGATGAAGATTTGGCGTCCGTTGTGGTCTACCTGCGGTCCGTGCCTGCTGTCCACAGGCAGCTTCCGGCCACCGAAATCATTTTTCCCGTAAAGTACCTGATCCGCGGCGCACCCGAGGCGGTTACTGCACCGGTCGCCGACGTTGCCTCCTCCGACCAGCTCAAATACGGAACCCATCTTGCCGACCAGGCCGGTTGTGTCGACTGCCATACCCCTCAAGTGCGGGGACAAAACGTCCCGGGTATGGACTTTGCCGGAGGCTTTCCCTTCACGGGCCCATGGGGCACCGTCGCGAGCGCGAATATCACGCCCGATCCATCTGGAATCCCGTATTACGACGAGGCTCTTTTCTTGAACGTGCTACGCACCGGACAGGTCAGAGCCCGCAAACTAAGCCCGATCATGCCCGTGATGGTTTACAAGAATCTGACCGATAACGACCTCAAGGCGATCTTCGCTTTTCTTCGCACGACGAAACCCGTGAAACATCGCGTGGACAACTCGGAGGCGCCGACCGAATGCAAGCTCTGCAAACAGAGACACGGCAGCGGCAGCGAAAACGAGTAGTGCCGCCGCGAGGGCTTTCAACAAGTGGACCTCTCGTTACTAATCCCTTCGCCACCTGCGTTCCGCTCAATCCGCGGCAGTGCACAGAAATTTAGAGATCACTGATCGTGTGCGAAGGTCTTCTTTAGTGGACGCTTACCCACATTCCAATTCTGACGTCCATGGAAGAGAGCGGAGGTTCCTATGGCAAGCGTCGTAATCACACAAGGTCTGCTCCTCGGATATTCAGTGGCGTTTGCGGCGCACCGAAACGTTCCGCGAAGGCGTATGCTGTTGATCCCGCCAGTGTCGGGATAGCAAGAAACCCGACACCGACAGTGCCCACGATAAACAGGGTCGCAGCGAACTTGCCGGCAAGCGGCCGGAGGACTTCGGCGGCCTGGCCGGTGGTCTCGATGTGAGTGATGCCGTGGCGGAAAGTACAGGCCTATTGCAGCATGCGCCGTAAATCTGCGGAGGTGATCGTGATGTCGAGCCGCCAACCTTTGATCTCCATAATGCTCGCATTTGCGGATGCTCCCGCAGCGCTCGCGTGGTACAAACAAGCGCTGGGCGCGACAGAGCTCTGGAACCTGGGAGGCGTCGTGGGCATGGAGATTGATGGCGCCCCGATATTCCTCGGGAGCCGGAGCAAAACGGTTGGGAAACTCCTGTGAAGCTCGGTGTGCCCTCTGCAAGAATTGAGGTCTTTTGCGACGACCCGGACGCGTTCATCGCTCGGGCGGTGAAGGCCGTCAGATTCCTTGGGGAACTCACCGGCAAGGCAGTTTCGTCGAACGCTCGTCAGTGTGTTTTGTTGCGCTACCCCGTATTACATGCAAGGCGTGGTTGCGGGCATGGGATATGCTTAGAAAACCGCCGCTCGAGACTAGGCAGAATTGCAGGTGAGCTACCGGTAGAGAGTTGCGGGATTGTCGACCAGAGTCGTCTTACGCAAGGCCGCATCCGGGGCCCACGTCCCCAGCAGGTTAAAGAGATGACCGTCGTCGATGCGAAGCAGTGGAGAAACATCGCTCGGCTTGCGGCCCGCGCCGGTGTTGGGATGCGGCCAATCCGAACCCCACAGAATCCGGTGAGGATTGGCTTCAATCAGCGCCCGCGTCAACGGCACCACATCGGGATAGTCGGGCGGCTTGTCTGAAGCGCGATACGCTCCCGAAATTTTGACGTATACCTTCCCGTTTCGCACGAATTCCAAGAGTTTGTCAAAACCCGGCTGCTGAAGGCCGAGCGCGGCTTTGGCTCCGCCAAGGTGGTCAAATACTACCGGCACCGGAGATGCGAGTATGAGTTCGGTTAATCCCGCCAGCACCGGCAAGGCAGCGTAAATCTGCACATGCCACTTCCGATCTTGAATTTGCTCGATCGCAGACTTGAAGCGACGACGTGCATGGTCAAGGTTCGTATCTTCCGCGGTTCCGAGATTGATTCTGACTCCGCGAATCCCTGCGCGCTCCATGTCGTCGAGAGTGGTTGACGGAACCTCGCTAGGCAGAACCGCAATCCCCCGCGCCGCTGGGCCGTACTGCTTCATGGCGTCAAGGGTGCAGGAATTGTCCGTGCCATAAACACTGGGCTGCACGATCACTACGCGGCTGATGTGCAGAGCCCGGTGCATCGCCAACAATTGTGCTGCGGTTGCGGCTTCCGGCGTGTAAGTGCGCGATCCTGCGAATGGGAACCGGCCAGGATCGAAGACGTGGACGTGGCAATCGCAAGTTCGTTCAGGGACATCAAAGCGAACCGGCGTGATCGAAGGTGTGCTAACGGTAGACCTGCCAAGCCTGAGCGATCCAGCCATTCCAGTGGCGGCCATTCCGGTTAGAAATCCACGGCGCGACAGCATAGCCTGAGCATTCTATTCGCGCGAATATTCGTTCGCAATTCGATTACGCCGGCAGCAACCCGACAGAGGCTTCTGCACCGTATTGATGGCAAGCAAAGGTCTCAGCCGCGATAGACTAGTGCCCGATGCGAGCTGAACACCGCGACCACCGCCTCCGGCTAACGGATACACCTCGTGTCACGGCTATGCGAGTGGTCCCCGTGGCTGGACTCGACAGCATGCTGCTCAATCTCAGTGGTGCCCACGGGCCGTATTTCATCCGCAACCTTGTGCTGCTCGAAGATAATGCTGGCCATACCGGCGTGGGCGAGGTTCCTGGCGGCGAGGCGATTCGCACAGTTTTGGAGCAGTCGCAGTCGCTCGTTTTGGGGACGCACATCGGCGATCGCGAGCGTGTGCTCGAATCCGTGGGACAGCGATTTACGAATCTCGATGCGGGCGGCCGCGGAGTTCAGACCTACGATCAGCGTGTTGCCATCCACGCCATGACTGCTATCGAGTCTGCACTCCTTGATCTGCTGGGCAAGCACCTCGATGTTCCCGTGGCTGCGCTGCTGGGAGATGGGCAGCAACGATCGGGTGTGGATGTTCTCGGTTATTTGTTTTTCGTTGGAGACAGGAGACGCACTCCACTTCCATATCGTGCCGAGGCAGATTCACAAGATGCATGGCTGCATCTTCGAAATGAAGAGACGCTCACCATTCCGTCTCTCCTTCGGCTCGCCGAGGCAGCGAAGGAACGGTACGGCTTTCGCGACTTCAAGCTGAAAGGAGGAGTCCTCGACGGGGAATTCGAAATGGAGGTCACGGCTGCTCTTGCCGAACGCTTTCCACAAGCACGCATCACCATCGACCCCAACGGAGCATGGCCCCTCGCCGAGGCAATCCGGCGGTGCCGGGGAAAGCAGTCTGTGCTTGCCTATGCCGAAGACCCATGCGGCGCGGAGGGCGGTTACTCAGGACGCGAAATCCTGGCGGAGTTTCGCAAGGCAACTTCCATACCAACTGCGACCAATATGGTTGCAACCGATTGGCGTCAGCTAGATCACGCCGCGCAGCTTCACGCTATCGACATTCTGCTCGCCGATCCCCATTTCTGGACGATGGCTGGCTCCGTTCGCGCCTCAGCATTCTGTCGCGATCATAGTATGACGTGGGGTTCGCACTCCAATAATCACTTCGATATCTCGCTGGCAATGTTCACCCATGTTGCGGCTGCGGCGATCGGCCAGGTTACTGCTGTAGATACGCACTGGATCTGGCAGGACCGGCAGCAGTTGACTCGCGAGCCGTTGCAGATTGCCGGTGGCGTAATTGGTGTACCGCAGCGGCCCGGTCTCGGCGTTGAATGCGACATGGCTCGCATCGACGATGCATTCCGGCTTTATAAGTGTATTGCGTCCGGCGGTCGCGACGACTCCATCGCGATGCAATTCCTTATTCCTGGCTGGTGCTTCGATCCTAAGCGTCCTTGCCTCGTCCGCTAGAGCGTCAGGAGATCGTAGAGTTTGCCATTGAGAGACAGCCGCTCAAGGGGCAAGTGCTCCGTCACTGTTCCCCCATGCGACGGGATTATGCGTGACATTAATCTGAGTCGCGCAGCTTCCGTCAATGGACGCGTTTGAAATCGAAATAAGCTAAATTCATGTTGCCATTGGTCAATATGTGTACCGTAAGAATGTTTTTCCCTTTGCTGAGCGAGACCTTGAAAAGTTGTGAAGCCAGATTCCAGTGGTGCCATTGGCGCCAGGCCAACGGATCTGCTGGGTCGTTTGTAGTGGTGATCTCAAGGGGCCCGGTTGCATCCTTTCCATTCACATCGATTGATATGGTCCCGCCACGATTCGATGTATAAAGGAAATCGGCTGCATATATTCCTCTGTGTGTCACATCGACCGTAATGTTGAACCACTCTCCGGGCTCGGTCCAGCCAACATAGGGCAGGTCTGCGGGAGGAACAACTTTGTCGAACGAGTTGTCGTCAATCGGATCCGGCTTCCGGTTAAACTTCGTGTAGGAGGTATCCACTCCCTCATGAATGCGAAACTCATTGAGGTAGGTTCCATCAGCCGGATTCAACTCTCCGCTGCCGTGATTCTGTGGATCGGTGTCGTGATACGAGACTCCCTCGCCGCCCTGGTCATAGTAGGCGCACAACACTCGCCCGGGTATGTTTTGTGGACCACTATTGTAGCGGCTGTCGCGATAAGGCAAGCCTTTGTACTGGCTCAAGAATGATTGGGAAAACGCGATTGCGGATAACATCAATGTCGATACGAACCATATAAAGAATCCTCTCCCGCTCATTGGCCCACCCTCCTCAGTACCGATGAACATCTGCGGTTGCTCACCTCCGCCACCCAGCGGCGGGCAGCGGCTAGTGTGTTCGGTGATTTAATTTAGACCTGGAAGAGTTCTATCCCGCGCGCCTTTCCGAGATTGCGCGAGTACTTCTTATCCGTCGCGTTATTCCAATGTTCATGTACACCGAGGCTGCGGCACCGGACACCATCGCGCTCAGGATCGTAGACTGTTTTCGAAGGTGGATCATTTGCCAACGCAGATTCGCGCAAGTAGTTATCGGCGTACGCGATATCCGGAAGATTAGGCCACTCTGAAGTGAGAAAATCGAAGCCGACGGAATCGATCGCTACGCCGTCAAACGACATAAGAATACTGTTCGGCCAGGCATCGTTGAAGGGCGCCATCTTCCACTTTCGGTGGGGCGGACCATCCACATTGTCGTTTCCGTAGAGCCCATCAATGACAAAAAGCATGGTTTTCTCGCCCAGATCCTTATGACCCAGAAAATCGGCAAATGCGGAGTAACTTGCGGAACCATCTTTGTTGTGATGGAAACCATCATGCGCGTTCTTGTGCCAGTCGGGATTGATACTCGTCGCACCAAACAGATTCTTCGCGCAAAGAGTCACACCTGAACTCACATGCGCTCTCAATACTGCAGCATTAATTAAGTAGGTGGCTTCAACGACCGTGGTATCGAGTCCCTTGGCGTTGTTGCTTTCAGCTGAGAAAGGGATCGCGTTCGGTTTGAACTCGGCCTTTAGTCGGCCATCGCCTCCGATATGGTCCACAAACACGACGCCGGGAAACTCGTGATGAATCTTGTCGTAGAGATTGCTCGGGATAAACCGGCTGGAGTCGAAGACGGTGATCGATGATTCCGGCACTCGCGCTGGACCGGTCAACTGTCGAACGAGCGAAAGTATCAAATGAGAGGACGAGTTCAGTCGTTCGATCGTGCCATGGTCCGTTGTGTTGTTTAGGTTCGCTTTGATCGCGATCTTCTCGCCGGCCTTGTATCCAGCTTTTCCCCGACCGTGAGTGCGATTGAAGTACTGAAAGATGGAACTCCACGCCTGTGCATTGTTTTTTTGATTTGTAAGAGCGCAAACGGACCGGGAAACCATTCGGTCAATCACAGACTGGTTGTTGTTGGCATCGGTCCACCAAGAACCCGAGCCATCCCAGGTCACAGCCGCCGGATCGTGCACCCAGGTGACTCGGCCAGGAACAACGCCGCGGGGTACTCCTAATGGCGAAAGGGGCTCGGACAAGGAGGGCCGCAGCGTGGCGGCAGCTGCCATAGACAGTGCGAATTGCCGGCGTGTCATTTCCATTTTGATTTGCTCCTCTCGGCACAGAATCTTACACCCGCGGAGGGCGACGCCAATCGACCATGTTTCGGATGTCACGGTTCTCGAAAATCGTTCCCCCACGCTCGCTAGCTCTCCGCAGAACAACGTCGATCATCGCTCGGGTCCTTCATTTTGACTTCGAGGTTCGGCGCGCAGGAGAGAACGATTGCCGGAACGAACAGGATGAACGTCGCTGCGATCACGACGATGGGGACGAAAGCCAGCACGCTCAGGACTGCAGTCGCGGCCCAGATGAACCAAATCCGCATCTTGAATTACATGCGTTTGCCTGCCTTCATAAGCCCAGCCATAGATACGTTTTGCGTCAATGCTACTTCGCGAGGATTCTTTCCACGTCTGTGCATGCCATGTGCATCGATTTGAGCTTCGCCCCATAATCCGTCAGTCCGAGCTTTCCGGGGACGATTTGATGGCAAGTGGTGCAACCGAATTGCTGGAAACGCTCCGCTTTATGCTTTTCTTCCGCGCTGCGATTTACAGGGTCAACCTGTGCGATGACGTTCATGGAAGTGAGCAGCGAGATGCAACCCTCAAAATTCTTGCCTACCTCCTTGCCACGATCGTTGAACCCGAGTTTTCCGCCGGTACCCATCGTGTGACAAGTGTTGCAGTGATGATGTTCGAAGATATACACGGCCAACTCGTCGGGAGTCTTGCCGGAGAGATCCGCGCCGAGCTGAGATTTCGGCCGGTTAGGCGATTGATCTTGGGACTTGGTCGGACTTGTTGTCTTAGCCGAAGTTTGGAGATGTGCCGGACCCACCGAGGAGTGCGCCGTCAAGCCGAGGCTGCAAGCGAGGCTGTACATAATGAGAAGCACTCTCCACGGGGGCTGCCTGCGAAAAAATCCTTTGCAACGCTCGCACGTACTGTGTATGAGGCTTCCGGTTGAGCTACTCATAATTCTCCTCTTCAAGGATTGATTTGTTATTTTGCTACGACCGAACTAACTGTCTCAGCGCGTTTCGAATCTGACCCGCGAACATCATTACTGGGCATTCCATCCTGGCCTTTGGAAGTTTTAGCGGACGGATCGATTTCCTGGGAAAAGAGTTTGGGGGCAAGAAAAGTAAACAGACCATTGCGAACACCGTCGGTGACAAATACTTCGCCGGCCTTTGGGTCGATGGCCACACCTGCGGGATGCACTAGGTAGCTACCCGGACCTTTAATGATGCCGCGAGGCGGAACATCGCCGTTGTCATTGATGCTCCACATGCCGATAAATCCGGGCGCGCCGGTATTCCACGGCGAAGGCAGATCGGTGTCGGGCGGCAAGTCTTTCCTCGGCATTTCAAGCGCATACGGAGGATGGTTTTCATTGTTGATGGCTGCGACGAAAACATTCCCGAGTGTTGTATCAATCGCCAGTTGCCAGGGGCGAACGATTCCGGTGCGCGGTCCCGCGATCACTCCGAGGGGAGGGATATCGCCATTATCCGACCGGCCAAAGATAAATAGTCCGGTCGTACCTCCGCGCACACTCGAAGCGCTGGCCGCGACAATGCGCTCATGAACCGGATCGACAGCGACGCCAACGATAAAGAGCAAACCGGTTTTTGGTCCGGCAATAATGCGCTTTGGCGGAACGTCGCCGTCGGCATCTCGTGCAAAGATGAGAAGGCTTCGACTGCTGGTGTCGGCGACGATGATCTCGCCATTCTTCTCATCTACAGCCAGGGTATGAGGTCGGACCAGGCGCGTGTGCGGTCCCTGAATCGACCGTATCGGCGGCTCTTCTCCAATGGCTCCGCCACGAAAAGTTAACACGGCTGCCCCGAGCGCGACCGGCACGACGACCTCGTCGTGAGTGGCATCGTAGGCCAAGCCATGCATGGTTCGACTTAGGTGGGTCGACTGTCCCTCGATAATCCGGATCGGACTCGCATTTCCGTTTGCCGACCTGGCAAAGGCCGCAATACGCGGCTGACTTACTCAATTGGGGACCAGAAGTTGATCGCGTTTGGAATCGTAGGCAACGGCGTAGGGGTTGCCGAACCCGCCGGTGGGCGTGCCCTGTGGCGCGTTGCGAATGATGCGTTTCGGAACGACGTTGCCATTCGCGGTCCGCGCGAAAACTACAGCAGTATGATCACCATAATTGGCGACCCATATTTCGTCATTCTTAACGTCAATGGCCACACCCATGGGACTTACGATTCCGGTACGGGTACCGCGGATAACACGGACAGGCTCAGTGTCTCCCGATGCCGAGCGACGATAGATAAGAATCGAGTTGTCTCCGTTGTCTGCGACTGCGATCTCTTCGTGCTCGGTATCGACGTCAATGCCCATGGGCCAGTTCAAGCGCGTTCGCTTACCCTGGATGGTACGCAGGGGCTTCGCGTTTGATTCGGCCGAATCTTGAAACACGGTGAGCGAGGGCTGCAGGAAATGTCCACCGAGCGACAGCGCGTGGCTCGACACGCCGGCATCGTAGGCGGAATACGATGCTATGACGGAAGAATTTCCGTGGTTCGCGACGAAGAGTTCGTGATGCTTTACGTCCCAGTGAATGCCGTGCGGATCTGCTAACCCAGTATCCGGCCCTTCGATGATGCGCAACGGAGCTTCCAAGCCCTGGGCCTCACGGCGGTAAATGGCGACCATGCTGAGTTGCTGGACGGAGACGGCAAACTGATCCGCGGCGGGATTGAGGGAAAGCCCCCAGGCCTGGTGGGGAACGTACAACCGGCGCTTGGGCTTGATGTCGCCGTGGGCTTCATCGTCGAACACCACGATGCGATCGTCGAGGTCGTTATTGACTGCATAAATTTCATGATGTGCCGGATCGAACATAACTCCGGCGATGTAGCCTATCTGGGAATCAGGACCGATGATCTGATGAAGCAGAGGGGTAACTCCCGAAGAGTTATCGCCGGCGACCCGATTGTAGACAAGAACGCTCTTGCGGTTTTCGTCGCTCAAAGCGATCCGGTTGTTTCCGGAGTCGAGGGTAATCCCATTGAATGTCGGGTAAGGGTCTGTGACCAGCCGGATCGGGGGAAGCTCGCCTCCGGTCACTTTTGGGTTTTCAACCGGTTCCGCCTCGTCCAACTGAGGAGTAAGGCACATCTGTATCGGAAAAGACGAAGCCAGCATAACCGCGGGTGTTCCGGCATTGATTCGTCGCGATTCCTGGTTTGGATGAAGTTTGACTCGGTGGTGCTTAAACACGAAGATGGCGGCGGAAAAGACAACAAGGACCAAAGCAGGCCAAATCAGTCGTCCGATCCTATTCACGTGCTAGCTCCTACCCTAGAACTGCAGCGACCAACTATTGGCAAAGCGACGAACAAGCAAAGAATAACGGCCGTCGCTCGGCCATCAAACTAGCGTGACTGCGCGTCCACGAGTTGCAACAGCCCCGCTCTAACCAACATCGGATCCAGTATGCTTGCTTGTTTTTCATCGACCGGCACCAGCGGCAGCCGTAACTCTGGAGAATCAAGAAGGCCTAACCGGTGCATCATGTATTTAAGCGGAATCGGATTTGTGTCGAGAAAAATTGCTTGATTTAATTCGAATAGTTCGGAGTGGATCGTGCGCGCTGCTTTGAGATTCCCTTGATCGACCGCTTCATAAAGTGCGGCGACACGCATCGGCGCCAGATTGCTGACAGCATTCATCAGGCCCTTCGCGCCCAAAACCAGCATGGGCAGGCTGAGAGCTTCCAGACCGCAGAAGACGCGAAACTCAGGACCTAGGTCGCTCAGCAGTTTGGTTACGAACTCGAGATCGTTCGAGGCATGTTTGATTCCCACCAGGTTGGAGGAACGCGCGGCGATCTGGGAGACGGTGGCAGGCGTCAGAGATACGGCGGCACGCCCTGGAATGTGATAAATCAGGAACGGCAGAGCGGTTCGCTGCGCTACGGCCACGAAATATTCCACCAGTCCGCGCTGCGAAGGTTTACTGTAATACGGGGTGACCACGAGAACGGCGTCGGCCCCTGCATTCTCTGCACGTTTGGTGAGTTCAATCGTATCCGCGAGGGACTGCGAGCCGGTTGCCGCTACCACCGGTATGCGCTTCGCAATCACCTCGACGGCTACCTTCACTAGATCGGTCCGTTCTTCGATCGTGAGGCTGCTGGGTTCACCGGTGGTTCCACAGACAACTACGCCGTGCGAACCTTCTCGTACCTGGCGCTCCGCCAATTCGGCAAACTTCCGCAAATCCAGTTTTCCATCACGAAACGGCGTAACTAACGGGGGATAAGAGCCACACAGAAATCTCTTATTCATAGGCACCATTTGTCAGATCATTATTTACTCAGCGTGCGCGATCTGCGGCACGCCGAGCCCGAGATTAAGACGCTCGGTTGGTGGAGAAGCCTTCGCTGGCTCCCAGGGATTCAATGGGCTGGTCCAGACTTTCCTGCCACAGCAGAGAACCCATCCAGATGTTTAACGGACTGTCCTGGATCGTCAATTCGTAGACGTCTTCATCGAGCGAAGCATGATTATGAACAGCCCATCCCGGAGCCGAGAACATTAAGTCGCCGGCTTTCCATGGATACCGTCTGCCTTCGACGATGCTGAAGCCCTTCCCGGCAAAGTAGTAATTGATGGCTGCGCCAACATGGCGGTGGGGCCGATCCACGATGTTTTTGGGACGGATCGTAATGGCGGCGAAAAAATTACTCGTCGTTCCGTTGGTATGTCCGGTGCTGGGATTGTAGAGCAGGTACAAGCGCCGGCCGAGATAGGTTTTCCCCAGCGACGCCAGCTTGTTTAACTCCTGCTGTACGCGACTCCAAGGGAAGTGCAACGGATTGTGTTTGACGACGTCCGGACTGATCAGTTTCTCATAGGGCATAAGCTGGGCGCCGTCATCTGAGATGGGGAATGTGCCGAACGGACTGCGAGCGGCGGCATGCTCGTCCTTGAACTGCTTGACTTTTTTTGCTTCCGTCAACGGGTTCTCGTCGACGATGTACACCTTCATTTTTTGGAGTAGCGGGGCATTGCTATAAGTTAAGCGAACTTGAAGCTCACTGGTATCGTTCGCGTGCTCGTAAACCACCCACGATGGAGTTGTCCACACGTCGTATCGAGCGTAGCGAATGTCTTTGCCGCCCACCGCGGTCCGACCGCCACCCTGGATGCAGAAATTTACCAGGGAGGAATTGTGGCGAATCGGGGAAGTCCGCTCGCCCGGCTTCAAAACCGAAATGGAAACTTCAATGCCGGGAGCCAATCCATCTCCAACGCCGGTCAGGGGATTCACGACGCGAGATTCGCGGCGCCCGTGTGGCGGCGCGGGCAAGCTGGTCAGACGCTTGATTTCGGCGTCAATCGCCTCTTTCGGAATTACTACCGGAGGAATGAGTTCGATCTTTCCCTCCGTTACTTCCGTTCGGTCTGCAAAGTAAAACTCTTTCACTTCCATAATTCATGCTCCTCTTGGTTTTGTTGCCACTTCTGTGCTCCGCATGCGGGGCGAAACTCTCCGCGGTTGCGGAATCCTGGTACCGAGATTCAGTTCCAGCGCTCTTTCATAGAGCGCAATGCCGAGTGAGAGGTCAGAAACTCCCACGCCGAGAGATTTGAAAAGCGTCAGATCATCGCCGGCTGCGCGCTCGAAGCGGCTGGCTACGACGTCGGCGAGCGAGCGGACTGTGCCCCAGTTCGCGGGCGGAGCGCCGTAGAATTCGATCAGCTCGCGGGAAAGCTTCTGCGCTTGGGGAATGCTGTCGGTAACGACCTGAGTCGCGCGAGCAAGGACGTCGCGGGAGACTTCCGCGCGGCTAGGCACGATCGCGCCAATCGAATTGATGTGGGCGCCGTAACCTAACATATCGGCGCTGAGTACCGGCTCCGTGGCGCGGGTCGCAATGGTGATGATCAATGCATCATTCACAGCTTCGCGCACACTGGAGGCAGCGACCGCCTCAACCTCAAATTCGCTTTTTACGCGCTCCACAAATTGAGCGCGGTGTTCTGGATTCGGACTAAAGACTCGGATGCGACGAACCGAACGGACAGCCAGAACTGCCGCCACTTGCGTCATCGCCTGTTTGCCACTTCCAATCACGGCGAATTCACTCGCGTCGGGCGCGGACAGGTAGCGGGTCGCAACCCCGGAAGCCGCAGCCGTCCGCATTTGTCCGAGCGCAAAAGCCTCCAGGATCGCCTTCAACTCTCCACTATTGCTGTCGAACAACACCAGCAAGGGCGTGGCTCCGCTCTTGGTGTGCGGCCAGGTTTTCGTGCCGGCGTACCCGCGTTTTGGAAATACTGCTCCAATGGCGTGAAGCGTAGCGCCGCCACCCCACTCCACGTGCGTCTTGACCATGTTTTGTGCCTGACCTTGTGACTCTTCCAATAATCCGGCCTCGAGAGCGGCGATCGCTTCTCCTATATCCATCATGGAAGCCACGTCGGATTCAGAGAGCCAGAGAGCGGAATTACGGGGCGAAGTCACGACTTCATCTCCAAGGGCGACGGCACCGGCGGCGCCAAGTTCAGTGCATTTGCGATCATCGCGTGGGAAACATACCGGCCGATCAGCATTAAAATCGCGATGGCCATCCTAGGGCCCAGCGACTGGACCACCGGCTCTAGTTCCTGCACGACGTCGTGTCCCTTGCGGTCGATCGCCGCGATGGCGAGCCGCTGCACCAGTAGTTCCTGCTTGGAAAGAGCGCCATGGCCGTTGCTCGAAAGGCTTAGAACCTCACGCACCCAGTCTTCGCTGAATCCCAGTTTCAGCGATAGCCGTTCGTGCTGTACGCGCTCATATCCATTGTTCATGAGTTGCGCGACCGACAAAGACACGACTTCCGTTAAATTTTCGGGCAGCGCGTGCTTGAGATGGTCGGTGAACTGCAAGAATGACAGTAGCGCCTTGGGTTGATGGGCCGTGCACTGAAAAAACTCTCCAAGGTAGCCCAACCGCTGGATACGCGGGCGCAAGAAAGCTTCGAGTTCAGGATGCAACTGTTCCTGCGACAGTCGGGGAATCGAACTACTCATGATCGGTGGTCTCGATATGGCATTGGACGTCGACGACGTGTTCCGTCATTACTGCTCGGGCTCGAGCGGAATCGCCACTCCGCAGCGCTTCTAGAATATTGCGGTGGTATCCGACAACGCGACGGCGCATCTCCATACTTCGTTTTGACCGGAATATCGCGTCGCGAATCGATTCGTTAACCGCGATCACAACAATGTTCAGGACCGGGTTATTTGCCGCCTCGGCTACTCGCCGGTGAAATTCCATGTCAAGATTTCGGCTGAGTTCTCCCGATTGCAGCTCCTTTTCCTGCGCCAACACTACTTCCTCAATGGCTTTGGTGTTTTCCGGAGTCGCGCGCAGAGTGGCCAGGCGGGCGATTTCAGGCTCGAGGATGGTTCGCACTTCGGTCAGATGACCACTTTTCGCCTGGCCCAACTTTACGGCGGTATTCAAGGACTCCAACAAGGCGCGAAGGGCATGATCGAAATCAGATACGAAGGCGCCGCCACCCGAACCGCGCCGGATGGTGATCATCCCCTCTTTTTCGAGCGCGCGAAGGGCCTCGCGCAGAGCCATACGACTGGTCTGAAAGCGTTCCGCCATTTCGCGTTCGGGCGGCAATTTATGCCCTGGAGCGAGTAATCCGCTAAATATAGCCTGCCGAATCTGGTCGGCTACAGCCTCGTGGATGCGCGGTCGCGCTAGTCCAGTAATGCTGAATGAACTTTCTAGATCGGAACGTGCCATTTTTCTCCGTATCCATCCAGGTACGCGTTTTCGTGGTCACTATACCACAGGTCTTATGTTAGACCAAAGTTTAATTTCTTTCATCGCGCGATCAAGCTTTTATCCCAGACATTGTCCTCCATGCCCGCTGGTGCGGAGCCTGCGAAAATGAGTTTCCGCTAATTTGCTTTTTGGTCTCATCGGCCCCAAGGTCCTCAGCTAGGGATTCGATGAGAATTCGGCGAGATTTCGCATATAGCAATGAAACGATAACCAGCCGACGCCCAACGAATGGCTCGTCGCTAGCCAGAAACCGAACTTCCCCCGGCCCAAGATCTGATCCGGGCATTGCCCTGTTTTAAGAGAGTGGCCCGGATCGACCAACAATCGAAAAAAAGAATACCGGTGATTCAATTTTTTCTTGACACGCACAATGGTCTGATATTAAACCGACATATGCGGTGGTGTTCCGGAGCAGGGTTGCTCCGCTCACTTCTTAAAGCTACACGAGCAGGGAAGTCTAGCAACATGGGAGTCAGGATTGGCTGGAAGCGCGGATTTTCAGCGTCCGCCAACTCAGATGAGGCCGTGAATGCGAAGCTCTAGACGAACTCCGAAGAGAATGGGTGCAGGTCGGGCTCTTGGCTTGAGCCTGCTGGGCGGCTTGGTTTTCTGCCTGTCTTCCAATTCTACGGACCTGCAAGACTCTCCGACGCAGAACCAAGCATTGGAAGGCTGCTCGACAGGAATGCTTTCCACACCGTGGACGGTAGAAGCTTCGGACGTTGAGGATGTAGCCGGTGGGGACATTGCGCCTGTGCGTACGGTCGCAGACCCCTATCCCAGTCTGCACAGCGTGGCGGTGGACCCCGAAAACGACCGGGTAGTGATGAGCGACTCGAATCGCGGAGGGCTTTTGGTCTATGACCGCTCAACCAGAAGCCCCTCCTCCGATGTGGCCAGACGGGTCACGCAAGTTCGAGGGCCGGCGACGGGGATGATGTTTGTGGCAGGGGTCGCGTTGGATCCCGGGAACCATGAACTGTTTGCGGTCAACAACGATATCGGCGATCGGATGGAAGTATTCCCATACGACGCCGAAGGAAATGTAAGACCGAAGCGAATTCTGTTCGTGCCTCACGGTTCGTGGGGCTTGGCGCTGAACCGCCAGCGAGACGAAGTTGCAATCACCGTCGAGCACGCCAATACCGTCGTCGTTTACCGGCGCGACGCAACCCTGGGGGACGCACCTCTGCGAGTTCTGCACGGGCCCAATACCGGCCTTGGCGATCCCCACGGAATCGCTTTTGACGAGGAGCGCAATGAAATTTCTGTCGCGAATCATGGCAATTGGGCGCCACTCACGCGCGCGGAATCTCTGCAAGGCGGAGTCCAAGGCGGCCGGTTCGACCTGCCCTCGATTTCAACCTACGCGGGCGACGCGAAGAACGATGAGGCTCCTGTGCGCACGATCCAGGGAAAGCGGACCGGGCTCAACTGGCCGATGGGCATGAGCTTAGACGCAATCCACAATGAGATCGCGGTTGCTAGTTACGGCAACGATTCCATTCTGATTTTCCATCGCACCGACCAAGGCGACGTTGCGCCCGTGAGGGCGATTCACGGAAACCTGACAGCGATCGCGGGGCCGATGGGGGTGAGCATCGACACAAAGAACGACGAGATCTGGGTGACGAATTATCGGGAGCATACGGCTGCCGTGTTCGCCCGAACAGCGCAAGGGAATGTTGCGCCGAAGCGCCTGGTGCGCAACGCGCTTCCCGGCACTCCGGCGGTGGGATTCGGAAACCCTGGCGCGGTTGCCTACGACTCCAAGCGCGATCAGATTCTCGTTCCTAATTGAGTGAGCGTGCCCAGAATTTTGGTATTTGCCAGGCTGGCAAACGGAAACATGGGCCCGGTGAGAATCATCGAAGGACAAGGAACGCACCTGAGCCGCACGATGCATGGAATCGCCTACGACGCTGTACACGATGAAATTATCGTGCCGGTACATCTTGCGGGGGCCGTTTTGGTGTTCCGGGGCGACGCGAAAGGGGAGCAGAGTCCCACTCGAATGATTCAAGGGCCGCATACGCAGATACTTCGTCCGGAAACGGTGACTGTGGACGTGCCGCATAACGAGATTATTGTCGGCGAAGACGGCGGCAAAGACATCCTCGTGTTTCGACGGGACGCCCAGGGCGATGCCGAACCTCTCCGCATTATTCGCGGGGCGAAGACCGGCTTGGACGAGGTCCGTGGAGTGGCCGTTGATCCAGTGCGCAATTTGATCGTGGTCTCAAGCTACAGCCGCAAGGGAACTACCGGATTGTTCATTTTCAACAGGACCGACGCGGGCGACGTGGCGCCGCGAGCCATTATCGCCGGCCCAAAGACCGGCATCGTGAGAATTCGGCAAGTCGAAGTGGATCCCGATCAAGGAAAGATTTTCGTGGCCGTCAAAAACAACACCGAATCGTATCGCTGGGACGCAGCGTCCCCGTCTCCGTGGGATCCCCGGGAACTCGGTTTCATCGGTGTCTGGAGTATTTCCGACAGTGGCGACGTTTCTCCGCGTGCGGTGATCAAAGGGCCCGCCAGCGGAATCGTCTGGCCTGCCGGTCTGGCACTCAACCCGCGGCAACAGGAGATTTACACAATCGATAGCGTTCGAAATGGAATGTTCACGTATTCAGTCCCGGAATTTTTTCATGAGAAGTCTGCAGTGACGCAGGGACAACCGGCGGGTCGATGATCCGATGGTTGAGTTTCATAGGTAGACGGCCCGCTATTTTCAGCATTTCAAACGGATGTGGAGGCTACAGGTGGAGGCTACTGTATGAAGTCCGCTAGTGTGTGTCTACGAGTCGTTCTATCCCTGATGCTGCTCATGCTCTTTGTGCACATGGTGCAGGGGCCCTTGAGTGCTCAAACCACAAACGGAATGATTCAAGGTACCGTTCACGATTCCAGCGGGGCGCCAATCAGCGGCGTCAACGTTTCCCTGAAGAGCATTGAAACAGGTGCTTCTCGAAGCGTGACCACCGATGGCGACGGTGCATACGAATTTCTCAGCCTGCCGGCCGGCGCGTACCAGGCCGAGGCTAGTCTCAATGGTTTTGAAACCCAATTGCGGAAGGGAATTGTGTTGACGGTTGGCGCAACCATCAGCGTGAATTTTTCGCTGTCCGTCGGCAAAGTGATGGAAACGATCGTGGTCACCGATGATGTGGGGCAAGTGGAAACGGCGAGTTCCACTATCAGCGGCGTTGTGAGCGAAACCACGATTCGTGAACTGCCTCTTAATGGCCGCGACTGGCTGCAATTGGCAACTCTCCAGGCCGGGGTGATCGGAGGGCTGGAACAGCAATCCAGCGCAGTCTCTACCAATTCTCGAGCCGCACGCGGCAACGGAGAGAATCTTTACATTTCGGGGAACCGTCCTACCGAAAACGTGTACCTGGTTGATGGCCTGATCGTGAACGACTACGCGAACGGCAGCCCGGGAAGCGGATTGAATGTCAACCTGGGAGTCGACGCGGTGCGTGAGTTTGCTGTTCTGACCAGCGACTATGGCGCCCAGTACGGTATAACTTCCGGCGGCGTGGTGAACGCGATTTTTAAGTCAGGCACGAACCAGATCCACGGCGATGCCTTCGGCTTTTTCCGGAACAGCGCGCTCGACGCCCGGAATTTTTTCGATCCCACCGGCGGCGTTCCGGCTTTTCATCGCAATCAGTACGGCGGGGCCGTTGGCGGGCCCATCGTGAAAGATAAAACATTTTTCTTTGGCAGCTTCGAGGGACTCAACCAGGACCTGAGCATCTCGGAGAAATCGCTGACGCTTTCCAACGCTGCGCGCAATGGGGTTGTTCCCAATCCCAATGGTCCGGGCAACATCACCGTTCCAGTCTCGGCTGCCACCGCGCCCTATTTGGCGCTTTTCCCGGTTGCCAACGGGCCGGATAACGGCGATGGGACGGCGTTCTTTGTGTTTCCCGGAGCCGAAACGGGAAGCGAGTATTATGCGGTGGGAAAGGTTGATCATAATTTTTCGGATGCGACGCGCCTGTCTGCCAGCTTTCAGTGGGACAAGGATGCCCTTCAGCAACCGGACCTTTTCAATCAAAAACTGCTCGGTTCTCCATCCCATCACTACAACTTCACGGCGTCTTTGCAACACAATTTCACGCCAACCATGGTGAATACTGCTCGCATTGGAGTCAGCCGCACCTTTGCCGCGGATTCCCAGGATGTTTCGGCAATCTCTCCGCTGGATACGAACAAGAGCCTAGGCTTTTTGCCGAATCTGCCGGTAGGAATTCTTACCGCGGGCAACTTGGCGACTGCCGGAGGCTTGGGCGCGTCGGGCTCCGATAACTTTCACTTCACGTCGTACCAGGCGTCGGACGACCTCAGCAGCATCCGCGGCCGGCACACTCTTCAATTTGGTTTCCTGTTCGACAGGATCGATGACAATTTCAATTCCGCCAATATTCCATTGGGAGAGTGGGATTACAATTCGGTGCAGGATCTGTTGACCAACAATCCTGCGGATTTTACTTCAGATTTTCCTGGGACCAATGGCGCCCGCGGCTTGCGTAGCGACATTTTTGGCGCCTATGGGCAGGACGCCATCCGCTTGCGAAGAAACCTGACGGTTACACTCGGCCTGCGCTATGAAACGTCCACTCCGGTGTCGGAGCAGAATGGCAAAGTTGCGACGCTGGTTAACCTGACCGATGCGGCCCCCAGAACCGGCGGCGCCTTTTTTAATAATCCCACCAAGCGAAATTTCGCACCGAGGATCGGTGTTGTCTGGGATCCGATGGGAGACGGAAAAACTTCAGTTCGGGCGTCATTCGGCATTTACGACATACTCCCGTTGCCTTACCTGTTCATCAATCGCACCCACAGCGCACCGTTTTTCTTGCAAGGTACGGCGCAGGCGCCATCGCCCAACGACTTCCCCAATCAGGGCCTCGGTCTGCTCACTCCGAATACCGCCCGCGTGGCCTATGTTCAAGCTAATCCGGCCCGTGCCTACAACCAGCAGTGGAACCTTTCCATTCAGCGGCAGATCACGTCCAGCACTGGTTTGACCGTTGGCTATGTCGGGTCGCATGCAGTGCACGTTCCGCTAGGCATTGAGGATATGGATCAAGTTCCACTTTCCCAAGTTGCGTTTTTGCCGAACGGACAGCTACAGTTTCCCATTCCTGCGGGAAACAGCTTTAAACAACAGGTTAAAAATATTCAGAGGATCAATCCAAACTTCGGGCGGATCGTTGGCACTTTGTGGCAAGACTATTCGAAATACGACGGTCTGCTGGTGAACGTCAGCCAGAAGATGAGCCACGGATTCTCCTTCCAGGGCTCCTATACCTATTCCAAGAGTATTGACGAGGGCTCGTCCACTTTCAGCGACAATGAATATCTGAACACGGCAGGACCTTCCTATGCCTTTGATCTGGCGCTGCAGAAAGCGGTCTCCGACTTTAATATCACGCAAAATTTCGTGCTCAATGGATCGTGGAACATTCCCATCCCGCAGACACTTCAGGGAGCGTCACGCGCGATTCTGGGAGGCTGGGAACTGGGCAGCATATTTACCGCCCACTCTGGAGTTCCGTTCACAGTCAAGTTGACATCGGATGAGGCGTTTACCGGAAACAGTCGGGTTAACACCACTGCCGGGGGCCAACGCCCGAATTTCAACCCGGGTCCCGGTTGTTCGCCGGATGCGATTAATCCCGGACAGCCATTTAACTATATTAAGGTGAACTGTTTTTCGTACCCGGCTCCCGGCGTGCTCGGGGATCTCGGCCGCAATACTCTGCGCGGTCCCGCTTTCGCGGATCTCGATTTTTCGCTGTTCAAGAACATTACCTTCCTGCAGGATCGATATAAGCTGCAGTTCCGAGCCGAAGCCTTCAACAGTTTGAACCATACAAATTTCGGAGTTCAGACGACCGCTGTGTTCAATGGCAGCGGCGTGCCCTTGGCCTCCGCCGGCGTCTTGCAGCAGCCCACTTTAACTACTTCCCGGCAAATTCAGTTAGGTGTGAAGTTCCTATTTTGACGAGTGCGCGGTCCATTACGAAGAGAGCCGGCAGTTGGGCGTTTGCCCTGACGGGAGTAGTGGCATGCGCCGCGCTGGCTGGCTCGAGTTCAGAAGGCCGTCGCTCGCAACCCTTTCCGGAGGACATTCCGGCAGCACGAATGGTCGTCGATCCATATCCGGCTTTCAATGGAATCGCGGTTGATCCCGAACACAATATTGTGGTCGCCAGCGATCCCAACCGGAAAAGCCTGCTTCAGTACGACCGCGCTCGCAACAACGACGAATACGCGCTGACCGTGCCCCTGCGCCAGATTATCGGCCCCGCAACGTATATCGGGATGGTGGCGTCGGTGGTTGTGGATTCGCAACGACAAGAGATATACACGGCGAATAATGACATCGAGGATACCGTGGTCGTGATGCCGTACGCGGCCAAGGGCAACGCGAAGCCCGCGCGCGTTCTGTCGGTCCCACATCAAGCGTGGGGCTTGGCGCTCGGTCGTTCCAGTGATGAGCTCGCGGTGACGGCGGAAATATTCAACGCAATAGTTTTCTATCGAAGGGAAGCGACAGGGGTCGAGGCCCCGGTGCGGGTCATTCGTGGACCCAAAACGCGTTTGGCCGATCCGCACGGCATCTATTGGGACGACGCGAATGGCGAAATCGGGGTCGCCAGCCACGGAAATTTCCGCGGCGTCCTGCGAAACACAGGGAGTGGATGTTCTCCGGCGCCGAGTAATGCCGAAACGGCAGAGGAAAGCGGAGAGTTTCGCCCGCCCTCCATCGCGATATTCTCTGCGAAAGCCAAAGACGATGAGGCGCCGCTGCGCATCATCGAAGGAGATTCCACAAAACTCGATTGGCCCATGGGCATTGCCGAAGATTCCAGGCACAACACCATCGCGGTAGCCAACAACGGCAACAATTCCATTTTGATCTTCGATCGCAAGCGGGCAGGAAATGTGGCTCCGGTGCGCGTCATCCATGGAGATCGCACGGGCATCAATCGTCCCATGGGGCTTGCAGTGGACTCCCAAAATGGTGAAATTTGGATTTCGAATTACGGCGACCATAGTGCTCTGGCGTTTGACAGTGGAGCTGACGGCAACGTCGCGCCGAAACGCACTCTGCGGAGCACCCCGGCAGGCACGCCCACGCCCGGATTTGGAAATCCCATGGCGCTGGCATACGACACCAAGCGCGATGAAATCCTGGTGCCAAATTGAGTGAGTCAGCCGCGAGTGGCGGCATTTGCCAGGCTGGCAAATGGAAATATGGCGCCGGCCCGCGTGATTACTGGGCAAGGTTCCAAGCTCGGCCGGACTATTCACGGACTGGCATACGATCCGGTGCATGATGAAATCGTGGTCCCGAACGCCTTGGCTGACGCGATTTTAGTTTTTCGCGGGAGCGCCAGTGGAGACGAACCGCCGATCCGAGTCATTCAGGGGCCCTCGACAAAGCTCATAACGCCGCACTCCGTGAGCTTGGATCTTGATCACGGCGAGATTCTCGTCGCCAGTCTTACGGGGAAGAGGATAAATGTATTCCGCTGGAACGCGAATGGAGATGTTGCGCCCGTCCGCCTGATTACCGGCGCGCAAACCGAACTCGGTCACCTGGTCGGCATCGCGGTTGATCCGGCCAGGAACTTGATGGCGGTCGCGAACTCGGAGGAAATCCTGGTCTTCGACCGATTAGCCGACGGGAACGTCGCTCCTCGCGCTCGCATCGCTGGTCCCGAGACTGGAATCACTGATGAACCGTGGCAGATGCAGTTTTTCAAAGGAAAGATTTTTCTGGCCGCATCGAACCATCTTCACGTCAATTTGTATTCGGGCGTGACCTTAAAAGAATCCTCCAAAGCGGTTCCAGACGATCCGTGGCTGAATCCTACGCTCGGCTTTGTCGCAGTCTGGGACATTACCGATCATGGCGATGTCCCGCCACGAGCCATGATTCGCGGTCCTTTTAGCGGACTCTTACATCCGGTGGGCCTGGCCCTGAACCCAGCGGATGGAGAAATTTACGTTTCAGACAGCGTGAGAAACGGCATTCTTAGTTTTCTCGTACCTGATTTTTTCGAACAGAAAGATCAGACCCTAAGCAGCAATCACTAAGGAGTAAGACATGGAAAGCAGAGATTTGCGAGGCTGGATTCAAGAAGCAACAGCGTTAGCTGAACTAAAGAAAATCGATGGCGCAGATTGGGATGTTGAGATCGGTGCGGTAACGGAGCTCGGTCACCACCGTGGCGAGCAAAGTCACGCTCTGCTTTTCGATCACATCAAGGGCTATCCGGAGGGTTACCGGGTGCTGTCCAACACCCTCAACACGACGAAACGTCTGGCGATGACACTGCACATGGATACGAACTACACGCGGCTGCAGTTCGTGAAAGACATCAAGAAACACATTACCGACCTGGAATATATCAAACCCGAAGTGGTCAAGAATGGCCCGGTCATGGAGAACGTGATCGAGGGGAAAGACATTGACATGTTTAAATTCCCCAGTCCGAAGTGGCATGAGCTCGATGGGGGGCGCTACATCGGCACTGGCTCGGTGGACATCACGCGGGATCCCGACGAGGGCTGGGTCAACCTGGGAACTTATCGCGTGATGGTGCACGATCGCGATACGCTGGGATTTTTCATTTCGCCGGGGAAGCAAGGGCGCATTATGCGCGAAAAATATTTCGCGCGCGGCCAATCCTGCAAGTTGGCGGTTTCTTTCGGGCACGATCCTCTGCTCTATCTCGCTGGTGGCATGGAAGTGCCGTACGGCGTGTCTGAGTACGAGTGGGTGGGCGGACTTCAGGGCCATCCTGTGCAGGTGATCAAAGGCGAATACACCGGCCTGCCCATTCCGGCGCGCTCGGAAATCGTCGTCGAGTGCGAAGCGATTCCGGGACAAGACCACAACGAAGGCCCATTCGGCGAGTGGACCGGCTACTACGCCAGCAACATGCGCCCGGAGCCGACCATGAAGGTGAAGCGGCTTTACCACCGCAATAACCCGATCATTCTCGGAGCGCCGCCCACGCGACCCCCTTGCGAATTTAACTACATGCGTTGCTTTATGCGCTCCGCCTTAATTTGGCAGGAGTTAGAAAAGGCCGGCGTTCCGGATGTGACCGGCGTCTGGTGTCACGAAGCCGGAGGCAGCCGCCTGCTGAACATCGTTTCCATCAAGCAACGTTATCCCGGCCACGCGAGGCAAGCCGGGATGATCGCCGCGTACTGTCACGCCGGCGCCTACCTGGGGCGCTACACGATTGTCGTGGACGACGACATCGACGTCACCAACACCAACGACGTTCTTTGGGCGCTCAGCACCCGTTCCAATCCCGAGGTCGATATCGAAATCATCCGCCGCAGTTGGAGCGGATCGCTCGACCCAATCATTCCCATGGCGGAACGCGGGCATAGTTCGCGCGCAGTCATCGATGCCTGCAGGCCGTACGAATGGATGAAAGACTTTCCTCCCGTCGCGGAATCAAGTCCCGACATCCGGCGGGCTGCGGAAGCGAAGTGGGGCAGGATCCTTGCCGAGCCGACAACCAATGGCCATGAGATAGCCTCACGCGAGCCCGCCGGTTCTCCGAGCCGAGTGCGTCTTGCGGTAAAGGAAACCGCGCCACAAGGAGAACGCTGATGACAACAGTCGCGCGATCCGTCGCGCAGTTTGACGGAGCCGACGTGTCCAGACTTTCGACGCCAAAAATTCTCGGCAGCATTTTGACGGTTGCAGTGCCGGTCGTTCTCTGGTTCGCTCCGCTTAATTTCGATTCGACTTCCAAACACGCACTCGCCGTTGCCGCTTTCATGATCGTCGCGTGGATCACCGAGCCGATTCCGCATGCCCTTACGGGACTAGTCGGCTGCTATCTGTTTTGGGTGCTAGGGGTCGTGAAGTTCGAAGTTGCGTTCAGCGGTTTTGCCGACCAAACCCCGTGGTTTCTGTTTGGAGCGGGCCTGTTTGGCATGATGGCCACTAAAACCGGCTTGGCGCGCAGGCTGGCGTACATGGTGATTCAGCGGGTGGGTGCAAGCTATTCGCGGCTGCTTCTGGGAATCATTCTGTCGTCTTTTCTGCTGACCTTTCTGGTGCCATCGGGGATCGCGTGCGTCGTAATCATGGCGTCCGTCGCGCTAGGTTTGATGGAAGTGTTTGGACTCGGACCTGGGAGCAACATCGGGAAGGGCATTTTCATCACGTTGACTTACACTGCGGGTTGCTTCGACAAGATGGTGATCGCGGGGCCTTCCACGATTCTCGGGCGTGGCCTGATTGAGAAGGGAGCAAATATTCATGTGTACTACAGCCTGTGGCTGCTGGCTTTCTTACCATGCGCCGTCATCACGATATTCGGCATCTGGCGGCTTGCCGTTTGGCTCTACCCACCCGAAGACGCGGCCTTGGAGAAAGGCGCGGAATTTCTTAGAAGCGAACTCGTCAGCATGGGGCCCTGGACGAAGATGGAGAAGAGAGCTTTGTTTTTAATGCTCTTGGCGATTGGGTTATGGATGACGGACCTGATTCATCACATTTCGCCCGCGGTCATTGGCATTGGGATTGGCTTGTTTGCTTGCGTGCCCGCAGTTGGTGTCCTGAATCAGGAGGATATGAAGCGCCTCAACTATCTTCCCGTCTTCTTTGTGGCCACGGCCATCAGCATGGGGACGGTACTGGTGCAGACCGGCGCGCTGCACGCCATGACCGCCATCATGTTTGACTGGATGCGCCCCTTGATGGCTGGCAACATCTACGCGTTGGCGGTCGTGCCCTATTGGACGGCATTTGTTTACCACATCTTCTTAGGAAATGAAATTGGCATGCTTGCCACGTCCATGCCAGGTTTGATGAGTTTCGCTCGCAGTAACGGAATCCATCCATTGCCCTTGGGATTGATCTGGGCGTTCGCCGCAGGCGGCAAGATTTTTGTGTATCAGTCTGGGGTTCTAGTCGCCGGATATTCCTATGGCTACTTCAAAGCCAAAGATGTTTTCCAGGTCGGTCTTTGTGTCACCGTCATCGAGTCGCTGGTCCTGCTTTTGATTGTGCCTTTCTATTGGCCTCTGCTTGGTATTCGCTGAGTAGACGGTTTTGAGGAGGGTAGCTAAAGCGGTTCGAACGCAAGTTGCGAATGAATCATGGCCAGGAAAAAGTTCAAATTGATCGTCGGCATCACTGGGGCCACGGGAACAATTCTGGGGGTGCGCCTGTTGCAGGTTCTAAAAGGCGCCAAGGTACAAACGCATCTGGTGCTCAGCAACTGGGGCGCGCGCACGCTGGTCCACGAGACTCCCTACTCTGTGCGGCAGGTGCAGGAGATGGCGTCGGCGCATTATGCAGCTCAAGACCAGGGGGCAGCGATAGCGAGCGGTTCGTTCGTGACCGATGGCATGGTAGTGTGCCCGTGCAGCGCCAAGTCGCTTGCCGCGATCGCGCAGGGTCACGGCGATTCGCTCGTACACCGCGCGGCTGACGTGATGCTGAAAGAGCGCCGTAGACTCGTTCTGGTGGTGCGAGAGACTCCCTTGAGTGACATTCACATTGAGAATATGGGGAGGCTTTCGCGCATGGGCGCGGTAATCTTTCCGCCAGTCCCGGCGTTTTACCATCACCCGAAAACGATTGAGGATGTCGTAGATCAGACCGTTCTTCGAATTTTGGACCAGTTCGGACTGCATTTACCATCTCCGGATCGCTGGTCCGGCGAAATGGCCGTCTTCGTCAAGAAGCCATCGCGTCACAGATCCAAATCGAACACATGACCAGTCGAGGGTTCAGTCGATTGGCGTCCGATAGGCATCGGATTTGAATTACGGAGGCGATCCGGACCTCGACGCTTGCGGTGCAACGAGATCCAGCGCACTATCCGGCGCCAAAATTGCCGCAACGGACTCCGGAAGAAACTTTTGAAAAGTCGAAATTTGACGCAGTCCGCAGTGAGGCCGGCCGAGTCGACCGTTGCCAGAGGTTCGTGTCTCGTGCTTCCGGATTACTGCAAGTATCGGCTCCGCAATTGGAGTACATCTTGGCTATCGCATTTGAGATGGGCACCGTGCTACAGCGGCACTTCGGAAGATTCAGAAGGGCTCGAACTCGATTGCAGCCGATCCTATGTGTTAAGGGCCTCAATGCGCAGGGTAACCAACTCCCAAGCGGTTACGCGCACCTGTGTAGGAAGCGGTGCAAGCGATTGCTCGCGAAGATTGCTACGCCAAACCTTGATCGGCCTCCCATCCGTCCAAGTCAAGCCCACAGTACGGTCTTCTCCCGTGGCGCCGAAGAGTCGGACAATCCACGCGTTGCCGTCTGCACTTCGCTTGCAGTCCTGCACAAGTACATCTTCCTGATCTATGCGGAGCTTCAGCCCCATTCGGGATCGCTGCCCCCGAGCTGAAGCAACAAGGGGCTGTGACACGCCAATCGCAAACCGGCTGGCCGCCGCAGGGTCGTAACCGCCGTGCGGACGAAGCGCATACCGAAACTCGACGGGGCCATCCTGGTACGCGAGGTAATTCGTCCCCCAATGATTGTTCATGATCCAGGAATAGAACGTTTGTGTGGGCTCAATATGCTTTCGCCAAATCTCAGGATGGGTTTGCGAGCCTAGCATGGTGGCCGAAAGAGAGCCGATTTCTACCAGAGGCGCATCAAGGGTTGCACAAGTGACGCCGTACTCGGCATTTGCGACATCGATCCACCGGCCCACAGGCAACCAGTTCTTGCAAGATCCCGGAAGTTGATCAATTTCGGGACGCATAACCGCGAGTGGAACGTCAATGTGAATCTGACCATTCTCAATGGCAAACGGAAAGGCGAATTGCAGGCTTTCTTTAGATTCATGCTGAGCAAAATCTCCGCCCGGCCCGCCTTGGCCTGGGTGCGGATTGAGGGGAGCACGTTTCTTGTTTACGATATTGGATATTTCAATCGAATCTGCAGAAGCCATCAATCGCACGCGGCGAACCAGGTCCACACAACCCGGTGCGGAAGACTCGATGCGAATCGCGGCAACGAGGGGACCGGCTTCCTCGATGGCGATGCGTACAGGCCCACTCGTACTCACCTTCGTTGTGTCTTTGCCTTCAAGGAATAGGTATTGATTTATTGCCTTGTCCCGGCTGGTATCCACAAGGTTGCGCGCACTCTTGTTGGACGTCAGCTCGACGATGTTGCCGCTTTTGCTGTCGACTTTAGCACGCACAATGCCGTTATCCAGGACTCCGTCCAGCACCGTCACCCGCTTTGCCGGAACATGCGGGGCCGCTGCTGAGAGGTGAAAGCTGGCACTTCCCAGCGGAGGAATATTCTCTGCGAGAAAAGCCAATTCTCCCGTCGAAAGACGCTGTGAAGGAACAGAAGCGCCGTGTTCATTCTTCACACGGTCCTTGCCCAGGGACCTCTGCTTTGAGATCACAATCACTTCTGACCTCGGCCAGGAACAGGTGTTGTGCACATCTACGTTCGAGCTATTCGTCTCGCGTGCATAGGCGTCGAGCACTTTGTCAAAAAGCTTCTTCGATTGGTTCTCGGCGTCCACGGCGAATTGACGTTTCACCTGCCATTGTTGCTTCACAAAAGGATTCTCAGAGTCCGAAACGCTGTTCCACGCTCCCCATGTGTGTTCCGAATACAACAAAATATTTCTCCAGGCGACGTCGAAATCCGCGCTGTTATATGTCTGCGGCGCGAGGATCGCAGAGAGTGTTCTCGCCTGCGCCAAGCGCTCGGCTGCTCCGCGGTTCATCCGTGTCTCTAAGGCCGATGACCCCGCTCCATCCTCCCAATAAGGAGTCAAATCGCCCTTGAACTCTGGTAGCTGGTGGCCATGCTGTTTCTCGAATGTCGCAAATGCGTCGCTGGTTGTGGAAATGGAGAAGCGCGGCCATTCGTATTCTTCATTCCACTTCTTCACGAACTCGCAAATTTCCGGATCAGGTTGCGCATTGTCGCCATGGCCCGACCACCGGATACAAGAAATCTGATAGGGGAAACCGACCTCATCCAGTCTGGCTTGGTATTCGTTGACCAACCGCGTGTCCAGCTTCATGACGTGCGACATTGCATAGCCAGTCCACGGCACCCAGACAAGCACTCTTTCGTTGCCTGATGGCGAAACCCACCAGAACGGTTTATCTTGCCAGTCGACCATAAAGGTCCCGATGCGGTCGAAGAAATTAGGAGCAGCCGAGAAGTAGCGGATACCTGCCTGGGCCATTGCGGAGACCGTCCCCCACGTATACCCGGGTACATCGCTGATCATGGCTGAGTCAACCGGGGTCCCGCACTGACTGCCTAATTCGGTTCCGTAACGAAATAATTGTAGAAGCTCTTCAGGGCGGCAAAGGCCAGTTAGCTCGTTCGCATACATGCCGTTTAGCCCGATCCAGCCCTTTCTCACAGCACTGATCAGTTCTTGGCGCTCTGGCTCGTTCTTCGTCCGCATGAACTGATCTGCTCCCCAGAGAACCTCAAGGTTCCAAACGAATCGCGCACCGGGCGGGTAGTTGGCGGTGTTTCGCGCCAGTTCGATTCCCCGGGAGATATTTGCCATTTGTTTTTCTTCAACATTGCTCTGGAGATCCGTATATCCAAGGTCATGGTGGGAATGGGGCAGGATGAAGAGCAGCACTTTGCGGACCGGCTCTACTCGAACTTCGACGGAGTCTGACTTGCCGGCGATGTCATACTCGACAAGCATATGCTGAGCGGTTTCAACCGGGTCGACATAGATGTTGAATGTATGCGTGCCCGGAGGCAGAACTCGGCTCTCGCCTTCCCGGTGATTGACGCGAACCACCAAAGTTGCATCCGTTCCGGCATGCTCTATCGTCAGTTGGATCGGTTGGACAAGCCTCCCACCTTTATTTGCCAGCGCGCGAATTGGGATGGCAAAGGTCGACTTCTCCGTCAAGGCTTGATCTTGGCCTAGAAGTGAAATCCGAGGACTCACCCAAGCAAGACCGACTGAAGCCGCAATCCCCTTTATGACTTTGCGTCTGTCGATACTTGGCAAGAAATTCCTTTCTGACCAGTGCGAACAAACCCGAACGAGCGTCACGCAGGCCTAGTGATACTCCCCCTGGAAATCCCCCTTCATTCGGTTCGGCTGAAGGGCGTGTTGGGCGAAAATCCTACGGGGATAATGCTCGAATGTCAATATAACACTCGTCTATAACGATCAGAAATGATATTCTCGCGCACTGATCGTGTTCAGATCGAGCAGGATAACTTCTGCCCCTAGGTCTGACTCTGTGCCGGGACGGTCAGATCGAACGGGGCGCCGACGAACTACTCAAACCGCTCGAGCTTAACCCCCGAGGATCTGGACGGACGTCCCGGCCCATTTCACGGCGCTGAAATTGCCTTTACTTTCGACAATGCTCAACTCTGTGATCACTATAGTGGAGGCAGCGCCGAGGCAATCGTCTTATCAAGACAAGTCAGTACTGCTTGGGTGAGTTTTGCCCGAACCGGCAATCCTAATCACGCTGACTTGCCACACTGGCCGAAATATACCTCGGAACTCCGACCAACGATGCAGTTCGACACGCCATGCGAAGTGCGCAACGACCCGGAGAGCCAGGGACTAAAGTTGATCGTAGGCCCGGGAAAGGTCTTGCCCTCCCCGAGTTTCTGACTAGTGCTCGCACCAATCAACGGATTGACCCATTCGGCAGCTTGGTGAGTCTCCCCAAAGAGGGGACGCACCCAAACCGATGCTGCGGCAGCGGCAGATAATCCTGCGAATCTTCGCCGGGTCATTTTCAGGGGCATCGAGAGATCGCCTTCCTTTGGCCAGGTTCGAGACCGGTTGAATCTGTTTCACTCTTACCAAGTATTAGTATTCCTGCCGCCGACCTAATTTGTCCCAGGTTTGTGCCAACGAGAGGCTTAATGCTACCAGCCGCAGGAAGAGGGTGTTGCATTGGCGCCAGAATGGTCTCGACAGGTGCAGCCGTCCTATCCATGATTGCGGCGGCGATGATTCGTCTTTCGGGCAGCTTCAGTCGCTGCGCCAGAAAGACGATCCGCTGGAATTTTCGCTAGGTCGTTGGCCTGTTCTCTCGCCAGTCTGCTGACGATGTATTCGACGATCTACGGAAACGTGTTCGGCGATGTCGCCCTGGGCAATTCCTGAGTGGATTGAAGCTAGACCTGGGTAACGTCAATACCGAGTTTTTCGAAGGGCGCAACCGCTGAAGCGGCTGCCCCAATATCGGTAATCAATTTGTCTATACCCTTTGTTGGGCAGAGGAGATACTTGCTGACAGAACCGAGCTTGCTGTGATCAGCTACCACAACCTTCATTTTGGCGTGTTGCGCAAGTTTGCGCAGGACTTCGGCTTCGGAGGAATTCGTGCAAGTGAGGCCTTGTTTTGCATGAATGCCGTCGACACCGATGAACATGATATCGGAGAAGAGCGTCTCGGCCGCCGTGTTTGCGATCGCGCCCACAAGAGTGAACCAACTTCCACGGAGATGCCCTCCCGTCACGATCACTTCGATATCTTTCCGATTACTCAACTCCATCGCCACATTCACGGTATTCGTGATAATGGAGATGTCGGTAAGTACTTTAAGACTTCGGACCACTTCGGTCGTCGTGGTGCCGCCGGTCAACGCTACCATTTGTCCCTTGCTGACGAGTTTAGCCGCCGCGAGACCGATGCGACGCTTTTCTTCGGCAAAACTGCTCACCCTGTCCTGGAAGGAACTGTCATTCCGAAAAGGCTCATAGAAGAGCGGGCCAATTCGCACGGCGCCGCCGCGGGTGCGCTTGAGCAAAGATCGGCTTTCGAGGTCCTCCAAATCTCGGCGAATGGTGGCGATGGATGCGCCAAGCGTCGTGCAAAGCTCGTCAATTGCGACAGCGCCGGTCTCCTGCAACCGCTGAATGATGTACTCCTGGCGTGCAATCAGGTTGTCAGTTTTTGGCGGCATATTGCCTAGCCTACAAGATCGATTCCGTCAGTATGCGAAACAGTTCCACGTAATGATTGAACGATCAGATTATACGGTTGATTATCGAGATTAGATCACAAAATGTGATACGATTCGACGCCGGAATGTCACCCCAACGAAACCGCTGGGTTGGTCACGCCGAAATTAATGGTCCGAAGTTGAAGTTCCTCCAAGCAGCGGAAGGAAAGCCGATCAATGAGCGCTACGTCGACGGGGATCGCAACCCTGATCGTGGCCGGCGTTACAAACGCCAGCTTCACGGTGCCAATGAAATATACTCGCAAATGGGCTTGGGAAAACACCTGGTTAGTCTGGACGGGTTTCGCGCTCGTAATTCTGCCCCTTGCGGTCACTTTCGTGACCATTCCAAATCTGTCAGTGGTTTACCGTTCAGCCCCGCCGGACACACTTCTCGAAGTCTGTGGATTTGGTGCGGGGTGGGGAGTAGCGCAGGTCTTTTTCGGCCTTGCGGTCGACATGGTTGGGATTACGCTCGCATTCTCTATCGTTTTGGGAATCTCTGCGGCTGTGGGCAGCCTGGTCCCAATGGTTTCTCTGCATCGAGAACACCTCACGAGCGCAGCAGGGTATGCGGTCGTGGGCGCAAATGCTTTGGTCCTGTTGGGGGTGGCGCTCTGTGCTGCCGCTGGAAAAATACGAGAGGGACCGAGCACGCGGTCGGCTTCATCGCAAAAAAGGACATCGCAAGGACTACTGCTTTCTATTTTGTGCGGCCTTTTGGCATCCTTCATGAATTTCGGAGTCGCCTTCGGAACACCATTAGCTCGGGCCGCTCGCTCCTTTGGCGCAAACGACATTAACGCCATCAATGCGATTTGGTTGCCGCTCATGCTTTCCGGCGCCGTTCCGAATGTCCTGTACTGTGCTTGGTTGATGAAACGAAACGGCTCCGGACATCGGTATCGAGCAGGGCGTTCCCACTGGATGCTGGCCGCGATCATGGCTGTCCTCTGGTTCGGAAGCACCTTACTTTATGGACTGGCGGCTGGCCAAATGGGAGCTTGGGGACCGATTCTTGGATGGCCATTATTCATGTCACTGATCGTGATAACCGCAACGGTGCTCGGCATGCTTACGGGCGAATGGAAGGGTTGTGGACCACTTCCTATTCGCATCCAGTGGACGGGCGTGACCGTGCTTGTACTGGCGATCTTTATCCTGGCGGACTCGAGCCGTCATCTGCAGTAATTCCATAGCGAGTAGAGCTTCAGAGTCCGAGCTCAAGAAGTTCTTAGAAGTCAGGGGGACGTAAGCTACGCACTGCGCCAACTGCGTAAATCGCCGGGATTTGCCTTCATCGCGGTGCTGCGTCCCTTACCATTTTGCCGATCCTGCAACCCTGGTGGCACTCGGGCCACGTCGCGGATGGAGCCGAATCGAATGGCGCGCCCAATGTCTCGGCTTCTCAGGTAATCACCCTGTGTCCGTGACACTCGCGCCTTCGCCAACCTCGGCGGTTACGAGCAGACCGGCTTTGAGCTCTCCGGCGTCGCCGAGCCCGCACATATCTACGCTTCGCGCTCTATCACCTGTTCGGAGTTAGACCACGCGTTGCGGACGAACAAACGCCTTGATCGTTCCACAGCGCTTTCCGAAGGATCGCCCGGCCGGCGAGATGGTGTATTGGCCTACCGACGCGGGCACAATGAGGGTTTCAGCATAATGGACCACAAACGGATCGAAGGCTCCTGCTGGACTCTCCACTAGCGCTTCTTCTCCCTCAATGAGATTGAGCACATTGACGGTCGCGAGCGTATGGTGAGGCGTCAAACCCGTAAACCAGTGCCTCCGTGTTTCAATGAATTCCAATTCGTGAAGTCCCGTGCGCTCCTCTCGCCAACCGGGGCCTTCGCTCATTTGTTCAATCCGGTTGATCAGATTCTGCCTGACCCAATCCGTGTCGCGGTTCCAAACGATGTTCGCCAACCCGTGATCGAGATGAATCGGTCTTGGCAGACCGTCCAAGCCGAGCCGCCCCCAGTCCCACAACTTGAACGTGAAAATATATGGGGTTGCACTTATCTCAAGAACCATGCTGTTTCTGCCCGAGCAATGGATGGTGCCCGCCGGAATCAGGAAATGGTCGTGCTTTCTGGCCGGGAAGCGGTTTACGTATTTTTCGGCACTGAACGACACACCGTTGTCGTGAGCTGTTTTCAACTCGTGGATCATTCCCTCTCGGTCGATATGAGTCTTAAGACCGAGGTATACGCTGCCGTCGTCGCCACCATCGAGCAAGTAGTAGCTCTCGTCCTGGGTGTACTGCATGCCGAACTGTTCACGGATGAATTGCGTTTTCGGATGAACCTGCAGCGAAAGATTTCCACCACCCATTGTGTCTAGGAAATCGAAACGAATCGGGAACTCGGCCCCGAATCTCGAAAACACCTCGTCGCCCAGTAGCTCGCGCGGATAGAGAAGCGTGAGGTTCATGGCTGGAATCTCGACGCGTGTCCCTCCGAAACCAAGCAGCAAGCTGTTTTCCTCGGGTACGCAGTCGAAGCACCAGGCGTAATTCGGCATCCCTTTGGGAAGGCCACAAACCTCCTCCATCCAATGGCCGCCCCACGGCCCGGGATCGAAATAGGGAACCACCCGAAAGGGACGACGGGCAACCTGTTTCAGTCCATCCCGCACGGCGCGGCCGGTGACGAGTTTTGGAGTGCCTCCGTTCGTGTCAAGCCAGAAATCGATCTTCTGCAACAATGACTTTTTCAAATGGTCAGCGGCACGCCAATCGACGAAAAATGCCCTCTTGTATTTCTGTCCTGGACTTTCCTGCAGATTGTCGGTGCCTAGATTTCCAATCGCATTCTGTCGTTGACGCTGCTGGATCTCCCACCGAGCCATGTCCGCATACACGAGCAGATTCGGCTCTGGCGTGAGCAGCGACGCGCCCGTGCCGACAATGACCAAAAGCCCCTGCTTCCAGTTCTTGACTTGTTCGCGTGCCTCGGCGAGCCTCCCCGAATCGAAAAAATCCGCAATTTCAAAAGAGTTCATTCGACCAAAGACCGGATCGTCGCCTAGCACGCCCGATACCAACAGCTCGATTTCGGACGGACTCTTCAACAGGTCGGACGTTGCGATCAGGCACGAGGGCCGCAGACCCTCTTCCAGAGCGCAGATGAGTACCTTCTCAAATACGCCGGGATAGCATTCGAAAGAAATGGTGCATGATTCTGACCCTGCGAAAGCTTTTAGCCGTTCCAGGATTCTGGGCCAGCCTTCCCAGGTTTCCGATTCACACCCACTCACCCTACAGATGGGGAACTTCTCGTAATTGGTCTCTCGTTGCATCGGCGATCAAAACTCCCATCCAGCATATTTCACTGAAATCAAAACCGACCGAGCGATCTCATAATGATCGAAAGATCATATATGGTGGAGTCTTACGGCCTTTTGACAACCTCAGGTGCCATCGAAACTCCCAAGCAAGTGAATCAATAACCCAGTCCTCTCAGAAGTGGCAATCCCACAACTATCGAAGCTACGATATCCGTCGTAACGCATTTCCTTTCTATACTATACGGTAGAAACTTGTCGCTCCTTGATAGCACCTCACTTCTGAACTGCGGAAAACAGCAATACGGCTGTGAATCGTAGAATCGCATAATGCGCTCGATCTGACAATAAAAATCACTATTAATGATTGACAAAGCCGATATCGCTCGCATACTATTCCCGGCCAAGAAACGTATCGTCGACATCGGGCCATTAGAAGAACCAATTCTTGGGAGGATGCAGATGATCAAGAAATCGTGGCGAGTGATTGTAGTTGTTGGCTGCATCACAATCGGCTTGCGGGCGCAAACCACCAACGGCCTCATCACAGGGGCAGTGGCCGATTCGACGGGAGCTGTCGTAGCAGGCGCGCAGGTGAGTATTGTCAACCGGGACACGGGCGTGGAGAGAAAAGCCGTTTCCGATGCGAGCGGCTTATACGTCGTTCCGCAATTGGCTCCGGGGGTCTACACGCTTACGGTCATGAAGGAAGGTTTCGCCTCGGTCAAACAGAACAACATTCAACTCTTGGTCAATCAGAGTGTGACGATCGACGTCAAGTTCGCGGTTGCTTCGATCAATCAAACTATCGAAGTTAATACGGCGCCGCCCATGTTGAATACGACGTCGGCGACCCTCAGCGACGTCGTCGAGCATCAGGAAACCGTCGATTTGCCCTTGAATGGGCGCGAGTTCACCCAACTTGCGCTTTTGACCCCAGGAGCTGTGCCGCAGGAAGGCGGGCAGCAATCCGGGTTTACCGTCGCGCTGGGTTCGGGCGGAATCTCCCCGGCTATCAGTGGGCAAAGAGCCGACCAGAACAACTTCACCGTTGACGGTGTTCTCAACAACGATATCTACACCAACGTGTGGTTGGTCTCGCCGCCACCCGACGCCATTCAGGAGTTTAACGTGCAAGCGCACATTACGGATGCGCAGTTCGCCATTTCAAGCGGCGCGAACATCAATCTCGTCACCCGGTCTGGTACCAACCAGTTCCATGGCGATCTATGGGAGTTTCTCCGCAACGACGTTTTGGACGCGCAGACGTATCCAGATACAAAGCGTCTCGTCTACCGGCAAAACCAATACGGCCTCTATTTTGGCGGTCCGGTCATCAAGAACAATACCTGGTTTTCTCTCTATTGGGAGGGATACCGTTATACCCGAGCTAACTCGTCGATCAGTACCACGCTCACCCCGAAGGAAATCGCAGGCGACTTCTCCGCCGAGGAAGGAACCACACAGATCGGGACAGATAGTCTAGGCAGACCGGAGTTTGCAAACGAAATCTATGATCCCGCGACCAGCCGGCCCGATCCGTTACATCCGGGTGAATTCCTCCGCGATCCCTTTCCTGGTAACGTTATCCCAACCAACCGGCTTAACGCCGCATCGCAGGCTATTGCGGCGAGGTATTATCCCACGCCAAACCTGAACCTGCCGGAGGGAGCCCTGAATAACTTTGTATCAACGGTTCCGGTTACGATTAAGAGCGATATCTTCGGGATTCGACTGGATCACCAGTTTACCCCCAACGATAGCGCGTTCGCACGATTTAACCGGTCTAGTCAGAACCAGATATCGCCATTGAACTTCAACACCTCCTTCACAGGTATTCGCAACTATGCTCAGGTTGGCGCATTGAGTTATGTCCACACGTTCAATCCGCAAACCATCCTGAACTTTCGGCTCGGATACGATTACAACAACAACTTTGTCAATTATGGACAACCGAATCCTGGTTTGGTGGCGGCCATGAACTTCACTGCGCAAGATCCCGTGCACGCCGGTGAAGTGTTTGCTCCCCAAGTTACACTTGCCAACGGCTACGGTAACATTTCCAATTTTGCCATCCCGCTAGGTCCGATCCAGACCTTTGACTATCACTTGGATCTTTCCAAGGTGATGGGCAACCACACGCTGGGCGTCGGTGGCATGTATTACCACATCCGCAGTTTCGACGACGGCTGGGGCATAACGGCGGTATTCTCTGCTGCCGGTACTGCTCAAGATGGGACCACGGCAAACAACACCGGGTTCGCTCCCGCTAGCTTCGTGCTGGGGACACTCGATAGCTATCAACCGTGGGTAGGTTCCACGGGGGCTGATCAGACCGAGAATTGGTATGGATGGTATGCGCAGGACCAGTGGCAAGCGACCCGCAACCTGGTGATCACCGCTGGCATCCGCTGGGACTACGTCTCGCCCGCCAATTATCACCGCGTCGAATCAGGACTCGACATGGCCACCGGGAAGGTATGCATCACCGGTGCTGTGCCACCACAATTTCCCAAGGCAACCTGTCCGAGCGGCTACTTTAAAAGCCAGTACAACGGGTGGGAACCGCGTTTCGGCCTAAGCTACAGGGCAACGAACCACACAGTAGTTCACAGTGCAATCGCCATGCTCGACGATCACAACAACACTGTGATACAGGAGAATCAGAACATTCGACTCTCCTGGCCCGGTGGAGCATTGCCCGCTCTTAACAGCTTGGATATTGGATTGCCAACCAATGCGTACTGGAATGCCCAGCCAGCCGCAGCGTCGTTCCTTGGAGCGAACAACCCGTTTGGAGTCAGTTATGGGGCAGATCCGAACAATAAAATCCCGTACTCCATCGAGTACAACCTGGGCATTGAACAGCAGCTGCAACAGCATTTAACCCTGAACGTCAACTACGTAGGCTCCGTCGGCAGGCACGGCTACATCGCCGATACTACGAATACGGCTGTCACGCCCGGCCCCGGGCCGATCCAACCGCGTGCTCTCTATCCGCAATACACCACCTTCAACTATTCGTATAACGCGATGCCTTCCAGCTATAACGCCTTGCAGATGGAGCTCAACAAACAAATGTCAGAGGGGTTAAGCTTCAAGGGCTCGTACACCTGGTCCAAATCCATGGATTGGCAGTCGGATCCTTACGGCACCCAGCCGGTCGATTTTTACAATCTGCGCGCGGACTGGGGTCCGTCCGATTACAACCGGCCAAACTTGTTCGTATTCAGCAGCATCTATCAACTGCCGGTCGGAAAGGGCAAGCGGTTCCTCAGCAGTGCTAGCTCTCTCACGGACAAGGTTCTGGGCGGTTGGAGTCTGGGAACCATCATTAGCCTTGAGTCCGGTGCGCCCGCAAATGCTCTCGCGAATGGAGACGTAGCCAACACCGGCTGGCCGAGTCAAAGGGCCAGCAGAACTGGCGTGGATCCATACTTGTCCAGCGGAGGAGGGGGAAAGGCCTTGAAGCAGTGGCTGAATCCTGCCGCATTCGTACAGCCGGCTCAGTTCACGCGAGGGAACGAGTCACGAAACGACTTGCATGACCCGTCATTCAAGAACGTGGACTTCAACGCGAGCAAGACTTTTCCCTTGACCGAACGGACCAATCTGATCTTCAAAGCGGAAATGTTCAACCTGTTCAATCACACGAACTACGCAGCCCCGAGCACTACTGTGGGAAACGGCAACTTCGGCCAGATCACTACCGCCAACGGTTTTGGCCGGTTGATTCAATTTGCTTTGAAGGTTCAATTCTGACAACTTCGGATCGGGCCCAAGTTCCAGCCTCAAGGCCCGTCGCCAGCGACGGGCCTTGCCACTTTGGCGGCTTGACGCCTTTCAATCGCGGCGACCGGGCGAGAAGCTTGCACTACGAGAGACATATGAGATGTATACGTCAGAGAATTCTTTCACTCGCAAGGAGGGGGCTATTTCGCATTTCCGTTCGCAATGGATCATCCGGAATTTCTCTATGAGATTCAGAATGGAGTCTGTTCACCGAAATCCTGGTTTCCTTGCACGGTTGATGATAGGCCGTGCCGTCAATCGTCAGTTCAACAGTTGCCCCCGCCACAGATGGCCGCGTGATCGGATAAAAGCGTCCAATCTTTCGTTCGGCCGTTCTGTTGACTGTGGTAGAAAATCGTAGGCACGATGAGGGCTGGTGGCGCGGCGGGGTTAACGGCTCCGGATAGAAACAGACGCCGTTGACAGGGACAAAACCGCGGTGTCAATGGTGAACTACAATCAGTTTCAGTATGTCATTCATCCCCATGAAATTGTCACGCTGCGCGTGATTCAATAATGAGACAGACTGCGTCAGAGACGCGAAGCCAGTAAAGCTTGGTCTGACAAGGCAAGCACAGGGACAAGCCAATGAGAATGTCTCGTCGCACGTTTTCCTATTTATGCGCATCAACAATTGCTTCGCGTGCTTTTGGGCAATCCGGTATGGCTTCGCGAGGCTTGCCGCAGCGCCACAGACCCGCACCTTCGGGACAGCCCTTCGCTGCGCACTTCACGGATACGGCAGCGAAAGCTGGCTTGGCAGCACCCGTGATCTACGGTGAAGTCGATCGCAAGCAGTATATTCTCGAGGCTGACGGTTGCGGTTGCGCTTTTATCGATTACGACAACGACGGATGGATGGATATCTTCTTGCTGACCGGAACCAGGCTAACCGGTCCGCCGCTGGGAACAACGAACCGGCTATACAAGAACAATCGCGATGGCACATTCAGTGATGTAACCGAGAAAGCTGGCCTGCATCACGTGGGATGGGCAAGTTCGGTGTGCGTTGGCGACTACAATAATGATGGTAACGAAGATATTTTCTGCACCTATTACGGCGAGAACAAGCTGTATAGAAACAACGGCGATGGAACGTTTACCGATGTCACCGACCAGGCACGGTTGTCGGTGGCGTCGGAAAAGTCTTCATGGGGATCGGGTTGTTCATTTGTTGACTATGATCGGGATGGAAAGCTCGATCTGTTTATTTCGAATTACATTCGCTTCGACCTAAGCTCTGTCCCAAAGACAGGCGACGACCCACACTGCAACTGGAAGGGAGTCGCTGTGAACTGCGGTCCCCGCGGGCTTCCTCCAGGTTTTCCCAGCAAACATGTGCTATTCCGCAACAACGGCGACGGAACCTTTTCAGACGTGACCGACAAAGCCTTGCTATCGGGACCAGCCCAATGCTATGGGATGACGGTGGTTGCGGCAGATTTCGATGAGGACGGATGGCAGGATATCTACGTTGCGTGCGACTCGACCCCAAGCCGTCTCTACATGAATAACCGTGATGGGACCTTCCGCGAGGAAGGGATCGTGCGAGGCGTCGGACTGAACGACAATGGCGAAGAGCAATCAGGAATGGGAGTGGGGATCGGCGACTTCAGACTGAGCGGCCACTTAGACCTGTTGAAAACCCATTTCGTCGAAGACACCTGCGAACTCTTTCAAAATGATGGGAGAGCCAACTTTACCGATGCGACGCTGTCAAGTCGGATAGGAATTGAGACAAGCTATATATGCTGGGGGGCGGGGATCGTTGATCTCGACAACGATGGGTATCCCGACATCTTCATTGTTACGGGTGGCGTCTATCCGGAGGTGGAGCGGCGATTCCCTCGTTATCCCGACAAATGTCCACGGGTGCTCTTTCGGAACCGGGGGAACGGTACATTCGAGGAGTTAGGGAAAGAGGCCGGTCCAGCCATCATGGAGCGACACTCAAGCAGAGGATGCGCTTTCGGAGACTTTGACAATGACGGTGATATCGACATCCTGATTGTGAACATGAACGAACCGCCTTCTTTGCTCAGGAACGATATCCGCGGAACAAATCATTGGATGAAGGTAAAGCTCGTTGGGACGCAGTCGAATAGAAGCGCAATTGGGGCGCGCGTACTGGTGCGTTACGGTGGAAAAGTGCAAGCCCAGGCTGTAACCAGCCAGTCGAGCTTCTATTCCTCGAATGATAAACGCCTTCACTTTGGACTTGGCAGTGTAATCGCTGCCGATGTCGACATCTTCTGGCCCAGTGGGAATGTTCAATCTCTAAAGGACGAGCCGGTAAATCGTCTGATCACGGTCATTGAGGGAAAGGGAGTGGTGTCGAGAGAGGAGTTCACCCAAAGAACGGCGCCGGTATGAATGGGTGACAAGACAACGGCTCACTAGGAATCATGCTCGGTTTTCGCTCGCACCTCCTCGGGGGAATAGATGCGCACGAAAGAAATTCGCCAAGCAAATTGCTGTTTGCTACACCTGAGTTCAGCCCGCAAGGTCAGGAGACGAATCCTGTTCTTTCCGTGCTCCGGGGCGGCGCTGGTGTGTTTCGGGATCATCTTTCCTCCTACAGAGCCATGGTGTTCGGCACAAGACCACGGATCCACATGTGCGGCGCAAGGGGTGTTTAAAATGGTCGACGCAGAATTGAAACAGAAACGGTACGACCAAGCCGAGCAAGAACTCGACCGTCTTCGCAGTTGCGGCAGCTTGTCTTCAATCGACACGTTTAACCTAGGCTGGCTGTATGGACGAGCTCATAATTTCAGCAAAGCATTAACCGAATTCAATAGCGTGAGTCAAAACGTGCCCGACCAGAAGACTCACCAATATGCAACTGCTTTAGCCCAATTCGAACTCGAGGATTACAGGGCCGCGATCGCAACGCTCACCAACAATTCCGGGAGTCAGTATCTGAGCCAGGACTCAGTTAATTTGTTAGCGGTGAGTTATTCGAAGATTGGGCTTTACCGTGAATCTTATACGGTACTAGCCGATGAGCTTCATCGACACCCCGATGATCGGATGACCTACCTCAATCTCGTCACGCTTCTCTGCGATGAGGGGGAGGTCACCAAGGCGGTCGATGTAGCAGATAGAGCGGTATCAATCTTTCCGCGGGATGCGGAGATCTTGGTTGTGCGTGGAGCCGCATATTCCCTAGTTGGGGAAACAGCCAAGGCGCGCGCGGATTTCAAAGCTGCGATCAAAACATCTCCTCTCTACGGCCCACCACGCTTCTTTCTCGCCGTATCGGAATATAGAGACGGCAACTATGGTGTCGCTTGCGACGAACTCTCACAGGCCTTGAGGGCGGGGGTCAAGGACTCCGATTTGTACTATCTCCTTGCCGAGGCCATGTTACGACTTGATCCAAGTAATTCTCAAAAGGCGATAATGCAACTGAACCGTGCTGTCGCGATGAACCCCAGGCAAGTTCAAGCCCTTTCTCTTCGGGGCAAACTCCGGCTGCAACAGCACGATCTTAAGGACGCGGTGAGCGACCTCGAATTGGCTCACAAGATCGATCTGGCCTCCTCAAGTGCAACGTACAATCTGGCACGGGCGTACTTCGCCTTGGGAAAGACAGAAGAGGCTAGTGCGCTTTCAAAGCAGTTGGCCGCCTCAGGCGCCGACGCAGTTAGCGAATTGACCGATCAGAAGCTCAAGAGTGCGCTGGGGTTACAATCACGCGAGCAAAACAGATCGCAATTCTCGAAGTAAGTGCGGGCGGCCTGACTCACGCGGAGTGCAAGGCTCACCGGGAGGAATTTTGGGATACGGAGCTCAAGCCCTTGCTGCATGCGGTTTCCCACATCCTCGGATCGGCCCCGCAGAACTGAACGGCTGCAGGTTGCGCTCACCGTTAGCGTGCCAAAGGTTATTCAGGGAAGACCAAACGTTTGCAGCGGGAGGTAGCGGCACATCTCGATGCCTGGGCACGAAATGAATATGAGCATGCTGTATCGTTTGATTCGCCTCTGCTCCGCAGTTCATTACAACGCAGAGACTCTTCGTCTTCCATTTTTCGACCAGCAGTTCTCTCAATTCGCGGACGAGCTCAAAGCAAGCGGCATATTCAACCGGAGGCAAGTCGAAGACAGTTGGGGCATGGTCGCGGCTAATGACCAGGGAATGACCTGGCGAAACCGGCCGCGAATCCAAAATGGAGAATGCATGGTGGTTGCTCGCCCGCTGCGGCTCGAGGTTATAGCAAAACGGGCACCCAGAAGCCTTCACGGCTGCCTCGCACGCCCAGGGGTAGGGCGCGATAATTTAGCGTTTTGCCGCAGATTAGATCATAGCGAATTGCGTTCATGCCGTATTCAAAAAGCCAAATGAGTTCCTCATTCTCAGACTGCAGCCGAAGGTCCTTTCTCAAGGCGGGGCTCGCAGCCTCGGCTTTGCCCACGCTTCCACGATCGCTTGCCAGCCCGGCTTCACAGAGATACCTGCCGGCGATTCCAACCGTAAAAGATCTAGCCGGCTCGCGCCTGGTTCACGCTTGGCGAGACCTCTACCAGTCGCCGACCACGCAAAACGAATACGGCTACGTACAGGCTTCTAAGTCAGTGTCGGGGTTGACGGCACTATCCTTGCCACCCTTCGCCTGCTGCGGAGTGCCCGATATGATGGCGAGCCCCGGCTTGCTGCTCACCTGCGAACTTTTCCTGAATGAACGGCTCTTGTTGTCGTATTCCCCGGGGGGAGACACGATTGCGTATCAGTGGTTTCCCCACCGTTTCGTGCGCGAGTCGCAGGTTGACGGGCTCAAATTCACGACTGAGACCTTTATGCCGTCGAAGCGGCGCGCTGCCGCGCAATCCATTCGCGTCAGGAATCTGGGAGCCGCGGGGAGAACGATCACACTCGGCTTCGATATGCGCGCTGGCGTCAGCAAGAAAACGACGCCCTGGTTTGTGAATTCGCCGGGAGAAGCCGACAACTCGATCCATTGGGATTCGGGGCGTGGAGCACTGATCTTCCGGGCACGACACAGCGATGCAGTTTCGGTGCAAGGGATTTCTCCGAAGCCAAATCGCGTCGATTGCGGTCGGATGATCTCGATCGACTTGACGCTCGGACCGGAGGAGTCTAAGGAGTTTCACTACGTCAGCGCGGTCGATGGCACGGCCGAAGCTGCACTGGCCGCCTATGACCAGATTCAATCCGGCTTTGACCAGGCGATGCTCCAGAATGAAGCGGATTTCAATAGTCTGCTCCGGGCCGCGTTTAACGAGGACAACTCCGAGTTCTCCGGATATCTCCCTCAACTTGAAACCGACGACGAATCGCTTTGGCAGCTCTATCAGGCAGGATTCAAGAACCTGATGTTCGCCCGGCGCGCCTCTCCGGATTCCAGGGTAGGCACGACTTACATCACACTAGGAGGTCACGTTCTTCCGACTCTTCGTTTTCCATGGGACACATCGCTGACGTCGTTGAGTCTCGCTCTGCTTGACCCAGAGGCCCTCCGTCGCCTAGTAGAGAACTGGTTCGTCGAGGACATGCATCGGCACCTGGCCACCGATTATGTAACCGGCGAAGCGGTGGGACCATGGTACGGCGTCAATGACATGGCAATCGTGCGCTGCGCGGAGAACTACCTGCGCGTGACCGGCGACTTCGCCTGGCTCGACAAAAAGGTAGGGGAGCGGACTGCGCTCGATCATCTGGTTGCGCATGCCACTTACTGGAAGCAAATCGATAAGCGTGGTCACGGCTTCGGCGACTACGGCAAGATCGAAAACCTGCTCGAAGTTGTCAGCACGTACTTGCACGAGACTGCGGGGATGAATGCCGGAAATGTATCGTCGATGCGATTCGTTGCCACTGTGCTTGACCATCGTGGAGAATCCACCCGCGCCTCTCAATTGCGCGCCGAAGCAACAGAGCTGGCAGAAAGAATTAACACGAAGCTCTATGTCGCGGGAAAGGGATGGTGGAAGTGCGGACAGCCAGACGGTTCGTTCGTCGAAGTACGTCACTGCTACGACTTTCTCTCTGTTCTCGACAACATGGCCTGCGATCTGAACGAGAGCCAAAAAAAAGAGATGAGCCGATTCTTCTGGGAAGAATTACACAGCGACTACTGGATGCGAGCTCTCTCCCCGAAAGATGTTGATGCGACCTGGAACATCCGCCCGGACCATAGCTGGCTCGGCGCCTATGCGGCTTGGCCTCCGGCAACCGCCAAGGGGCTTTACAAGATCGACCGGCCGGAACGAGTCGCCGCTTGGGTAAAGAATCTGGCGAAGGCTGGGAATCAGGGGCCCATTGGCCAAGCGCACTTCGTGGAAACCGTCTTCCCGCTGGAGGATGGAGCAGCCTACAAATGCCCGAATGACCCTCCCTATATTAATGACTGGTGTTGCATAGCCGGCGGCGGATTTACAGACTTGGTCATTGATACCATCTTCGGTGCGGATCTGAGGCTAGTCGGCGGCCTGAACGCTCAGTCGAAGTTGGAGGGCTTCGACGCGAATGCGCGGCTTGTAAATCTGCGGCATCAAGGCAAGAAATACATGATTTCCCGTAACGGAGCCGCTGTCATACGCTGACTTTTGACTCGGCCGGACTGGAGTTTCCTGGTGAAGGCACTGGCTGTCGATATCGGAGGTACGCATGCCAACTGTGGCTTGGTGGAAAACGATCGCATTTTGACGCATGAGAGCGTTGATCTGACCGGCACCATGAATATTCGTGCGGTGCTATCTCGTGTTGGCGATGTCCTTCGACAGTTGGTCCATCAGCATTCACAATCTCTCACAGACTTTCAGGGCATCGCCGTGGGGTTCGCCGGTCTGGTCGATTCTCGGATCGGAAGGGTCGTCTCGACCAACAAGAAATATGATGATGCTCCTGAAGTAGATTTTTGCGCCTGGGCGCGCGATGCGTTTGGACTCCCCTTACGTATTGAGAACGACGCACGTTTGGCTCTTCTCGGAGAATCGTATGCAGGAGCAGCTCGTGGTTTCGGCGATGTCGTCATGATGACATTGGGCACAGGCATCGGAGGAGTTGCCATGATCGAGGGCAAACTGCTGAGAGGTAAGCATGCCCAAGCTGGCTGTTTGGGCGGGCATATACCGGTTCTGTTCAATGGCCGCGCCTGTACCTGCGGAGGTATCGGGTGTGCGGAAGCAGAAGCCTCGGGATGGGCTCTTCCCGGTGTGGTCCGCGGTGTTCCCGGGTTTCCCGAGAGCAGCCTCTCGAGCATTGCCAACATCGGCTTTAAACATCTTTTTGAGGAAGCGGAGCGCGGAGATCGCGTCGCGCAAATCGTCCGCGATCGGTGCCTCAATATTTGGGCGGTCGATGCCGTGGCATTAATTCACGCCTATGACCCCGAAGTCATCGTCATCGGCGGGGGAGTAATGGAAAGGGCTGACATCATCAGCCCTTACATCGAAGCTTATGTGCAGAAATATGCCTGGACTCCGTGGGGGAAAGTGCAGATCCGTCGCGCTGAATTAGCAAACAATGCCGCGCTCGTTGGAGCCGTTCCGCTGATTTCCGAGCGAATCTCTTAGGCACTCACGCGCGGGCGCCCGTGGGTCTTAACCTGTGCCGCCCAGGGCATTGGCCAAGCGATCAACCTTAGCATTGGCAGAACCAGGGGCACGAGTAATGGCGACCGATCTTCAAATGCCGCACTTGAAACTCCACCTTACTGCGAATCTGTCCCCACGTTTTCATCCAATCTCCCCAAAATTGCGGCGAAAACCAGTGCATAAGGTGAGGATGCAGGATCCAGGATCCAGGGACGACTACGCGCAATTCGCCGTACGAACAACAGAGTCCATCCGCTGATTCCTTGAATGATCGCTTAAAGAATCAAAATAGGCTCACTCGCACGAAGTGAACCCCTCTCCTGAGGCAAACTAGAATTAGCGTGCCTCAGTGTTCATGAAGCCGTCTCGATGATTTCTCCAGCGGGGATGAGGTCTGGAACAGGTCCGCAAGGCAAGCCGCGGGTCTGCGCTCATTTACAAAAGATTCTTGCAGCTAAGACTTTTTAGAGATGCTGCCTGACTCGAAACATCTCTCCACATCTTCGCGTACGACCGGCGTGCTTCCGACCAGCGCTTTGCGAGCCAGAAAATGAGCTTCCTGATTCCTTCGGCCCGGTATCCATGCGAACTTTATCTGATCAAACTTTCGCGCTAAACGCAAAATCACTCCCCGTAGGTTGGGCTGCTCCTGAACAACACCAGCTTGATAATCATCTTTCAGCACGATTCGCATCTTGTTGTAGTCGGACCTTACCCTAAGCAACCGATAGCCTCTTTCGAAAGCAATTTCCAAAGCGCGAAGCACGGCAAATTGTTCACCTGCTTGGATCGGCAGCCCAATATATGATTCAGAGAATCTGGCCACGACTGCACCATCTCGACCGGCCTTATTGGTTGCCCGTAGGATCAGTCCAATACCGGTAATGCCTTGTTGTTTGTCGAAGGAGGCATCGACTCGAAACGTGTGCCAAACCGGTCGAAGTGTAGCGTCGCCGTGCATGTCCTTGCTTCCTGTTTGAGAGTCAAATTTGCCTTTCACATGTGACGACTCAGAGCTGCTGAATTCAGATGAATAATGAATGGAGTAGAGGGGCCATTCGCAACCTACCGCCTGCGGTTTTTACCCCGTCATTGAAGCCCACGAGAGTGTCAGCCGACCAGAGTCGTTCGCATCGGCGAAATTAGTTGCGTGCTATACCTTGCACGTCGGCCAGCAAGCCACAATTTCCAGCTTCTCAACACCTTGCCATCATACCGTCTGTTAGAAATTGGCGTCATATCGCGATTGCGCAAAATCCCCCGGCAAGGTTTTGAGTCAACCATCAGCTTGATGTTCGTTTACGGAAGGCCAACCATGCGTATCCCAAGGTAAGGCCGAGTGAGCCGTACACCGCCGCGTTCATGGGGGCAAGCAGGAAAAAGGTGGTCACCAGCGAAGGGTCGAACGTCATTTTGACCAAATACAACGGACACAGCGAAAGCATCAGTTGGGGATCGAGATTCCAGCGGTGCGGAGCAAGATAGGCGACGAGCGCTAGGAGATATGAAATTGCGGCGAAGCCACCGAGCCATTTGAGGAACGCTAAGAACAAGTGTTCATCGTCCCGATCTTTCTTGCACGCTTTCGCGATCCAGGAGCCGGGCAGCACCGCAAGCGTCACACTGAAAAGACCCACCAGTGCCAGGGTAGCCACAAATATGACCCATTCGCTCTGAACCGGCAGCTCGGCGCCCCGCAGCATCAGAAAAGGAACGCCTGTGAAAAGTGAAATCAGTCCACAGAGGAAAAACGCGACGCGAGATGTGGTCCTGATAGCACGTGCGGACATGACGCGGATTCTAACAGCGGTTCCGAGTTTGAGCATACCTGATTGCGCTGACCGGACCAGCGAAAGAGCCGTTGTTAAAATGCGCCGTCGCGCCGGGCTGCATTAGTCGTGATGGTCTTTCAGAACTTCCGTTCCTCCAAAACCTTGACTGATGCGGTCAGCATCAACGCGGCGACTGCCTGACTTCGCAATTTCACCAAGCCGTGAGCCTCAACCCTCGCTCAACTGGTGGGTCTACCGACCGATGGCCCTTCGAGTGGGGCAAACCGTATCAGCCAATGCTCACGATCGCGATGAACACCTTCTGTTGATCAAGCAGTACGTATTACGCCATGAGCGGAACGTCGAGAAGATGCGGCGTGAAGTGGAAGCTCTGGAGAATTGCAGAAGCCTTCAGGGAGCGGTCCGCGAACCAATTCCCAAGCATGTGCGGTTGTTCGTTTGGCGACGGGACAAGGGCCCAAAAGCCAGTGTGTCCGGTGCGGTTCCCGCTTGGAGTTCGATGACATCATCCCGGTCGTCGCTGGTGGCAGCAACACGGAACGGAACATCCAACTTCTGTGCGAGTCGTGTGACAGAGCGAAGAGTGCAACGGTATGACCGCTACTTGTGAATGATCTTGTCGTCGGTCGCCCGACCTCCGCGCTTTGATCGACTGAAAGCGGATTCCAAAAGCATCAATTTCGCGCCGTTGCAGAACCTCGCAAACATAACCGGCTGGGGAAACGCCATGAGCGTTGGCCTGGACCTTCAGGGCCGCTTCAAGCTTCTCTGGAAGTTCAATCATCATGGCCGATTTCCTTTCTCCATGACCAAATTGTAGCGATTTCGTTGGCGCGGTCAAACACCGACGATACACCCTTATGTCGGACGGCTCCCCCGCCCTGGTACAGATGTGGCACCGCCCCCTAACGAACCGAGCCATACTGTCGTCTGCATGTACCTTGCCTCTTTCCGTGAGCCAAGAACGGACGGGGCGCAGCGAACCCGACTTCCACAGGCCTGCGACCTTTCGCGGCATAAACGAGCAGCCTTACCATCAAGGCTTATTTAGGTATCTGATCTTGCCAGCGTGCAGTAGCGTGCAATGGTGCGCGGCAATCGTGGTAAATTTGGCATCCATGGCAATGTAGTTTGTACAAGCTATGGAAGCCATTGACCGGGCGTGGGTACGAATCCCACTCTCTCCGCCAAGTTTTCAACCACTTGGCTGAACTGTGATCCGCAACGCGATCCATTAAGCACGACGCAGAGCCAAACCCACGATATTTGTGAGTCTACGTTTCTTATGTTCCTACGTCCTCTTGACAACCAAGAGGAGAGCTGTAATCATTCATCTCGAGCATCAGGAGGAGCAGAATCCGGTGGACAAATCCAGCGACATTGTGCAAGGCACCTTAGACATGCTCGTCCTTAAGACATTGGCTCTCCAACCGATGCATGGATATGGAATCACTGTGCGGCTTGAACAGATGAGTCAGGGCACATTTCGTATCAACGCGGGCTCGCTCTTTGTAGCTCTCCAGCGGCTGGAACGGGCAAGACTGATCAAGAGCGAATGGAAGGCCACCGAGAACAGCCGGCGCGCCAAGTATTACATCCTGACGCAGAATGGGCGAAGGAGGCTCGACAACGAAACACGAGAATGGGGACGGCAGGTTGCGGCCATCGCCAGAATCCTGGAGGCGTAGAGATTATGTCGTTGCTGCACACCTTCGTGTTTGGCCTCCGGTCGTTGTTTCGGAGAGAGGAAGTTTCGAAGGACTTCGACGACGAACTCAACGGCTTTCTGGATATGGCAGTCGAGGAAAAGATGAATCGGGGCATGAGCCGTGGCCAGGCCCTTCGGGCTGTGCGTTTGGAGCAGGGCAGTTCCGACGTTACGAAGGAATTCGTCAATGCCGCTAGGTGGGAATCTTTTGTCGAAATCTGCGGTCAGGACCTACGTATTGGATTCCGTCGACTGTGGAGGGCACCCAGCTTCACGACCGCCGTCGTGCTTACGCTGGCGTTGGGGATCAGTGCCACGACCGTTATCTTCGCCCTCATTGAGGCGGTAATGATGAAATCACTACCGGTTGCGAGTCCAAAGCAGCTCTATCGGCTCGGCGACAACGATAATTGCTGCGTAATGACCGGCATGCAGAATGACGGCAGTTTTGTTCTTTATTCTTACCCGCTTTACGAAAATCTTCGCGACCACACACCCGAGTTTAGTCAACTCGCTGCCTTTGCATCCTATCTGTCGGACTTGAGTATTCGGCGCAGCGGTGATTCCTCGGCTGCGCAACCCTACAAGGGCGAATATGTCTCTGGGAACTACTTCGAGATGTTCGGCATCGGCGCTTTTGCAGGTCGCACGCTCAGAGCGCAAGACGACACGAAGAACGCTCCACCAGCCGCTGTGATGAGTTACCACACTTGGCAAGCGCACTTTGGGTCCGATCCCTCTGTAATTGGCGCGGCTTTCACGATCAATACCCTCCCATACACGATTGTTGGTATCGCGCCGCCCCGGTTCTACGGCGACACGCTACGTAGCGATCCTCCTGACTTCTGGCTACCTCTTGCTGCCGACCCGGACCGCTGGCTCTTTGATCCCGGACCGGAGTGGCTTTACCTGATTGGGCGCCTTGAACCGAACGCCGGCCCCAACCCAGTTCAAGCGAAGCTCACGGGCGAACTGCAGCAGTGGCTTTGGTCTTCTGGGTACTCCGAAGCGACGCCGGAGGAGCGCAGCAATAGGGCTCTGGTGGACGAATACCGACAGGAGATTGCGCAGCAACACATTCACCTTACTCCAGCAGGCCATGGAGTCGAGCAAATGCAGATTGACTATGCATTGGGTCTTCGTTTGCTGATGACTCTCTCGGTTTTCCTATTGTTGATAGCTTGCGCAAGTATTGCCAACTTGCTGTTGGCGCGTGGATCGTCGACCCGTTCGCAGGTGGCAGTGCGGTTGGCCCTTGGTGCCCCCAGAAAGCGGCTGGTTCGGCAGATGCTGACCGAGAGTGTACTGTTGGCGTTGGTGGGAGGGGCAGCGGCACTCTGCATAGCCTATGCCGGGACGCACACGATCCTTTCACTCGCTTTTCGAGGAGCCCACTATGTACCAATAGATGCCCAACCTTCCATCGTGGTCCTGGGCTTCACCTTTGTTCTGTCAGTAGCCGCAGGGATCGTGTTCGGCATCGCGCCCGCCTGGATGACGTCGCACTCTAATCCCGCCAGTGCTCTGGGCGGAGCAGGTCATTCTAGAGGCGACCGCTCGTCTGCGGTTCAGAAGTCTCTGGTGATCGTACAGGTCGCGTTCTCGATCGTGCTCTTGATTGGAGCCGGTCTAGTCACTGAAAGTCTTCGCAACCTGGAATACCAGAATTTTGGGTTCGTGACAGATGGCCGTCTGATTGTGAATATCGCGCCGGCGCTGGACGGGTACACGCCGGATCGGCTCGGGGGCCTCTATCAGCGGCTCCAAGATACGCTGCCGCAAATCCCCGGCGTGCTCAGCGCCAGCATTTCCTGGTACAGCCCACTGGACGGCAATAACGCAAACGAACGCGTATTCCTTCAAGGAAAGGCACCTGAGGATCGTTGGTCCCCGTCGTGGGACCGTGTTGGTCCGCGCTATTTCGAGACGATCGGTACGCGCTTGCTGCGAGGGCGCGTCATCGATGAGCATGACACCCCGAGTGCTCCGCACGTTGCCGTGGTCAACGAAACTTTTGCTCGCAGGTTCTTTCCGAACGGGGATTCTATTGGTCGACATTTCGGGTTGGGAGATGTGAGTCATAGCGGCGATTATGAAATCATCGGCATTGTCGAGGATGCGAAATACCAGGACACGCGCGGCCCTGCCTATGCCACATTCTTTCTGCCGTTGCTCCAAGCCCCATCTGGAGAGCCTGTTCGTGGATGGGTCAGCGCTATCGAATTGCATGTTGCGGGGAAACCGGAGAACATCGAGTCAGCCGTCCGCAAGACACTCGCCGATATCGATCCGAATCTTACGGTCCTCAAAGTGGTGAGCTTTGGTGAACTGGTGGCGCGTAACTTCAATCAAGAACGCCTCATCGCGCGACTTGCGGAGTTGTTTGGGGTCCTTGCACTGATTCTGGCCTGCGTCGGTCTGTACGGTGTAACCGCATATGCCGTTGCACAACGTACTCACGAAATTGGAATCCGGATGGCGCTTGGCGCCGAGCGCTCGCATATCCTCGTCATGATGCTGCGGAACGCTTTAGCACAAGTGGTCTTGGGTTTGGCAATCGGCATTCCCGTCGCACTCGTTGGAGGACACCTGCTTGCGAATCTCCTTTATGGAGTCAAGAACTACGACCCGATGATTGTCAGCTTGGCTGCTATGGTGCTAGTTACCTCCTCTCTTCTCGCAGCATACATTCCGGCATACAAGGCCTCGGGTATAGATCCGTTGGATTCCTTGCATTACGAATAAAGCAACATCTCTGTTTGGATGCTGGCCCGTAGGCCTCGAGTAATCCTTTTCCCTCTAGCAGGCTTGACTTCAGTATAGGATAGGCCACCCACTTCTCTGCAGGCTTCCCGATTCGATCATGCGACACGCACGCCTTTGTTAGGATGTCGCCGAATCTTACGGAAGTCTTGGTCCAAGACGAAGTGTAGACATCCCGAGCATCTCGCAAAGCGGGCATGACTTCATGGTTCTTTTTTTACTCGGGAATGGGAACGAATCAGTTGCCGGAACGGCGAGAGTGTCAGGACGTAAAGGGTTTAACGGTTACCTCTTCGATTGGTGTGAGTGCGATTGACGCGCCGCTTCCGACTGGATTACCCGCAGTGTTGCGCAGGAAACGATTTGCAGGCTCCGAATAAAAGTTTGCGACGCCAGCCCCCAACAATGCTGCAAACAGAATGGCGAAAACGAACAAAATAGGCACGCCGCGCATTGGTTTGTCGGCATGAAGAAACAGATCAAAAAGGGTAAACACTACAAACATGTGCGTCAGGTAAATTTCGTAGCTGTATCGGCCCATCCGCACAAGGGGGGCCAACACGCGTGGACTTCTCCATTCCATTTGTGTCGTGGCAGCTATGAACATGCATGTCCCCACACCAAGTAGAGTGAAGTTCAGCCCTGTTTTGCCGAGCCAGCCTCTATAGGCCTGCCACGAAAATAGGAGACTTGCTGAGACGACGACGGTCCCGGCAATCCCCAAAGCCCAGATCGCTCGCCGAGAGAAGCGTCTGCTCGAAACTGCCAAGGCTGTGAGGCATCCCAACGAGATTCCTTCCATGCCTCCTAGATAGGAATAGTCTTCCGCAATCTCGTTGCCATGGGCGAATAGAGTTCGGCCAAAGGGACCCAGAATCACAAAAACGAAGAGTAGGGCGGGAAAGACTATGCTGCGACTGAAGAATCTCTTGCCGGCGAGTAGGAGACAAGCTAAGGGAAAAAAGAGATAAAACAGCTCCTCTATAGAAAGGGACCAGAGGATATCCCAACTCCCAGGCAGATATCCCCGATGAATTTCCAACTCATTAAGGTGCAAGGTCAATGTGGCGAGCAGAGCACGCCCAAGGCCTCCGGTCTCTGCCGTTACTACGTAGTGGTGCACGTCCGCGAAATGCAGAGTGCACAGAACCGCAAGCAGCAGAAACAGCAGCGGTGCGATACGCGCGAACCGAAACAGATAGAAGCCGTGCAGGGAAACCTGAGGCAGCGAACCCCAGCGCCGGATAGTGATCGAGGTGATGAGAAATCCGGAGATGGCAAAAAACATCTGCACACCGAGTTGGGCATTCCAAACGAGAATGTGCACCAACTGCGCCGGCAGAAGCTCAGTATATCGAACATCAGCACCAAGCAGGCGGATATTGATGTGGTTCATCAAGACGAAAAAGATAGAAAGACCACGGAGCAGGTCTATGCCATCGACACGCTTCGAGGTGAGAGCGCGAGCTGCGGGTTCCGAATGAACCACATCTTCATTGTGCATGAACGCGGTCATGGTCAGTTCTATCAACCATAAGATGGTAAGCCCGAGCTGCTGGCCATACCTCACGAATCGCCGAGATGACGACGTCGGGATGTTGGGTCGGCATTTCATGGCTGCTGTCTACAACGATCTGCCTGCCATGGGTCGAGAGCCGAGCCAATTGCGGTTGTGACTGGTGGACCCAAAGATCTTCCTTTGCCTGTGCGTCCTTCGGCGGAATCTCGGGAGGGATATCGTCCTGTCTCGTCGCCGTGAGCACCATCAGCGGGCGATCGCCGAGATTTCCGGCGGTTCGCACTCTGCCGCGCTCAAGGTGGGGAAAACTTGATCCTCATCGATTACGGCGAATTGATGTTTGGTCGGAAGCGTAAGGAACCCTTCTTCCTCGCGGAATGCTCTCGGCCAGAAGTCAGGCGCATCGCGGTCTGCTGTCAGGCGAGCCCAGACAAGATGAAGCTGAAAGAAGTATTTCAGCTTCTCCCCACCGGGACGTTTGCGGTGGGCCCGTTGCCACTTGCGGATAGACTCCGGCGCTCTCAGGTTCTGATCTTCGTAGGAGGCATCCACCAGCACGATCCCCACAACATCTTTTGGATACTGACCGGTATAAACCCTGATGTCGTACCCGCCCATAGAGTGTCCGACGGGAACGTAGGGTCCTTCTTCCCCTGTTGCCTGCAGAAACTGTTTCATTTCGCGCGCAATCTGTAGGCTGCTGCGTGGTTCCGCACCGGAGTCGCTCCACCCATATCCGGCGCGGTCATAGGAGCACACGCGGGCGAACTTTTCGACCTCTGGTTGCACCACGAGCCAATCAATGGAAGGGCCACCCGAACCGCTCTCCAGTATTACCGTCGGCGAACCCTGCCCGCTGCAGTCGATGTTCATACGGATCGCCCCAGCCTGGACTAGGTGACCACGGTTCGGGAAACGTCGCGCGTCAAGCCACGTGCCGATCGTCTGGTAGAGTGCGCCAGAGATCGCAAGGCACGCTGTAACCAGGCAGAGGCCGGCGAGCAGAGCGCGGGCGATTCGCTTCATTCGGCACCAATTGTAGTGGCACCTCTCGGAAACCTGCGAACAAAAGGGTACAACCTGTACTATTGCCTGATTTCGTCAATGTGCAATTAAAAGGCGTATATACAAACCTAAAGGCCCAACGTGCGTGAATACGACCTAATTGCGGAGTGGTATGCATCGGAACGCGACGATCAGACAGGGGTGCCCGAAGCGGCTGCGTTAGCGTCATCGATCCCACGAGGGGCGCTTTTGCTGGATGTTGGATGTGGCAACGGTGTACCCATCTCACGAGCCTTACTGAGTGCGGGCCACCGAGTTGTCGGCCTAGATAGTTCAAGTGCGATGCTTGCACGTTATAAGCAGAACTGCCCCGAAGCTTTTGCTGTCAAAGGAATCGTTGAGTCTTGCCCGTTCGCCGATGGACTGTTCGATGCTGCGGTTGCATGGGGTGTCATGTTCCATCTCAATCCCGAGGATGCGATTCGGGCGATTGCAAATGTCTCCCGCATCCTGAAGCGCGGTGCACCGTTCCTCTTCACCTCCGGAGACGAGGACTGCCTTGACGCCAAAGAAGGAACGATGAACGGGGTGACCTTTCGATATTTCTCCTACAGTCCCCACAGCTACCGACGCATTCTCTGGGAGGACAGCTTTACATTGGTTGATATCCACGCTGACGGCGGAAAGAATACGTATTACCTCGCAAAAAAAAGCTGAACCGCCGAGCGGATGCCGAAAAATCGCCTTGGTACTCAAGACCCCCGGCTGGCATATTGGAGGCGCTATCCCCTGATTCCGACAACTGACATTCAGTAGCAGTTCGTCGTCGTGGCAAATCAAAACGGCGTTTCTCAGTCGTAGCGAAGTGTCTGAATTGGGTCGATTCGAGCTGCCCGGCGGGACGGAACGTATCCGGCAGCGAGCGCGCTGAAGGCAACCAGCAATACGCCTGCTGCGAAAGCCGCAGCATCGAAGCCGCGCATGAAGACCAGATTCGAAGCAATTAGCCGTGATACACCGAGGGCCAGACCGACTCCCAAACCAATTCCGATCGCTGTCAAGCGCAGTGACTGCGTCAATACCAGACCAACGACGGTGCGCGTCGTCGCACCCAGGGCAACACGGATGCCGATCTCCTTAGTCCTCTGTGTGACGAAATAGGAGAGTACGCCATAAATGCCAGTCAGAGTCAGAAACAGCGCGAGTCCGCCAAGGGCGGCCCCGATCATCGATGCGGCGCGGAAGGCATACATGCCTGCCGCGCGGTATTGATCGAGGGAATGAATGTCGCCAATGGCGCCCGGAGCCAGCGCTGCCAGCCGCGTGTCCAGCCGGTGGCGCACTGCTTCGACTTCTTCACGAACGTGCACCAGCACGGCGGCACTCGTCGCCGAAGTCGTCGGCAGATATATCAGGGCGGGATCCTTGCCCCACGGGATGCAGCAGGTAACGATGTCGGCCGCGACGCCAATCACTCGGACGTTTCGGGCCGGCTTTCCCGAGAGGTGAAGGATCTGACCAACGGCATCCCGTCCCGCGAAAAGGCTTTGAGCCGCACCCGCACTGAGAATCGCGACCGGCGTTTCCGATGCCGACTCTTGCTTCGTGAAATTCCGGCCACGCAGAATCGGAATTCCGAGGATTCCAAAATACTCCGGCGAGACCTCGTTGTACGCCGTGCTGATCGCTGGACCATCGTCCGCGCGGATGGTCATCGTTCGCACTGCCCCGTTAAGAGGGATTGCGGAAGCAGCCGCTGTCGTGTCCACCTCAGGATCAGAGGCCAGAGCGTCTAGCACCTGCCTCCGGCTGTTCGCAGCAACCTCCATCGCGATCACGTTGTTGGTTCTGAAACCGATATCGAATGCGCTCATCGCCATGGTCGTGCGAACCAGTACGCCACATGCGACCAGCAAGAGTGTGCAGACAGTGACCTGCGCGATGACCAGTGCATTGCGAGCCCGCACAGGGCGGAGATCCGAAGTCACCTCGCCGCGCACCGACGATATGACATTGGCGCGAGTGGCCTGGAATGCGGGCGCGAGACCGAAGAGCAACGCCGAGGCCAGAGTAGCGAAGACCATGAACGCGATCACTCGCCAGTCGACGGGACGAGGCACGTCGTGGATCAATTCGAGCATGTCCTTCGGAACGGTTGCGAACATTACCCGGATGGATGCGTCGATCGTAACGCGCGAAATGATGAACCCCAGGATGGCGGCCGGTATAGATAGGAGAATGCTTTCGGTAAGCAGTTGGCGGATCAGGCGCCGGCGGAGAGCGCCGAGAGAGAGCCGTATTCCGATCTCGCGTTGCCGAGCGACAGCACGAGCGAGCATCATGCTGGCCACGTTGGTACATGCCAATACCAGTACAAGGGTGAAAGCGATCACCAGGGGGCTAAACACGATCAGAAGTTCAGGCGTCAGCGGAATCGAAGTCGCCTTCGAACGCAAGAGAATCCCTGCAGCTTTGTGATCCTCCGGCAGTTGAGCGGTAATCCGCTGGGACCAGGCAGTCAGAATCGCTTTGGCACCGGACACACTCTGTCCACGGCGGAGTCGGCCGACGATTTCGAGGCGCTCAGGATGGTCGACGCCGAACAAGTCAGAGCCATCCTGCAGCCGGTCAGCCATGGTGACGGGAGCCCAGAAATCGCGCGGCACTTCACTGATATCTTGAAATCCCTTCCGCGCCACGCCAACCACTTCCATAGGAAAGCCGCGGACCATGAGTTTCATCCCGATTATGTCGGCCCGGCCTCCGAACGTGCTTTGCCACGCTTGGTAACTAAGAACGAGCACTGCTGCGCGCCCGGGCGCGCTAGCATCTTCAGGGAGCAGGGGCCGGCCTAACTCGGAAGTGACGCCGAGCATTTGAAAGTAGTTCCCCGTGACCAGTTGTCCCTGAAAAGCATGTCCGTCTACGCGGGTGTAGATATATTGGACGGCCGCGACCTCGGAGAACGCGGGGTTTTCTTTCTCAAATTGCTTGTATCCATCCCAGGAGAACGCATGACCGGCGCCTTGACGGTCGGTCCACGTGAAGCCGTAGAGGCTGTAAGGGTCGCGTATCGAGATAGGGCGAAGCACATACGCGTTGAAGAGCGTAAAGAGCGCCAGATTGAGTCCGAGGCCAAGGGCGATCGTTCCCGCAACGGTAAGCACGAACCCCGGGTTGCGCCAAAAACTCCTGAGCGCATATCGAATGTCTTGCAACGCGGTCTCGAAAAGATCGATCCCGCGCACGCCCCGACAATCTTCCTTCACCGATCCGACTCGGCCGAAGTCGAGACGGGCGAGGCGGGCAGCTTCCTCCTCGGAGTGTCCGGCTTCGAGGTGCTTGCGGTGTGCCATGGCCAAGTGGAACTCGACCTCATCCTCTAGTTCCTCTTCCACGCGCGCGCGGAACATCAGCGCACGCAGACGCAAAAAGAGATCACTCAGGGTCATGGCATTTTCCCTCAGGCCAGTTCCAGCACTTTACCGATGGCTGCGGCCACCCGAGTCCAGTCATCGGCCTCTTGCTGGAGTTGCTTTCGCCCAGGAGCCGTCAATCGGTAAAAGCGGGCACGACGCCCCAGCTCGGAGATTCCCCACTCGGCCTTGATCCAACCCTGATGTTCGAGGCGATGAAGCGCCGGATACAACGAACCTTGGTTCGCCTGGAGCACGTTCTCCGATACCTGGCGGATTCTCTCGGAAATCGCCCACCCATGCATGGCATCGGCTGACTGCAACGTCCGGAGAATGAGTAGGTCCAGGGTCCCCTGCAGAAGATCGAGGCGAGACGGCTTTCTCATTGGTGTCGTTCCTCTACACCAACAAGTAACGCGGCTTTTGTCGAATGTCAACACCAAAGATGGGTTGGGCGCGAGATTGCGCAGTCAGCTCTGCGGGACGTGTTCGCAGTGGACATCATCCTTGGAGACTCAGCTTAAGCAAGCGAGGCGGCAAATCGACCAAGCGTTCGATCCGGCTGAGTGGATGAGGATAACTGGCACATGATCGCCATTTCACTCATCGGGGGTCATTGAGCGTTAGCCCCGTTCTTGACGGTTACGTTTGAATGGTGTGATTTTTGTAGCTATAGTTGCGGTGGATAGCCGCGATGCGAAAACTACGAGCGCATTATCAATGGCTTCAGATAGCATTCGCCGTGGCTTGGATTGGCGTGCTTTCCCTGTACTGGATACGTATAAAAATGCGCGACATTTCAATCTCTTTTGGCAGCCGGACTAGCACAGCCATTTCCGCTGTCGGTGGTTTACGTGACATTCATCTACGTCGTTGCCATCACCGCGATTCTTTGGACGGGGCTGTGCATTTATCTCGCAATAACAGGCAGCCTCAATCTGCGAAGGCTCTTGCGGGGGCTGTGTCTGATCGCGATTGTGGTTGTTCCTTCCCTAAGCAGCGGAATTTTCCTCAAAGGACTACCGCTTTCGCCTCTGGCTGCATACCTGATCTTGTGGTTGCCGTGGCTTGTGGCTGTCGATACGAGCGCAGCGGTACGAGCAGAGGGAATTGCAGTCGTAACATCGCGATATCACTTATTGACCTTCAAAGCGAACAACGGCGCAATGTTGCGAATCGTGCTCTGGCTTCGATTCTACATCGCAGGTCGTTCGTGTAGGAGCGCCTTGATCTTATTTTCGAAGGCGTCTTTGTCCACAATGCCTGCATGTGATTCGGCAATCTTTCCATTACGGTCGATTAGCAAGGTCATTGGGAGAGAAGGCAACCCGCCGTATCGGTTGGCTAGGCCTTCGTTGGCAATCACGACTGGATAATTCAGCTTGTGCTCTTCAAGGAATGGCTTCACTGATTTCCAGCCGTCGTCATCCATCGAAAGGCCAATGGCTGTCAGCCCATCTTTCCCGTATTTATTTTGGAACTCCATATACCAAGGGATCTCAACCTTGCATCCAGTGCACCACGTAGCCCAGAAGTCGAGCAGAATTACTTTCCCTTTGTAAGCGGATGACTTGATAGGTGAACCAGTGGAATCGGGAAGAGTGAAGTCGGCAGCGGGTTGGCCGAGTTGGGGGCTTGACTGCCCGGACGGTGGCGTCGTTTGGGACGCGAGAAGCGAGCACATAGCGACCAATGCGGCGGCGGGAGTTCGAAGGAACATCGGGACTCCTTCCTTATTATTATAAGCAAACGGTCAGTCCGTACATGGTACCTCGGAACCCCCAACAACTTACTGCATATTGTTGGACGAAAAATCCCCGATTTCACTCGTTGAGGGTCAATGAATGTTAACTTCATTTCGTCAACTATGGTGCGAGTGTGAGAATTTCAGGCGATGTTGCGGCGCTATGCGTTCTACAGCACCTGAACCTGTACGTCTTGTGCTTCACCCCCGATACCAGCCCGCACCCCACCAGTCATGAAGAGCTGAGAGCAGCGTTCAACCCCAGTGATGGAATGGAATGCCGCCACCATCGAACCGGACCGCAGTCAGACGAGCTACCACGACGACGGTGCACCGGCTGGTTCGCGACAATCAACCCAGATAACCTCAGTCCGTGCGCAGCGCCTTCATTGGATCCGTCGAAGCGGCTCGAAGTGCCGGGAGAATACTGGCGGCCGCGGCGCAAGCCCCGAGCGCAAGAATTGAAAACCCGAACACACGCGGATCCCAGCTGCGTATCTCGAATAGCTGCGCGGCCATGAGGCGTCCTGCGCCGATGGCTAGAGGAATTCCAATCAATAACCCGATAGCCACTAGCAGAGATGCTCCCCGCAGGACCAATCGCACAATGTTCTGCCGGTCGGCTCCGAGAGCCATGCGCACTCCGATCTCGCTAGTTCGGCATGCAACGGTGTAGGCCGTCAGCCCATAGAGGCCGATGGCCGCCAGCAGCATGGCGATGACCCCGAATGTGCCGGCCAACCGCGCGACCATACGCTGCTGGTCAAAATTTGAGGCCACCTGCTCGTTCATGTTTTTCACGGAGATGATAGTAAGGTTGGGATCGATATCGGCGAGAGCCTTACGAAGCCGCGGCTCGAGGTTGGACTCATCGCCGCGGACCAGCAGCTGGATAGTGCCTACGAAATGCGTTTGTATTTCGTTACGCTGTATGTCAACGTCTGTGTAATGGACCCTCTGTTCCAGCGGTAGGAAAAACATGGGCCCTGCGGGCTGGTCTGGATCGTTGTACTTGGCGTCCCGCGCCACGCCGACGATCTCAAACGTGCCAGCGTATCGGGAGTTGTCCATGCCAAAGTGTTTGCCGATGGGATCTTCGTTGGGGAAGTATTTCCTGACCAGAGATTCATTCACAATCGCCACTGGGCGCGAGGTGCCGGAATCGCTCTCCGCGAAATCACGCCCGCGTACGATGCGCTGTCCGACTATCGAAAAATACTGACGGCTCACCCGGTCCCAGGACACAATCTCCGCCTGTGTAGCCGTTGGCTCTCCCCTCCCTTCTATGGCAATGAATTCACCCCAGTTATTGCCGCTGAGCGGACTGTAGGCAGCCAGGCTTGCACTCTGCACATTCGGCAAACGCCCCAGCCCATCTTCGATTGCGCGATAAAGCGCGTCGAGGTGTTCGGGTGTGTAACTGTCCAGAGGCGGATTGATTTGAATACTCATGCGATTTTGGACGTCAAAACCAAAGCCCTGACTCTCGAGATTGCGCAAGCTCACCGTCAGCAATCCGGCGCAGGCCAGCAGAACCAGGGAAAGCGCCGCCTGGCTGACCACCAGTACCCTTTGCGGCAACGACGCTCCTGCGCGAGTGCCACGGCCTGCCCCATGCAGGGCCTCTGCTGGATCGGAACGCGAAGCCAGCCACCCCGGCACCACGCCAAACAGCACACCGGTCAGGAGTGAAAGGGCAAACGCAAATCCCAGTACCGGGAGCGAAGGGGCAGCACTGATGGGCGTAAAGGTCGCGCTGTGAAACGCGAGGGCGAGCATCAGACGCGCTCCCACGTATGCCACCCCTAATCCCGCGATACCGCCTAGCAGCGACAGCAGTACCGCCTCCGTCAACTGCTGGCGAATCAGTCTTGTTCGCGCAGCCCCGAGAGCCATGCGTACCGCAGTCTGGGCGCGGCGGCCGGCTCCGCGCGCCAGCAGAAGATTGGCGAGGTTGGCGCACGCGATGAGAAGTAGCGTTCCACAAACCATCAGGAGAATACGCAGACTCGCGCCATAGTTCTCTCTTAAGGAGGTGACACCCCCTCCGGCCGGAGCCAGCCGGATGAATTTTTGGTGAATCGTAGGTTCAGTCTGCGGTTTGAATTCGGCGGGCATCTCATCTTCGTCACGGAGCCAGTGTTGAAGCACCGGCGTCAGACGGGCCGGAAGTGCTTGCACGCTGGCAGCCGGCTTCAACCTGCCAATGGCATACAGCCACTGGGACTGATTCGTTCTCATGCGCGCATTCTGGCCGTCGAACAAAATCTCCTGTTCCAGGGGCAGCCAAAAGTCCGGCGGATCGCTGCGCAGTGTCTCGCCAAAAAATCCCGGAGGCGTAATCCCAATCAACGTGACCGGCTGTCCTTGCACGAAGAATGTGGACCCGACAATCCCCGGGTCTGAGCCATAAGCCTGCTGCCAGGTGCGATAGCTGATCATCGCCACCGGTGGGGCCGACTGTTGATCGTCCGAGTTGCTGATAACCCGTCCGGCAAAGGCCCCGAGGCCAAAAACATGGAAGTAACTCCCGCTCACATACTCGGTCCGCAAGGGACGTGCCTCGCGGTCTTTGGCCTCCTGGCGAATGCTGTAGATCCCAGGCGCGGCCTGAAAAGCTGTGGTTTCCTCGAACTCGGGTGCGGCTGCCGCGAGACGCTGGTAGAGCTGATAAGAGAACAGGCTCCAGTCATCGTCCTCCCAACCCTCGACACAGCATTCCCCGGTATCGCCAATGCGATAAAGCTGGGCAGGATTGGCGACCGGCAACGACTTCAGCATGATGGCCTGCGTCAGGGTGAAGATCGCGGTGGTCGCGCCGATGCCGATGGCCAGGGTAAGTAATGCAGTCAAGGTAAACGTAGGAGCATGGCGCAGCTGCCGGAGAGCGTAGCGGATGTCTTGCAGAAGGGTTTGCACGCGGGTATCCTCCAGCGGATTATACGTCGACCCAAACGCGTTGGTTCCACGAGGTAACCTTATGAGTTTTCAACTGGCACCACTGTTGTCGATCGTTGGCCGAGCTTCCGCTCCGCTCGTGGTGAGCGGAGTCTGCTTGACACGCGCACATTTATTCGGCGAGACCGCGGTGGTCGATCGACAGACGCTCCTCACAATTGCCATTGTGTTTGGATGGGATTGCTGTGTTATTTGCAGCCCGGTGTAAAATGTCCCGATCTGGGGGCCACGAAAGAGATTCCCGCACGACACCGGCATTCCGCTTTGACTCGACACAATTTCCTTTGGGCTCATTTCTGAAAAGGAGTACACCGATGAGCGTTTATGTTGTTTTCTTCGGCGGATGGAAAGCTTCTAAAATCGAGATGGGACTCTGGCTGGCCAGCGCCAAAAACGTCTGCGGTGCGGACGTAGAGTATGACGCATTCCCCTACCCAGACGGCGCTGGGTATGATGATACAGACGCCGTCAACGGCTTCAAGCAGTTCGATGCGGCGATCAAGAAAATCGAAGACTCCGGCGCTGATACGATATACATCGTTGGCCATTCGAGCGGCTGCGCGATTGCGAACGAGGTGAACTCGCGTATCAAAGGGGACCACAGTCATATCACGCTGGTCGACCTCGACGGGTTTGCGCCCCACCGCGACCAAATTAAAAAGTCAAGCCTTCAAGTCTGGTCTGCTGAAGGCGCCAAGGGCGGCAAATCCTTGCACCACGACGACTGGGGCCCGTACAGCGGCCAACTCCAGGTGTACACAGCGGCCAGCGCCACCAACAAGTGGTCGCTTCATTTCTCCCTGGTCAACACCGCTGCGACGGACGCCATTAAAAGCAGCTCTGACGAGGACTTAAAGAAGGGCTACGCCGGGTGCATCGCGAACCTGTGTTGGCTCAGATAGATTGTGAATCCGACTAGGTTAAATTTGGATAGCCGCCGATAGGCCGTCGGCGCGTGAGGCGGTGGACTCGTCCCCCCGCTCCGCCTTCCAGCCCCAGAAAGCGATTCGTGGTAACGGCTTATTAAGTATTTGGGGGCTTTCCGCAGTTTTTTCTTGTATCTGTCAATTGGCCTTCGAGCGTCACCCGCAGCCGACTCACGCAGCGCGGGACACTGGCGTGCATCGATGGCGACAGCGGCAGTGAATTCAGGAAATGAAGGTAGCCGACACCCAGCTCTTCGGCGTGTTCAGGCCTTAGGACGGGTCGCGGGTCGTTGGCGAAACATCTCGATAACGCGTTTTGACCCTTGAGCGAAACTCGGGCCGATTCTCGGTGAGCGTAATCTGTCTGTTTACATCAGTTATGATGCAGCTGCAGGCGCAGAAGGCATTTGCTTTGCGGCTAAACCTAAGTTCAAGGATTTTGTCGCAAGAACCAAACCGCTTGCCGTTCTCGTAATCGAGTTTTCATATTCTCCAGTCGGCCATCTTGCTTTCCCCTTCGCGAATGAGAAAAGAGTCCGACCCACGCAACAGACGTATTGGCATTCTGGGCTGCTTTTTCTTGTCGGGGGCAGCGGGCCTGGTTTACCAGGTGGCTTGGGCGAAGGCCCTAGGGTTGATCTTTGGACACACTGTCTATGCGGCCGCAATCGTGCTGGCCGTCTTCATGGCCGGGCTGGCTTCCGGCAGTGCTTATCTCGGTCGCTGGGCCGAAGGCGACACCGACCCTGTTTCCCTGTACGCGCGGATCGAATT